>Ga0302324_100011738_pt1 | contig 17944 bp, 12 predicted proteins | sample Palsa_T0_1_FD_201949 | JGI IMG/M metagenome (GOLD analysis project Ga0302324, IMG submission 201949) | Peat permafrost microbial communities from Stordalen Mire near Abisko, Sweden - Palsa_T0_1 | ecosystem: Environmental > Terrestrial > Soil > Palsa > Peat permafrost | place: Sweden: Abisko... | reverse complement strand
GAGCCTGACCAAAAGCGACGCCCGACAGGCCCAGCCACAAGGCTGTACTGACCCAAGCGAACGACCGTCTGTCTCTTGTAACCTGGCAATTAACCTGGCAATTCATATTCTTTCGCTATTGGCCGCGCACAATGCAGCCGAGATTGCCGCCGGACCCTCCGCCCCAACCGCAGCAATAGCGCACGCACTTATCGGGCGCCACATAATTGTCTTTCAGCTTCTTGCGATATTCCGGGTACATCGTTTCCGCCCCGCCCATCACAGTCTCCTCGGGGATGTGATAGCGCTTGGTCATTTCATCGACAAAGGGATTCTTTCCCGGCAGAAAGTGGGGAACCACGCCGCCGCCCGCCAGCCGAGGGACTTCCGGCTCGGGCATGCACGGCGCCGGCGTGGGAGGAAGATTCGCCGCCGGATCCAATTGATTGGTCCGGCTGATAACATAGGGCTCGGTCAAATAAATCGGGTCCTCCAAGTGAACGCTGATGGTGAGGGAATTGCCGTGCCGCATAAAATGCGCGGTCATCGTGGCTTCGTCGCTGCTGGGAACGCCGTTGCGGCGAAAGTAGCCGGCCTTCATGTGCGTGGTGTAGGTTGTCAGGACATCGCCTTCCCAAACGCCAGTAGTGAAGCCATCCAAAGTGTGTGGCGCGTATTTGGACGGATGCGGACGGCCGTCCATCCAAACGGTGATTACGGCACGGTCGATCGCGGCTCCCACTTTCCACGCCAGTACCGTGCCTGTCACCGGATCGAAGTCGGCCCATATCTTGAAGCCTTGCGGACCCAACACGACATAAAAAGGCGGGTAATAAAGGCACTGCCGCTCCGGCATCGAAATAATGGAGGCGGTGTAACTCAGGGCCCGCGCGCGCGCTTCAGCGTTGAGCGGGATAGCGGTGTAATCCACGGGGTCCGGACCGCCCCCTCGATCCTGATAATCCTGATGGGCCCGGGGCGCCCACTGCCCCGCCAGGTCCATGGTCTGCGCGAGGGCCGCCTGCGTCAAGGCCGATCCTATCAGTAGAGTTAACACCAGGGTTAACACCAGCGCTGACACCGCCTTTGAAAGCTCCTTTGGCTGCATGATTAATTCCTCGACGATTTCGTGACTGTCAGCGTCCTGTAAATTGCTTCGACAAACATGCCGGTGGTCCAGTCGCCGGAATCCGCACCGTAGCGCCCCCGGAAACCCGCGGTGGGATTGGCCGCCTGGATCTGCTGGAGCGTCATGCCGCGGCGAATCATATCCCGCACAACGTCCCGAATAACCGTCACCATGTCGCGATATTCAACCAGGTCCGCTTGGTCGCAGATCCGGCCATGCCCGGGTATTATCAAGGTGCCGCCGCGCTGCCAGACCAGCGGGATGGACGGGATGGCGATTTCGACCATGCGGTTCAGGGCGTCAATCTCGCCCTGGATGGTGCCTCCTTGGTCGACCTCAATTTTCGGGAAATGCGTGGTATCGAGAATATCGCCGGCCACCAGCACGTCCGAGCGCCGGAAGAACACCATCACGTCGCCATCGGAATGCGCCGCCGGTTGGTATATCGCCTGAATGCCTTCCTGATTTACGTACATCTTCTTCTCCTTGAGGGAGAAGGATTCGGTGGGCCAAGCATCCGATGGGTAGGGCGCCTGTTTGCCGGCCGGAGCGCTCATGCGGGTGAGGACCATGTCGGTGGCGAGAATGGTTGCCGGACCCACAGCCGCGATGCCGCCAGGACCTGCGTTGGTGGCCTGCGTAAAGGATTGGCCCGCCTTCGAAAGGGCGGCGTTGCCACCCACGTTGTCGCGGTCGGCGCTGGTGTTAATGATGTAGCGAATGGGTTGCGGCGTCAGCTTCTGGATGGCTGCGATCACCTTGCCGGACATCTTCCCCGAGCCCGCGTTTACCAACACCACCCCATCCGGTCCGGTCTGCACGGCGATGTTGCCTCCCGCGCCCGCAAGCATGTAGAAGTTCGGAACTACTTGCACAACCTCCAGCTCCGGATCGCCGGAATCGGGCTGTGCAAGAGCCGGCCAGGCACTTAGGATCAGGACCGCCAGGAAAGCGCCAATAGATTTATTCATTCGTCCTGCTCCGCGTTAAGGCAGGGAAAAGACGTATAAAGCCTGGCCGCTTTGCGGGATCTTGATGTCGGGCGCGATAGCGGCAGGGACGTTGCGCGGGCTGCCGCCGCCCAGGCCGGTCATCACTGCGATGTACTGCTTCCCATCCACGCTGTAGGTGACCGGGAAGCCTTGCACCGACGTTCCCAGCCGGGTCTCCCACAACAGCTTTCCGTTTTGGACGTCGAAGACATGCACTCCGCGATTAATATCGCCCACCAGCACCCAGCCGCCGGCGGTAGAGAGCGCGGCCGTGAGGAACGGGGCGTGCTGCTCGTATTTCCACACCTCATTCATGGTCTTCACGTCGTAGGCCGCCAGCTTTCCGATGTTGCCGTTGGTGCCGGGCATGGGAAGAAAATGCCGGTCTCCACCGGTGCCTCCGCCATTGCCGCTGAAGTCCACTTCGCGCGCCGTGAAGTCCATGCAGGACTGGCTGAGGGGCGCGATAATCAGCCCGGTAGGCTGGTTGTAGCTCATCGCTTGCCAGTTCTTTCCACCTTCCGTGCTGGGGCACACGTTGATCGGCTTGTTGATTTCCATCTCGAGAATATCCGACCGATAGCGGGGCGTGCCGGTGGTTGGATCGATTTCAGCCCATACCGTCTGCTTCACCATTTCCTTATGGCCGAGATACTTTCCGGTCCGCCGATCCAGCTTCCAGAGGATGCCCGCCTTGCCGGCGCTGAACGAAACTTTTTGATCGCCGATGTCCACCAGCACGCGCTCAAACACTTCGTCGAGGTCAAACGATTCGCCCGGCGCATGCTGGAAATACCAGACCAGTTTGCCGGTATCGGGATTCAGCGCGACGGTGCAGTTGGCGTATAGCGTCTTGTCGAAGGGCGTCAGCTTGCGGCTCAGATAATTCCAGGGCTTGGACTGGGCGACGCCCCAATAGGTGAGGTTGAGATCGGGATCGTAGCTGCCCGCCAGCCAGGTCTCCGCGCCGGCGCGGTTGTTCATCGGCAGCTTGCCCCAGGTGTCACTGCCGGGCTGCCCCTCCCGAGGAACGGTGTAGAAGCGCCAGGCACGCTGTCCGGTGTGGATGTCGAAGGCGGAAATATAACAGCCTTCGCCGTCGAACCGCGCGCAACCGGTGAGGCCCATCAGCACTTTGTCGCCGATGACCACGGCGCCGCTGGTGGAGGTATGCGGTTTATCAGACGCCGGCGTGTCCCAGAGAATTTGTCCGTTGCGCGCACTGATGGCAACCATGTGGGCATCGCTGGTGGATAGAAACACTTTGTCTTCCGCGATCGCGATGCTGCGGATTCCGCCGTATCCGGGAGCCTGATCGGGTCCCGCGCGCGTTTCCCAAATCAGATCGCCGGTCCTGGCATCGATGGCCTGGACGATGTTGCTGGGGCTGGCCAGATAGATGACGCCGTTATGCACAATGGGCGTAGTTTGGTTGGCCCCGGAATCGTTCATGGCCCACACCCACTTCAATTGCAGGTTCTTCACGTTGTCGCGCGTGATCTGATTCAGCGGGCTATAGCTGTGCCGCTGATAGTTGCGCCCGAAGATGAGCCAATCCTGCGCGGGGGGATTCTTCAGCATTTCCGCAGTGACGGGGATATAGTTCCGGACTTCGCCGGCTACCGTTACGCCGTGCGTGATGGGGATGGCGCTGCGTTCGCTTCGTCCGTCCGCCGATCCGGCGCCGAGCACCAGGAGACCGGCTCCGCGGCCTGGAGCGGGCGCATTGGCGGCAGCCTGGCCCGTGGCAATGGCGCCGATCAGCGTCGTCGATCCTGCAGCCAGCGATTGCCCACCCGTCTGAGCGCCATTGCGCTGCAGGATATAAGACGTCGCATTCAATGCCGCCGCTTCCCCCAACGATCCCGGGTTGTTCGCGGGCATGGTTTCGAGGATGTCGCCGAAGAGTTCACTCACCATTTTGGCACGCCACTTGAGCAGGAAGGTGCCCCCGATGAGCGCCGGCGCATCGCCCGAGCCTTCTAAGTTCATTCCGTGGCAGGCGGCGCAATTCTGAGCGTAAACGGAGCCCCCCGCGGATGCCTGAGCGGCCGTGAAAGCGCCGGCGGCCGGTTGTGGCGTCTGCGGGAGCGCAATGCAAGCGAGCGCCAGAGCGCCCAACGACGCATAGACCAGCAATCGAGATAAGAGTGAGGAAGGCCGCATGTTGGATCGCCTCATTTTATTGCTTCGCGACGACATCAGACCAAGTCGATCCGGAAAATCCATCCTGCAGTCGGACTATCGTTGACCGGCCAGTTCGGATGAACGCCGGCATCGCAGCTCACCAGGGCGCCATCGTGCATGGCCAGTCCGTGCGGGTCCGCGGAGCCGGGCGCGAAGTCCGCGGTCTCCAGCACCTTGCCGGTTGCAGCCTCGTAGCGGACCAGGCCAGCCCGGCCTTCGGCGTAGCTATGGCTGTCGTTTCCCGTGACCAGCCAGATGGTGCCGTTGTCCCAGGCGATACCGTGGTAGCGCGGCCTTCCCGCAACCTCATAGAACGGGATGAAGAATTCCGGCTCCCAGGAAGTGGGATCCACGCGAAGAATTCCACGCAGCCGAAGCGACGCGATCCAGAGCTTGCCTTCATGCCAGAAAGCGCCGTGGCAGCCGCCCCCGTTGTCCGCCGGGCCGAGCGGAATCTGACGATGGCTCACCAGATGCGAGTTCAGGTCCACCTGAAAGATGCCTTCCGGAAGCGCATTCGCGCACATCCACACATAACCGCCGCCGTAGGCCATCCCGCTGGTGTTTCTAGATGGCGTTGTAACGGTCTTCAATAGCTTGCCATTCCAATCCACCAGCCACGCGTTTTCGGACAAGGTTTCGGGCTCGGGCAGATGATAGTCTGCCGCCTGCTGGCCGGACTCTTTCTGCTCGGCAATCCACAAGCCTTCCGGCGCCGCCGCAATTCCGTTCGGGAATCCCGGCGGACTCTTGAACAGTTTGGTTGTTTTTGCCGCGCGGGACGGCACTCGCTGGGCGTCCGTCCGCGGCGCCGCGGACGCTGTTTGCTGGGCGAACGCAGCCCACCCTTTCTCTAAAACCAAGCCAGCCCCGACGCTGACGGCAAGGAATTCTCTTTTGGTCATAAGGTCTCCAAAAAACTGGGCTTGTCAGATCGGCATATTGCTTCTGCCGGAATATATCTATATCACAGTCGGCAACCTCACCAAGAACGGGACGCGCCGGGAGTATACTGTCAACTGCTGGAAACGCGCGCATTCGTGCGATGGAACAACCCGTATGACTAATCTGAAACCTGTAGACGTCGCGGTGATCGGAGGAGGCTGGACCGGTCTCCTGATGGCGAAAGAGATCACAGAGAAGACGCCGCTGTCGGTGGCCGTCTTCGAGCGCGGCGGCCCGCACAAGACCGCGGATTACGCGCTCACCATGGATGAAGTGGATTATTTTATCCGGCTGCGCATGATGCAGAACATCGCGGAGGAAACCATCACGCATCGCCACTCTGTCGGGAAGCCCGCGGTCCCCATGCGGCAGTACGGCTCGTTTCTTCCCGGCACCGGCGTCGGCGGGTCCGGCGAGCACTGGGGAGGACTCTCCTTTCGCTACCTGCCGGACGTCTTTACGCTGCGGACGCATCTGACCTCGAAACACGGAGCGGCGAAGTTGTCGCCCGATCTTGCGGTGCAGGACTGGGGCGTCACTTACGACGACCTGGAACCGCTGTATTGGAAAGCTGAGCAACTGCTGGGTGTCAGCGGCAAGGCCGGTAATCTGCGCGGCCAGAAGATTGAGGGCGGAAATATCTTCGAGGCGCCGCGGCAGAATGAGTATCCTACGCCCCCGCTGAAATATTCCTATGTGAGCCGGTTGTTCGAGGACGCAGCAAAGCGGCTGGGCTATCATCCACATCCCTCGCCCGGCGCTACCATCAGCCAGACCTATCGCAATCCGGACGGCGTCACACGGCCCGGTTGCGAGTATTGCGGGCATTGCCAGCGCTTCGGGTGCATGATCGGAGCCAAAGCGCAGCCCAGCAATACCCTGATGCCCGTGCTGGCCGGGCGCAGCAAGTTCCAGTTGCACACGGGAAGCTGGGTTCGCCGCGTGGTTCACAAGGACGGGCGCGCCACCGGCATCCGGTTCATGAATAACGAAGGGCAGGAATTTTTTCAGCCGGCCGAAATCGTAGTGCTGGCTTCCTTCACACTGAACAATGTCCGGCTGCTGAGCTTATCGAAAATCGGAACGCCCTACGATTCCGCCGTGCGGAAGGGGACGCTGGGAAGCCATCTGACGCAACAGGTGCAGCACACCACCCGATTGTTCTTCGATAAACCGCTCAACGCGTTCATGGGCGCCGGGTCGCTGGCCATTAAGTTTTCCGATTTCGACGGCGACCTGGGCTTCAGCGGCGCGGAGGAAGGGTTATTGCGAGGAGGAATTTTTTCGGTCGGGAGCACGGGGGAAGGCCCTATCCGGTCTTTCGGTGTGATGCCCTCTGGCGTGACCAGCGAAACGTGGGGCTCGGAATGGAAGCGCGCCTCAATGGCTTGGAAAGATCGCGTGGCGGGGATCAATATGTTTGGCGAGCATCTCTCGTACTGGCATAATTTCATGGATCTGGATCCTACCTATACCGACAAGTTTGGCGATCCTTTGCTGCGATTCACCATGGACTGGACAGACCACGAACACCGGCAGAGAGAATTCGCCGCGAAGATTCACGCCGAGGTGGCGCGTGAGATGGGGGCCAGGTTCGATGCCACGCCGCCGCGCCGCGCTCCTTACGACATTGTGACTTACCAGGGCACGCACATCCAGGGCGGGGCGGTGATGGGAATGTCGCCCCATCACAGCGTGGTGAACCGTTACCTGCAGCACTGGGACATGCCGAACGTGTGGGTGATCGGCGGATCCGCATTCCCGCATAATGCCGCGCTCAATCCCACTCTCACGGCGATGGCGCTGACTCACTGGTCGGCCGACGCTCTGATCGGCCGTTATTTAAAGCATCCGGAGAAGCTGGTATGAAGCGCCGGGAATTTTTGACGCTGCCGGCGGCCGCAATCGGCGGCACGCTGCTCTATACGCTGGCCGGTGAACCCCTCCGGCTGAAAGCGCAGGACGGAGTGGTTCGCGTGCCGCTGCGCTTCTTCACGGCGGCCGAGGCGCGGGTGATCGCCGCCGCCTGCGAACGAATCTTCCCCAGCGATGCGAGCGGTCCCGGCGCCACCGAAGCCGGGGTGGCGGTCTACATCGACCGGCAACTCGCCGGGCCATACGGCCGCGACAAATATCGCTACACCCAAGGCCCGTGGGTTGAGTCCATGCCCGAGCACGGCTATCAGGGCCGGGAGACCCCGCAGCAAACGTACCGCCAGGGTCTGAAAGATCTGGGGGATTTTGCCGGCCTTTCGATGGATGAACCGATAGCCAAACTCAAGTCTATGGAGCGATCGCGCTTTTTCCAGCTCCTGCGCACCCACACCATCGAGGGCATGTTCTGCGACCCCATGCACGGCGGCAACGCGGGTCTCATCGGCTGGCAACTGGTGGGTTATCCCGGCCCGCGCATGAGCTATCGGGAAGAGGTGGACAAGCACTTTGGAGAACCATGGCGTCCCAAGCCGGCCAGCCTGGAGCAGATCATGGGACGCCCGGGCAAGCTGTGGGAGGACGAGAAGGACTGATGCGGTGTCGCTGTCGCGAGCGTTCTGAACGCATGGAAGGCGCAGACACGACTCTGTGTTAAAATTTCGGCATCCCAGAGTGAGCTTTCTGGATACCAGACGAGAGGTCCATTAGACGATGAAATTTGTGCGATTTGTGGCGGTTGCTCTGCTTGCAGTCTCGGCCCTGACGGCGGCCAGTACGCTCGACATGTATGTCATCGATGTTGGCGGGAAGTCCTCTCTGCTGGTATCACCCTCCGGTGAGACCATGCTCATCGACGCTGGCATCCCGCCCACTGTAGATCGGATCGTGGAAGCCTGCAAGGCCCTCGGCATTAAGAAAATCGACTACATGGTGGTGTCGCACTACGATGGCGACCATGTGGGCGGCGTTCCCCCGTTGGCCGCGCGCATACCCATCGATACCTTCGTGGACCATGGCGCAAACGTTCAATTCAACGATTCTACGATCAAGAACGTGGACGCCTACATGGCCATCGTGGCCAAGGCCAAGCACCTGGTGGTGAAGGCCGGCGACAAAATTCCTATCAAGGGCTTCGACGCGCTGGTGGTGATGGCGGCCGGGAAGGCGATCGCGGATCCGCTGCCAGGCGCGGGCCAGCCGAATCCGGCTTGCGATACCACTCCCCGCAAGGTCTGGGGGCCGAACGCGCGCGGAATCATAGACAACCACGACACCAACGAAAACTCCCAGGCCATTACGCTTCTGATCACGTATGGCAAGTTCCGTATGGTGGATCCGGCGGATCTTACCTGGAATAAGGATCGCGATCTGTTTTGCCCGGTGAATCGCGTAGGCACGGTGGATCTCTATATGACCGCCAACCACGGCATCGAGAATGGCAACTCGCCGGTGATGGTGTACGCGCTGCGCCCGCGGGTGGTCATCGCGGACAATGCACCGGACCACGGCGCTTCGGCGGAAGTGTTCCACATCATCGAAGCATCGCCCGGGCTGGAGGACTACTGGCAGCTGAACTACTCGCCCGCTGCCGGAGAGAGCGCCAATGTCGCACCGAATTTCATAGCCAACGCAGCGGGCAGCCCAGGTGGGAAGTGGCTCAAGATCTCAGTGGAGCGAAATGGCACCTTCACCGTCATCAATACCGGCAACAACTTCACAAAGACCTACAAGCCGCAGAAGTAGTGTGGAGTAGGATAGAAGCCATGAAGAAAATCATCCTCTGCGCGCTGGTGGCCTGCGGCGCGGCGCTCACCTTGCAGGCCCGCAATCTCGACATCTATTGGGTGGACGTGGAGGGTGGCGGCGCTACGCTCATTGTCACGCCTGAAGGGCAATCGCTGCTGGTGGACACGGGCAACCCCGCGCCCGATGACCGCGATGCGAAGCGCATTTTTGAAGCCACGCAAAAAGCCGGCCTGAAGAAGATCGATTACGTCCTGATCACGCACTTTCACGGCGATCACGTGGGCGGAGCGCCGGCGCTCGCGAAACTAATCCCCATCGATCATTTTCTGGATCACGGCGATTCCATCGAAACCCAGGGTCGCGGCGGGGAGGTGTGGGAGGCCTACAAAACGGTCGCGGCCGGGAAGCGCACCACCCTGAAACCGGGCGACAAGCTGCCGCTCAAAGGCGTGGACGCCCTGGTGGTCTCATCGAACGGACAGATCATCGCGAAGCCTGTAAAAGGGGCAGGGGCCGCGAACCCCTACTGCGAGGGCGCCGTGCAGAAGCCCGCGGACACCACCGAGAACCAGCGCAGCGCCGGAATTCTATTGACCTATGGCAAGTTCAAATTCCTCGACCTCGGCGATTTGACGTGGGACATCGAAATGCAGCTCGCCTGCCCGGTGAACAAGCTGGGCACGGTTACGTTGTTCCAGGCGACTCACCATGGTTTCTTCAACGATTTTTCGGGCGCGCCGCCGTTCGTGCTGGGAGTAAAGCCCCAGGTGGTGGTGGTCAACAACGGTGCGACCAAAGGCTGGCAGAATTCGGCCTGGGAGACGGTGGCGAAGATTCCCCAACTGGAGGACGTGTGGCAGTTGCACCGCGCCATGGGGCCGAACCGCGATCACAATGTGGATCCGGAACGGATTGCGAATCTGGAGCCCACCGAAGACGGCCACGGGATAATGGCGTCGGTGGCGAGCGACGGCAAGTTTACGCTCACCAACGAGCGAACCGGTTTTAGCAAGACCTATACGGCGCGGTAGATTTACGGAGCCGCGATGGGGATCTGGAGAGTCACCCGATCCTGGGCGCCCACCGTTTTCGTGATGTGACCTTTGCCGGTGGTGTCCTCCACCAGGTCGATGCTCCCCGGCCCGACGGTGAACTTTTTCCCTCCCGCAACTTCGATCTCGCCCTGGCCGCTCAGTGTGATCACGTACTGGCGGCGTGGGGCGCGATGCCAATCGTCAACGCTACCGGCCGCGGTTCGATGGAGCTCGGCCCCGCTGACCTGCATCAACTTCGAAACCTCGGCAGGGCTGCCGGGTACGAACTTCAGTTCTACTTGTTCGGCATGCGTCTGCTGGTCCGTACCCGTGTAAAGCCTGGTCATGAATACGGGCTTGTGCGTTTGAGCCATAACCACGCCAGGCTCCGCGAAGCGCGCACCAATTTTAGGAATGGCCAAGTGTCCGACGATTGCTCCGGCCGTGAACGTGAATAAAAGCGCCAACATTCTGCGAGACATTCTGTGTCCCTCCGGCGAGCAAGTATAGCAGGTAGCGGCTATCTCCGGTCGGGAAGCGCGAACACGTATAGGGCATTGCCCGTGGCCGGGTAATGCAGTTCCGCTGCCACCACGGCCGGCACACCCCGAGGGCTGCCTCCGCCGTTGCTCGTGGTTACCGCCAGATACTGTTTGCCGCCCACGGTGAACGTCAGCGGGAAGCCTTGCACCGCAGCGGGAAGCCGCGTCTCCCACAGAATACGTCCGGTGCCCGCGTCGAAAGCGCGGAACATGCGGTCCAGGTCGCCTGCGAACGCCACCCCTCCGGCCGTCGAGATCACACCGGTGAGGAACGGCGCGCGCTGTTCGTATTTCCAGATCTCGCGCATGGTGCGCACATCGTAGGCCGCCAGCTTGCCGATGTTGCCGTTCGTCCCCGGCATTTCAAAGAACCGCCGCAGTGCGGCGTTGCTCCCGCCACCCACCACTTTTTCGATCGGCTGCCCGTTCATTTCCAGGCAGCTCTGGCTCAGCGGAATAATCAGCCGGTTGCCCGGCGCGTAGTAGGTCATGGACGGCCAGTTTTTGCCGCCTTCTGTGGAGGGACACGCCGTCACCCACTCACCGAGGCGCTGCTCCACGATGTCGTTGCGATAGTGCGGTTCCCCGGTGTGCGGATCGATGGAATCGTATACGTTCTGGAACACCATTTCCTTGTGGCCGATGTATTTTCCGGTCTTGCGGTCCAGCTTCCAGAGAATGCCCGCCTTGCCCGCGCTGAAGACGTAGCTCTGACCCTGATCGTCCACCAGCACCCGTTCGAAAACTTCGTCCAGGTCCAGCGTTTCGCCCGGCGCGTGGCTGTGATACCAGACCAGCTTTCCGGTATCGGCGTTGAGCGCCACGGTGGAGTTGGCATACAACGTCGCGCCGTTGCCGGAGCCGCGGCTCACGCGCATCCACGGTTTGGCTTGCGCCGTCCCCCAGTAGGTCAGGTTCAAGTCCGGATCGTAGCTTCCGGTGATCCACGTCTCCACTCCGGCCCGGAACGTGTTCGGGAGCCCTCCCCAGGTATCGCCTCCCGGTTCGCCATCCAGCGCCACGGTTCGAAAGCGCCAGGCTTCTTTGCCGGTCTGGGCGTCATAAGCGCTAATGAAGCATTTTTCGTTTCGATAGGTCGCGCAGGAATCGCGGCCCAGTCCTGAAATCAGCCGGCCGTTCACCGCCAGGGGGCCGCTGGAGTTGGCGTACTCGCCCTGAGAGCGATCGCCCATGGTGGTGTCCCAGACCAGCTTACCGTTGCGGGCGTCGAAGGCCATCATATGGGCATCGCCCGTGCCCACGAAAATCTTGTCGTCGTAGATCGCGATGCCGCGCATGGCGGGTGCGTTGGGACTGGAGCCGTAGCGATTCTCCCAGATCAACTCGCCGGTTTTCGCATCCAGGGCCTGCAGCACCATGCCGGCGTTGTTTACATACAGCACCCCGTTGTGCACGATGGGGGCCGGCTGGTTTCCGTTGCTCGCGCCCTCCTGCATGGCCCAACTCCACACCAGACGCAGGTCGCCGACGTTCTGCGCGGTGATCTGGTTCAGGGGGCTGTAGTAAGTGGCTTTGTAGTCGTGGCGAATCATGAGCCAGTCGGCAGGATCGGGATTGCGGAGCATGGCGTTGGTCACCGGAACATAGTTCTTCACTTCTCCCGCCACGGTGATTCCACGGGGCGCCTGCCGGTCCTGGTTGTTTTGGTTGGCCGGTTGAGGCTGAAGAGCGGCTGCAGGCGCCGCCGCGCCCGGCTGCAAGTATGCCGCACGCTGCCCGGAAGCGACGCTACGGATGGAAACGCTCGATTCGACGGTGAGCGGCCGATCGCCTGGCCGCGCGCTGTTGGCGTCCAGGATGAACGCCGCGAGATTGATGTAGGTCTGGTCCGGAAGCGATCCGCCGGCGCCGGGAGGCATGGTGGTGCGCATCAAACCGATCAAGTCACTTACGGCTCTGTCGCCCCATTGACTCATGAAATTCGAGCCTGCCAGCGACGGCCCTTCGCGTCCGGAGAGATCCTGCGCGTGGCAGACTGCGCAGTTGGCTTGATACGCGCTACGTCCCGCCATGGCTTGCTCGGCGGTGTAGGGCGCAGCCGGACGCTGCTGGGCTGTGCTTTGTTGAGAGACAACCATCGCGCCGCACGCGGCCATGACCCCCGCCCCCAGGGTTATTCGATTTTTCAATGCACCCTCCTCACTTCTCTCTTTTAAGGAACTCGCGCAAAACGGAGCGCGGCGCGGGCCAGTTCCTGACTCGTTTGGCGGTGCGCGCCGCACTCTTTGCGCTTCTCTGGAAGCTCGATCGCCCGTGGCGCAGGTTGCAGGCCCCTCACGAGAACGACTTCCAGTTCTTCACCGCATAGTCGGCGGTACGCCAAGCCAGCGCCTGGGCCGTCAACGTCGGATTGCGAGCACCGCTGGTCCCCATCACCGAAGCGCCCAGGATGCCCAGATTGGGAATCTCGTGGGAGAAACCCCAGCGGTTCACCACGTTCGCTTCGGGATCGTCGCCCATGCGTGTACCGCCGTAGGCGTGAGTAGTAAGGGCTGGTACCCCCGGGTCGCCGGTTTCCACGGCGATGGCGCCGGCCTCACGAAACCATTGCTCGATTTTTTGATGGGAGTAACGGACCGCGCTCACCTCGTTCTGCTTGGGTCCGCCGGTGGTGATCCGGCATACGGGATCGCCCAGCGGATCTCTCACCTCGGGATCCAGGTCCAGGTAACACGTCTCGTAGGGAAATGTAGACGTCTGAAGATAGGTGTTGGCTACCCTGGCGGCGTTTTCATGGACGAACTTCTTCCACGCCACGCCCCATCTGGGAGCTTTGCCATAGCTCGACATCTCCGCACCTTCGATGGCGTGGCGCTCGGTGCGCACGTGCAGACTGGTTCCGCCGATGAAATTGAGCCCCGCGTGGTCGAAGGCGTCGTCGGCAAAATCGTCCACCGTCACTCCCTGGGCCGGGAGGCCGTACCAGATATTCACGTCAAAAGGAAACAGGGCCGTTGGCGCCGTTTGATAGTGCGCAAAAAAGTGCTTACCTACCTGACCGCGACCGTTAGAGAGACCGTTGGGATGAGCGGGCGGCTTGGAAAGCAGCAGCAGTCGCGTGTTTTCGTAGGTATAGCCGGCAAGCAGGACAACTTTGGCAGGCTGAAAATATTCTTGCCGGTTTCGGATATAGCTTACGCCGGTAACGCGCCCGTTCGCATCCGCTCCGATTCGTGTCACATGCGCGAGATCGGCGATCGTCAGGTTTTTGGTTTCGAGCGCCGCGGGAATGGTGGTGACGGCGGTTGAGCATTTCGCATTGACGTGGCATCCTCCCGTGGCGCAAAAGCCGTGGTAGGCGCAGCCGGGACGATGATCCCGACGCTCGGTGTTAATTGCCGCGGGTGGGTGAAAGGGGTGCCAGCCCAGGCGTTTGGCGGCGTCGTACATGTGATCGATAAATTCCGTACTTCGTAGGGGCGGCATCGGATATTCGCGCCGGCGGGGGCCCTCAAATATGTTGCCGCGCGGATCGATCCTGCCTTGTATGTTGCCGGCTTTTCCGGAGACGCCCACCTCCCATTCCACGGTGTCGTAGTATGGCTCCAACTCATCGTAGGCGATCGGCCAATCCTGGAGAGTGGATCCTTTGGGAATAGAACCGGGGCCGTATCGCCGGATAGATTCCGAGCGCGTCTTAAAGTCCCAGGGCTTCAGCCGCCAGCTCTGCGCCCAATAGTGTATCGACGTTCCACCCACGGCGTTCATCATGGGATGCTGCGCCGCCGCCGGCCGTGCTCTTTCGGAGGGGTACGCGCGCACCGTGGGGATCTCCCGTTGAGCCTTGGGAACCGAAGTCACCAGACGGCGAACGTTATTGTAGATTTCGTCCGCCCGGTAGTCGCGGGGACCCATCCAGGTGCCTGCTTCAATGCCGGCCACCTTGAGCCCGGCGCGCGCCAGGGGAAGCACCGCGACGCCACCCGCCGCGCCTAATCCGATCACAGCAACATCGACGGGTTTCAGTTGGATAGCCATACGTCAGGAGGCAGTAGCATGCCGATCTGTTTTCGTTTCCATCGGTCCGGTTGTTGCAGACGATTCTATCTCACTGCCACTCCATTCAGCACTAACCCCTTCTGGGGCGCGTAGCGCAACAACTGCTCGACGGTAGCGCTCACTGGTGAGAGTACTTACCACCATTAGTACCAGAGCTCAACTTTAATGAAACAGCCTTTGCGGTTACAATTTGAACAATGCAAACGCCGGGGCGCGTATTTTGGATAACAGGATTGTCTGCCGCGGGAAAAACCAGCATCGGTCGCGCGTTATCATCTCAACTGCGAGCCTCCGGCAGCCGAGTAATTTTTCTGGACGGAGATGCGCTTCGCGCAGCCGTTTCGAGTGATTTGGGCTATAGCGCCCAGAACCGGCGATCGTCTGCAATGCGGAACGGAATGCTCTGTCGCATGTTGGCGGAGCAAGGGTGCGATATTGTTTGCTCCACCATTTCTCTGTTCCACGACGTGCATCGTTGGAATCGAGAAAATATTCCACGCTACCACGAGATTTTCATTCGGGTCCCGTTGGAGGAACTCAAGCGCCGCGATACCAAAGGACTATACGCCGCCGCCGCTGACGGGTGGGCAACAAATATTGTCGGACTCGACATTCCGGCTGAGATGCCGGAGGCGCCGGACGTCATCCTGGACAACGACACCTCACTTGATCCCGAGCAGGCAGCGCGGATGATTCTGGACCGCGTATCGGGCTTGGGGCAAGAGCGCTCGTCCGCGAATCGGAGCGCCGTCCCATCTGGCGCCAAGGTGGTTCAATTCGGCACCAAGGCTGAAACACTCGAGCGGCTCGCGCCATTGTTGCACAGTGCGGCAATCCTGCCCCAGGTCCGTTTTGACGTTGCGGAATGGCGCGGCGATCAACCAGGCGTGCTGCAGCGCATCTCCTCATCTGCCTGGGGGTCCGGGGCGCTAATCGTCCGCAGCAGCGCCAAGGGCGAGGATTCAAGTTCAGAATCCCAGGCTGGAAAATTTACATCGGTGGCCGGCGTGGAAGGCGCCGCGGCCATCTCGTCCGCTGTGGAACGCGTGATCGCGTCGTACACAGGCCACGATTGCCGGGACGATCAGGTTTTCGTGCAGCCGATGTTGCATGAAGTGTCGATGGCCGGTGTGGCCGTTACCCGCGAACCGCATGGTGGCGGGCCCTACTTCGTCATCAATTATGACGATTGTTCCGGCCGCTCCGATCTTGTCACGTCAGGAACCGCTGAATCTCTCAAGACATTTATCTGTCTCAAGTCCCGGGCGCAGGGAATTCCCGTTCACCTCCTGCCAATTCTGGATCTATTACGGGAACTTGAGTCTCTGATGGACTGCGATGCGATTGACGTGGAGTTCGCAGCCGGCCAGAACGGCGCTCTATATCTTCTGCAGGTGCGCCCGCTTGTGTTTGACCAGACCGCGCCGGCGCCAGACGCCGAAGCGACTGCCACCGCCACCGCGGAGATAGCGCAGAAAGTGGCGCTCTTAACCAGGCCGCATCCCTACCTCCACGGCAATCGCGCGGTGTTCGGGGTGATGCCCGACTGGAACCCAGCCGAAATCATTGGGCTAAAGCCCCGGCCTTTGGCCCTCACCCTTTATAGAGAACTAATCACCGATTCGATCTGGGCTTATCAGCGGGACAATTACGGATACAAAAATCTGCGCAGCTTTCCTCTGCTCATGAGCTTTCACGGGCTGCCATACATAGATGTCCGCGTGAGCTTCAATTCATTTATACCCCGCGACATGAGGTCGGATTTAGCGGAGCGGCTGGTCAATTATTACATCGAGCGCTTGTTGGCGCAACCCACCCTGCACGACAAGGTGGAATTCGAGATCATTTTTTCATGCTATACGCTGGATCTTCCAGAGCGGCTTCTGGCGCTGAAGAAGAACGGCTTTTCGCACGGTGACATTGACGAGATTACCGGTTTGCTCCGCAACCTGACCAACAAGATCATAAACAACGAGAACGGCCTCTGGCGTCGCGATCGCGAAAAGGTCGATAAGCTTGTGGAGCGCCTCCCAAAGATCCGGGACGCTTCTATCGACAAGATCTCACGCGTATATTGGCTGCTGGAAGACTGCAAGCGGTACGGGACTCTCCCGTTTGCCGGATTGGCGCGGGCCGGCTTCATTGCCACGCAGTTTCTGAGTTCGCTGGTAGCCACGGGAGTATTAGACAGGTCCGGACACGCAGCGTTTATGTCGGATCTCGAAACGGTGGGATCACAGATCGGCCGGGATTACGCCCGCTTAGCCAAAGATGAGTTCTTGGCCCGGTACGGACATCTTCGTCCCGGAACGTACGATATTCTCTCCCCGCGTTATGACGAAGCGCCGGATCTGTACTTCGATTGGTCAACCCGCCGTCAGCAGCACTCCACCGCGCCGCGTTTTTTGTTGTCCGTCAGCCAGTTGCGCTTAATTGAGCGTTTATTGAAAGAACACGGCATAGAGCACGATATCCTGAGCCTCATTCACTTTATCAAGGGTGGAATCGAGGGACGCGAATACGCCAAGTTCGTCTTCACCCGGAGCCTGAGCGACGCGCTCTCTCTGATTAAGCAGATCGGAGAAGAACATGGACTTTCCACCGAGGATTGTTCCTTCCTCGACATCGCCGACGTTCGTTCGCTCTATTCCGAGAGCGGCAGCGTGGCAGCGCGGCTCAAAGCGAGCGTCGCGGAAGGCAAACGCCGCCATAACGTCACGCGCCAGATTGTGCTGCCGCCTCTGCTCTCTTCACCAGACGACGCCTTTGCGTTCCATTTACCATCGATCCATCCTAATTTCATAACCAAACAATGCGTCACCGCGCCAGTCAGTACGATCGAGGATTCACCGGAGGAGATCAAAGATACGATTTTATTCGTTCCCAGCGCCGACCCCGGGTTCGATTGGATCTTTAGCCGCGGCATTGCCGGGTTTGTCACCCAATTCGGCGGGGTTAATTCTCATATGGCGATCCGCGCCAATGAGCTATCCATGCCGGCCGTCATCGGCGCCGGCGAAACGTTCTTTGGGCACTGGAAGAAGGCGGGCAAGATTTGCCTCGACTGCGGCAGCCAGCAAGTTCAGGCGATATCATGAAGACCGTTGCCGTCGAGCAGCGTTCCGCCGTCGACCTCTGGTTTTCGGGGTTTTTCGAAGCCTGAATCATGCGCGCCGTCATTCTCGCAGCCGGACGCGGTAGCCGCCTGGGCGCTCTTGCCGAGGATCGGCCGAAATGCCTGGTGGAACTCGCCCATAAGTCGCTCATCAGCCGTCAAATCGCTGCGCTCCGCGGCGGAGGCGTTTCCACTATCGGGATTGTACGCGGCTATCTCGGAAATATGATCGACATCCCGGACGCCACATATTTTGAAAACCCTCGCTGGGCGGAAACGAATATGGTTATGTCGCTCGCGGCGGCGACAATATGGTTACG
>Ga0302324_100011735_pt1 | contig 17945 bp, 13 predicted proteins | sample Palsa_T0_1_FD_201949 | JGI IMG/M metagenome (GOLD analysis project Ga0302324, IMG submission 201949) | Peat permafrost microbial communities from Stordalen Mire near Abisko, Sweden - Palsa_T0_1 | ecosystem: Environmental > Terrestrial > Soil > Palsa > Peat permafrost | place: Sweden: Abisko... | reverse complement strand
GCCCGGCCGGCGGCGGGGACCGCGACACGTAGGGTGGGCGGGTGGAAGAACGCGTTCTGGGCAAGACCGGCCGCGCCGTGTCGGTGGTGGGGCTGGGGACCTGGCAGCTGGGCGCCGACTGGGGCGCGGTGGCCGACGCTGACGCGCTGGCCACACTGGAGGCGGCCGCGCAGGCCGGGGTCACGTTGTTCGACACGGCCGACGTGTATGGTGACGGCCGCAGTGAGCGGCTGATCGGCCGGTTCCTGGCCGCTCATCCGGGGCTGAGGGTGACGGTGGCCACCAAGATGGGCCGCCGCGTCGCGTTGGACCCCGCGCTGTACACGCTGGCGAACTTCCGGGCCTGGACGGACCGGTCCCGGGCCAACCTGGGCACCGGCACGCTGGACCTGGTCCAGCTGCACTGTCCGCCTGACCCGGTCTACTCCCTGGACGCGGTCTGGGACGCCTTGGACACGCTGGTGGCCGAGCAGCGCATCGCCGGGTACGGGGTCAGCGTGGAAACCTGCGACCAGGCGCTGACCGCGATCGCCCGGCCCGGCGTGGCCAGCGTGCAGATCATCCTCAACGCGTTCCGGCGCAAGCCGCTGGATCAGGTGCTGCCCGCCGCCCGGGCCGCCGGGGTCGGGATCCTCGCCCGTGTCCCGCTCGCTTCTGGGCTGCTGTCGGGCCGGTACACCCACGGCACGGCCTTTGCCGCGGACGATCACCGCAGCTACAACCGGCACGGCGAGGCGTTCGACGCCGGCGAGACGTTCACCGCCGCTCAGCTCAGCGCCATCAAGGCCATCTACGACCAGCGCATCCGCGCCCAGGTCCACCACCGGTGGTAAACCGCAGCCCATCCCGGTTACCCGGACAGATAGGCCATCCGCGATAGTCGGCGCTTATCAGGTCAACGGGTGTAAAGTCACCGCCAGCTAAGCAGCGCGGCCAGAAGAGGAACCTGAGTATGTCTGTCAAGGGCACGATCGCTGCGGTCTGCGCGGCGCTGGCCGTCGCCGGCGCGGCCGCCGCGGCCGTCACGCTCCCGGCGCACGCGGAGACGCCGGCATGCGGCCAAAGCTGCGTCGAGCTGTTCAGCGACGCCTTCGGCTCGGGCTACCTCATCGACTCGTTCAAGCAGGAACAGGCCACCGGCACGCCCGTCATCTTGTTCGCCGTCAGCAACGCGGACCCGGCGGAAGATTTCACCATCGCCGGGCAAGGCCTGGTGTCGGCCTTCTACGCCAACGGCCTGGTCTCGGCGGCCGTAGATCAGCACTATGGCGGCGACGCCGCGTACCAGGTCCAGTACTCGCCTTACGGTGCTCCCACCGGCCAGTGCGTCGGCGTCGCGGCAACCGCGACCGCAGGCGAGAAGGTTACCCTCCAGCCCTGCAGCGTAAGCGGCAAGACGATCTGGATTGCGGACTCCGCCGCGTCGATTACCCACTCCTTCGTCCCGCTGATCAACGGCTCCGACACCAACTTCTCTGACCCCTTCGTGCTGACCTACCCGGCCGGCAGCAATCCGGACGACCTGCCGCGCCCGCAGCTCGAGGTCGACAACCTGCCGGGCGGGCAGGTCCCCGCCAACCAGCTGTGGACCGCGCTCGGCGATATCCTCGGCGGCGTCCTGTCCATCGCCCAGCCCGCCAACATCACCACCGATGCCACCGGCCCGTCCGGCGCCACCGTCACCTACCCGCTCCCGGCGGTCACTGACCCCGACGCCACCAGCCCGCCCGCGGCGGTGTGCACCCCGCCCTCTGGGTCCGTGTTCCCGATCGGCACCACCACCGTGACCTGCACCGCCACCGACAGCAACGACATCAACAGCCCGGTGAGCACCAGCTTCACCATCACCGTCGAGGGCGCCGCCGCGCAGCTGGCCGCCCTGCACCAGGCCGTGCTTGGCGTCGGTTCAGGGAACTCCCTGGCCAGCATCGTCGCCATCGCCCAGCAGCAGCTATCCGCGGGGCACCCTGGCCGGGCCTGCCTGACCCTGAGCGGGTTCATCATCGAGGTCAAGACGCAGATCCCGTTGATCCCGTCCGCCACCGCCGCCCTGCTCATCGCCGACGCCGCGCGCATCCAGGCCGTTCTGGGCTGCGGATCCCAGCCACCACTGTGAACACCGGCCACCCGGCCGCCTGACCGGCCGACCGCGCCGCCGGCCTGCGGCAGCGAGCGGCCAACGGCGGTCAGTGCGATGGCGGCCGAGGTGCCGCCCCGGGCCTGCGGCTGCGCGGGGGGCAGCGCGGTTTCAGTCTGTCATCGCCAGGCCAGTCCCGGCCAGTCACCTGGTTAACCCCGCGCCTTTCGACCCGCGCAAAACACGTGCTATTGGTCGTCTGGATCGTCGGTCCAGAGCCCGATCAGGCAGCTGAAGCGCCCGACGATCGCAGCGACGATTCCATCGTCCGCGAGCGTGCGCCCGGCTTCCTCGCGGTCGGGGTGGCGCTCTGCCTTGGCCCAGAGGTGCAGCTGGCCGAGTTGGCCGGCGAGGTCGGGCTCGAGGTCACTCCAGCGCCGCATAGCAAGTGCCCGGTCGGTCGTCCAGGTGTGGTCGTGGACGCTGACCAGCCCGGCGACGGCCAGCAGCGTCTTACGGGCGACCCGGACCCCAAGCAGGTCCGCAGCCACCGTCCCGGACTCCAGCCCCTGCCGCCATCGCCGAAGATACTGCCCGAGGTCGCCGTTGAAACCGCGAGCAGCCCGGGCGTCCGCGGGAAATGCCGGTAGCGCGGTGGATGGATCCGGGCCCGCGAGGTGGACGCAGTAGTGGCGCAGGAACACCCGGGCGCCGTAGGGCGCGTCGGAGTCGCCGGCGAAGTCTGCACCGGTGGCCGCGGCGACCTCCACACCCCGGCACCGATCGGCGTACCGCGCCGAGAGGCGCTGCCCCAGAATGGCCGCCTGCGGGAGATCGATCGACAGCAGGTCGACGTCCGACGACCCGGGACGTACGGTGCCGGTAGCGACCGATCCGTAGACGTACAGCGATGCCCCAGAGTCGCCAGCAAAGGCGACCGCATCACTCAAGACGGGCTCGAAGAGGGCAGGCACCCGGTCACGATGCGCGCCCGTCCGGATCGTCCCGTCAGCCGCCACGCCCTCCTCAGGATCAGCCATCGCCTGCACGCTGACCGTTGAGGATCTGCTCCCTCAGGATGTCTGCGTGCCCGCCGTGCTGGGCGAGTTCGCGCAGTACGTGCAGGTACACCCAGCGCAGCGGGAGCGGGCCTCGCCAGTAGCCGTAGACCATGTCGTCCAGCCCCAGGGATGACGTCGCACGCCGTGATGACTCGCATGCCTCGCGGTGTGCTTGCTGGACGCTGGCGATGGTGTCATCGTCATGAAGAATGAACGACTCGCCCGAGGTCGCGGGGATACCGATCTCAGCACGTGACCGGCCTGTGACAGCTTCGTCAAACCAGACCTTCTCCAGGAAGGTCGCGTGCTTCACCAGGCCCAGCAATGTGGTCCGGGAAGGCACCAGCGACTGGCGCGCCTGCTCCTCCGTCAGCCCGTCCAGGCAGCGATTGAGCCCACCGCGGTGCTCGTCGAGGAACGCCTCGAACTGGCCACGGGCTTGCTGATTGATGACATCCTCAGCGAACGTCCCTGGAAGGGCGGGCATAACCGAAGCATTTCAAGAGCGCCGCCCACGAGCAAACGACCGCTCATCGCCAGCATCGCCCATACCCTCCTCACGTGATCATCTGGCTGAATGGGACCTTTGGCTGCGGCAAGACCAGCACCGCCGCCGAGCTGCATTCCCTGGTCCCGTCCAGCCGCGTGTTCGACCCGGAGACAGTCGGATACATGCTCCGGCCCAATCTGGCCGACCAGCCGGTGATCGCCAGCGCTCTACCCGAACCCATGAGAACCCGAACGACCCAGACTGCGCGACCAGCGGCATGAGCAGGCGTGCCGGTAATCAGCCGAGGCGGGAAGGAATTCCCGCCCGACGACGAAACCGGCACAACGATGCGCCCTGCTTCCCGTAGCATGCCGCTGATAAATGTCCTGTTCGCGGATTGGAGCAACGGACGTGAGCGATGCCGCGGGGGTGCGTATCCGTCCGCTCGCCGAGGAGGATCTGGACGAGGCTGACCGGATTTTCCGGGTGGCGTTCGGCACGTTCCTCGGGATGCCCGAACCGGAAAAGTTCTCCGGTGACGCGGATAGTGTCCGGACCCGGTGGAAGGCGTACCCGGGCGTGGCGCTCGCCGCAGAACTCGATGGCCGCCTGGTCGGATCGATCTTCGCCGCCAACTGGGGCAGTGTCGGTTTCTTCGGGCCCTTGACCGTCGCCCCGCAGTACTGGGGCCGGGCGATCGCGCAGCGCCTGCTCGATGGCACAATGGAGCAGTTTTCGGCCTGGAACACCCATCACGCCGGGCTGTTCACCTTCGCGCAAAGCGCCAAGCATGTTGGGCTATATCAGAAGTACGGGTTCTGGCCGCGTTTCCTCACGGCCGTCATGTCCCGTCCGGTGGATCCGAATTCCCGGTCAAGCTCGGCGCGAATGTCCGCAGTCGCCGATAAGGACCTGGCTAGCGCTCTGGAAGCGGTCCGAGAACTCACCGGCGCCGTCTATCCCGGGCTGGACCTGAGCCGTGAGATCAGAGCCGTGCGGGCCCAGTCGCTGGGGGACACGGTGCTGATCGACGACGGCGCGGACCTGCAAGGCGTGGCCATCTGTCACGTCGGCGCGGGCACGGAGGCCGGCACCGGCACCTGCTACGTCAAGTTCGGCGCCGTCCGGCCGGGTCCCGGCGCGGAACGCCGGTTCGGCCTCCTTATCGACGCATGCCATCGACTGGCCGCCGACCGCGGCGCGTCGGTCGTCGTCGCTGGGGCGAACGCCGGCCGTGACCGCGCCTGGAGGGTACTGACCGACCGGGGCTTTCGCCGGAACTTCCAGGGCGTGACCATGCACCGTCCGAACGAACCTGGCTACAGCACCAGCGACTCCTACGTCATCGACGACTGGCGCTGATACGTAAGTAAGTGGAAGTGGCCAGATCCCGAAATGTCCCCATGCTGTCGCGGACTCGCAATTACCCGGAGGGGTCAGGTCAGCGCGGTGTACTCGCTGCGGTCCAGCTGCACGACGTTGGGGTAATCGCTGCCCTCTGGCTCTGCGGTGTCGGTGTACTGGCTGCTGTTCAGTCGCACGACACGGAGGCTGCCCCCGGAGAGCAGCTTGCGCAGGTGCCGCATGCCGCTCATACCTGCGACGGCGACCGTTATGCCGGCCGCGAGGACCGAGCCGCCGAACAGCGCGAGCCCGCCGACGACGTGTCCCAGCGTCATCAGGACCACTGCGGCCAGCAGGGCCACCGGCACAGCCGCCACCACCAGCAGCGCGAGTAGCGTCATGGCGATCACGGCCTTGGCCGACCTGTCAGGCCGCCGCTCCGCGTACCAACCGGTCATTACGCTCACCTCTCAAGGCCCTGGGCCCGTCAAGGGCCCTGGCCCACCCATCTAACAAGATATGTCGTGTTCTCTGGGTCAACGCGTCTCCCGATCAGAATCATCCCGTGACCCGGCACTAACCGCGGGCGGACACCCCAGCCGCCGCTCCCGGACCGAGCAGCGCGCGATCTCCGAGCTTCGCCAGCAGGCCTGAACCGGTCTGACCCCGTAGCTGGCACGACCGCGGCGGCCAAGGCCATCCCGGTTCCGGTCAAGCCGCCGAACCCAGGCCCACGTGGGTAAACTATCCGCCCGGCGCTCACGCCCTGGTGACGACGCGGCGATACGGCGATGTCTTGCCGCGAACGGGAGGATCATGACGAACCAGCAGCCTCTGGGCCCGCTCGGGCCTGACGTGGCGGTCACGCACATCCTGGTGGTCAGCGACCCGGCGCGGTCGCGGGATTTCTGGGTCGAGGTCCTAGGCGCCGAACTGTACCGCCAGTACGGCGGGACCAGTGTGGTGCTGCGATTCGCTGGCACCTGGTTGTTGCTGGTCAGCGGGGGCGGTCCGACCGCCGACAAGCCCACTGTGGTCTTCCAGCCGCCGGCCGACGCCGACCTGGTCAGTCACGCGATGACGCTGCGCGTGGCTGACTGCCAGGCAGCCTACGAGGCGCTGCGGTCCAGAGGCGCAGCCTTCCTTACCCCGCCCCATGACTGGGGCTCTGAGATCCGCTGCTTCCTGCGAGACCCAGACGGCCACCTCGTAGAAATCAGCCAGTCAAAAGCCAGCTGACAGCGGAAAATGAGTGGGTTCGAGCTACGTGCCCTTTCTGCGCTTTACTGATCGGGGGCTCCTCCGGGAACCGAAAAGCCAGCACGTCCCAAAGGCTATTTCCCGGCAACTTGGGTGAATGCTCCCTTGTATCAGAACAAGTGGCCTAGCAGGTCCACCTCGCCCTCGGACCAGGACTGCTGCCCGATCACTTTCACCATCAAGGCGCTGGTATCCGCCGCTCTGGCTAGCCCCAGCGTGGTGTGATCGTGGATCTTCACCCAGGAACAGGGGTTCCCGGCACGCGCCCACCCGTTCCGGGTGTAGAGCCGGTCGTCGTCAGCGAAGAGGACGACAAAGTCCATCTCGCAGGCACGCGCGAGTTCGGTCACTTCCGCGAGCATCAGGCCCGCCAGCCCGCACGACCGCGCGCTCTTCATCACGCACAGGTCGACCACGCCAAATGTCCGCATGACGTTGCTGCCGACCCGGATCACCCGGAGCTCCACACCCATCTGGGCAGCCAGCGCACCACTCTTCATCGCGAGATAACGGAAATGAGGTGGAAGCTTGAAGTAGCTGCGGCTGGGATATCCAGGGAAGCATGCCTGCAAGAGCGCCTGCACCTGCCGCCTCAGACTCTCGCCGATCTCGGCCTCCGCGACACGGAAAACCGTTACCGCCTCGCTGCCGGCTTGCTCCTGGCCCACGCCCTGGACTCTATCGCCGGCCGGGCTCGCGCCCACAGGCCGGCGACCGCTACTCGTAAGCGGGCTCATCTCAGCCCGCCAGACCGGAGCGGATTGCCAGTACCTGCAAGGCCCAGCCGCAGCCGATCCCTGGGGAGACCAAGGGCTGACGCCAGCGAGAACCGCCATCAGGCTCTCCCGCCAAGCCCCGCACGGACAGCCCAAGACCGCGGTAAACTCGCCATCCGCGCCCAACGCGGCAGATGAGTAAGTTTCTTAGCGCCTTTTGAGAGAGGTGGCACCACGGCGATCATGCGTGCGGGAGGCAGGACAACTCCTCGATATCGATCCCGAAGCCGAGATTCCAACTCTAATCATACAGATATGCGATCCTACTGAAGTGACGCTTACATCTGGGCTAGTGTCATCATGAAAGCTGATCACATGAGTCCTGTATTGTCTATGACTTGCCAACTTTGCCGAGAGGTTAGGTATTCCGGGGTCGCATCCCAGCCAAGCCGGTTATTCTCCAGCTGGCATTTGCGTTTCGGAGAGTGATCGGCGCTTTCGTGGCAGTTTATTGAAGTCGTCCAGGGCTGCATGCGCTATCGCCCCTAGGCTGCCATTCGGATCCAGGTACTTGAATTCTGCGAGATCCGACAGCACGCTCCCTATAAGACTTCGCGCTTCCTCAGCTTTGTTGGCAACCTTCAAGACTCGAAGAAGCAAAAATAGAATATTAATCCTAGTAGCGACAGAGTATCGGAAGATAGCGTACGCTCTTCCCACGGGCGGCGGTCGTCGCGGCGGATACTTCGGAAATACGGAGAGCGCATTTCGAAGGGCCGACTCGGCACGTTCGGTATTCTTAGTGACTGTAGCGTAGTAGCTTATCGCCTCGCAACATCCATATAGGTTCGCGAATGCGAGAGAATCATTGTCTCTAGTTTGAAATGAGAGCAAATATGGAAATGCGTCAATCGACAATTCCAAAGCCAGTAGCGCTGCAGACTCACCGGTCGTCTTATCGGCCGCTTCCTTAAGGGAAAAGGCTATCGCCTCCAAGGCGCGCGCCGACTCTCGGATAGCTGTCCAACTTGGGAAGTTATACCTATAGGCCCATTCATTAGGTACGTTTTCTTTCGCTTGCTCGGCGACTGATAGAACATGTGGCAGCAGTAGCTCTGCGAGTCTTATCTGTTCCTCAGAAACATCCTGAGTAGTCGACTCTCTTAGCAATGACCACAATGATCCTGCTGCATAGCATGTCCACCGCTGACGGCGTTTATCTGACATACCAGCCCGAACCACTTTCTGTACTAGAGAGTGAACGTACAGATTAGTTCCATCCATTGTTAGCAGCGATTGCCGGGAGAGGGCAGCCAACATCTTATTGTAGCTCATCTCATTTGAAATAAGGGCTCGAAAGTGGCGCGGGAGCTTGATCGCTACGTCCTTCTTCTCCACAGTTCTGACAGGTAGATGACGAGGTATTGCGCTGCCAGCGTAGAAGGAACACAGAACCAACAAGTCGCGTGCGCCTTCACCTTCGGATTCGGCTAGATCGATTGACATCGACCAGGTCGTAGCCACACAATCGTCTCGGCTGAACGCTCGGCCAGAAGCCATTAGCTCGGCAAAGTTCTGTTCCAAGAGACGAATATAAGTAGAACCATCTATCGCTGTCGCCCGCATATATGAAACAGCTTGATCCAACGCCAATGGCACGCATGAGAGTCGCTTAGCGATCACGGCAAGTGACTCAGTAGATTCTTGGACATGAGCCTGAAGAAACGCTACAGCGTCTTCTGGTGTCCAGTCCTGGAGCTCAATGATATTAACAGGCAAATCGAGCTTGTTCCTACTTGTGAGAATGATTTTTCCTGTTTGGCGAGTTGGCAAGAAATCCTGCACGTGGGCCGCATCGGTGACGTCGTCGAAGATAAGCAGCCAACGCGAATTATTGGCTAGCCATGCTTGAATACTCACCTTAAGGTCTCGACCATGCAGCTCGAGACCGAGAGCGGAGCCTATAGCTTCATAGTCAGCTGATAGCACTTCTCGATGCCGGGACCGCAAACGCCATATAAAGTCGAAATCCTTCGCGTTTTCATTGACATAAGCGACCGCAAGCTGCGTTTTCCCTACCCCGCCCATCCCTATGAGAGCTGCCCGGCCTTCCTGGTTCAGGAGCTCCCGCAATTTGAGCATCGCCGTCGGCTGTGGTAGAAGTCTAGGTGTGAGTGGCGGTATGTGACCTGGTGGTGCTTCGAGGTCTTTAAGTGAAGACGAGTTTCGAATGGGATCGGCCGTAACTTTCAAACCAACCATCACGCATATAACAGCCAGCGCGGCGAATACCGCCTGCGAGAGGGTAGGCCATTGAGCCCAGCCAGCGGCCGCCGCCGCCAGAGCGCCCACCCCTGCCACAGCGAACGCGATGCGCCGACGAGCGCGAGCAGAAACGATAGACCTGAGCGTCAGCAAGCGCGACATACGATGATTCATTACCTTCGGCGATTCGGTAACTTGTAGATTCCGTTTCAAGCTTGGGTCCTGCGCAAAGTAGTCAAACATGATAGCGTATATTCACGCCGCGAGACTAAAAGTCGACGAAACTCGTCGTACGCATGCCAGCCTGTTAGACGTAACTCTCATCGGCAGATGCGGGGAGCCAAACTGGGAGTAGATGCAGGGCGGCGTCAGGCTGAATCAGCTTCCATCGGGCGAAGTCCGCGCAGCTACGTTAGTTAGCCTCGCCCGCTACACCCGCGTCTCACCCGACGCCCTCGCCGGCTGCAAGGCCGCCGCGACCCCCGCCGCCGACGCTGACTCCGGGCATGCACGCACATCCCGTGAGCGCTCGGGACGTCATTCGTGAAAGGGTCGTGGCGTGGCTGCATTGACCGAAGTCGAGGCCCGGACCCGGGCCGGCCTGCTGGACGTTGACTCGTATGAGGTGTTCCTCGACCTCACCGTGCAGCCAGTCCGGTCGCGGACCGAGACCCGGTTCCGCTGCCGGGAGCCGGGGGCGGCGTCGTTCGCCGACCTGGCCGCCGGCAGCGTGCTCGGCGCGGTCCTGAACGGCAGGCGCCTCGACCCGCCGGCGGACGGCAGACTCGCCTTGCCCAGGCTCGGTGCGGACAACGTGCTCACGGCCGAGGCGGAGGTGGCGTGGTCCCGATCCGGGCAGGGGCTGACCTCCTTCACCGATCCGGCCGACGGCGCGATCTATGTGACCCTCACCTGCTACCCGTCCAGCGCGCCCGGCGTCTTTTGCTGCTTCGACCAGCCGGATCTCACCGCCACGATGACCCTGTCGGTGGCGGTGCCCGACGGCTGGGAGTGCATCGCCAACGGGCCCGTCACCCAGCGGCCGTCCGGAGGACGGCCGGGGCGGTGGCAGTTCGGGCCGGTGCCGGCGATGGCGCCGTGTGAGGTGGCGCTGTGCGCCGGATCGCTGGTGACCGACTGGCGCGGCGGCGGGGGCGGCGGACATGTCGCGATGACCGTGCGCCGGCGCCGGTCGTTGGGCGGGGCGGACGGGGTGGCGGGACTCGGCACGTTCGGTGAGCTGTCCAGGCGGGCGATCGAGCGGTACGAGCGGCTGCTGGGCGTCCCCTGCGCGTTCCCGAAGTACGACATCGTGGCCGTCCCCGACCTGGCCGTGCTGGCGGAGTCGATGCCGGGCCTGATGCTGGTCAATGAGAGTCTGCTCGCCCGGATGATGGATCCAGACGACGACAAGGCCGCGATCGTAGCGGCGCACGAGGTGGCGCACCTGTGGTTCGGCTGCCTGGTGGGAGCTCGCTGGTGGGACGACGTGTGGCTGGATGAGGCGATGGCGACCTACCTGTGTTACACGATCATGAGCGACCCGGCCGACGCGGGTACGCCTGACATGGCGGGGCCGTGGACCGCGTTCTGCTACCGGCACGAGCTGGCCGCCTACCGGGCCGACGAGCTGCCGGGCGCCGAACCGGTGTCGGCGCCGGTGGCCAGTGCCACCGAGGCACTGGCCAAGCCCCCCGCGATCACCTACCACAAAGGCGCCGCCGTCATCAGGCAGCTCGCCGCGCTGATCGGCGACGACGCGCTGCACGGCGGGCTCGGCGACTACCTCACCCGCTACCGTGCCAGCGGTGTCGCGGCGCTCGACGACCTGATCGCCTGCCTGTCGCGGGCCTGTGGCCGGGATCTCGCCGGGTGGGCGGACCAGTGGCTGCGCACCGAGGGCGCCTCCGCACTGCGGCCGGAGCTGACCGCGGCGCCGGATGGCACGATCGGGTCGCTGGCCGTCACGCAGGACAGGCCGCGGACCCAGCTGATCGGGATCGGGCTCTACGACCTGGACGGGACCAGGCTGCGCCGGCGCCAGGTAGTCCGCGCGGAGGTCGGCGGCGAACGCACGCCCGTCCCGTCGCTGGCCGGCGAGAAGCTTCCCGACGCGGTTGTGCTCAACGACGGGGACCTCAGCTACACCCGCGTCAGGTTCGACGAGCGGACGCTGCGCACCCTGGCGGCGGCCGCGATGGACGTCGGCGACCCGCTGACCGAGGCGGTCTGCTGGACCGCGGCCTGGCAGCTGGTCATCGCGGCCGAGCTCGCCGCGGCCGACTTCGCAGACCTGGTGATCCGCCGCCTCGCCGGGCCGGCGCTCACCGGCCCGCGGTCCGCCGGCCCGCCCATCCCGGGCCTGCCGCTCGCCGGCGTCGAGACGCTACTGGAGCGCGCCGTCGAGTGCGCCGACGTGTACGCGCCCCCGGCCGACCGGGCCGCAATCCGGGAACGGGTCGCTGGCACTGTCCTTGAGCTGACCGAACCGAACCCCGGCAGCGTTGCCCGAGGGCCGACCCCGCAACCACGGGCCCCCGTGCCCAGGCGAGCGGCCGGCGCCAGTGACGACGGCGGGAACCATACAGGAACCAGCGGGCAACGCGAACATCGGGGCAACAGCGCGGCCGGTTCACGGCAGCAGGCGCTGGCAGCGGCTTTCGCCGCCACCGCGCACAGTGCCAGCCAGCTTGACCTGCTGCGTTCCTGGCTATCCGGCGACCTGCTGCCGGACGGCCTGTCGCTCACCGCCGGCTTGCGGGCCCGCGTCCTGTTCACCCTGTCCGCCCGCGGACTCGCCGACGACGGCAATCTCGACGCGCTGGCCGCTGCCGACCCCGTCGCCGGCGAGCAGCACCGTGCCACCTGCCGCGCCCTGCGCCCGGATCCCGCCGGCAAGGAAGCCGCCTGGCAGGCGGCGCTCGCCGGCGATCAGGACCTGCGGATGGCGGAGGCGCACGCGCGCGGCCTGTGGGTGGCAGGTCAGGAGGACCTCATGGCCGGCTACCGTGACCGGTACTTCACCGAAGCGCTGCCGGTGCTGGCGGACCGGGAACCCCGGACGACGCGCCGCCTCGCGCGGCTGCTGTACCCGGCCACGCTCGTCTCGCCGGCCACGGTCGCGGCCACCGACGCGGCGCTTCAGGCTCGGCGTCCCGGCGGGCAGCTTCGGGTCATCGTGCAGGAGCAGCAGGCAATCCTGCGTTCAGCACTCGCGGCACGCTCAGCTGCCCGGTGGCTCAAGCTGTCGTGATCACCGTCCGATGCCGATGCAGCTGAGCAGGTGCCCCGTGAACTGATCAACGGCCGACAGGTATGAGCACGTGCAATCCTGAAGCTGGCCGCGAGAATCGAGGCGTCTCGCGCGAGGGTCGTCAGCCGCGCATGTCACCGCGTTGACACGGACCGGATGAAGCCTGCGGCACCTCGTGCGCCTCGGCGCCTGACCGCGGCTATCACCCTGGCCAGCTCACCCATGGGATCACCTCACCGCAGCGAGGATCTGGCCGGTGATGTCGCTGCTCCGTTTCGGGGCCGACGGGCTTGCCGTGAAGGAACGCGACTTCCGGAACCACCGCTAATCCGCCCCCCGGATAGCTGGCCCTCCTGCAGAGCTGCGCCCAGTTCGCGGCACATGCAGATGAGCATGCCCAAACCAGTGTCCGAACATGGCGACCGCCAGACACCGAGGGCGCGGCACGGAAGCTCTCTGCCTCGGTGCGGCGAGCTTGCATTCCGGACACCTAACGATCTCGATAGCGGGGGTAACTGGTCTGGTCCCCGAGTGTCCGATGCCAGCGAGTCGGGGCTGTCGGCGTTTCTGAGCCATCTGCGGGGTTCTGCCGTCGAACTTGAGCCGCTAAGGTCGGTTTTCGGCGGCAGAGCGCCGCGTGTCCCTGGTCTTGGTGTATGTGTCAGCTTCTTGGCGGAGGTGCAGGAAGCCTGGCGTTTCTCGGTGATGGCGGCAGGTTGCTGCCGGGTACCGGGATGATGCCCTGGCCTGCCGCGCGGCGGTCAGCGCTGCTACGGAGATCAGCTGGATTCAGCTGTTCCGCTGGTCGGCATGCAGGAGGTGAGCGGTGGTCGCCGGACGGCTGCCGGACGAAGGGCCGGTCCGGATCGGCCCGGTGGATCTCCCGCCCGGGAGGCTGATCATGGGCTGCGCCGGGTTGGACCCTGTCGCCTGGGTGACGAAGGACCCCGTGCCCGACGCGGGCCGCGTCTGGGCGGCCCTGTCCGGGCTGCACTCCCGGACCGGCCTGGTGCCGATCCAGGTGGACGGCCGCCCCGGCAAGGTACGGGATCCCCTGAACCTGTCCTGGGCCGAGGACCCGCGCGACGCGGACGGGCTGGACGTCGGCGCCCTGCTCGAGGAGCGGTGGCAGGACCGGCGGCCGGACGAGCCTGACCTCGGATGGGCCGAGACGCGGGCGCCGTTCACCGGGGACTTCCCGGGCCTGGCCCCGGCGGAGCACACGCCCATGACCCCGGCCGAACGGGAGCACGCCCTAGACGTGATCACGCAGGAGGCCCGCATCGGCCTGGTCGCCGCAGGCCGGCCCGCCGACGTGCTGGCGGTGATCGGCTGGGACGGCCTGGCCAACGCGGGGGACTTCCTGCTGCCGCTGACCGCGGTTCTGCGCTCGTGGGAAGACCGGTTCGGCGCGAGGCTGATCGCCGTCGGTGACGCCGATGCGGGGCTGTTCGTGGAGCGCCCGCCCCGCACCCTGCGGGCTGCCCAGCGCATCGCCGCGGAGCAGGTCGTGCTCGCGGACGAGTGCATCGCCGGCGCCTCGGCCATCTCCGCCGTCGCGGAACTCCTGGTGAACTCGCCCGTGTGGAGCTTGTGGTGGGACTGAGCCAGCGATGCTAAGCACGATGACGCGATCGGAAAGGCCGCCTTAACTGAGACGAGATGGCTAGCATCCGCTGGCAGGCGAGCGCCCGCTCCACCGCTCAGGCCCCTGCCACTGGAACTGAGCCACCGCACTCAGGCGCGCATGCCGTCTTGGAACCGACAGGTCACATCGACCTCGGTCCACATGGCCAAACCAGGCTCGGCTAGCGCTCCTCGCGGTCACGCACCGCCATAATCGGACACATTGTCTTTGGCTCGAACAATTTCAGATCGCTGATTCGGCGCGGCCGGGATCTCTGCCAGGCGTGCGGGTCACCGCGCGCGGATCGGCCATGTTGGGGCGTTATCGGTCCTGTCATCTGATGGGCTTCAATCGCGGTGCTGATGAGCGGCTGCAGTCGGCTGGAGGGTGCGCATTTGCTGGATCGTTCTTGTTGGCCTGGTCAGTGATCCTGTCATCAGGGGTTGCGCCCGGGCCTGGCCTGCGCTGGCGGCGAGCCGCTGGTGCGGGGTAGGTCAGGGGAGCGCTGACAGGGCCACGGTGTCGCCGGTGGTGCGTGCCCCGGCCAGGGTGCGGCCGTCCGCGGAGAATGCCACGGGCCCGGCGCCGATGCTGGACAGGGTGCTGGTGGTGAGGCGGGCGACTGCGCCGGGGCCGGTCACGTTCCACTGGGTCACCGTGATGCTGTCCTCGACCATGGTCAGCGTGTGGCCGTCGGCGGAGAACGCGAGCGCGGCGTTCGGGCAGAAGTTGACCGTCGCCGGCGGCGGGACGGGGGCGTGGAGCGTGGCGGTCCTGGCCGGGTGAGCCGGGTCTGCGATGTTCCACAGGGCCACCGTGCCGCCGTAGCTGCTGGCCAGGATGCGCCCATCGGGGGAGAACTGGACCGCGCCGACCCCGCCAGGACCTGGCAGGTCCACGATCTTGGCGGGCCGTGCCGGGTCGGCCACGTTCCACAAGATCCCGCCGCCGCCGCCGGCGGTGGCCAGGACGCGCCCGTCCGGAGAGAACGCCGGGTCCGCCCCGATGGCGATGTCGCCCTTGGTGTAGGCCAGCCGCCAGGGATTGGCCCGGTCCGCGACGTCCCACATCTCCAGGTTGGCGCTGATCGTGGCTACGGTCCGCCCGTCCGGTGAGAGCGCCACCCCGAAAATCCCCCCGCTCAGCGGCAGCGGCGGCCCCGTATTGCCCTGCTCCTCCCGCCAGGCCAGGAAGCTGATGCCCAGTGCGAACACCAGCAGGACGGCAGCGATGCCGGAGAATATGTAGGCCCAGCGGCGCAGGCGGATCGCGGGGTGCCGTCCGGCCCGCCAGGCCGGGTCCAGGTGGGCGCAGGCGGCGCCGCAATCAAGATCGTTAGTGCCCAGCCGGTAGCCTGACGGCGCCAGCAGGACCGAGCCTGGCCGCCGGAACGTCGAGAAATCGACGGGCGCGAAGTACAGATCGGCGAACGTCCGTGGTGCATTCGGCTCCCCGACCGTCCGCGCGAACCGGTGGCCGTCTTGGATGGCGCCGGGCTCCTCGGCCATGATCAGGTCGGCGGTGGCCTCGGTGTTCAGCCGGACGTCGACGTTCAGTTGGCGCAGCTGCCGTTCGTACCATTCCGGCGTGATGCCGAAGATCTCCCGGTCCGGCAAGGCGGCCCGCAGGTTCAGCTGGCCGCCCACCCGCTCCTGCCGTTCGACCAGGACCACGCTGTGCCCGCGCTTGGCGGCCACCCGGGCCGCTTCCGGCCCGGGCCTTCTCTTGAGCATTACCCTAGCGACAGATTACTTACCCCGAAGTAAAATACAGGCTTCGGGTGCGGGCTTCCTAGCCAAGCACCGGCCGATCCTGCTCAGGCCAACCGCAGCCAGTACGAGAACACCCTCCGCCAGCTACCCGAACAGACTGAGCCGCATGTGCTGCTGCAGATCAGCATCGCCCGCGGGGGCCGGTGCCATCCGCGAGAGCCTCCTGCTGGGCCGGGTCTGTACTTGACGAGTAAAGTCTCTCGTGCCCCCGACGAATCGAGGAGCCTTGCCCAAGGCCGTCAAGGTATCGCGTGAGGAAGAACTGCTCCGCAACGCGATCCAGCTCTTCAGCCGCGGCGGATTCCGGGAGACCAGCCTGCAGGAGATCGCCGACGAGCTCGGCATCACGCGGCCGCTGTTCTACTACTACTTCGAATCCAAGGAAGACCTGCTGTGGCGCATCATCGGCCACCTTGGTGACACGCTGCTCGAGCAGGCCCGGCCCATCGCCGTCGCCGACGAGCCGCCCATCCGCCGTCTGACCCTGCTGTTCGAACGGCACGTAGGCACGCTGCTGGAGAACGTGGACGCCTTCCGCATCTACTTCGCCGAGCGCAATCAGCTGTCCGGCAAGCGCGATCTGCGCCTGAAGCGCGGCGAACGGCTCTACCACGAGCTGATCACCGAGGTGGTCCTGGAAGGCCAGCGGCTCGGTGAGCTCCGGCCCGGTGACGCCCACCTGGCCACCCGGCTGGCCATGGGCACGGCCAACTCGGTGCTCCGCTGGTACACCCCCGCCGGGGCGATCTCCCCGCATGACCTGATGTCCGCCACCGTCGAGTACATGCTGGCCGGCCTGACCGTAACACAGTGAAACCCGCCGAGGGTTGACGCCTGCCCCTGGCCTGGGACACCGCGAACGGGATCATCCCGCCCGAGCACCGGTCCATGTACACCGCGGCCCGGTCGACGTCGTTGACGGCCATCACGATGCCGCCGGACAGGTACGTGCTAGGGGCGTGCCGGTCCTCTGGCTGCTTCTCCAGGACCACGACCGAAGCCCCCATGGTCCGCCGCCGCGATGGCACACGCCGCGCCCGCCCCGCCGAACCCCACCACCACGATTTCGAACAAATTCACGCCGGCTGTCGGCCCTCCGAAACCACCGAAAGCACCGCACGGACCGTTCCGCCCTCAGCCGCCCTATCTTTTTTTGGCCGAACGGCCGTGGTACCAGCCCCCTTACCGGACCTTGTCGTCCAGGAACTGACGGTCGTCCCTTGGAAAACGCCTGCTCCGGGGTGAGATCGAGCTTCATGGCCCCGACGCGTTACTCGGTGAACTCGAAGAGCAGGTTCTTGTTCTGCGCCGGGTTGATGGCCAGGGCGTCGTCCGCGTCGCCGGGAATGAGGTCGAAGCCCTGGCCGCTCAGGTGCTTCTCGACCTCGGCCAGGCTCTTGGCCTTGAACACGGTGCTGCGGATGCGCTGGCCGTAACGGCCCAGGTAGTCCGCGACCGGCCCGTCGCCGGTAGGCTCGAGCAGCTCCCAGACAGCGGTGCCGACCTGCAGTTGCACGCCCTTGGCGCCCGCCCGCAGCCGCGAGATCGGGCCGATCTCCGAGATATAGGCCAGCTCGTTCAGCCGGGCCGTCGCAGCTTCGACGCTGTCCACCGCCACGGTCAGCCGGGCCAGGCCGGTCAGGCCGAGCGGCTGCTGGTTCTCCCAGTAACCCTCTGGCTGGGCCAGCCGCTTGAAGTCGCCGTCGTAGATCTCGAACGCGATGCCGAAGCTGTTGCCCGGGTAGGTGAAGAACGCCGCGCCCAGGTCGTTGATGATCCTGATCTCCTTCTCAACCGCGAACTCCCGGGCGCTGACCACGTCGGGCACGTGGTACTCGATGCCGATGTAGTGGTCGCCGAACTTGTTCAGCAGCCGGCCCTGGCCCCGCTCGCCACGCTCCTTGGGGGCGAAGAACTCGAACATCACGCCGCCCAGCGTCATCAGGCAGGCGTCCGTGCCGTCGCCGGAGTCCGGGATCAGCTGGTCCAGGGTGAACCCGACCCGGTCCCGGAAGTGCTCGATCGTCGCCTCGTGGCCATCCACGATGGCGTTGATGTGGTTGGGATGAATGAGTTGCCA
>Ga0302324_100011734_pt1 | contig 17946 bp, 17 predicted proteins | sample Palsa_T0_1_FD_201949 | JGI IMG/M metagenome (GOLD analysis project Ga0302324, IMG submission 201949) | Peat permafrost microbial communities from Stordalen Mire near Abisko, Sweden - Palsa_T0_1 | ecosystem: Environmental > Terrestrial > Soil > Palsa > Peat permafrost | place: Sweden: Abisko... | reverse complement strand
CTTCGACGGCGGCGATGGCGATGTCTCCGTGGTCGGTGACCAGTTCGATGCTCGGACCGCCCGTGCCTACTTGCCCGGTGGAAGTCTGACCTTCACCGGCACTGTTGACCGGCAGGCTCAACTTGGAGTCGATGTTTCCGTTCCGGGCTGTCGCCCGCAGACGGAAGCCTGCGCCTTGCGGCAAGGTCAGGTTGATCGCTCCGTTGCGGTTGTGGACCTGCGATTCGCCCAGCGGCGGGACCACGCCGATGGAAATGTCTCCGTCTCCGTCCTCCACGCGCAGGTCGCCAGTGATGCCGGTGCAGACCACGTCTTTCGCGTTGGTCGTGATTCTGGCTGGACCGGCGGCGTTGTTCAGCTGCAGATCACCGCTGTCCATGGAGAGGTTTCCGGGAAGGCGGACCAGCTGGACGTCAGTCCGGCTGGAATGAAAATGCACCAAGGCGGTGATTTGGGCAACATTGGTGTCTCCGAAGAAGTCGCCGTCCAAACTCGCCGCGCCCTGCACATCGGAGACGGAAACATCGTCCATGTGGCCCTGTAGCGTCAAATCGCCGGAGATGGCATGGGCGCTGAAGTCTCCCTTTCCCATACGCACCTTCAGCGCGCCGCCGAGATTGTCGGCTTTGACATCCCCCCGGTCCGCGGATACGTTGGCGGGGCCGGCAAGGCTCTCGAGGGTGACGTCTCCATGGCCTGCGGCGATGTCGGGTACCGCGCCTTTGGGGATCTCGATGGTCAGATCCGCGCGGCCATCGTTCCCATCCGCAGCGCGCAGCGTCACGCTGCTGCCATTCACCGCCAGACGGGGAGCTAGCGCGTCGAGGCTGCGCTTGGCGGCGCGATCGTTGGCCGCATAGACCACCAGGTGGGCCTGCACATGGATCTGATCGTCCCCGGAGGCGGTGACGGAGACGTCGCCGTGCGGCACCTGGATGTCGACCTGCGCTCCCGCGGGAATCTGCTGATTGAGGTTGCGATCGTCATCGTGCTGGTGACCCAGCAAATGGGCAAATAGATCGTCTTCCTCCCCGCCGTGGCCGAAGATATGGATGCCATGCAGGCCGCGCGCGGACGAACCCGCCAGGTAGCCGAAGAGGGCGAAACAGAGGATCAGGGCGATCAATCCTCCGTGCGAGGAGCGGTAGCCGCGGCCGCGCTGACGGTCGAGCCACCACTCCCCCAGGGAGAGCAAGCCCACGCCGATGAGCAGCAGCGGCCACCAGCGCATGTACCAATCCCATAGCCGGAAGGCATTCAGCCGGTTGGTTTCGACCAGCAGCGCGATCACCCCGACGGCAATCAACAGCACAGGCCCGATCAGGGAGGGACGGCGCAGGGAGCGGCGGTAGTAGCGCTGGGCGCGGGCAGCGTCGCGAGGGGAATAGGGAGGCGGCAGGGTGGCCATCAGGGTCTCCTGCTGGGATCAAGCGGGTCTAACGGAGAGGCGCCAGCCAACGCTGCACGCTCCGCCAGTCCAATGACACCCGCCAGGATGAGATAAAGCGGCCAGCTGCGGGCGAAGCTCAGCACGCCCCATTGGTTGAGGAGGGCGGTAATGCCGACCATGATCAGGAAGGCCGGCCCGCGCAGCCGACGGATGAGCAGCCAGGCGTTCATTGTGGTCCTCGCGCATCGCGGGTTTTACGGTAGAGCAGCCAGACGCCGACCCCGATGATGATGAGCGGCCAGGCGCGGCTGATCCATTCGTCTTCGAAGATCCCCAGGGTTTGCAGCAATAGGACGGCGCCGATCACAATCAGCACGACAGCACCGACGGGGTGGCGATGTGCCCGGGGCTCGAAAGCCAGCGGCCCGCTATAGGGCGGAACATCCGGCGTTGCAGGATAGCCGGGATACTGCGGGGGGGTGGCTTGGAAGGGAGGTTCGGCCGCCGGATTGGGATTGGCCGGTGGGGTGAAGCCGCCGACGAAGGGCGCGGCCACGGGCGTCGGAGCCATTCCCAGCTTGGTTCCCAGATCATTGAGCCCGAAAGGATTGGGCAGGGGCAGCCCGTCGCGCCGCGCCTTGGCGGTTTGGGCGGCGTCAAAGACCTGGTAAAAGACCCACGCGGCCACCAACAGGCCGAAGACCACGCTTTTGTCGGACAGGCTGACGAACACGGCAAAGATGAGGACGTGGGCCAAGGCCTTCACGAACTGCCCGTTGTACATGGCGCCGACGCCGGGGATGAACCCCAAGAGGCCGGCCAGCACCGGATGGGCATGGATCCCGGATATCGGGGCAATGGGGATAGGGCCTCCGGGAGCAGAGGACAGGCGGGCCGCCAGGCAGGGTTCGCAGAACACGCTGCCCCCCACGGAACGCATACAGGCGGTGCATAGCGGCTTGCCACAACTTTGGCAGTAGGCCGCGGCCGGAACATCAGGATGGTTAAGGCAGTTCATACCAAGCTCCTTTGCGCTTGGTCTTCAGTTGTGCAGCGCAAAGCCCTGAAAACCTCTTTCTGGAATTTTCTTATCCCTCCACGATCCAAACCGGCGGGCACCATCGCCGCAGGCAGGACAATGTCGTGCTGGGTGCGCCTGCCGCTGGGTACCGGGGCTTGTTGCCCCTGGGGGGCGGTCGAACTGGGACTTCCGCTGCCGTCCCGGGATGGCTGCCGCGGCGCCGGCTGGGCGGCCGGTTCGGCCTCGGTCGAGCGTTTCAATTCGCGCACCCGGGACTCCATCTCATAGACCAGGCGGAGATTCTGGTAGTACTTGGTGACTTGCTCGTTGGTGGCGTAGTACTGCCGGGTGAGATTGGCCCGCAGGCGGGAGGGCTGAAAATCTGAGGAGCGGAGCTGGGTCACCCGGATCCCGGCCAGGTTCAGGGTCAGGGCGATGGAGAAAAAGGCCATGGCCGCAGTCATCATCAAGCGCGGTTCGAGAGAGTGGCGAACGGCGGGCAAGAGCACGCGGCGCCATGCCGGCCGGGCAGGGAGAAGAATGGGAGGGGCCGCGATTCCCGTTTGAGCCGCCGGGGCCGGTGTGCTGGTACGGGCCAGGATCTTGTGCAACAGATCGGCGGGCGGTTCGGGTTCTTGGGCCAGGTACTCCATCCACCCTTTGCCCTGCTGGGTTTCTTTGAGCATCTGGCCACAGGGCGCACATTCGCTGGTGTGGCGGCTGAAGGCGGCCGCGTCAGCCGCGCTCAGAGTTCCATCGAGAGCATCGGCGATGAGGCTTTCCCACTCGTCATGCCGTAACACCCGGCTTGGGTCGCCGGACGCCTGGTTTTGCTCGCGCTCAGACATTTACATCACCTGCCCTTTAGTACGTTCCAATAGCCGCGCTAGTTCCGCCCGCCCGCGGCTGATGCGGGACTTCACGGTTCCTTGAGGGATCGCAAGTACTTCGGCAATCTCTTTGTAATCCATATCCTGCAAGTCACGAAGAATAATAGCTTCGCGCAACTCCGGCGACACCTTGGCCAAGGCGCTCTGCACCATGCGCTGGAGCTGGTTTTGGGCTGCGTGCTGCAGGGGGTTGGTTCCCGGGGAGACGGGGTCGGCACGGGGGGCGTCGCTGCCTTGGTCCCAGCCGGCGTCGAGGGAATCGGTTACCCGCTGCTGGCGCGAGCGACGAAAGTGGTCGACCAGGAGATTGCGGGTCAGGGTGGTGATCCAGGTCTGGAAGCTACCTTTGGCCACGTCGAAGCTTCGCAGGTTGGCGTAGACCTTGATGAAGACGTCCTGGGTGAGGTCTTCGGCGTCGTGGGAAGAAGCAGTGAAGCGGTAGCAGAGGGCATAGACGCGGCGCTGCTGGCCGGCGACCAGCTCGGTCCAGGCGGTCGCATCGCCATCGAGGCAGCTGCGGACAAGGGCGGGCCAATCGATTTCTGATGCTTCGTGCGGCCGGCTCGGGCCACCCGGGCGTTCAGATGGCGGGGTCGCAGGGGGCGTCAACGCGGGAATTCCTCGGGCTTCAGAATAGCGCCTCCCGGAATCAGGCTGGAAGCGCTCATGCTGGGGTCCTGTTGTTCCGTTGTTCAAGGTGAGCGCGACGGCCAGACTCATGAGTGGTCATACGTAGGGGCGGGGGGTTCTGTTCCGTGAGGGTTGGGTTCACGTGAAACACGTCAGAACCTGTACGGATGGAGAAGGGTCAGCTGCGCTCCCACATCTCGCGCAAAAAACGCGCGAGATATGGGCCACCCCCTGTTTTCAGCCGGCATATTCGCTAGAGCCAGAGGCCTAGGTAGTAGCGCTCGAGGAGCCAGGCTAGGGCGAAGAGGAGCGCCATGACGCCCGCGCCCCACCAGAAGATCATCATGGGCAGGGAGCCGGCGATGGTGGCGCGGCGGCGGCCGGTCCTTTGGTCCCAGGCGCGGAAGAGGTAGCCGCTGCCCAGGCTGACGGCGGCGGAGAGCAGCAATAGGCGCAGGGAGGGGAGAAGGCGTTGGTGAAGATTGCTGCCCGGCTCGAGAAAGGCAGAGTGAAAGACGGCATCGAGAGAGACAATGCTGAGCAGCAAGGAGGCGAATTTAGCGAGTTCCAGAAACACGGCTAGATCTCACGGCGATATCCACTGAATCTTATGCCACTTTAGCCACCAGCAGGGAGTATCGGAACGATGAGGGAACAGAGAGCGCACACAGGGCTCGGCGATCGTGCCCATGTAGTCGAACTCCTCTTTCTGGCCTTTGAGGGGAGTTCTGAGGAACTGCTCGACTTGTACGGTTGACGCGGACTGCGGGCGGAGCCACAGAGCGGCCCAGTCGCCGAGGTAGAGAACCACTGCCCCCGCCAGCAGCAGCTTGAGAATGCGGCCTATCACGATTGCTGCATGAAATCCGGGGAGACGGGGTTCTCGTAGAGCGAGTAATCGCGGGTGACGACGGTCAAGCCGCTCTGGGTGACAAAGTAGTTGCGGCGGTCTTCTTCACGGTCGTAGCCGATCACCGTGCCCTCGGGCAAGTGTACGTCGCGGTCGATGATAGCCCGCCGGATGCGGCAGTGGCGGCCGACATCGACGTGGGTGAAGATGATGCTGGACTCCACCTCGGCGTAGGAATTCACGCGCACGTCCTGGGATAGGACACTGTTGCGGACCACCGCTCCGGAGACGATACAACCAGCAGAGATCACCGAGTTGATGGCCATGCCGGTACGACCCGGCTCGCCAAAGACGAACTTGGCGGGCGGATATTGCCGCTGCCGGGTGCGCATGGGCCACGCTTTGTCGTACAGGTTGAATATGGGCGAGACGGAGGCCACGTCCATGTTGGCGTCGAAGTATGCCTCGAGAGTGCCCACATCGCGCCAGTAAAGCGCGTTCTGCTTGTTCTCATCGACGAAGTTGTAGGCGGAAATCTTGTAGCGGCCGAGAATGCCGGGCAGAATATTGTGCCCGAAATCGTGCTTGGAACTGGGGTCCTCGGCGTCTTTCATCAGCGCCGGCAACAGCACGTCGGTGTTGAAGAGGTAAATGCCCATTGAGGCATCGACCATGTTGGGATTGAAGGGGGAGCGCAGGTTGGTGGTTTTCGGTTTTTCCTGGAACCCGACCACTTCGCCGGTCCGGCTCACTTCGACCACGCCGAAACGGTCGACCTCATCGGGGCGGACGGGCAGCGTGGCCAGGGTCACATCGGCACCGGCATGCATGTGGTGGTCGAGCATCAGCCCGTAGTTCATTTTGTAGATGTGGTCGCCGGAGAGGATAAGCACATGCTTGGGCTGCTCGGCGCCGATGGAGTAGATGTTCTGGTAAACGGCGTCCGCAGTGCCCATATACCAGTTGGCGCTGACCCGCTGCATAGGGGGCAGGATCTCGATGAACTCGCCCAGTTCCTGGGCCACGATGCCGGTCCAGCCTTCGCGGATATGGCGGTTCAGCGAGAGGGCTTTGTATTGGGTGAGAATGTACACCCGGCGGAGATCGGAGTTGATGCAGTTGGATAGGGTGATGTCGATGATGCGGTAGTTGCCGCCAAAAGGAACCGCTGGTTTGGCCCGATCGCGAGTCAGGGGAAAAAGCCGTTCGCCGGCTCCCCCGGCCAGCAGTACTCCGAGTGTGTCTTTCATTCCCTCACCGCGGCTCCCAGTTTTCTGCGCGTTCAACCTTCTTCGACAGAGATGCGCAGGGAGCGCAGAAAGTGTACATCCTGCGCGTTAAAAGTATCGTCCCCGGGTGGGTTTTCGGTGGCCGGGGCCTCGAGTTCGGAAACCGGCTGTTGTTCTACCTCGTTTAATCCGATCGTCGCTTCCAGCATTAACAGCACATCGAAGCCCTGTTTGCGGATGTCCTGGACAACCTCGGAGATCTGCTCGGACTCGGAAACCGAATCGTGGATGGCTTCTCCAAGTTGCTGAATAAGGCGACGAAGTCGTTGGTTCAAAGAGTTTCTCCCAGCCGCCCGCTGCGGGCGCGGTTTTACCTACCTTACTTGTGATGTTGCTGCGGGGCAATTCGAATCCGCAGGCTGATAAACTTTTGCAATGGAGCCAAGGAGATTAGGCCGCACGCTCGGCATTGGCGTCCGCGTGGCTTCAAATATGCTGCGCGATCGGGTGGAACGGGCTGCCGCCAATCCCGGCCCGGTCACGTCTAGTATACGCGTCCCGCCGACCCAGAACGTGGGAAAGCGGGTCGCGTCGGTTAAGAAGGGTGTGAGGGCCTTTGGGCAGGCGTTGTGGACGCCGTTCGGCCATGCGGGCGGGGTGCTGTGGCTGGAAATTACCGGGTTGTTTTTTGCGCTGTTCACGGTGTTCTTTGTGCAGAGTGTCTATCGCGTGCGCGGTGACTGGAGGGCGGGACCGGAACACGCCCACCTGGCGCTGTATGCGTTCCTGGCCTTGGCGTTTGGCTGGTTTTCGGCCAGTTCGTTCCTGCGCGCGTACCGCAAGAGCAAGCGGGGGCCGGGTGGCTCGCGGAAAAGATAGCGCCGGATCAGTCGACGCGCAGAGCTCGGAGAGGATCGACGCCGGCGGCACGAGCGGCGGGCACGGCGCTCGCGGCCAGCGCTACGACCGCCAGGCCGACCAGGGCGAAGAGGTAGCTGACCCCGTCCAGCGGCGTCACGCCATAGAGGGACGAGGTAAGGGCGCGTCCGGCCAGCATGGCCAAGGGGACGCCGGTGAGTACGCCTGCCGCCGTCAGCGTCAGGCTGTCTTTCAGAATCATCCACACCACTTGCGGGCGCCGGGCGCCCACGGCCATGCGGACGCCAATCTCGGCCGTGCGCATACTGACGCGATAGGCCAGCGTTCCGTAAAGCCCGGTGGCCAATAGTACGATCGCGAGGAAGGCGAAGAACTCCGCCAAGCGGGCGAAGAGGAGTTGCCGGGAGATGCTTTGCTCGAACTGCACCCGCTGCAGAATGGGCTGGATGAGCGGCACATCGGGATCCATTTGGGCCACGACCTTGCGCACTTCGGGCAGAATCGCCAGCGCGTCGCCTTGCACGCGCATGGCTACGTTCATTTCGCCTTCTTCCGGGCTTTGGGCGTAATTCCACCAGGCCATCGGGATCGGGTCTTCCTCCATGCTGCGGTACTTGTGGTTTTTCACCACGCCGATAATCGTGAATCCGTTGACGCGGTGTCCCAGTGGATTCTGGCCGGGCAGAAACCGTTCCACGAATAGCTCATTTACGACTGCCACCGGGGGCGTGGTGGCTGTATCCGCGTCAGTGAACTCGCGGCCCAGCAGCAGCGGGACGCCTAGAGTGTGAAAGAAGCCGGGGCCCACATCATTGCTCCGCACCATGGCAGGTCCCCGGGCCGTGTCGGGAGTTTGGCCGTCGACCATGACGTCGAAATTATTGGACCAGCCCGATCCTAGCCGGTCGCGGGAGACGGCGACCGATTCCACACTGGGGAGGCTCCGTAGCCGGCTCTGCAAGTCTTGATAAAAGCGGATCAGCTCAGGCTCCGTAGGCACGCGCTGCGGGTTAAGGGCAAACACCAGAAGCCCATCCGTCCGCAGGCCCAGCGGAATGTTCTGGAGATTGCGCAGAGTGCGGGTCAACAAGCCGCCGCTCACCAGAAGCACCACGCACAGAGCCATCTGCAGGCCGACCAGGATGTTGCCCTTCTTCGTCTTGCCCGCGTCGGCGCTCGAGGTGGCTGCGGAAGTTTTCAGGGCCAGGTCCGCGCCCCCGGCGACCGCTATTCGAAACGGGGCCAAAGAAAATAAAGCGGCGGCCAGTACCAGCACGACCAGGGTGAACAGCAGCACGGTTTTATCCGGAGCGAGGCTGGATTCGATCCGCGCCCATTGCCCCAAGACGCGGGTAGCGAGCTCGGCAAATCCCAAGGCGAGGACGCCGCCGGCAGTGACCAGCAGTAAGCTCTCGGTCAGCAGCTGGCGCAGCAACTCGCCGCGCTGCGCGCCGAGCGCCAGGCGCAGGGAGAATTCCCTTTGCCGGCCGGCATTGCGGGCCAGGAGCAACATGACTACATTGGTCAGCGCGATTAAGAGCACCAGCCCCACCATCGCCATCAGGAGGCGCAGGGGCTTGCCGTAGCGTTGGTCGTAGCCGGGGAAGTTTTTGGCGTCGGCAAAGCTCAGAAGCGGGGGCTTCTCGCCCGCTTGGGGTCCGCCGAGGCCGACGTAGGCTGCGCGCTTGAAGACATTCTGCAACTGAACCAGGGCTTGGGCGCGGCTTACTCCGGGAGCCAGGCGTCCCAGCAGTTGCAGGCACCACCAGGTGTCGTTCTGCTGATACAGCTTGCCTTTCTCCGGGGCGTTGCCTAGGACGTTGAATTCCAGGCGATTTTGCAGGGGAATCCAGAAGTCCATGGAGTGGCCTGGTTCGGTGCCTTCGAACCCGTCGGCGCTGACGCCGATGACCGTGAAGGGGACGCCTTTCACGTAGATGGTCGTGCCCAGAACGTTGGGGTCCCGGGCGAAGCGGCGGGTCCAGTAGTTGTAGCTGAGCACCAGTACCAGGGCGTGGCCGGTTTCGTCCTGAGGGGCGAAACCGCGGCCACGGAACATGGTTACTCCCAGACCGTGGAAGAAGTTGCCGCTCACCATGTCAGCTTCGGCCTGCTCCGGCTGGGCGCCCACGCGGACGTTGACCATGTCTCCGGAGAGCCGGGCTACCGCAATGACTTCGCTGAGGGCGCCGGTTTGATGGCGTAGCGCTTCGTAAACCGGGTAGGAGAAGGTGGCGTTGGTGTCGATGGTTCCCGTGCGCTGCGGCGGGTTGGAGGTGCGCAGGTAGACCAGGCGCTGGGGATCGGCAACCGGTAGGGATCGAAGGAGTACTGCGTTCATTACGCTGAATACGGCGGTGTTGGCGCCGATCCCGAGAGCTAGGGTCAGGATCGCTGTGGCCGCGAAGACTGGACTATGGCGCAGACCCCGCAGGGCGAAGCGGAGGTCGCGGATTAGTTTGTCCAGCCATTGCCAGCGGTATAGGAGATAGAAGCGTTCCTGGGCGGCGGTGACGTTGCCAAATTCGCGGCGGGCTTGGGTGCGGGCTTGGTCCTCGCTTATGCCTGCTTGCTTTAGGTCATCGGCTTCGTGTTCCAGGTGGGATTGGATTTCTGCGGCGAAATCGTCTGGGCTGCGCTTGCGCCTGAACATGGTGAGGCCTCTTGGGTTGACATCCGACCCGAGCATGAGGTTTGGTTGGGTCGGATGTCAACATGAGGCGTGAATGGGCGACAGCGGACAAGACCATCGTTTTCGGCCCACGTACGCTGGCGCGAACATGGGGCACACGGACTGGTCCGCTGAAGACTTGAGTTTTTCCGCACCTGTAAATCAGCGGAAGAGGTTGGTTTTCGCCAGGTCGATTACCTCGTCGCCCCGGCCGCTGAAGACGGCTCGCAGCATGTAGAGACTGAAGCCCTTGGCTTGCTCGACGGTGATGGTGGGCGGCATGGAGAGCTCCTGGCGGTTGACGAGAACATCGACCAGCGCTGGGCCATCATGGCTTAGCGCTTCCTTGAGGGCCGGGGCTAGCTGCTCCGGCTTCTCTACGCGCAGCCCCAGAAGCCCGGCTGAGTCGGCCAGTTGGGCGAAGTTGGGATTGTCCAGGTTGGTGGCGAAGTCCACCAGGCCGGCGGCCTTCATTTCCAGCTCCACGAAACCCAGAGTGCCGTTGTTGAAGACCACCAGCTTGACCGGTAGCTTCAGCTGACGCAGCGTCAACAACTCACCCAGCAGCATAGCCAGTCCCCCGTCGCCGGAGAGACTGATGATCTGGCGGCCGGGAAAGGCGGACTGGGCGCCGATCGCTTGCGGCAGAGCATTGGCCATGGAGCCGTGGGTAAAAGAACCCAGCAGGCGGCGTTTTCCGTTCATGGTGAGGTAGCGGGCCGACCAGATGGTGGGCGTGCCTACGTCGCAGGTAAAGACAGCGTCCTCGGCGGCCAGATCGTCGAGTACCTTGGCCACGTATTGAGGGTGGATTGGGTTGCGGCCGGGCTCGCCGGTGGCCAGATCGTCCAGGCCCTTGCGGGCATTCTTGTAGTGCTCGAGGCAGGTGTCGAGATAGGCCCGGTCGTGCTTCTCCTGGAGCAGTGGCACCAGGGCGTCAATCGTATCCTTGACCTTGCCCACCAAGCCCAGGTCGACCGGGGTGCGACGGCCGATCTGCTCGCCGCGCAGGTCGACTTGGAGGATTTTTGCCTTCTTGGGGTAGAACTGCGGGTAAGGGAAATCGGTGCCTAGCATGAGCAGGGCATCGCAGTTGATCATGGCGTGATAGCCGGAGGAGAAACCCAGCAGGCCGGTCATGCCTACGTCGTAGGGATTGTCGTACTCGATGAATTCCTTCCCGCGCAGGGCGTGCACGATGGGGGCTTTTAGCTTGGCCGCCAGCGCCACCAGTTCGTCGTGCGCTCCCTCGCAGCCGGCGCCGCCCAGGATGGTGACCTTTTGCGCGCGGTTGATGAAATCGGCCGCCAGGGCCAGTTCGGGCGCCGAAGGATAGACCACGGATGCGGAATGCTGGATGCCGAGGGATAAGGGCGGGTCGGGACACTCCCGCTGCAACACGTCTCCCGGGATGATTACGACCGCGACGCCACGACGGGCAATGGCGGTGCGCATGGCGATGCCGAGCACGCGCGGGATCTGGTCGGCTTGCGAGACCAATTCGCAATAGTGACTGCACTCTTTGAAAAGATGCTGGGGATTGGTTTCCTGAAAGTAGCCACTACCGATCTCCGGGCTGGGGATCTGGGCGGCGATGGCGAGGACCGGGACTCGGCTGCGATGGCAATCGTAGAGTCCGTTGATGAGGTGCAGATTGCCCGGTCCGCAGCTGCCCGCACAGACCGCCAGCTCGCCGGTGAGTTGGCTTTCGGCTCCGGCGGCGAACGCTCCCGCCTCCTCGTGGCGCATGTGCATCCACTCGATCTGCTTGTTGCGCCGCATGGCATCCGTGATGCCGTTCAGCGAGTCGCCGGTGACTCCGTAGACGCGCTGCACGCCGGCTGCCGCCAGCGTCTCGACGAAAACTTCCGCTACTTTCATCGCTTTTTACACCTCGCAGCTTGGATGCGGCTACTTTTGCGCGGTTCCGTGCGGCTTAGAGGATATTCACGGCGCGCGCCGCCAATAGGGCCAGGGTGGCCAAGGAGATGCTGGATTGCACCATCATGGCTACTTTGGCCCAGCGGGAGAGGACGGGGGAATCGGTGGGCGAGAAGGCGGTGCTGGTGTTGAAGGCGAGGAAGAGATAGTCCACAAAACCGGGAGACCAGCCGGGGTCTTGGATTGCGGGGGGCAGGGTCATTTGCGGGAATAAGAAGTCTCCCTTGGTGTGGCTGCCGTTGAGGTGACGTTGATGCGGTCCGCCGGCGTCGAGACGCCAATACCAGGAGGCGAAGACCAGGATGTTGGTAATCCATAGGGAGGTCGCCGAACGCAGCAGAACGGGTGGGGATAAGGTGTGGTCCGGCAGGGAGCGGACCAGCAGGGAGAGCGACCACAACATGGCCGCAGTGACTACGCCGAGCAGGACGTAACCGAGCCTTTGGTTTAGGTCGAACGAGCCACGCAGGCGGGCGGCGAGGACGGGGACCAGGAGCACGGAGACCACCACGAGCAGCAGCCAGGAGGGGCCAAAGGTCAGAGGTTCCGGGAGCGCCAGATGCAGGCCGCCCACGGCCAGAACAGCAAGGACCGCAGGCCAGACGGGTTGGGCAGGGGTCGCGGTCATCGGTGCCCTGAAATTAGCTTATTCTTGTGGCGCGCGGATATAATTCTCCAGCCATGAATAAGCGCGTGTTTTTGTATTTGGTGCTGCCCGTGACGATGCTGATGACTGACGCTTCTGCGATTCCCACCGCGGCGGATACGCCGCTGCTGGTCGCGACCAACCAGGGTGACCGCGACCTTAGCATTATCGATCCCGCGGCTGCGAAGCAACTGGCCACCGTGCCCGAAGGCGGGATTACCGGCCACGAGGTCGCCACCTCGCCCGATGGGCGAACGGCGTACGTGCCGATCTACGGCAGCTCGGGTGTAGGGAAACCGGGCACCGACGGACGGGAGATGGTGGTGATTGATATCGCCAGCCGCGCGGTTACAGGTAAGGTCGATTTTGGCCATGGGGTGCGGCCCCACTGCCCGGTATACGACCAAGCCAGCGGCATGCTCTATGTGACCACGGAGCTGGACCAGACGGTAACCATCATTGATCCCAAGACGCTCAAGATCGTGGGGACGGTGCCGACCGGGCAGAAGGAGTCGCACATGCTGGTGATTTCCCGGGACGGGCGGCTTGGGTACACCTCGAATGTGGGCGCCGGTACGGTGTCAGTGCTGGACTTGCCGGGACGGAAGACGGTGGCCGTGATTCCGATATCGGCGGTAGCGCAGCGCATTGCGATCTCGAATGATGACAAGTTTGTGTTTACTTCCGACCAGACCAAGCCGCAATTGGCGGTGATCGATACGGCTACCAACAAGATCAAGACCTGGGTGGCTTTGCCGGCGGTGGGGTATGGGACTTATCCAACCCGGGATGGGCGGTTTTTGCTGGTCACCATGCCGAAGGCGAATCAAGTGGCAGTGGTGGATCTGGCTTCGTTCAAGGTGGTGCGGACGGTGGATGTGCCGGAGGATCCGGTCAAGGTGCTGGCGCGGCCGGATGGGAAGGTCGCTTATGTGTCTTGCTCCAAGGCTAAGCAGATCGCCGTAGTGGATCTTTCGGAGTGGAAGGTGGAATCGAAGATTGATGCCGGCGCGGGGGTGGATGGGTTGTCTTGGGCCGGGGCGGCGCCCGCCGCCGGGTCGCACTTTCATCATCAGAAGGCGATTGGGCGACAGAGTTAGCTATTTTCCCAACGGGCTGCAGATTTTGTTCTCAATTTGCTGCTTTATGGAAGGGTCCTTCTTGGTGCGGAATGCGCGCCTTGTCCGTGCTACCGTGGAAGGTCAGTATCTTTCTTTAAAAGGAACTCGCCGTGTCTGCTGGTTCTCTCTCTATGCCCGCTCTGCGCAGGACTGCGCTCTACCCCGTCCACCGCGAACTTGGGGCCAAGATGGTCGATTTCGGGGGGTGGGACATGCCGGTTGAGTACTCGGGCATCACCGCCGAACATCTGGCCGTGCGCACCGCGGTGGGGCTGTTTGACGTCAGCCACATGGGCGATATTCAGTTCCGCGGACCGGGGTCGCTGGCCGCTATCCAGTCCATCTCCATGAACGATGCGTCCAAGCTGGCGGTTGGCCAGGCACAGTACTCGGCCATGCTGTATCCGCAGGGGACGTTTGTCGATGACATCCTGGTGCACAAATTCAGCGACAACGATTACCTGCTGGTGATCAACGCCGGCACCCGGGCGAAGGATTACCAGTGGATCCGGACGCAGGTCGGGTCGTTCGCCGGAGTACACATCAGTGACTACAGTGACCATTACACTCAGCTGGCCATCCAGGGGCCACGGGCAGCGGAGACGCTGGCCAAGCTCACCAAGGTGAACCTGAGCGGGATCAAGAACTATTGGTTCACCTGGGGCACGGTTTGTGGGCTCCCCAACGTGCTCATCGCCCGCACCGGGTACACAGGTGAGGACGGTTTCGAGATCTATCTGCCCTCCGACGAGCCCACGAGCGCGCGGGTTTGGCAGGAAATACTGCAGGCGGGTCAGGAGTTCGGCATCCTGCCCTGCGGGCTGGGGGCGCGCAATACGCTTCGCCTGGAGTCCGCGATGGCCCTCTACGGCCATGAGATCTCGGAAGAGATCAATGTTCTGGAAGCTGGCCTGGAACGCTTTTCGAAGCTGGGCAAGAGCGATTTTGTCGGTTCGCAGGCCCTGCTGCAGGCCGGGCCCCCCAAGCGCAAGCTGGTGGGGCTGGAAATGGTGGAACGCGGGATTGCCCGCGACGGCTACAAGGTTTTGAGCCTCGCGGGGGAAGCGATTGGCTACGTGACCAGCGGCTCCCCTGCCCCGTTCCTTAAAAAGAACATTGCGCTTGCGTATGTGCCGGTCGACCAATCCGCGCCGGGGACGGAAGTGGCGGTGGAGGTGCGCGGCAATCCGGTCAAGGCTGTCGTGGTGCCCACCCCGTTCTACCGGCGGGTGAAAAAGCAGGCAAAATGAAAGAGGAGAAGAGTACGGATGGCGTATCCAGAAACATACCGCTACACCAAGGAACACGAGTGGATTGACGCAGCGGCGGGCAAGGTAGGCATTACCGATTACGCCCAGGGCACGTTGGGGGATATTGTCTTCGTCGATCTGCCTAAGGTCGGTAGCAAAGTGGAGAAGGGCAAAGTGTTCGGCAGCGTGGAATCGGTGAAGGCGGTCTCGGATCTCTATTCGCCAGTAACCGGCACGGTGCTCGAAGTGAATCAGGAGTTGGCGACGGCTCCGGAGAAAATCAACAGCGACGCGCACGGAGCATGGATCCTTAAGGTGGAGTTGGCCGATCCCTCCGAGGTGGACCAACTGCTCAATGCGGCGGACTACGAGAAGTTCGTTACAGAAGAGACCCACTGATGCGCTATTTGCCGAAATCGCCAGGGGAACGGATTGAGATGTTGCAGCAGATCGGCGCGGGGTCGATGGACGATCTGTTTGCCACCATTCCCCAGGAGTATCGCCTGGAAAGGGATCTCGCGGTTCCCCGGCAGATGGGCGAGTCGGAGATCGTCGACTATTTTCGCCAGGCGGCGGCGCATAGCGCGGCGGGCTACACCAGTTTCCTGGGGGCCGGCGCATATCGCCATTACCGCCCAGTGATTATCGATTCGCTGGTGCAGCGGGGGGAGTTTCTCACTTCCTACACGCCCTACCAGGCGGAGATCACCCAGGGGACGCTGCAGGCGATTTTTGAATTTCAGACCATGATCTGCGAGCTGACTGGGATGGAGATTGCCAACGCTTCCATGTACGACGGGTCGACCGGGGCCGCGGAATCGGTAACCATGGCGGTGCGCATTACCCATCGCAGCGGCGTTCTGGTCGCGAGAACCGTGCACCCCGAGTATCGCGAGGTGATGGCGACGTACGCGCAGCACCAGGGGTTGACGGCAGAGACGGTGGGGTTCGGCGAAGATGGGCGGCTCGACCTGGCGGCGCTGGAACAGAGCGTCAGCGAAGAGACCGCTTGCGTGCTGGTGCAGTCGCCGAACTTTTTTGGGGTGGTGGAAGATATTCCGGCCATTGCGGAGATCGTGCACAAGAAAGGCGCGCTGCTGGTGGTCTCGATTGCGGAGGCGATTTCGCTGGGCGTGGTTCGGCCGCCGGTGGAAGCGGATATCGTTTCCATGGAAGCGCAGTCGTTCGGCGTCGCGCTCAGCTATGGTGGGCCGTATTGCGGGGTGATCGCAGCCAAGGAAAAGTACCTGCGGCAAATGCCCGGGCGGTTGGTGGGCGAGACGGTAGATAAGCAAGGCCGGCGCGGGTTTGTGCTCACGCTTTCTACTCGCGAACAGCATATCCGGCGGGAGAAAGCTACCTCCAACATCTGCACCAACCAGGCGCTGGTGGCGCTGATGGCGACCATTTTCCTGGTGGTGTACGGCAAAGAGGGGATTCGCGAGCTGGCACTGCACAATCTGGCTAAGGCTGACTACGCAGCGAAACAGTTTTCTAGCAGCGGGCGGTTGCTGTTCGCCGGTTCCCCGCGGTTCCACGAGTTTGTGATCGAGACTGCAGAAGCACCGGAGCAGCTGAACGCCAAGCTGCTGCAGCAGAAGGTGATCGGCGGGTTGCCCCTCGGCCGCTGGTACCCGGAGCTGGGCCACGCCAGCTTGTGGTGCACGACCGAGCTGAATACGCGGGAGCAGATCGATTATGCGGCGTCGCTGCTGCAGCATGACTCCGAAGCAGCCCTGAGCCGGGCTTGAAAGGCGAAGATTCCATGGCAACGAAGCCGTTTGAAGGCGTACGCCACAAGGTGCGTTCGCACCTTAGTCAGAACGAGGCGTTGGTGTTTGAAAAGTCATCGCCCGGGAAGAAGGCTTACAAAATGCCGCCGCTCGACGTGCCCGCGGTCGATGCGGAAGCGCTGCTGGGCGAAGCTGCGCGTCAGGATCTGGGGATGATGCCCGAGTTGAGCGAGATTGAAATCATCCGCCACTTTACGCGCCTCTCCACCTGGAACTACGCCATCGATCTGGGCATGTACCCGCTGGGCAGCTGCACCATGAAGTACAACCCGCGAGTGAATGAATTTGTGGCGCGCATCGAGGGGATTGCCGAGGCCCACCCTTACCAGCCGGAGTCGCTGTCGCAGGGCGCCCTCGAAGTGATTCGGCTGCTGCAGGAGTGCCTGCTGGATATCACCGGGATGGACGCGATCACGCTGCAGCCAGCGGCCGGTGCGCATGGCGAGTTTACCGGGATCCTGTTGGTGCGGGCTTACCACCAGTCGCGGGGCAATCCACGGCGCAAGATCATCATCCCCGATTCGGCGCACGGCACCAACCCGGCCACGGCAGCTATCTGCGGGTACCAGGTGGAGAACCTGCGGTCGAATGCGTTGGGGATGGTCGATGTCGCGCAGCTGGAACAGATGGTCACCGACGATACCGCGGCATTGATGCTGACTAACCCCAGCACCATTGGGGTGTTCGAAAGCGAGATCCACAAGATCGCGGACATTCTGCACGCCAAGGGCGCGCTGCTCTATATGGACGGCGCGAACATGAACGCGCTGGTGGGTAAGACGCGGCCCGGGGATTTCGGTGTGGATGTGATGCACCTGAACCTGCACAAGACGTTCTCCACCCCGCATGGCGGCGGTGGTCCCGGCTCGGGGCCGGTGGCGGCCAAGAAGATATTGGAGCCGTTTCTACCCACGCCAGTGGTGGTGGAGGGCGCGCCGGGTGAGGACGGCCGGCGGAGCTTGCGCCTGGATTACGATCGGCCGCATTCGGTGGGCCGGGTGCGCATGTTCTATGGCAACTTCGGCATGTTTGTCCGAGCGCTGGCTTACATCATGGCCAATGGCCCGGATGGGTTGCGGCAGACCACGGAAGACGCGGTGCTGAACGCAAATTACATCCGCAAGAACCTTGAGGATGTTTACGAGTTGCCTTACCGGACGCCTACGCTGCACGAGGTGGTGTTCAGCGATCGCCGGCAGACGCAGAAGGGTGTGAAGACGGGGGATATTGCGAAGCGGTTGATTGATTATGGCTTTCATCCCTACACGACGTCGTTTCCGCTGATCGTTCCTGGGGCATTGATGATCGAGCCGACGGAGAGCGAGTCGAAGGAAGAGCTGGATCTGTTTATCGACGCGATGCGGCAGATTGCGCGGGAGGCGGAGGAGAATCCCGAGTTGGTGCTCAATGCTCCCCACGCCACGCGGATCTCACGCCTGGATGAGACGATGGCGGCACGCAAGCCGGTGCTGCGATATACGCGGCCAGCGGAGAAAAGTTAGCGTGAAAGCTGAATCTGCGATCGCGCAACGGCACGACGATCTGGAGCGTTTCGAGTTCATGATGGGGGCGGAGCGGGGCCGTCTGGCGGTGACGCTCGATATGCTCACCGATGCGTTGATCCTGATCGGCCAG
>Ga0302324_100011733_pt1 | contig 17947 bp, 9 predicted proteins | sample Palsa_T0_1_FD_201949 | JGI IMG/M metagenome (GOLD analysis project Ga0302324, IMG submission 201949) | Peat permafrost microbial communities from Stordalen Mire near Abisko, Sweden - Palsa_T0_1 | ecosystem: Environmental > Terrestrial > Soil > Palsa > Peat permafrost | place: Sweden: Abisko... | reverse complement strand
CGTGGCGCCGTAGCCGATCAGGGCGGCGAAGTGATGCGCGTCGCGCACCGTGCCGGTCTCCACCAGCAGGTTGCACTTGCAGCGCAGGCCGCTATCCACGAGGCGATGGTGTATCGCGCCGGTGGCAAGCAATGCGTGCGCCGGCAGCTTGCCTTGCTGCAGATAGCGGTCCGACAGCAGCAGCACCAGCTTGCCGTCGCGCACCGCGGCCTCGGCCTGGTCACACAGCCGCAGCAGTGCGCCCTTGAGCCCCTCGGCCGGCTCGTACTGCAGGTCCAGGAACTCGTTGGCCTCCACCACGTCCTCGGACGCCAGGATCTGGCGCAGCTTCCGCTGCGACAGCACCGGCGAATTCAGCACGATCTGGCGCGCGTGCTCAGGCGCAGGCACGAACACGTTGCACTCGGGTCCGATCTGCGTCGACAGCGACATCACGATCGACTCGCGCAATGGGTCGATCGGCGGATTGGTGACCTGCGCGAACTGCTGGCGGAAGTAGTCGTACAGCGAGCGGATCTTGTGCGACATCACCGGCATCGGCGTGTCGTCGCCCATCGAGCCGACCGCCTCGCTCTCATCTTCGGCCAGCACGCGGATGATGTCTTCGCGCTCCTCGGCGGTGATGCCGAACATCTTCTGGAAGATCGCCAGCGTCTCGCGGTCCATCGGTTCGGCGGCGAGCCTGGGGTCGATCAGGTCGGACTCCAGGTAGCGCACGCCCTTCTTGAGCCATGCCTTGTAGGGATGGCGCGCCTTGAGCATCGCGTCCACGTCGCGCGTTTCCATCAGCGTGCCGGTCTGAAGATCCAGCGCGACGATCTCGCCCGGTCCGAGCTTGCCCATGCGCACCACGTCGGTAGGTGCGTAGTCCCAGACGCCGATCTCCGAGGCGATGGTCAGGTGGCGGTTCTTTGTGATCACGAAGCGCGCCGGGCGCAGGCCATTCCGGTCGAGCCCGCAGGCGGCATAACGGCCATCGGTCACCACCACGCCGGCCGGGCCATCCCAGGGCTCCATGTGCGAGGAGTAGAACTCGTAGAACGCGCGCAGGTCGGCATCCAGCGTATCCACCGACTGCCAGGCCGGCGGGATCAGCAGGCGCAGCGCGTGCATGATGTCGAGGCCGCCCATCAGCAGCAGTTCGATCATGTTATCGAGGCTCTGCGAGTCCGAACCGCTCAGCGACACCAGCGGCATGATGTCAGTGAGATCCGGCAGCACCGGGGAGCGCAGGATCGGGCCACGCGCCAGCGCCCACTGGCGGTTGCCTTCGATGGTGTTGATCTCGCCATTGTGGGCGACATAGCGGTACGGGTGCGCGAGACGCCACTGCGGCAGCGTGTTGGTCGAGAAGCGCTGGTGGAACACCGCCACCGAGGCCTCGAGCCGCGGATCCGCCAGATCGAGGTAGAACTCGGCCAGGTGCTCCGGCATCACCATGCCCTTGTAGACGATGGTGCTGGCCGACAGGCTCGGCACGTAGAACATCGGATCGGCCGGCAGCTGCTTCTCGGCGCGGCGGCGCGCCAGGAACAGCTTGCGATTGAAGCTGGCATCGTCGATATCCGCGATGCGGCAATTGACGAACAGCTGCTCGATGCGCGGCAGCGTTTTCAGCGCCTCCGGCCCGCAGGCGTCCGGGGTGGTCGGCGGCACGCGCCAGCCCGCGACCGTCAGGCCTTCGCGCGTAAGTTCGGTATTCAATACGGTGCGCGCCGCCTCCGCCAGTGCCGCATCCTGGTGCAGGAACACCAGGCCTGAGGCGAACCTTGCGCTGAGCTTGATCTTTGCGTCCCTGGCGAGCGCGCGCAGGAACTTTTCCGGTTTCTTGAGCAGCAGCCCGCAGCCGTCGCCGGTCTTGCCGTCGGAGGCGATCGCGCCGCGGTGCGTGAGCCGGTTCAGCGACGCGATGGCGGTCTGCACCAGCCAGTGGCTGGGCTTATCGTCGAGGCTGGCGATCAGGCCGAAGCCGCAACCGTCGCGTTCAAAGGCCTCGCGATACAGTCCGGCGTGGGTGTCATGGGTCATCGCCCTAGCTTACCGGTCACGGGCTTGCGGTCAACGAAAAACGGCCGCGACGGCGGCGGCCGCGTGGCGGCGGCGGATCTTAAGCTAAGGACTCAGGGTCACGGCAAGCACTTCGACGTTCCGGTTGGCCGGCAGCGTGATGCTGGCGATACCCTTGGCAGGATTGAGCGCGAACGCATAGCCGTACAGATAGCACGGTCCGGGTGATGCAGCCCCGGTGATCGACACGCGGTAGGCCATGGTCGATACGATGCTTTCCCCGGTGTAGCCCTGCGGCCTGAGCCAATCGCTCATACCCTGCTGATACGAGGCGCTAGTGCCATCCGAGTAGGTGACCGTGAAACTCTGGGCGGGCTGATTGCCGCCAACACCCGTACCCAGGAAACGCAAGGTGCTGTAGTTGCCGGCCGGCAGCGTGATGCTCCTGCTGTTGACCGCATTGAGTGTTCCCGCAACCCCGAAGGTAAACGTCGTTCCTGACCACACACTCGAGGTTCCCAGCAGGTTCGCGGAGTACTCGTTGCCATCGCCGTCCAGGCTGCCGTCGGGCACCGGCGAGCCATTGCTCACGAAGCCGTAGGCGTTGGCCACATTGACCAAGGATGCCGCCTGCGCACCGCCGCCGCTGGCGCCCGCGGGTATCAGGTTCGCGGCGAGCAGCACGACGCCGGCATTGTTCGGCAGCGTGATGCTGGCAACACTTTTGGCGCTGTTGAGCGCCAGCGTATAGCCGTACAGATACAACGGTCCGGCCGATGTGGCGCCGCTGGGCGCTATTCGGTACGCCATGGTGGACACGATGGTCTCTCCGGCGTAGCCCTGCGGATGTAACCAATCGCTCACGCCCTGTATGAAGCTGGTGGTGGTTCCATCCGAATAACTGACGATGAAGGTCTGGGCCGGTTGACTGCCACCGCAAGCTGCGGCCAGCAGTTTCAGGCTGGCGTAGCTGCCCGCGGGCAGCGCGATGGTGCTGCTGCTGACCGAGTCCGCCGTTCCCGCGACGCCGAGCGTGAAGCTGCTGCCGGACCAGCTGATCGACGTGCCCAGCAGATTCGCGGCGTAGGCCCAGTCCCCGCCATCCAGGCCGCCGTTGAGCACGGCGCTGCCGCCGTTGGCGATGCTGTAGCGATTGTCCGCACTGGCAAGATTCACGCTCATCGCCGTTCCCGACGCGCCGCTGCTGCCTGAGGCGACGGTTCCCACCAGATCAATCGCCAGCACGTTGACATAACTACTGTTCGGCAGCGTGATGCTGGCGAGCGTCTTGGTGCTGTTGAGCGCAAATGAATACCCGTACAGATACACCGGTCCGGGGGAGCTGGCGCCGTTCGGCCCGACGCGGTAGGCCATGGTGGATGCGACGGCTTCTCCGGCGTAGCCCTGCGGATAGAGCCAATCGCTCAGGCCCTGCACGAAGCTGGTCGTGGTTCCATCCGAATAGGTGACGATGAAGGTCTGCGCCGGTTGACTACCGCCGACTGCTGTGGCCAGCAGGTCGAGCGCGCCATAGTGCCCCGCGGGCAGCGTGACGGTCTTGCTGCGCAGCGCGTTCAGTGTTCCTGCGGCCGCGAACGTGAAGGTCGCGCCGGACCAGGCGATCGAGGTCCCCAGCAGGTTCGCCGAGTAGGCGTAGGCCGCGCTATCCAGACCGCCGCCGGGGGCAACCGTGCCGTTGTTGACGATGCCGACGACATTGTCCGCACTCGACAAATTCACGCTGCTCGCAGCTCCTGACGAGCTGCCGCCGCTGGAGGAGCTGCCGCCGCTGGAGGAGCTGCTGCCCCCCGAAGAGCCGCTGCCGCCGCCACTGCTGCCGCTGCTCCCCGCCAGCAAGCCGTAGACCGTAAGGCCGGATTGCGTACCGACGTAGACCTTGCCATTGGCGATCACCGGAACTGCATATTTGACCGTCGTTCCCGGCGAGCCGTTGGCGGATTGCGAGCTGGTGTATAGCAACGTCGACAGATTGGTCGCGTCGTAGGCGAACAGCCCGAGGCAGTTTGCGCCGTTGCTGCCGCAGGTCGAATTATAGGCACTGCCGTCCAACGCCCAGAGAATGCCGTTCGCGCTGCCGTTGGCGGAGATCGCCGGTGTCGGCGCCGCATAGACAAATATCTGCGCGCTACGCGAGGTCGGCGCGCTCGACAGCTTGCCGCTGTTGCCGGCGTCAAATGAGTACGCCAGGATGGGACTGCTGGCAGGCACCATGTACAGATTGCCGTTCCAGTAGGCCGGGGAACCCCAGACGCCGCCGCCGGCACCCACCAGTTCCTGAACCGTATTGGGATCGCTGCCACTGCAGGCCGGGCTCTGATTGACGCAGTACTTTCCCAGGTTGGCGCTGTTGAGCAGCAGCAGCGAGCCGAATTTTCCCTGCTGTGCGATCAGCAGCCCGCCTGCGGCCGTCGGCATCAGCACCAGTCCGCCGGAGGCCAGATCGAGGTCGCCGCTGCCCAGCGCCGCCTGGTTCCACGGCGTAAAGTAATCGCTGACGGTAAAGCGGCCGCCGGCAGGAGGTGCCAGTTTGACGATGCTGTCAGCGAAATCGGTGCTGCCGTTCCAGCTGCCGTTGCCGGTGGGAAAATAAATGTTGCCACTGGCATCGGCGGCCAGGCCGCCGCCTGACATCCACACGGCACCGCCCGATCCGGCCGCGGTGGTGTTGAATACGGCTTCCTGGGCGAGTGTGCTGGCGCTGTACGACATCACCCAGCCGTGCCACGGCATGGCATCGCAATGCCCGGCCCAGCCGATCACCACATGGCCGTTCTCCAGCAGCAGCGCCGGCCGCTGGAACTCGTTAAGCGAATTGAACGTCACCGTCGAACCATTGCCATCCGCGGCGGTTCCGGCCGCAGAGCCTGCGATCTGGATCGGGCCGCCGAATTTCTCCGCCAGCGTCGATACATCCAGCGCGTGCAGGTACTGCACTACGCTGCCTGTGGCGGTCTTGCCCTTGGCCACCAGGTACAAGGTCCCCGTGGTGGCATCGATCACCGGCGTACCGGTGATGCCTATCTGCGGAACCAGATCGCCACAGCCCAGATCGGAGCTGCTGACCGTGCTACCGCCCGCGGGTATCAGGCCCGCACGGGCGTAGATGGTCCCGGAATCCGCGTCGATCGCATACACACTGTCGTTCTCGGTAGCCATGTAGACGACATTGTGGGAGCTGCTGCCAATGCGGATGTTTGCCAGGTACAGCGGCTGCGCGTAGACGTAGCCGTCCAGTGTCACTGAAAATAGCTTGCCGAAATTCTGGCTGTTAACGTTCGCCGGAGTGAGGATGCTCTCCTGCAGGTTCTGGCCGGTGCGGGCATTGTCGTTGTGGTAGGTGGTCACGCTGACCTGAGCCTGCACCACGCTGGACGCAAGACACGTCAACACCCACCCGGCGACGCGAGAATCGCGACCGCAGCAATCGCCCATGATCTTTCCCCAATTGGCTCCCCGACGACTGCATTAGTCGCACGGGGCCGCCACCGGGGTAAGTCGCGCCGGCACGTGGTAAGTGCTGGAATGAGCTCGATTATTTGTAGGAGGTGGCCGGCGTCTCGAAAATGCGACGGGTCAGTGCAGGCCGTACCTGAGATGGTAGAGCAGCGCGCGCGGACCGATCACGCCGCGCTGCAGGAATAGCGCAAATTCCCGCAGCACGACTCCCCAGCGCCGCAGCCACAGGCCGCAAAGCAGGATGCGTATCGCGTTGTCGGCGCGCTTCATCGCAAAGTAATGCCGTCCATCGGCCACGGCGCTGTCGCGGAACAATGTGTCCCAGCACGCCATGGCGGCACGGGCAATCGTTTCCTTGTTCTGAACCGAGGCGGTCGCCTCGACCGAGGCCGACTCGACCATCTCCCGGCGCTGCGCCAGGTTCGCGCTATGGTAGTAGCAGCGCTTGCCGGTGCGCGCCGCCAGATAGCTGACGTACACGTCGGACATATACGGCAGGTCCTTCGGCATCAGCTGCCAGTCGAGCGCCTCACGCCTGAAGACCGCCGCCGATATCACGCAGATCGAGCGGCGGATAAGTGCGATGTCGACGAACGAAGCGTGCACGCCTTCGGTCAGCCCGTCGCGAAAGCGACGGTTGCAGGCATCAGTGAGCTCCGCGTCCAACCGTCCATGCTGGTCGATCACATCGTGCGGGCAGAAGGACACCACGATCTCCGGATCCTGTTCCAGCGGCGGCACCAGCGTCGCCAGGAAATCCGGCTGCCACAGATCATCGTCGCCGAGGATGGCAATGTACTTGCCCACCGCCCTGGCACAGGCGGTGACGATATTGGCGGTCTGGCCGATATTGCTGGCGTTACGGAATATGCGCACCCGCGGATCCGCCAGTGCCGCGACCAGCGGCGTCGGATCCTCGACGCTGGCGTTGTCCTGCACGATGACTTCGATGTCGCGGAAGCTCTGCTTCAGGACACTGTTGATTGCCGCGCGCAGGAATTGCAGGCGGTTGAACGTGGGAATGATGACGCTTACCACAGGCGTCATTCAGTAAGCCTTTTTGTCTCTCCAGACGATGGCCGCGGTGCGCAGGATGATCGACAGGTCGAGCGCCAGCGACCAGTGTCGCAGGTAGTCGATATCGAACTCCACCCGCTTGCGCATTGAATCCAGATCATCGCCACCGCGGTAACCATTGACCTGCGCCCAGCCGGTAATGCCCGGCTTGATCTTGTGGCGGATCATATAGCCGGAAATCAGCTTGCGATATTGCTCGTTGACGGCGATCGCGTGTGGCCGCGGCCCGACCATGCTGAGCGTGCCTTCCAGCACATTGAACAACTGCGGCAGCTCGTCCAGCGACAGCTTGCGGATGAACGCACCGAAGCGGGTGACTCTGGCGTCGCCCTGCGTGACCTGCTGGTACTGAGACGAGCCGTCTTCCGTGACCGTCATGGAGCGGAATTTATGGATCAGGATCTCCCGTCCGTCGAGCCCATAGCGCTTCTGCTTGAATATGATCGGCCCGGGCGAGCTGAAAAAAACGCCAAGCGCGACAAACGCCAGTACCGGCGCACAGGCCACCAGCAGCGCCGTCGCAACCACCAGATCCGTCAGGCGCTTGGCAATGCCGCTGGCACCGTAGAACGGCGATTCGCACACGGCGACCACGGGAATGCCGCCGAGCACGTCGAAGCGCGCCTGCACCAGGTCGAACACCGACAGGTTCGGGACAAAGTAGATCGACACCGTGGAATCGCGCAGCCCTTCCATCATCTCCAGCACGCGCGAGTGCTGCGTCATCGGCAGTGTCACATAGGCGAGGTGAATGTTATTTTCGCGGACGAAATCGGCCAGCTGTGATTGCCGGCCCAGGATCCGATGCACGCCCTCGGCCGGCAGCCGATCGGCCTGCCTGTCTTCGAAGTAGCCCGCCACCTGCACCCGCAGTGAGGGATTGCTGATCAGCTGCTGCTCCAGGCGCAGTCCTGGTTCCGTCAGGCCGATGATCACCGCCTTGCGCAGCCCAGCCGCGTTGACGTTACTGCGCGCCAGGATCACCTGCGCGATATTCTCGGCCAGCCACAGGAACAACGGCGTGATCAGCGCCCAGCTGGCGAGCACCTGGAAGCGGAACTGACCAGTGAGTCTGGACAGGTGCAGCAGCGCCCAGATGAATGCGACCACCAGCGTCCAGCGCAGCAGGATATCCACCAGCGACAGCAGCGAGAAGTAGCCGCTCGGCCGTGGCTGCTGCAGCTCCCACACGTCCAGGAAGTGCGACGCGCCTATGAACGTCAGCACCGCGACCAGAAAGTACGGACCGTACAGCGGCTCCTGCCAGCACAGCAGGCAAACGAGCAGGCACACCACCGCCACCAGCGGATGCAGGAGCGATTTGAGTACGAACACCGACGCAGGTTCAGTGGCCGTCGGCGTCGAGGCGCGTCGTGTCTGACGCAGGCGCCTCAGATTTGAGAGCTCTCCGGTCGGCAATCTACCTCACTGTCGAATTACGCACTCGAGTCGCAAAAGTCCATGTGCAAGTCGCTGCCAGCGGGCCCCTGGACGATGCCGTCGCCGGGGTCAGTCCCGCGGTATTCAGTCCACGGACGTGGGAATCAGCGCCGACTGCCGCAGCAGCCGCTGCTTGCGATCCAGCTGGTAGGCCACCAGTGCGACGCCGAACAGCATCATCAGCGCCAGATCCAGCTGGGTCATCCCGTCGGTCATCCCCGACGACTCAGGCTTGCCCCGGTCGCCGAACGGCGCGAACTGCGCCTGCAGCACTCTGACACAGTTACCGGACCGGCAGATCTCTGAATCCGCATTTGCTACGCTGATGCCGTGGGCATCCATGCCGTGCACATTCATGCCATAGGCGTCCATGCCGTGGCCATCCGTGGACAGTATCGAGGTCGAGAAGTCCGACAGCAAGGCAACGCCGCTGCGCGTGTCGGGAACGAGGTAGGCGACATCGTTGAATCCCGGGGAAGTGGCTGATGTCGCTGCGCCTGGAAGCGCCGCGTAAGCTGACGCTATCGGCAGCGTAGCGAGCAGCATCGGAATTAACCACGACCGCGCGTTCATTCTTGATCCTTCACGCTCGTGCGAGCGGCAACCACTCCCTGGTAGTAGCATCCATCGTGCCAGACGTCGGCTCTGATCGACATATCAGAGACTGCCTGAAAAACCGGGACTTGCGCCAAGAAAGATGTTGGCAATTTTTGCATATTCGCGTTAGGTGCACAATCGATGAGCAATGGTTGATTGTACGCACTAACACGAAGCCGTTTCGGATTAACAGCAGTACTGTGGCGCCGCGGTAGGTTAAGTTAAGTGACGCACAGACGACGGCCACGGAAGTACTTTACGCTCGGCGATGTTCAGCCGCTTTTCCGCAGCGCGCAGGCGCCCACGAAAATGCCTTCGAAGCGATCGGCAATGCGGCTGATGTCAAAGCTCGCGTCGGCGTAGCGGCGTCCGCGCGCACCGGCTTCCGAGCGCGCGCCCTCATCATCCATGAAATGTCGCAGGGCACCGACAAACTGGGCCGTATCCTGCGGCTCGACCACCACTCCCGCGCCCGAGCGCTGCAGGGTCCTGGCGGCAAGATTATGTTCACCCGCAGCCAGCACGATCGGGCGGCCACTGCACAGGTACGACAGCACCTTCGACGGCACCGAGTAGGCCGCGGCGTCGGGCTCGATCATCGCGATCAGCACGTCGCCGCTGGCCAGCACCTCGCCGTAGGAGTCGAACGGCTGGAACGGCAGCACGCTGAGGTTGCCTAAATTTCTGCGCACCGCCTGCTCGGCAAGGTAATCCGCATACTTACCCTGCGATACCACTACGATCTGGACATCGGTGTCGGTCGCGAAGGCCTCCGCGGCAGCCAGCAGTAGATCCGGATTGTGTTTCAATCCGATGGTGCCGGTATAGAGCGCCACGCGCTTGTGCGCCAGTCCGTGGGCACGGCGCCAGGGATTGTCCCTCGGTTCGACGCCGATCTTGTTTTGCGGCGCCCAGTTTTCGATGATCGAGATGCGCGCGCGTGGGATGTTCCAGCCGTCCAGGCGCGGCAAGAAGCTGTCGGCGATCGCGATCACGTGATCGGCGTTGCGCAGCAGCCGCCGTTCCATCCATTCGTACCAGGTGCCGATCACCGCATCCGCGGCCGCCGACTTCCGGCTCAGGAAACTCCTGATGGCTTCGGTATGAATGTCCTGCAGCCAGAATACAAATGCGATCGAGTGGCGCCGGCAATAGTTGCCGATTCGATTCTGCGCCTCCAGCGGATTGTTCGACCCGACCACGATATCCGGGTTGAAAGACTGGATGCGCTCGCACACGAGCTGGCCGTAGGCTCGCTCCTGTCGGCGACGCCGGGCAAGATTGCGGTACTTCTCCAGCGGCTCTCCCAACGACAGCCCCTCGACCGCGAAGCTCGGCGGATCGCAGTCGTTCGGCAGCAGGTCGCCCTTGGGTGACTGATCATCGGCCGAATACACATGCAGCACGACGTGGCCGCGCCGCGCCAGTTCGCGGCTGAGCTCTACCTGAAATGGATGCCCGCAATAGTCATTGATGAGAATCTTGATCTCGAATTGCTCCGCTGCAAATTCAGGCCGCGCGCCGCAGCACCTGCTGCTCGATCCACGCATAGGTCTTTTCAAGCCCGATACGCAGGCTTTGCGTGGGAGCCCAACCCAGCCGCTGCCTGATGAGGCGATTATCGGAATTGCGGCCGCGCACGCCCAATGGGCCGTCCTTGTGGCGGATGGTGAGCTTCTTGCCGGCGATGTTCGCGACCAGTTCCACGAGCTGATTAATAGTGACCATTTCATCCGAGCCGACATTTACCGGGCCGGTGAAGTTCGAGCGCAACAGGCGCGTCGTGCCCTCGAGACATTCGTCCACGTACAGAAATGATCGCGTCTGCAGGCCATCGCCCCAGATCTCGATCTCCCCGCGACTGGATGCCTCGGCGACCTTGCGGCATATGGCTGCGGGCGCCTTCTCCTTGCCGCCGGTCCATGTGCCCTCGGGTCCGAAGATGTTGTGATAGCGGGCGATGCGCGACTCGATGCCGTAATTGCGGTGATAGGCGAGGAACAGCCGCTCGCTGAACAGCTTCTCCCATCCGTACTCGCTGTCCGGTGCGGCCGGATAGGCGCTGTCCTCGGCACAATTCGGGTTATCCGGGTCGAGCTGGTTATGCTCGGGATACATGCACGCTGACGATGAATAGAATATGCGCTTGACGCCGCGCTTCTGGCAGGTGTCGAGCACATTCAGGTTGATGGTCGCCGAGTTGTGCATGACATCGGCGTCGTGCTCTCCGGTGAAGATATAGCCCGCGCCGCCCATGTCCGCGGCCAGCTGATACACCTCGTCGAATTGGCGGTCGATCACCTGGCGGACTGCACCCGCGTCCCGCAAGTCAGCGACCACGAAGTCATCGGCCTGGGTTTCCGCGAACGGATTCATCTTCAGGTCAACGCCGCGGACCCAGAAACCTTCCCGCTTGAGGCGTTTGACCAGATGTCCGCCGATGAAGCCGCCGGCGCCCATTACCAGAGCTGACTGTTTCGTATTCATAGCGTTGGTGTGTCCCGATCCGTTGGTCTGTACCGATTAAATCATGGATGCGATGGTTTTTTCTGCCCGATTAGAATATCGCAGATAGATAGCGACCATGTTGGCGCACAACACAATATGACCGACTCGTGACGTGCACGACGCGTGTGGCACGTCACGGATTGCGCGTTATGGAAAAAAATATCGATCGGGGTCGCCGAGTTGCGACGCGCGTGCCCTGGCCGGCAATATTAGTATTTGCGCATTCAATGGCTTAGGGCGGCTGCCGCCGCATGCTGCTACGATTGTGCAGCTTGCCGCTGTCTTCGGAGGAGTCGATGGAGCCAAACCCGCCGCATGCTTAAGCCGGCGCTGGCCGTACTTTGGGCGCAGTACGGTCCTTATCATTTTGCTCGCGTCGCCGCGTTGCAGTTGCATGCCGACTCGCAGCCCGTGCACGCGCTTGAATTCGCCAGCCAGACTGCGGACTACCAATGGAACCGGGGCGGTTCCAGCGTCAATCTGATCACCCTGTGTCCCGGCGCTGTGGCAGAGACACTTTCTTTCTGGAAAGTGTTTTTCAGCACCCGTCGGCACCTCAGGAGATTGGCCGTAAAGGTCTGCTTCCTGCCCAGTTACTGGCCGAAGCCGTCACTGGCGGCGCTGCTGGCCGCAAAATCATTGGGCATAGGCACCGTGCTGATGTGCGAAAGCCATGCGGGTACCAGCCGCTCGCGGGGATTGGCTTCATGGGTGAAACGTCGTCTGGCGCGCATGTTCGATGCCGCGCTGGTGGGCGGCAATCCCCAGAAGCGCTACTACGAATCATTGGGGATGCCACGGGAGAATATCTTCATTGGCTACGATGCCGTGGATAACGACTATTTCGCGCGCCGCGCGCAGGAAGTGCGCATCCAGGCCGCCGAAATCAGGTGCAGGTACGATTTGCCGCAACGCTATTTCCTGAGCCTTGGCCGGTTTGTCGCCAAGAAAAATCTCGCCACGCTGATCCGATCGTACCGGCGATTCCTGGACGCAGATTCCCGTCCCCAGACCCACCTGGTCATGGTGGGCTCGGGGCAAGAAGACACGCCTCTGCACGCGCTGTGCCGCGAATTGCAGCTGCCCATCTATGAGCACACGGGGTCGGGGACTGAAGCCGCGCCGCCAACGTCCGCCCATTCGTCGCCGGGCGTGCACTTTTACGGCTTCCGGCAGATCGACGAAAATCCCAAGTTTTACGCTCTGGCAGACGCTTTCATTCTGCCCAGTTCATGGGAGGAGTGGGGCCTGGTCGTCAATGAAGCGATGTGCTGCGGCTTGCCGGTCGTGGTCAGTAAAACTGTCGGCTGCGCAGAGGATCTGCTGCCGCCGGTAGCGGCGGGCGGCGCGATTGCGCAGCCGCGCGCAACGCGATTGGCTCAAGATCGCCGCCAGAACGGCTTTGTGTTCGATCCCGGCTCGGTCACTGCGCTCGCCGAGTCGCTGTTGGCGCTGGATGGCGATCCTGGATTGCGGCAACAGATGGGCCAGGCCAGCCGCTCGATCATCCAGGACTTCTCCTGCGACGCCTTCGCCCGCAATGCGCTGCTGGCGGCGCAGGTCGCACTGCAGGCGCGCTATCCGCTGGCGCCGCTGGCCGCGCGCAGCCTCCAGCCCCGAAAGTAGGCGATGGTTCGATCCAGGCCCTGCGGCAGTGCAATGGTCGGATTCCAGTCGAGTATCGCCTGCGCCAGCTGGATGTCCGGACGACGCTGCTTGGGATCGTCAGCGGGCAGCGGCTTGTAGACCAGCTGGCTGCTGGAGCCGGTGAGGCGGATGACTTCGAACGCGAGCTGCTGCATGGTGAATTCCTCCGGATTGCCGATGTTGATCGGCCCGGTGAAATCATCCGGGGTATCCATGCTGCGCATCATCCCCTCGATCAGGTCATCGACGTAGCAGAAGCTGCGCGTTTGCCGACCATCGCCGTAAATCGTGATGTCCTCGTTCGCCAGCGCCTGCATGATGAAATTGCTGACCACGCGGCCGTCGCGCGGATGCATACGCGGCCCGTAGGTGTTGAAAATCCTGATCACCTTTACCCGAAGTTTGTGCTGGCGCCAGTAGTCAAAGAACAGCGTCTCGGCACAGCGCTTGCCTTCGTCGTAGCAGCTGCGGATGCCGATGGGATTCACGCGGCCCCAGTACTGTTCCGGTTGTGGATGCACTTCCGGATCGCCATAGACCTCGCTGGTGCTGGCCTGCAGAATCTTCGCCTTGACCCGCTTCGCCAGGCCCAGCATGTTGATGGCGCCGTGCACACTGGTCTTGGTGGTCTGCACCGGATCAAACTGGTAATGGATGGGCGACGCCGGGCAGGCCAGGTTGTAGATCTCGTCCACCTCTACATAGAGCGGGAACGTGACGTCGTGCCGCATCAGTTCGAAGCGTGGATTACCGAACAGGTGCCGCAGGTTGTCCTTGCTGCCGGTGTAGAAGTTATCCACACACAGCACATCGTCCCCGCGTGCCACCAGCCTTTCGCACAGATGCGAACCGAGGAAACCGGCGCCTCCGGTGACTAGGATCTTCTTCATGGACGAACACCCTTTTACTCTGTGGAATGGAGCACGCCGGCAATCATAGCGGATGGCTCTACCCTGGCGGGTGGCTCCGGGACGCCTACTGCAGTATTTGTCTTATGACTTCGGTGAGCTGGGCTTCTGCCCGCAGCTGCATTCGTTGCGCCTGGGCAAAGGCCAGTTGCCGCAGGCGCGCCAGTTCGGGGCGGTCCTGGCTTAGCGCGTTGAGAGCGTTCGCTGCCGACATCACGAATGCGCCTTGTTCGAATACCATGCCGGCGCCATTCGACAGCAGCTCGGCAATGGCACCGCGCGCGCAGGCGAGTACCGGGACTGCGCTCCTGAGCGCCTCGTGGATCACCAGCGGCTCGGCTTCGTTCTGGTACTTGGTGGGGAACAACAGGACGTCCAGGCGTTGGTAGAAGCCGGCCTTGGTGTCGTCATACAACGGGCCCAGGTACTCGACGTTCTCCGCCGCGGCGAGCAATCGCTCAAAGGTCGATTGCGCATCCGCCGCCACGGGGCCCGCAATGCTGCCCCGGTAGCGAACTCCCAGACGCCGCAGCTGTGTCAACACATCGAAGAATTCCACTATTCCCTTTTCGAATGTGATGTTGGAAAGAAAGCCAATGCGAATCGCCGCCGGCGATTCCGAGCGGGTCGGCGCCGAAGGCGGCGGCAGCGGCGGCATTGGCACGCCCAGGAATGCGGCATTTGACACCACACGAATATCGATGTCTCTTATGCGATAGCGCTGCGCGAGCGCCGATCCCATGCCCTCGCTCAGGACGATATGTGTCGCAGCGCGCATTTGGGAGAACAGCAGTCGATTCAGCGGCGTTGCCCGGTTCAGGTACGAGAAGCTGTGGTGGTGCACGAACAGCTGCCGGCGCAGCAGCCTTGCCAGCAGCACGTAGAGTCCATCGATCGCCTGCCCCAGACCTCCGGACAGACCCAGGTACACGGCGGCGTGTGTACTGGCTTGAATCGCGGCAAAATACCTGGTCACTTCGCGCAACTGCCGCAGCATCTCGCGCGCGCGGTTGCCGGCCCGCGGGGCGCGATCGAACACCGCCACCGCGCCGCCGCTTCGCAGTCGCAGCAGCATCATCGAGCAGACGCTGGAGAACCCATGCAGTGGCGGCGGCAGCGGGCCGACGAAGGAAACCGGACGTGTCACTGCCTGCGTTCCATACTGTGGCGCTCGCGCTGTACTCGCCGTGGAGCCGTGGAGGATGGATAGCGCGCGATTTTCACAGAATGCACCGCACAATACAGAATGCACCGCACAAACAGGTGCACGAACAGGATTATGTAAGGCTGGGCCGGTTGTGGCCGCTGAATCCTTCGCGCGATCCTACCGATGTGCTATTACTTGTCCTACGTCACGCGTCGTCAAGCGTTGTACATGGACCCTGTGAGCACTTGGCGCCCAACGGAGGCTTCATTGACTAGTTCCGACTTTCGCCCCTGGCGTGCGACCGGTTTCGCGCGCGTGTTATTTGTGCTGGCGCTGCCTGTTTGCGCGCTGCTGACCGGCCTGGCGCACGCGCAGGCCGTCAACGTCACCACGTTCCACTACGACAATTCCCGCACCGGCGCCAATACGCAGGAAACCATCCTGACGAAGTCGAATGTCAGCAGCCTGACCTTCGGCAAGCTGTTCTCGGTCGCGACCGACGGCGTTGTCTACGCCCAGCCGCTGTACCTGACGGGCGTCACGATTGCAGGCGGCACCCACAATGTCGTCTACCTGTTCACCGAGCATGACAGCGTGTATGCCATCGACGCTGATTCGGGCACCGTGTACGAGTATGTCAGCCTGCTACCCGCGGGCGCCAGCACCGTCAGCGGCCCTACCGATCTGGGCTGTACCGATGTGATCCCGGAAGTCGGCATCACCGGCACGCCGGTGATCGACACCAGCACGGGCACGATCTATGTGGTCGCGGTGGACAAAAACGCGGACGGCAGCTTCTCGCAGTACCTGCATGCGCTCGATATTGGCACACTGGCGGAAAAATTCGGCGGTCCGGTCGCGATCACGGCATCCGTTGCCGGCTCGGCGACGGACGGCTCTAACGGCACGGTGACGTTCAATACCCAGCTGGCGTTCCAGCGGCCCGCGCTGCTGCTCGACAACAGCCACGTGGTCATCGGCTGGGGCAGTCATTGCGACGACCTGCCGTGGCACGGCTGGGTGATGTCCTACGCCGCGGGCACTCTTGTGAAGGAGGCCGTGTTCAACGTCACTCCGAATGGAATGGGCGGCGGCCTGTGGATGGGCGGCGGCGGGCTCAATGCCGATAGTAGCGGCAACATCATCTTTCCCACCGGCAATGGCACCTGGAACGGCACCAGTGATTTCGGCAACAGCATCGTCAAGCTCGGGCCGCCCTCCGGAGGCACGTTCCCGCTGCTCGATTACTTTACGCCCTGGAACTGGAGCACGCTCTACAGTGGCAACAAGGATGTGGCGGCTGGCGGAATCGTGCTGCTGCCGCTGCTGCCGTCGAACGTGCAGTTGCTGGCGCAGGACGGCAAGAGCGGCACTATCGAGCTGCTCAATGTCAACAACCTGGGGAAAGAATGCGCCTCGTGTACCAGCATCGACACTAATGCGGTGCAGGAGCTGAACAACGCGACCAGCGGCGTCATGGGGTCCCCGGCATACTGGAATGGCAGCATCTACTGGGGCCCTTACAGCAGCCCGCTCGAGGCTTTTTCTTTCAATGCCGGCGGCGACGGTCAGATCTCCGCGACACCCACATCGCAGAGTGCACAGTCGTTTGCCTTTGCGGCACCTACGCCCTCGATCTCCGCCAGTAGCCCCACGGCCAACGGCATCCTTTGGGCACTGTCCGGCACTGCACGCAATTCGACCTGTGGCACTGGCGGCACGAATTGCCTTGGGCTGTATGCCTACGACGCCACCAACCTTGCGACCGTGCTGTACAACAGCTCGCAATCCGCCAACGATCCGCCCGGTACCCCGGTGAAATTCGCCACTCCGGTGGTCACCAATGGCAAGGTCTACATCGGTACCCAGGCTGGTCTGTCGGCCTACGGCCTGTTGAGCCATTCACCGACGGCAGACACCCCGGCCTTCAGCCTGGCGGCAGGAACCTATACTTCGGCGCAATCCGTCAGCCTGTCGGATGGCACGCCCAACGCGACCATCTACTACACCACCGACGGTACGCAACCCATCCCCGGGACGTCTGCGGTCTACAACAACACTCCGTTCTCGATCAGCGCCACGACCACCATCAACGCGATTGCGGTCTCCAACGGCTACGTCAACAGCGCCGTCGGCAGCGCGACCTACACCTTTGCGGTGGCCGGGCCCCCGGTGAGCGTCAGCCTGTCGAGCGTCGACAACGTCGACGGCATCGCCAGCCCTGGAACGGCGCCGAAGAATGGCGGCCTGGACGGCAGCGGCTACGCCTACGACTCGGCTCTGCTCGGCTCCTCGATCGTGTTTGCCGGCTCCACGTTCACTTTCGGCGCGACCAACGCACTGGACGCTGTGAGCAGCAAGACCATCACCTTGCCCGCCGGCAATTACCTGAGTGTAAATCTGCTGGCCACGGGGGTGGGAGGCGGTCAGCCGGCCCAGGTCTTCACGGTCACCTATTCGGATGGCACCACGTCGGTGTTCACCCAGGGCATGAGCGATTGGTTCCAGCCCGGCTATGCGGGCGAGACCATCGTCGCGACCATGGTGTCCCGCATCTCCCCTTCGGGCGCCGCGTCTGCCGGACCGGTCTACCTGTACGGCTACTCGTTTGCAGTCAACAGCGTCAAGACCGTCACCAGCATCACGCTGCCGAGCAATCGCAACGTGATCGTACTGGCGATCGATCTGATCCCCGTGGTGAGCGTCGCGCCGACCGAAGCCACCCCGACATTCAGCCCGCCCGCAGGACTGTACAGCGCAGCGACCAAGATCACTCTGTCCGACAGCACTGGCGGGACGATCTACTACACCACCAATGGCCAGCAGCCGAACACCAGCTCGACCCAATACGGCTCCCCCTTCACCATCGGTACCACCACCACCATCAACGCGATCGCGGTCGCCAGCGGCTATAACAACAGTCCCGTGGGCAGCGCCACCTACACCATTGCGCTGGCCGGCTCGCCGGTGAGCGTGAGCCTGCTGAGTTCCGATAATGTGTACGGCATCGCCAACACCGGCTCGGCGGTCACCGGCGGCGGGTTGGATGGCGGAGACTACGCCTACTCCGCGGCCCTTCTGGGCAGCTCGCTCACCTGGTCCGGCAGCACGTTCAGCTTCGGGCCTGCCGGAGCGCCCG
>Ga0302324_100011732_pt1 | contig 17949 bp, 13 predicted proteins | sample Palsa_T0_1_FD_201949 | JGI IMG/M metagenome (GOLD analysis project Ga0302324, IMG submission 201949) | Peat permafrost microbial communities from Stordalen Mire near Abisko, Sweden - Palsa_T0_1 | ecosystem: Environmental > Terrestrial > Soil > Palsa > Peat permafrost | place: Sweden: Abisko... | reverse complement strand
CCTGGCGCTGAGATGATCCGTTGCACCGTGCCGCAGCGGCGATCGATTCAGTGTCTTTACCGGGTACCCAGCGATCGCGTAAATTATCAAAGATATGCCGCAGAGATCCAAAGCTGCGGACCTAAGAATAACTGCGCGAACCTACGCGCCACACGTGGCAGCAAATGGCAATACATTCACCTCGGCACGATCTACGGCTGGCTTTACTTACTCTCCTCGCCCTGGCGGGTTTTGCTGGCGTGCCGCCAATGGCGTTCGGGGCGGATAAAGACACCCCGCCTCCGGACAAGAACGCGACCGCCGACTGCTGTAAGCCTTCCGGGCAGGCCGCGAAGGACGACGACATCAAGCTTGCGCCGTTTCCCGCCGATAAGACCATTCGGCAGAGCACGCAGTTCGGCGGTCGAGAGCTGAAATATGATGCGACGGTGGGTTCACTGCCGATATTGGACGAGAAAGGTAAAACGATCGCGAGCGTCATGTTCACCGCTTATACGGTTCCTCTGGCCAATCGACCGGTGACCTTTGCGCTGAATGGTGGCCCCGGCGCATCGTCGGTGTACCTGAATCTTGGCGCGATAGGTCCGAAGCGCGTGCAGTTCGGTGCCGAAGGCAATAGCCCTTCTGATCCTGCCATTGCAGGCGACAACACTGCCACCTGGCTCGACTTTACGGATCTGGTGTTCATTGATCCGGTGGGGACCGGGTTCAGCCATTCGCTCGTGAAGGAAGAGGAGGCAAAAAAGAGGTTTTACAATGCCAAAGCAGATGTCGAGTATCTGTCGCGCGTGATTTTTGATTGGCTGGTGAAGAACGAGCGGCTGGCCTCGCGCAAGTATCTGGTCGGTGAGAGCTATGGCGGTTTTCGCGGCCCGCGCATCACACATTTCCTGCAAACGCGCCTCGGGGTTGCGATGAACGGATTGGTTTTGGTGTCGCCGTATCTCAGTCCGAGTGCACAGCATGACGGTGATTTGTCGCCGCTACCGTGGATGCTGACGCTGCCTAGCATCGCCGCCGCGAGCCTTGAGCGTCAGGGAAAACTCAACGACGCGAGCATGGCGGAAATTGTCAACTATACGCGGGGCGATTACGCGGCCGATCTGCTCAAGGGGCGCGCCGATCCGCAGGCCACCGAGCGTATCGTCAAGCGCGTAACCGAGCTCACGGGCCTTGACGCCACTTTTGTACGCCGCTCCGGCGGACGGCTGGAGACCCAGGCCTATCTGCGCGAAGTATTTCGCGCCGAGGGTAAACTCGGCAGTCGCTACGATTCCAACGTGACTATTTGGGACCCGTTTCCGTTCGCGCCCAATCAGCGCACCGACGATCCGATCCTCGATAGCATCATTGCGCCTACAACAACAGCAATCGTGGATTTTATTACGCACACGGTTGGCTGGAAATACGCCGGCCGGTACGACGCGCTCAGTTATGAAGTAGGCAAACTTTGGACGGATCCGGACGCCAGGGGCGAGGAGCACGATAGGATCGAAAGCGGTTCGGTTGAGGAGTTGCGCCAATCCGTAGCCGTGGACCCGAAGCTAAACGTTCTGATCGCGCATGGCTGGGATGATCTGTCCTGCCCGTTCATGGCCTCGGTGCTGATCGTCGATCAGATGCCGATAATGGGCAATCCGAATCGCGTGCAGGTCAAGGAGTATGCAGGTGGCCACATGTTCTACAGTCGCGAAGCCAGTCGGGCGGCGCTGCGGCGCGACGCCATGCAGATGTACGCGACGCATTGACGCTGGAGCGTTGGCAGAAGCGTGCCCGCCAGCGCTGCCGCGTGCGTGCCGAATGTCTAATGCGCCCGCCTATGGATTGGAGAGCGGGGGCAATCCGCAATATTGATAGCGTTATGGTCCCTGTTGTTTGGGCAAGGCCCTAAATTATTCGGAAATCGCGCCGTACAGCCTAAAAGCTGGATAAAAACCGCTGGCGCAACGGCCACTCGTAGCGAAGCGTCAAATCCGCACTGCTGCCCGCGTTTCATTAAGCGTAACGGCTGCTCGCGGAAAAGAGGAATCCCGGCCGCGGCGTTAGCTGTCAGGAATAAAGATTTCCTGCGGCATGCGGATATTCGGCTAACATCTCTGCCGCGTCAGGAAGTCTGAGGTTGCAGCTAGATGGCCACGAGCAAGCGACGTATTGCTGATCAGCAATCGGTGGATAGGCGCGATCTGCGCGAAACCCCGTTATATAAGGAAGCCGAAGCACTCTTCCAGCAGGTTCTCAGGCCCGGCAGCGGCCGTCCGACCAGTGCCGTCGACCTCATGGTTTCGCCGGATGGCAGACACGTGGCCTTCGCCGGCACAATGCTCGAGAAGCTCGAAGGCCTGCCAAGCACGCGCATCTGTATCGTCGAGCTCCAGAGCGGCGACCTGCGCATCGTAAGCTTCGGGCCGCACTCGGACCTTGGTCCGAAGTTCTCGCCCGACGGGGAGCAGCTTGTATTCCGGTCTGACCGGCTGGCGCCGGGAGATTTTCAGCTGTATATCCTTAATCTGAAGAGCGGCGAGACGCGCGCAGCGCCCGTCGTTGACGGCTGGGTCGAATATCACGAGTTTTCTCCCGACGGCACTCATCTGCTGATCGGGGTCGCGGGACACGGCGCCGACGTATCCGGTGGCCAGGGGGCCAAGACGTCCCAGACTGCAGCGACCGGTCGGGATGCCGCCTGGATGCCCAAGGTGGAAACCGGTGACGAAGCCTTCAAGCGGCGCAGCAGCTGGACCTTGAATCTCAAGAGCGGGGTGTTGAAGAAAGTCTCCCCGCCCGAACTTAATATCTGGGAGGCCTGCTGGTGCGGTGCGGATTCGATTGCCGCGGTGGTGTCGAAAGGTGCGTCCGAGGAGGACTGGTATCGGGCCTATGTGGTTGCGATCAAGCTTGCTGGCGGCAGCACGCGGATTCTCTACGAGCCGCAGACCCAGCTTGGATGGCCCTCGGCCTCTGCGGACGGAAAGAAGCTCGCATTCGTTGAAGCCGTCTCGAGCGACCGTTGGATTGTCGCCGGTGATCTGCGGATCGTGGATCTTGTAACGGGCAAGCTGCAGACGCCCGAAACCCACGGTATTGACGTCACCTTCACCCTCTGGCGCAACAACAAGCAGATGCTGCTGGCCGGCATCCGTAATCTCGATACGGTGATTGCGGATTTCAGCGTCGCATCGCAGACGGTGCATGAACTCTGGAAGAGCTCCACGCAGTATTGCCAGAATTTCTTCTATCCGACGGCGGCTGCCTGTCCGGGAAGCGCCGGCGGTTTTGTCATTGCGACCACTGCGCATCTGCAACCCACCCAGCTCATCCACGTCGCGCGCTCGAAATCGCGAAAGGTCTGCGATTTCGCGCATTCGGGGACGGACGCCGTGGTGCGAACTCTACGCCCGGTGCTGCCGTACCGCTGGAAAGCGCCTGACGGAACCGAGATTCAAGGATGGCTCATGAAGGGCGCCGGCAAGCAGCCAGCGCCGTTGGTGATGGACGTTCACGGTGGCCCTATCTGGCGCTGGCCGCCTTTTTTCCTGGGCCGCTCGCCTTTGCTCCTGATGCTGGCGGCGCGCGGATGCGCGCTCTTCTGGCCCAACCCGCGCGGCAGTTCAGGGCGCGGCCAGAGCTTCGCGCAAGCGGTCGTCGGTGATATGGGCGGCGCGGACACGAAGGATTATCTGTCGGGTCTGGATCAGCTCGTGGCCGACGGAATTGCCGATCCGAAGCGCATAGGCGTGACCGGGGGAAGCTATGGTGGCTTCATGAGCGCCTGGCTCATCACTCAGGATCAGCGTTTCGCTGCGGCCGTGCCGGTGGCACCGGTTACCGACTGGGTGAGCCAGCACCTCACATCAAACATTCCGTACTTCGACAGTTTCTGTCTCGGCAGTCAGTACACCGACCAGGGTGGCAATCATTTTGCGCGCAGCCCCGTGATGTTCGCGCAGCGCGTCAAGACTCCGACCTTGAATATCTGCGGTGCCTTGGATCGCTGCACGCCCCCCGGTCAGGCGCAGGAGTTTCACAATGCACTCCTGGAAAACGGCGCGAAGTCGGTGCTCGTCACTTATCCGCAAGAAGGCCACGGCGTGCGCGCATTCCCGGCGGCAATCGACTATGCGGCGCGCGTCGTCGCTTGGTTCAACCGCTATCTGGGGCTCAGGGCCTAGCGACCTTTTAGGCGCGACTCGCTTGCGTTGAAGCTCGCTACGGAGTGGCCGCGTAGCCGATGACGACGCTGCCAATTTTGGCGATGCCGGAATTGTTCGTGTAACCAAAGCCGATCGTAAGGGTACCGGTATCAGCGAGCGTGGGCGCGTAGGTGAGTGACAGCTGACAGGTGGTGCCGACACTCACGCCCGAGCAGCCGAAAGTCGATCCGGTGCTGCTCCAGCCGGCGGGAAGCGCGCCGAGTCCGGAGGTCACCGCCAGGGCGCTCGCAAGATTGCCGTCATCCGTCGTGAAGGTGACGGTGACCGTCGTGCTGCTGCCGGTCGTAACCGCAAGCGCGGTCTGACTCGGTGTGCCGACGACGTTGTCGTTGGTCGTTGCAAGGTAGGCGATATTGACCGAACCGGTCTTCGCCTCACCCGCATTATTCTTGTACGAGTAGCTCAAGGTGAGGACGCCACTGCCCGCGGCAACGGGGTCATAGGTCAAGGGCAGCTGACAGCCGGTGCCGCTCCCCAATCCGCTGCAGGTGAACGAGCTGTCGGTGGTGCTCCACCCCGAAGGTAGCCCCGCAAGAGGGCTCGCCAGCGCAAGCGCGGTCGCGGGACGGCCGTCGTCGGTCGTGAATGTAACGGCTACGGGTTGGCCGCCCATGCCAACTACTGTGTTGATCTGGCCGGTTGGTGACACCGTGCCGACCACATTGTTGTTGGTGGTCGCCGCGTAGGCGACATTCAGTGATCCGGTGTCGAACGCTCCGGAATTGTCGAAATAGGCGTAATTCAAAGTGACGGTGCCCCTCGTGAGCGCTGTCGGCTTGTAGGTCAGGGCAAGCTCACAGCCGTTGCCGGTGCTGATGCTGCTGCAGGAGAAACCACTTGAGGCGCTACTCCACCCGGACGGCAGAGCGGTCGGACCGGACAACAGATACAGGTTCGAAGCAGGGCCGCCGTCGTTAGTCGTGAATGCAATGGTGACGGCCTGGCTACCCGTTTTCTCGACCGCGTTGATCTGCCCTGTCGGCGAGACGGTGGCGACGACATGGCTGTTCGAGGTCGTCGCATACGGAATATTGAGCGACCCGGTTCTGGGCGCACCGGAATCATCGACGTAGCCATAGTCGAGGGCGAGCGTGCCGCTGCCGGCAGCGGTCGGCTTGTAGGTCAGGACCAGCTCACAGCCGCTGCCGGTACTGACGATGGCGCATGAAAAACTTGTTGCCGTGCTGCTCCAACCCGGCGGCAGGGCGTTGAGCGCAGCGGTGAGAATAAGGTTCGTGGCTGCATTACCGTCGTCGGTCGTAAAGTTGATGCTGACCGACTGATCACCTGCGCCAATACCAGCGGTGATCTGTCCTATTGGGGATGCGATGGCCGCGATGTTGTTGTTGGCGGTCGCGCTGTAGGGGATCGCAACCGAGCCGCCGGGTGTGCGGTCGCGGTTCGCGTTATCCACGAATACATAATTAAGAGTGAGCGTACCCGTCTCGACCGCGAGCGGGGCGTACGTCAGGCTCAGCACGCATCTGTTACCGGTGCTGACCGATGTGCAATTAAAGCCGTCCGGGCCGCTCCAGCCGGCGGGGAGTGTGGTGGCGGAGAGCGCGAAGCCTGAGATCGGCTGTCCATCGGTAGAGGTGAATGTAATGCTGATCGTCTGACTCGATCCGGCCGCGACAGCTAACGTACCCACAACGGAGGGTGTCGCAACGACTGAATCCTGCGCGCCGCTCGTGTCGCCGCTGCTGCTGCCGGTGAATCCGGGCAAACTGCCGCCGCTACCGCTGGCGCCGGTATTCGTCGCGCTTTCGCCAGAACCGCTGCTGCTTCCCATCGAGCCGAACTCGCAGGCGGATAAGAGCAATAGAAAGAAAGCGCCGAACGGGCGCGCGCGATGGCTGAGTTGCATTTTCCCCGACCCCAGAAGTCCGTGGACTTCCAATTCACCCGATGGCCGAGAGACTACAAGGTTACGCGCAAGCTCGCGGTTGGGAAGTTAGCTAACTGCGTCACGCAATCAACAACTGACGGCAGCGGACATCAATGAGCGTTGATTGAAGCCGTGGTTTTTTTGCCAACAATTGACGATCCGAAGTTTGTTCTGCGCAATGTCCAATGCGTCGATTGAAAATCCAACTGTGCTCAGAGAAGAAACTGGACATAAGCCGCGCCCAGCGAAGCGCTCTCAACATTTTTAGTTAAGTATTTTCAGATGCAGCCCGCTCGCTGTGCGCAAAAATCGATCGCCTGGGCCGGGCGTGTGCCGCGCGGCGGGTTGGATTCAAAATTACTTTTACAATGCGCGAGCGCATTTCCCGTAAGTGATCGCCAGCCTCTACAGGCGGGCGCAGTTATGTCATAGCCACGGGGCAGCAGTGCAGGGGCAACGACGCGTGCGCGATCTAAATAGAAGAGCAGCCGGCGGCCGCCGAAAACGCATTAACGCGCGGGCTGCGGCCCTGAGACGTCGGCGCCCATTGGGGTGGGAATCTCGCGGCGGGTATGAGCCTGCGCGCCGCGGCAGATGGGAATATACCCACCCGTAAGCCTCGAGGGCGCCGCTGCGGCGCACTGTCTGCTGTGACGCTGTTAGGTCTGGCCCTGCACTTTTAAGACGAAGCGTGACGAGGTGCCTAGAATATCTGTCGTGGGCCTGCGTGAAAACTCAGGAGCCAGCGGGATTTTTTCAATGAGCTTTTCGTCTTCCAAAACATGATCGACGGAGTGCACGATCTCAAATCCCGCCGCCACAAAGGCCTTCGTATAGTCTGATCTTCGGAGGCGATTCTGGTACAGGATGTCGTTCTGGCCGACGGCGTTCCAGAATCCCTCGCTGTAGCGCAGGAAGTTAGCCGGCGACATTCCCGGATGCGTGGCGGCATAGTGATCGGTGTAATCGACGTTGTGCCAGCACACGCCGCCGGGCTTCAAGATGTCGCGCGACCGCTTTAAGATCTTTCGCAACGCATCCGGCGTCACGTGCTCGAGCACGAGGTTGCTGTAGATGAGGTCGACCGACTTGGCTCTGATGGGGAACTGCGTAAAGTCCATCGGCGCGTGATAATGGAAGTCCATGCGCCGCGCGAGCTCGTCGAAATTCGGCGAGTCCTTCAGCTGCTCAAATTGAGATTGCAGCACGGCGAGCGGAGCACCGCTGCGCCGCGCGAGCTCCGCCAGCACCTCGTCGAACTTGGCGAGCGTGCGAATCGTGATCATTTTCTGCAAGTGACGCGTGAGATCAAATGAGTAAACTGTGCTCACGCCGAGCAGCTTCAGCGCAATCGGCATGACCGGTACCCAGCCAGTACCGATTTCCACGGCCGTCGCGCCCTGCAGCCTCTCAAGACCGATATCAGCCGCGAGTTTTCCCGGATACTCGATGCGCGTTCGCGGGTGAAAGTTCTTAAGTCGGCCCGCAAGTTGCTGGGCACGGTGATACACCGGCAGCAGCCGCAGTTTCGACGCGGTCTTCTGCATGACAGCTTTCGCGATCCAACGGTGACAAGCGATTGCCATAGGCCCCCCTAGGCTTGATGCTCTTGGTTTTTTGCTTTCTAAACCCCCCGATCTAGAAGCGCATTGAGCTTAGCGCGAAAGCGCGCGATACCCTAGCGGAACGTGCAGAAATGACGGCGAGCCGATCACGCTCAGGTTTCGCGTGCCACAGCCCGCGCGCTCTAGGGGGATTGTTGTGGAGTGCCGCGCGAAAAACGCTACTCTGATTTTCGTGTTAAGTTCAGGAGCGGATCTGGCCTTAAGCGAATTCATATCTGTACCGCATTGATATTCCAGTCGCTTCGACCCGCCGGCATGCTGCCCGGACCGCTATCGTGGCGACAGGCAAGCTTCTTGCGAGCGTTCATTCCGGGGACGCGCGGTTCCATGCGGACGAGCAAAGACTAGAAGAGTGGATGGCCTTCAGAAGCTGGGCCGCGTTGCGCCCGATGCAGGCGTTAGCCGGTGCGATGCCGCTAACTGGAAACAGGGCTCGATCTCGATCGACCCCGCGTGAGTGTCATGCCCTGAAATCATGGACAGTGAGGCCCGCAAGGCTTTGGCTAGTTGAAAGGTGCACCCGGCCTGTCGGCGGATCGATGCGTAAGCTCTGCAGCAAATCATGTGTCGCGTTACATCCCGGACCGCCGCACTTCTGGAAATCGGGGTGAGGGTCCCGACCGCGCTTACGGCGCTTGCATACCTGACGTTTGCCGCGATGGTCCCCGTCGCGGCTCAAGTCCCCGCGCCGCCAGCCAATACCGGGCCTGCAACCGGGCTTGCCGATTCCGGGGCGCTGCGGGCGACGGTGTTCGGAACGCCGCCGCAAGACATCGCGCCGATGCCAAAGACCGTACCCCTGACGGAAATCAATCTCGCGCTACCCTGGGCACAGCCGGTGCCGGAGGTTTTCTGGTTCGATCGCAGGCTGCGCGTGTGGTTTTCCGCGCAGGAGAAGCCTGCACCGCTGGCGATCGTCATATCCGGGATCGGCAGCGATGGCAACACGGCCAAACTCTCGACGCTGCGCGGGGCTCTCTACGGGGCGGGTTATCACGTGCTGACGGTGCCGTCGCCGACGTTTCCGGGTTTCATCGTCGCAGCGTCGAGCACCGGGGTCGCGGGCGACCTGTTGCAGGACAGTCGTGATGTGTACGCCGCCATTCAACAGATTCTCGCGCATCTGCCGCGCGGCGTGCAGATCACAGAAGTCGACATATTGGGTTACAGCTTGGGCGGGGCCAATGCCGCAGTCGTGAAGTCGATCGATGACGTGGAGGGCAAACTGAAGATCCACCGTGCCGTCATGATCAATCCGCCGGTCAGTCTATTTGCCGCCGTCGGACGCCTCGACAAGCTATTCACAATCAGCATCGGCTCAAGCGACGCGGGCGTCGAGCGTTTGTATCGACGGCTGTATACGCGCCTCGCAAACCTATATCGGAATTCGGACAAGGTGCGCATTGATGACAACGATTTACTCGGTGCCGCAGCCACCGTGCTCAAGACGGATGCGGATTTTTCCGCTGCCATTGCACTCACGTTTCGCATTGCCCTTACGAACATGTTCTTCGCCGGGGACCTGTACGCTCGTACCGGCGTCATCGTCGATCCAAAACACCCGCCTCGCGTCGGCGACTCACTGGAAGAAACCGACCGTATTCTGCGCACCAAGCCGTTCTCGGAATATTTTGAGAAAGTCTTTGCGCCTTACTATTTGGCCCGCCGGCCCAACTCCACGGTCAAATCGCTCGAAGCCGATAATCGCCTGGACATAATTGGCGATGCATTGCGCGGCAATCCTGATTACTACGCCCAGACGAACAGCGACGATCTCATTCTGGACACGCCTGAACTCGCCTGGCTGCGCTCGACCCTGCAGGGGAGGATCGCGGTATACGATCACGGCGGCCATCTGGGCAATCTCGGCGAGCGCCAGCAGATCTCCGACATGCTCGATATGTTGGCCGGACGCTGGCAGAGTTCATCCCGGTGAGGCCCCGGAGTCTTGCTGCGCTCGCGGCCTTGGCGCTCGGCGGCTGTGCGTCTGGCAATGTCTCGATCCGCAGTTTGCCGCCCGAGACGCCCGCAGCTGACAACGCGGCCGCAGTAAAAAATGCTGCGGTCCTCGCCGCAGTTGAAACCGAGGCCGCCCATCGTGCAACCGAGGAGGACAGCGCGCACGAAGTGATACCGCTCACCACCGCCGAGGCGCCGTCAATGATCAGCTATGACCCATGGGAACGCCTCAATCGCTTCACTTATCGGTTCAATACGCGCTTCGATGAGGCGGTGTTTCTACCGGTGTCCGACGAGTACCGTCGCTTGCCTGCGCCGGTTCGCGCCAGCGTTCACAATTTCTTCACCAATCTGGCGGAAGTTGAAAATACCGTCAACTACGGCCTGCAACTGCGTCCCGGTTCCGGTGCGCGCAGTCTTGCGCGGTTTGTCGTCAACAGCACGATAGGCATCGGCGGGCTCTTCGACGTGGCAACGAAGCTCAAGCTCGAACCCGTGCCGACCGGGTTTACGAGCACACTGTCGCAGTGGGGAATGCATCCGGGTCCGTACCTGGTCATTCCATTTCTCGGGCCGTCGACGCTGCGTGATGGTGTCGGGTTGCTTGGTGATTTTGGCTTTTCGTACGCGGTAAATGTCGCCCGGCTGTACCGTGGCGATAAGACCTACGCACTTGGCGTCGTCGATGCGATCGATGAACGCTCGAATATCAGCTTTCGCTACTACGGGACCGGCTCGCCGTTTGAATACGAGACGGTGCGGTTCTTGTACGTGCATAAGGAACTGATCGAGGATGCGGCGCTGCATGCCAAGGATCACCCCAAGCCGCACGTTTCCGGTACGCCGGCGGGAAAGTGAAGGCGTCGTGAGGTGCAGCCGATGAGTGACGTCGCGCTGAGCCACCTCGGTGTCGCCGCAGTTCGCCTTGCACTCGTCATAGAGTGTCTACTTGCGATCTGGGGCTCTCTTGCGCTGTCGTATCAGTTGCGCGGCGCGCCGCTGAAGGCTTTGGGTTTGGCGGTATGGATCGCTGTCAGCGTCGCGATGCTGTCCGCACTCTGGCAGGGCCGGCTCGCTGTGGGGACATGTGGCTTTGCCGTTGTTTTTAGCGGCCTGCTGCTCTGGTGGCGGCGATTGCGGCCTTCGAATGACCGGCTCTGGGCCGACGAAGTGGCCAAGATGACAACCGGTAGCGTGGAGGGGAATCGGGTCATTCTGCAAAACGTGCGCAACTTCGACTGGCGCAGCAACACCGACTACACGCAACGCTGGGAGACGCGCTGCTATGACCTTCAGCGTTTGGACTCGGTGGACATGATTCTGTCGTACTGGTCCAGGCGTGCCATCGCGCATGTGCTGATTTCGTTCGGGTTCGATGACGGCGATCACGTGGTGTTCTCGGTCGAGATTCGTCGGCAGAAGAGCCAAGCGTTCTCTGAAATCGGTGGCTTCTTCAAGGAGTTCGAAGTGAGCGTAGTCGCCGCTGATGAGCGCGACGTCGTGCGCGTGCGCACCAATGTGCGCCGCGAAGACGATTATCTCTATCGTATCCGGATCCCAATTGCGACGATGCGTTCGCTCTTCCTCGCCTATGTCGATCAGGCCAACACTCTCGTACGCAGCCCGCGTTTCTATAACACGCTAAGCGTCAACTGCACGACGCTCGTCTACCAGATGATGAAACACATCGTCGGCTTCCTGCCTTTGGATTACCGCCTGTTGCTGTCCGGCTATCTTCCGGAATACGTCTACCGGGTCGGCGGCTTTGACACGCGTTACACGCTCGACGAACTGCGCGCGTTTGGCCGATTCACAGCACGTGCGCAGAAGGCGGACCTTAGTCAGAATTTCTCCGCCGATATCCGGGCGGGCGTGCCCCGCCTTGCATCCCCGCTCTTAGCGACCGATACGGCGTCGGGCAATGCGTCGGCATCTTCTGCGCAATAGCGCGACAGCAATCGCGACGCTCGATGAGCACTCTGCCAGTGGGACTGGAGCGGCTGCCGATTATCTATTCGCAAGCCTGTCATGGCTTGCCCGATGACCGTTATCCGAATGTGAACGCATACGCTTGCACGCCGTCGTCCAGAAACTCGATGCTGAAGGTGTATTCGCGTACCGCGTCGGGCTGGCGGATCAGCTGATACAGACGCTGCTCCAGAATGATGCCGTTGCCGCTGGCGTCAATGTCGACGCCGTGATTCGTAGCTGGCGCGGTGCCGTCGAGCGTCACGCGAAAGCGGACGGGCCTGCCATTCGCCCCCGGGCCGACGACCAGGTGCAGGTCGCGGGCGTGGAATCTGAAGACAATTGCTCCCGGTGCATGCACGAGCACGATCTCGTTTTTGTGCACGATCCAGCTGCCTGTGAGCGCCCATTGATTGAGCGCTAGTGTGCCGGGGGCTGCATATGTCTTGGGCGCATCCGGCAGGAGGGTCGACTCAGAATTGAAATTCTGCGCGCGCCCATAACCTACGTAGGTTTCCGCGGAACGCATGTCAGCATCATCGGCTGCGGCCTGCACGCCGGTCGCCGCGGTTACGCCGCTGCCGCTGGCAGGCAGGTTTGTGATTCCCGCCTCGGTAAGTAACTGCCGGATGATCTGTTCGGAGCCTTCGTAGTCGCCCTCACCAAAATGGTGGGCGCGAATGCGTCCCAATCCGTCGATGACGTAGTGGGCAGGCCAGAATCGATTGTCGAATCCTTGCCAGATCGCATAGTTGTTATCGAGAGCCACAGGGTAGGTGATGCCTAATTCAGCAACAGCCCGCCGCACGTTGTCTGGGTTCTTCTCGAACGCAAATTCCGGCGCGTGCACGCCGATGACAAGCAGTCCGTAATTTTTGTACTTCTCCTGCCATGCCTTCACGTATGGCAGGGAGCGCAGACAATTGATGCACGAGTATGTCCAAAAATCTATGACCACGATCTTTCCACGCAGCGCTTCGCGAGTCAGCGGAGGCGAGTTCAACCAGGAGGTGGCGCCAGCAAGTGACGGCAGTTGTCCTTCAACTGCGAGGACGCCCGCCGGCGGGACATTCGCATTGGGCGCTGACGCGGAATTCTGCGGGGCAATGCTGGAAATGAGTGATTGCTCAAGGCGCGCGGTGCTCGCGAGCGATAAGCGCGTAAGAATGCCGCTATCCCAGCCTAGGGCGATGGCGGCAACGGAAATGAGGACAGCCACTCCCAGGGCGCGGCGTACCCATTCGCCCGTCCCCATGGCTTGTTTGAGCGCGGCGAATACGCGACCGCCGGCAAAAAGGGCAAGTGCCAGCGAGGCCGCAGCGCCCGCGGCATACGTGAAGAGGAGCAGCGTCGTGTGCGTATTGGGGCCCGAGATGGCAGCGCCGGTCAGGACCAGTCCCAGGATCGGGCCGGCACACGGCGCCCACAGTAAGCCCGTTGCTATGCCTAGCACGAATGACTGCGCCGCTCCGGACTTGCTGCCGGGCGCGCCAGTACGCTCGCTCAAGCGATTGCCCAGTGCGACAAACGGGCGCGCAACCCAGTCTGCCGCATGCCTTGAAAGCAGCGTGATAGCAAATGCGGTGAGCAACGCCAACGCAATAACGCGGCCGTATTCGTTGAGATGCACGGCCCAGGAGCCGCCCACTGCCGCAAGCGTTGCGACAGCGGCGAAGGTCAGCGCCATGCCGATCAACAATGGCAAGCCGCTTTTCATGAACGGCTCTTGTGCCCGCGCGAATACAAATGGCAGCACGGGCAATATGCAGGGGCTGAGGATCGTCAGCATTCCGCCGAGAAACACCAGCGCTCCTAAAATCATCTCGGTCCCCATTGAGCCTGAGGTGCAGAGGTCACGCTCGTCTGTTCGGTGCGGCCCTGGTCGGGCCGCGGCTATCTTAGACTTTGCGACGCGGCGTGGCCTTAAACGATGCGACTCCACGCGGAAGGATCAGCGGCGGAAGCGCATGCGTAGCCACGGCCTGATAGAGAGTTTCGATTAGCCGAACCAAAATATCGATTTGATCGTACTCTACTGCCTCTGCAACCTGTCACTGAGGCTTACTAGAGGGGATTACCATGGCGAAAATACTGTGCGTCCTGTATGACGATCCCGTCGACGGGGTTCCTAAAAAATACGCTCGCGATTCGATTCCGCGCATAGAGCGCTATCCAGGCGGACAGACGACGCCGACTCCCCACAAGATCGATTTCACACCCGGCGAACTATTAGGCTGCGTTTCGGGGGAATTGGGACTGCGGAAGTATCTTGAATCCCAGGGCCACACACTCGTCGTGACGGCGGACAAGGATGGGCCGACGTCCGTGTTCGAGCGCGAGCTGCCGGATGCCGAAGTCGTCATTTCACAGCCGTTCTGGCCCGCTTATCTCACGGCCGAGCGCATCGCTAAAGCGCCCAAGCTCAAGCTTGCGATAACCGCCGGCGTCGGCTCCGATCACGTTGATCTCGAAGCTGCCATGAAGCGTGGCATTACGGTCGCGGAAGTGACCTACTGCAACAGTATCAGCGTGTCCGAACACGTCGTGATGATGATTCTGTCGCTGGTTCGCAACTACATTCCTTCTTATGGCTGGGTTATAAAAGGCGGTTGGAACATCGCGGACTGCGTGGAGCGCGCCTACGATCTGGAGGCTATGGACGTCGGCACCGTTGCGGCCGGGCGGATCGGCCTTGCGGTCCTGCGGCGCCTAAAGCCCTTCGACGTCAAATTGCACTACACCGACCGGCACCGCTTGCCCGAAACCATCGAAAGGGAACTCAACGTCACCTTCCACCCCAACGCGGAATCCTTGGTGCGGGTGTGCGATGTGGTCACGATCAATGCACCCTTGCATCCGGAAACCGAAAATCTTTTCGACGAAAAGCTCATCAATAAGATGAAGCGCGGCTCCTACCTCATCAATACCGCTCGCGGCAAGATCTGCAATCGCGATGCGGTTGTAAACGCACTGAAAGCAGGACAACTCGCAGGCTACGCGGGGGACGTGTGGTTTCCGCAGCCCCCTCCGCAGGATCACCCGTGGCGGACGATGCCGCACCACGGCATGACACCGCACACCTCGGGAACCACGCTTTCAGCGCAGGCGCGTTATGCGGCCGGGACTCGCGAGATTCTCGAATGCTGGTTCGAAAAGCGGCCGATCCGCAACGAATACCTTATCGTCGACGGTGGCAAGCTTGCCGGCGCCGGAGCGCATTCATATAGCGCGGGCAACGCCACCCAGGGATCCGAGGAAGCGGCTAAATTCAAGCGCAGCTGATCGCAGGTTGGGCAACAACAATCGCCGGGCCGCGTGACGGGTCGGGCGAGGTCCGAAAAAACGCCTGATGAAAGACTATCTTGGGAGAATGCGCGGCGGCGCGGCTGCCCGCCCGGAACATCGCGCGCGGATTTCTAGGCGCGCCCGTGGCGATCGGCGCAGTGGGCTACCTTAGCTTCGCAAGTGGCATACCGCTCGTCTTAGGATCATTCGGTGCAAGCTGCGTGCTGCTTTTCAGTTTTCCGGATAATCCATTTTCGCAGCCCCGCAACGTGATCGGCGGGCACTTTCTGTGCACTCTGACGGGCCTCGTGTGTCTATTCTTATTCGGTTCGACCTGGTGGTCGATGGCGCTTGCTCTTGCAACTGCAATTGCGGTCATGCATCTGACTCGCACCGTCCATCCGCCAGCCGGGTCAAATCCCGTCATCGTGATGCTCACGGTGCCCGGCTGGGGGTTTCTCTTCACGCCGACGTTAGTAGGCGCTCTCATCCTCGTGTTGACGGCGCTCCTGTTCAACAACGCGGACCGAACGGCGAAGTATCCGCGCTACTGGATTTGACGGCCGAAATGACTCTCTGCTCGTTTCGCGCAGTTGTGCAAAGAGCGTCTCTTCCGACATCGCGTACGGCTTTATACGTCTGACTGCGGCGGATCGGACCTGCCGGCAGCCTGCATTGCTGGCCCCTGTATTGACTGCTACGATCGTTATGCCTGACGCGATACAGAGTCCGGAATCCGGCACCGAGGCTGCTGACGCGCCGCAGAGCGCATAAGCCATTTGCTCGCCGTCACGGGATTCGACATCGCGCTGTGATCGTTCGCTATCTTGAATACCTGGCGGCGCTTGCACGCGAGCGGCACTTCGCGCGCGCGGCCGCCGCCTGCAGCGTCACTCAGCCAACCTTGTCCGCGGGTATCAAACAACTCGAGGAGGGTCTCGGCGTCTTGATCGTCGAGCGTCGGCAGAGATTCGTCGGCTTCACGGCCGAAGGTGAACGGGTGCTTGCGTGGGCGCATCGCGTGCTCGCCGACTACAGCAGCCTTGAGCAGGAGCTAAGTGAGCTGCGCGAGGGGCTTGAGGGTCAGATCAGGATTGGTGCCGTGCCCGTGAGCCTGCCGGCGGTCGCGCTTTTGACAGCGCCGTTCGCCGCGCGTCATCCGCGCACGCGCTTTGAAGTCATTTCGCAGACTTCCGTGGAAATTCAGCGTGCGCTCGACAACTTCACGGTCGATGCGGGGATTACCTATCTTGATAATGAACCTTTATCCAAGGTTCGCGCGCGGTCACTCTACCGCGAACACTACGTGGTCATCACTCATGACGAAGGCAGCTTTACGGGTTCGACGTCCATCAGCTGGGCGCAGGCAGCGACGCTGCCTATGTGTCTGCTGACGCCAGCAATGCAGAACCGCCGGATTATTGACGCGAACTTCCGTGCGGCCGGCGCCGAGATTCGCGCCGTGGTCGAGACGAACTCTCTCGTTACGCTCTGGTCGCATATTCGCTTCGGCAACTGTCGACCGTGGTCCCAAATACTTTCCTGCTGCTATTGCGCCAGCAGGACGGGATCGTCGCACTGCCGCTGATGGAACCGGAATCGTCGCACATGTTGGGCATTGTCGTCCCCGATCGCGAACCTGAGTCACCGCTGACGCGCGAATTGTTGGCCGTCGCGACGCAGCTAGATATCGGCGCCGAGATCGCCAAATACACGCTGCAGTCCTGGCCTGCGATGTCGGCGGCACTGTCATGATTTGCGCAACGATCCGGCCGCGAGCGTAAAGTATGAGCCGTTGCGGCACAATCGGCGTCGCCAGGCGATCAACGCGGTGTTCGGGCGGATGAAGCTGAATCTTCTCGAGCATCGTTTGCGGAGGTACGCATATGCACTCGGTCACGACCTCACTCATCGCATTTACCGCGGCGGCCAGTCTTCTGACGATGACGCCCGGCCTCGACACGGCGCTTGTGTTGAGGACGGCAGCCACTGAAGGTCCGCAGCGGGCGGCGCTTGCCGGCGTCGGCATCGTAATTGGCTGTTTCTGCTGGGCAGGAGCGGTGGCGATGGGTCTCGGTGCGCTGCTGGCGGCATCGCAGCTTGGCTATACGGTGTTGCGCTTCGTTGGCGCGGCGTACCTTGTCTGGCTCGGATATCAGATGCTGCGCCATCCACGCCGCGCGGTTCGCATGGGCGCATCCGATTCAGGAGGTTTACGCGCCGCGTTCGCCAAGGGCGTGCTCACCAATCTCCTCAATCCGAAAGTTGGCATCTTTTACGTGTCTTTTCTTCCGCAATTCGTGCCTGAAGGCGCTCCGGTTGCGCGCTACATTCTGCTACTCGGCGCGATACATGCGGGACTTGGCCTCCTCTGGTTCGTTTGCTTAATCACCGCTACGCATCCACTTGCGCGGTTTCTCTCAAGGCCGGCCGTTGTGCAGACAATGGATCGGGTGACCGGAGGGCTGTTCCTCCTCTTCGGCGTCGGCTTGGCGCTCGAATCTCGACGCTCTATCAATTGATTTCGGAGCGCAAAAAGGCAGCGTCATCCGACTCGGCCTGTCCTCGCGCCGCGCATGCAGGCGCGGTGGACCCGAGCATCGAGCGTCGGCCGCGCTTCTGCTTTGTCCCCGTTAACGCACTCGCGCAGCAGAAAATTTCACGCTAGGCTTCCCGTGCGGGCCCTCATGCGGCGCGTCGCGAATCGCCGACAGTTTTGCGGTGTACAGCAAGGCTGCGAACTCGCCTAATGGCGACCACGCAGCGGCATGCCAGGGAAGTGCTTGAGCTCCGCAGTTGGCGCATCGCGGATATGCTGCGGATTTTTGCGGACCAGTCGATTCATCCGCAAAAACGCCTACCGCCGCCATGCGCGCTGACCCCATGTTGTGTTAATAAATCCGTATGCAATTACTCAATCGCTTTCTTCCCGTCGCTGCCGTTCTGGCGGTTCTCAGCACCGTTGTGGCCCATGCAGATCCTGCGCCATTTGATCTTGCAGGTCCGAACTTCGACG
>Ga0302324_100011728_pt1 | contig 17951 bp, 17 predicted proteins | sample Palsa_T0_1_FD_201949 | JGI IMG/M metagenome (GOLD analysis project Ga0302324, IMG submission 201949) | Peat permafrost microbial communities from Stordalen Mire near Abisko, Sweden - Palsa_T0_1 | ecosystem: Environmental > Terrestrial > Soil > Palsa > Peat permafrost | place: Sweden: Abisko... | reverse complement strand
CCGCAAGAAGCTGAAGGTGTTGACGCCGCTGGGTTGGTGCGCCCTTCTGGGAATTTCTGCCGTTGTGATGGGCGCTGCAATAGCATTTGCAACTTGACGGGCACGGCGTTTCCCGGAGGGGTCACGCAGATGTCCCTTTTGGCGCGCGGTTCTGTCGCGAAAACGAGAAGGACCCGAAACGCGCCTCGGACGTTACTACCATTGCTATCGTAACAGATGGTGCCCCCGGCGCGATATCCGACCATTCAATCTGTGCCGGGGGAATTTCCCCTGGTAATCTCGGAACAGGCGCGGGTCGCCGCAGCGCGACAGGATCAGCCGATGGCGAATCTTTCCTTTCCTTCGGCCGCGTTCGATTGGTCCATGATGGCGGCCAGCAGCTTTTCGCCGGCATCATAGGAGGGAACTGCTTCCGCTCGCAGCACGGAACCGTCTTCACGGAAGACAATGGCGACATGCGGAAGCGCTGCGGCCGGCGGGTCATAGACAATCCCTCTGAGCGCGATCATGTGGTTACTCCTTTGTTTCGATATCTAGAAAGCGACGCCTCATAAACGGTAATTGCAGTCCTACCAGCGGCGGCAATAGTGCTCGTGGTTGCGCCAGCCCCAGGATGAGCATCGGCGATGGTTCGCGTGAACATGCACGCCGACTCCAGCACCGACATGCCCGACATGCGCGCCAACTCCAACGCCGGTTCCTCCGATACTAGCGCCGACACCGACACCGCCAACATGGACTCCGGCTTCGACCGGATCCGCGTTCGCCGCGCCAATACCCAACAGGGATAGCGCGAAAAACGATGCGATAAGTGTTTTCATGTGTGTCTCTCTGTTCAAATGGTTTGCCGATCCGCCGGCGGGTACGCATCCGGTGTTGGAAACGTTGCTCGAGCGAAAAACGCCTCACTTTATCCGGTGTTCGCAGGCGCCTGATCGACGCATGCCGGGGGCGCGCTGGGATAGGTTTCGCAAAAGCCTCGATGCGGTTCGGCGCTACCCAAAAATAATGCGCCTTCAGTAGGGTGCGGAATGCGCTGCCCGCGCAGTGCCTTGGCTCCAAAGGTTCCGCCATATCGCGGGCAGAATTTTGCGGCGATGGAACGAAAGGGGCACTGGCGCTTTACCGCAGCGGCCCCAGATGGGCAGAAAAGGATTTTTCCAAAATGAACAAGTACATTTTGCCGACAGCCGCGCTTGCGGTCTGCCTCGGCTCTACCCTTGCGTTTGCGCAGACAGACACGGACAAGACGACCACGACGATGTCGACACCGGCCGGTACGGAGCAAACGACGACGACCACTGAAAACTCGAACGATGGCTACGCGCAATATCGCCGCACCATTACGACGAAAAAGCATTACGATGCAGGCGCGTTCATGGCGCCGAGCGGCTACACCTATTCGCGCTATGCGCTCGGCCAGCGCGTGAATAGCGAATTACTGGGCACGAACTATGTATTGTCCAGCTACGGCGACTATGCGCTCGATGCGCCGCCCTCCGGCCTGGTGTGGATTCGTGTTGGCAGCGACGCGCTACTTGTGGATCAGAAATCGGGCGAAGTTGTCGAGACCGATTACGGCCTGTTCAGAAGCTAAGCTCATCATTGCCAACGGTGATGTACGCGGCGTCGGACGATGGTCCGGCGCCGTTGGCTTGACTTTTGCGACCCGTGTTTGGACATCGGTTGGAGCGGCAGGTGCCCCCGCGTTCAGAATCTGCCGATAAGCGTGCATAAGAAATCGCGTCTGTTGCGCGGCGACAGTTGCGGCGAAGTGTCGGGGATGTTGGGGGCGATCGGCGGCGGAATCGGCAAGTGCGACGCTCAGCCAATCTGCGCGCGACCAGTCGCCGATGGAGACCCGACGTTTGATCTCCCAGATATCGCCAATCCGCTCGGAGCGACCAGTAGTGCCGCTGCCGGCGCGGTCTCCGTCGAGTTCGATCAGGGCGTTGCTGAGCGTCGGCATTTGCGCGAGCGTCGTGCCCAAGCTTGCTGCGGTCAGAGATTGCGCGACCGGAATTGGGATGGCGTGACGCCAAAATAAGCCTTGAACTCGCGGCACAAATGGGAGTGGCTTGCGAAGCCACTATCCTGCGCGACTTCGCTGATATTGATCCACGGCCTGAGCAGCAATGTCGCGGCATGTTCGGTCCTTAGCCGTCTGAGATATGTGCCCACCGAGACACCGAAGAAGCGGCGGAATTCCCGCGCCAGGTGGATTTCATGTCGTCCGGCTTGCCGCGCGATCTTTGCCATGCTGAGCGGCATGAAGGCGTTTTCGTGAATGAAATCGCGAGCCGTGCACAGCCAGACTGGCGGTTTGACGCCGGCCGTTTTTGGAGCGCCGGTTCGGCCGAAGGCGGCGACGATCTCAAGCAACAGGCCTTCGCAGGCGATGGTCGAGAACCCGTCGTCATTGCGCATTTCTTCCACCAGCCTGTCGCCCAGAGTGCGAAGCGAGTTCGAACTGGCGTACGGCGCCTCGTCGAGCCGCGTCTTGCAATCCGCCAGATAGTCGAGCCAGCTGTCCTGCGGCCGGAAGATGATCTGCATGGCGCCCGCTTTGCCGAATGTCTGGGAATGCGTCGTCCCCGCCGGACAGAAGGCGGCATGGCCCCGCGCATAGTCGCGCTCGCCCCTGCCGATCCGCTCCAGAAAATCACCGTTCACGACGATGTTCATCGACGGTTCGTCGTGCCGATGCGGCGCCATCGTGGCATGGGGATGGTAGCGGGAAATCCGAAGTCCGGTCTGGGCAAACATGAGTACTCCGATACTGCCGCGCAAAAGGTTTGCGGCGTGCAAGCACGCTAGGCGCATGGAAGACGAAAGCGGCGCATGACCCTATTCTTCCGGCGCATTCTCAAGGTGTCATGCCATGCCATTGTGGGCAAATTTCGGCCGTCGTCTCGCCTATACCGCCCTGTTCGCGGTCCTCGCGTCCGCCTGCCAGGCGCAAACGGCGCTGACGCCGGCTAAGGCGCTGGATTACAGGCGGGCGACCGATATGCATTTTTCTCCCGACGGAACCAAGCTCGCCTATGTCGTCTACAGCTATAGCTGGGACTGGCAGCCGCATCTCTGGCTCCAGGATGTCGCGACGGGCGAGGTGCGCGAACTGACACCGGCCAAGAAATCCGAACGCGCGCCCCAATGGTCTCCCGACGGCAGGACGCTCGCCTTTCTTTCCAATCGCGACGGCAAGACGCAGGTCTATGCCATGCCGGCCGCCGGCGGCGCGGCGACCGTACTCACAACGCGGAAATATGGCGTGCAGAGCTTTCACTGGTCGCCCGACGGGCGAACCATCGCCTATCTCGCGAAAGACGATACGGCACCGGATTCAGACAGCGGCCCGCAGGTCGCGGATCGCGAAAGCGATCTGTCGCGCCTGTGGCTCCTCGACGTCGCTGCCAAAACGAACCGCCGTCTTGGCAAAACGGGCGTCCAGATCGACGAATTCCAGTGGCAGGACCCGTCGCATGTTTTCGTTCTTGCGACCGATCGGCCGCGCGTGGAGGAATTCACCGACGCCGTCTATGGAATCTCGACAGGCGACGGCGCATTCACGCTGGTGAGCCGGCCGCCGCAGCCCTGCGAAGGCCTCCTCGTCTCGCCCGACGGCAAAGAATTCGCCGTGCGCTCCACCCGCGCCAACGGGCCCATCGCGCGCGATCTGTTTGTCGGCACGATCGGCCGCGACGATCTCAGGGATGTCTCCGTGCCGCCTGACCTCGCAGTCGCCCAAGTAAAATGGCCTGAGCAATCCGCGATCTGGGCACGCGTGCTCGACGGCTTCACCAATCGCCTCTGGCGGCTTTCGCCGAATGCCGCGCCCATACCGGTCGCGCTGCCCCTGTCGGTCGATACCTTCGACGTCGCGACCAATGGTACGCTCGCTTTTGCCGGCGGCGATTTCGCGCATCTTTCCGAAATTTATCTGCGAACCAAAGACGGCAGGATCCGCCAACTGGGACATTTGCAGCAGGGCTGGGACGACATTCGTCTGGCGTCCACGATGATCTTCCGTACCAAGAGCTTCGACGGCACGAATATCGAGGCCGCCCTGATGCAACCCGCCACGTCGCCTTCGAACGGAAAGCTGCCGCTGGTGCTGCTCGTGCATGGCGGACCGTCGTCGAATTTTACCGCCGGCTACGGCTGGGAGACCGGCTGGGCGCAGCTGCTCGCGGCGCATGGCTATCAGGTGCTGCTGGTCAATCCGCGCGGCTCGAACGGCTACAGCGAGGATTTCCTGAAAGCCAATCGCGGCGATTGGGGCGGCGGCGACTACAAGGACCTCATGGCCGTGCTCGATGCCGTGCTGGCGAGGGGCGAGACCGACCCCACTCGCCTCGGCATCGGCGGCTGGTCCTATGGCGGCGAGATGAGCGAATGGGCGATCACGCAGAGCGGACGCTTCAAGGCCGCGGTTGTGGGCGCCGGCGTGTTCGATCAGCAGGCGGAATTCGAAACGGAGGGCGATCCGTCGCGCGACGAATGGTATTTCGGCACGCCCTGGGAGCACCAGGATGTCTTCGCGCGCAACTCTCCCGCCACCTATATTCGCAATGCGCACACGCCGACGCTCATCTTCGATGGTGAGGAGGACGCGAACAATCCCGTCGGCCAGTCCAAAGGGCTATACCGCGCGCTTAAGCATTTCGGCGTCGAGACGGAGATGGTGCTCTATCCCGGCGAAGGACATTCGCCCAACAATGGCGCCTACAATGTCGATATGTTCGAACGGATTCTGGGCTGGTACGACCGCTTTCTGAAAAAAGCCTTGTAATTCCTGGAGAATGGACCGCAAGCGACAGCCATCTTGAATTGCACTAATATACGGCCTGACCTCGTGTTCGGAAAGCGTGAGACAGATGGCCGACTTTTCCATGGCTCGGCAGGTGCGCGCGAGTGCCGAGCCCACCTTTTCCGCGCTTTTCGCTTTCGACAATTCCTATGCCCGTCTGCCCGAAAGATTCTTCGCGCGCGTGGCGCCGACTCCCGTGCGTGCGCCGCGGCTGATCCGCCTGAACGCCGCGCTCGCGCGAGGTCTTGAAATTGATCCGGAAATGCTTGGCAGCCCTACCGGTGTGGAAGTTCTGGCGGGGAACGTCATTCCGGCAGGCGCGGAACCTCTTGCCATGGCCTATGCCGGCCATCAGTTCGGCAATTGGGTCCCGCAGCTCGGCGACGGACGGGCTGTGTTGCTTGGCGAAGCAATCAGCCGCGACGGCCTGCGCTACGATATTCAGTTGAAGGGCGCGGGCCGCACGCCTTTCTCGCGCTCGGGCGACGGGCGCGCCGCGCTGGGACCCGTGCTGCGCGAATATATCGTCTGCGAAGCGATGGCAGCACTCGGTATCGAGACGACGCGTGCGCTGGCCGCCGTGACCACGGGCGAACACATCATGCGTCAGGGACCGCTGCCCGGCGCAATTCTGACGCGTGTGGCTCGGAGCCATGTCCGGGTTGGCACCTTCGAATTCTTCGCCAATCGAGGCGATACCGAAGCCGTGCGCTTGCTCGCGGACTATGTGATCGCCCGGCTCTATCCCGATGCGGGCCAAGCGGATCGACCCTATCGCGCTTTGCTTGACGCGGTGATCGCGCATACCGCAAGGCTCGTCGCGAGCTGGCAGGCGATCGGCTTCATTCACGGCGTGATGAACACGGACAATACCTCGATCGCCGGCGAGACCATCGACTACGGACCATGCGCTTTCATGGACACGTTCCATCCGGCGACCGTTTACAGCTCGATCGACAGCGCCGGCCGCTATGCCTATGGCAATCAGCCGGCGATCGCGCATTGGAACCTTGTCCGCTTTGCGCAGGCGCTGTTGCCGCTGCTCGGCAATGATGAGGATGTTGCGATAGAAACCGCCAGGGAGGCGCTTGTGGCCTATCCGGCAATTTTCGAGGACACATGGTTTTCCCGGTTCAGGCGCAAGCTGGGGCTTGTGGCAGAGCGTGAGGGCGATCTGGCGCTGGTGCAGGATCTGCTCGATCGCATGGCCAACAACAGGGCGGACTTCACGCTGACGTTTCGGCGTCTATGCGACTCTGCAATCGGGGGACCTGAAGCAGACGGTGCCATCCGCAGCCTCTTCGACGATCCCACGGCCTTCGACTGCTGGGCGGTGAAGTGGCGTGCACGTCTCGCCGAGGAGGGCGGCGCCATGGCGGAGCGTGGGGCGGCGATGCGGACAGTCAATCCGCTGTTCATCCCGCGCAATCATCGGATCGAGGCGGTCATCGTCGCGGCGCAAGGCTCATCTGATTTTGCGCCGTTCGAGGAACTCCTCGCCGTGCTGGCCAAGCCTTATGAAAACCGGCCCGAGGTCATAGCTTACGCCGAGCCGCCGACACCCGACGAAATCGTCCACGAAACATTCTGCGGGACGTAGCACTCAATCGCTCGGAAGATGGCAGACAGGGAGTCAGTTAGTAGACATGCGGTAGGCGATGCGGTCGAGCAGGCCTACCGGCGTGGCGGCGCACTGGCCAAGCGACGGAAGTTGATGGACGAATGGGAGAGGTTCTGCGAGGCGGCTAAATCCACTGCTGCATGATCGAATAGCCAATTTGAGCGACCGCTTTTTACCCAAAGCGGACGCGTTGTGACCTACGGCTCGCTGGCCTCCCTGTTCAGTGCACGAGAAACCTGACCGGCAAAGACTTCGGGCCACCGACAAAATTGGTGACGCTGCGCCGCGGTTTTCCCACGAGTTCGATGCGCTCAAGTCGCGGCAGCAATTCGTCGAAGAAAATCGCCATTTCCATTCGCGCCAGGTGCTGGCCCAGGCACACATGCGCGCCATAGCCAAAACCGATCTGTCTGGAAGGTGAACGGTCCACGCGGAATTCGAACGGTTGGTCGAACACATCTTCGTCGCGATTGCCCGACGGAAAGAGCAACACAACCCAATCTCCTTTTCTAACCTTCTGTCCACGTATCTCGCAGTCCGACGCGGCCCGCCGCACGAATTGGTGAATGGGCGAAGTCCAGCGAACGGATTCCTCGACGAGTCCGGGAATGAGGGCCGGCTCCGAACGGACGCGCGCAAGTTGTTCGGGAAAGTCGCACAAGGCCCAGATCGCGCCGGCAACCGAGGACGACGTCGTGTCGTGCCCGGCAAATGCGACCGTTATGTAATAACCCATGGCATCGATATCCGCGATCGGCTCGCCGTCAATTGTGCTGTTCGCGATCACGCTTGCGAGATCGTCTGTCGGCTTGCGCCGGCGATCCTCGGAAACCTTGCGGAAGTAGTCATTGAATTCGGAAACGACTTTGGTCACCGCCTGCTCCGCTTCCAAGGGCGTCATCGCAGCCTTGCCGCGATTGAGCTCCGCATCGTTGCTCCCGAAATACTCCTGTGTGAGCCGCAGCATCATCGGCTCGTCCTCACCGGGTACGCCGAGAATCGACATGATCACCATCAGCGGATAGTGCACGGCAATCTCGCTGACGAAATCGCATTCACCGCCGGTCGCTGCAAGCTTGTCGACATAGAGGCGAGCCAGCTTGCGAAGCCGATCCTCGATTTGCTGGAGATTTTTCGGCATGAACCAGGCCTGGGTGAGCATTCGGTACTTCATGTGGTCTGGCTGGTTCATCGCAACGACGCTGCGAAACTGGCGGCCCGTTCCGGCTTCGATCTGAAACTGAAGGGCGCTCTTCGTTTGCAGGCCGCCCATGCCGCTCAAAAACTGTGTGTTCTGACGGGCCACTGTCTGTATGTCGTCATACTTCGTGGCCACCCAGAATGGATTGTAATCGTCCAATTCGGCACGCGCAAAAGGCCGGTCGCGGCGGACATCGACGAGCATTCGATGGAGCGTATCCCACTCGGCATAGGATTTCGGATCGGCGATTGCGCGTGCAATGTCGTCAGGAAGTATTGCGGTGTTGCTCATCGTGCTTCTCCACCTATAGAGCGAGAAATGTGCGCGCGGCGCCGGCGCATACGCTTTCGAATTCGGTTTCGTCGAGCCGGCTCCTGCCGAGGTATTCAAACGGATCTGTCTGCATGAGAGAGAAGGGATAATCCGTGCCCAGGAATACCCGGCCTGGCGCCGCGTGGCGGATCAGATAGCGCAGGTATTCTGCGTCATAGACATTACTGTCATAGAACAGGTCGCGGGCGAGTTCGCTCGGCTTTCGCGAGAGCTTTCCGCCATAGGCTTTGGTGAGCGCGTACCCCTTGTCGAGACGCCCAAGCATGCTCGCGATCGTTCCGCCGCCGTGGCTGAAGCCCCATTTGAGGCTCGGAAAACGCTCGGTGATGCCGGCAAGAATGATCGAGGCAGCCGCCATGCCGGTATCGATTGGAAAACCCGCCATGGCCGTGAACGTCTGATCCGCACCGATCGCCTTCGTCGCAACAGGATGCAGGGCGTGCACGAAGATCGAAAGGTCCAGCGCCTGGGCCGCGTGGTAAACCTGTTCAAACCGGCCGTCTCCGAGTGGAACACCGTTGATGTTGCTGCCGATCTCGACGCCGGAGAGCCCGAATTCTGTCTTGATCCTTTCGAGGTAGCGCGCCGCGAGATCCGGTTGCTGCAGTGGCGCAAGACCGAGGCCCCGAAAGCGATCGGGATGTCGCGCAACCATCTCCGCGATCACGCCATTGACATGATCGCACATCACGAGGGCCTCTGGCGGTTCGAACCAGTATGAAAGCAGTTCCGGCAGCGGCAACAGAACATGGACCGCCACGCCGTCCCGATCCATGTCCTCAATGCGGCGCGACGCGTCCCATGAACGGGAATCGACATCGCGAAACGGCTTGTTGTCGATGACAAGCGATGCGGATTGCGCCGTGACCTGAAGGCAGGGCCAGCGCGTGTTGGTCCGCGGTGAAGGATTGTCCGGAAAGCCGTTCGGGATCACGTGCGCATGCACGTCGATCATACGCCCGAAACAAGCATGAGCGGTTGCCATTACAACAGGCCCGGATACTGCCCGCCGTCGAGCAAAATGTTCTGGCCCGTCACATATCCGCACTGCACGCTGCACAGAAACGCACACATGGCGCCGAACTCTGCAGGATCGCCAAAGCGGCGCGCGGGTATTTGCGCCCGAGCCTGATCGCGGAATTTCTCGATGTCGATCTTCTGCGCCGTGGCGAATTTCGCGTGATTGGAGCGCAGCCGGTCTGTATCGAATTGGCCAGGCAGGACATTGTTGATGGTTACGTTGTGCCGGGCCACATCGCGCGCGAGCCCGCCGACGAATCCCGTCAGGCCCGAGCGCGCGCCATTGGACAGTCCCAGCATGGCGATGGGCTGCTTCACCATGTGGCTCGTGATGTTGACGATGCGCCCAAAGCGCCGTTCGATCATGCTGTCGATCGTCGCCTTGATAAGCATGATTGCCGACAGCATGTTGGCATCGATCGCCTTGATCCAGTCCTCGCGCGACCAGCTCCGAAAATCGCCCGGCGGCGGCCCGCCGGCGTTGTTGATCAGAATGTCGGGCTGTGGGCAGGCCGCAAGCAGCGCGTCTCGTCCGGCTTCCGTCGTCACATCGGCGGCCACGGGGTGCACCTTGCCCGATGTCTCCGCGGCGATCTCGCGCGCGGCGGTTGCCAGGCGCTCCGCGTCACGCGCAGCGAGGTAGACCGTGACGCCGTCCCCTGCAAGTGCCGTGGCCGCCCCGCGCCCCAGACCAGCGCTGCCGCCGCAGACGATCGCGGTCCTCCCGGCGATACCCAAATCCATTCTTTTGTCCTTCCCTGTTCAGAGCATTGTGCTGCCGCCGTTCACACTGATGACCTGACCGGTGACGAAGCGCGCTTCGTCCGATGCCAGATAGTCAACCATGGAGGCGACTTCGTCGGCTTCCGCCGGGCGTCCCTTCGGAATCACATCGGTGAATTGGCGGATGAGAGGATTCCCCGAGGCCGCCGCGCCCTTGACGACGGGGGTGTTCACCATGCACGGAGCAACGGTGTTCACCGTGATGTCGTAACGCGCGAATTCGCGCGCTAGACCGGTCGTCAGGCCGTGCATGCCGCCTTTCGCCGCGTTATAGGCAGCGTGCTGCCAGAGCCCGTTGCGCACGGAATCTGCGCCGATATTCACGATGCGTCCGAAATTCTGCTCGATCATGTGCGGAAGCGCCTCGCGGCAGCACCACAGGCATGTCCAAAGATTGCGGTCGATCGTCGCGCGCAACGTCTCCGGCGTATGCTTCAGGAATTCGCGGATGACGCCCCCGCCGGCATTGTTCACGAGAACGTCGACGCGACCGAACTTGCGCTTAGCCTGCGCGATGAGCTCGGCCGCCACGTTTTCATGGCTGAGATCGCCGGAGACATGGACGGCATTTCCACCCAGCTCGTCGGCGAACCGGGCTAACTCGTCCCTGGCCAAATCACCCAATACCAATTGCGCGCCGCGCGATGCGAAACGGCGGGCGATGGCCTCACCGATTGGGCTGGCAGCGCCTGTGACGACGACGACCGAAGGTGCGCGGCTCACGACGCGCGATCCGCCTGCAACGGTTCGATCGCGCCTACGCTCGCCATCTGTGGCGAGGGGACCGCGCCCCAATAGTCGATCGATTCGAGCCCGGGAGGCAGTCTGCGCGGTTCGCGTGGCCCGAGCTCCGGGAATTCCTCCATTCCAAAGCTGTATTCGACGGTCATCCCGTCCGGATCGAGGAAGTACAGGAACATGGAACCCGACGGCGGATGACGGCCTGGCCCGAAGACGATCTGTATGCCGTTCTTCTTCAGGCGCCACAGGGCCCGGCCGATGTCGTCGACATCCGTGACCATGAAATTCACATGATGCAGTCGGTTGACCTTGCCGTTGCCGAGACCGAGCGAATGATGAAGCGGATTTGGGAAGCATCGCATGAAGGTGACGGCGCCCTCGATACGATCCGATGCCCGGAAGTTGAGCTTCTCCAGGAAGAATGTCTCGGTTGCGGCGTGGTCCCGTACGTTGAGGACGATGTGGCCCAGCCGCTCGATGTTGGCCACCGTGGGCGCATACGGCGTCTTTGCTTCCTCGAATGAATGAAAAAACTCGAAGGTCGCGCCGGTGTTGGGTTCGGAAACGCGGAAAGCGCCGTCGATCCCCAGCCGCGAACATTCTTCAGCGCTAACCTCGCGAATATGGATGTCCAGTGAACGAAACAGGTCGCGGGCCCGCACGACGTTCTCCGCGTCTTCCATTTCCCATCCGATGCGCCGCAGGCCGGGTTCACCGGCCTCGCGCAGGATGATGTCATGGTGGCGCGGGCTGCAGCGGAACAGCTGTTCTCGATTTAATGATTCTCCTGCGCGCTGAAGTCCCAACACGCTTTCATAGAAGGCGGTCGAGCGCGGCATGTTGGTGACATTGAGTGCGACATAGGCGAGGCGGCGATATTTCAGTCCGTTCGTCATTGCAGCTTCCGTTATATGATGATGCTGACCTTGCCTTGCTCGGCAATGTCGTCCGAATCCAGGAATGACGTCTTCCGCCGAATGCGGATCGCGCCATCTGCGAAAGTCTTCACATAATTATGATGACCGAAATAAAGCTCAGTGCGGCCGCGTTTGCTCCGATAGGTCGCGAAATTCGACGTAACTGCGAATGCTTGATCGTCGCCCCCGATGATGCGGACGTTGGAGATCATGTGCCGGCAACGCGAGTGCGGGAATTCCACATGCGCGGTGCGCTTCAGGAGGCGTTTTACGCGCTCTGTCAGGCGGTGATAGTCGTCGGCAATGTAAAACAGCGACGTGGCCGGATCAGCGTCATCGGGCGCGCCCGCCGTCGGTACGTAATAGCTAGCGCCAGGCTCGAAAAGCGCCACCCACTCGGTCAGCTTCCAGTCGTCCAAGAGTGCTGCTTCCTCGAACAGGAAATTCTCGATGTCATTGCGGCTGACGGAGAGCCTGCGGGGCAGGGCGGCGGCCACGCTCATATCTGTTTACCTTCGACTCGCCGGCTCCATTCGCGCCAAAAGGCGCGCATTTGCACTTCGTCCTCGATTGACGGCCTTTCCTGATTGAGGCCCTTGGAGATGTCGTTCCATCTGGCCTCGCCGGCGTTGGCGTAGCCTTCTTGGCAGAGCGCCAGAGCTTCGCAATCGTCCGGCGTCGCGAAGCCTCCCGGACCGAGAAACTCGAGGTAATTATAGAGGCGCCTTTGCCGCGACTCTGGCGCTTCGCCCTTCGGCGCGAGGGCCCACGCGTTTACACGCATTTGTCCGGGACCCACCGGCTCGAACGTTCGCAGCGTGATCGCCATAATGTCGTTAATCACGAAATTGGGGAATATCACCATATTGCGATTGGTGTAGGCGATCCGGTTTGCGCGCGCCTCGCCGAACCGCTGCGTAAGGCTGGCACGTAGCGCGGTTGCCTCGTCCTCGCCCTCCTTACCCCAAGCTTGCACCGCCTTCGCGATCGGTCGCCCCCACGGCGCACCATATTCGACGACCGCATGGCCGCTGCCGAGATCGTGCGGCTTGCTGATTTGCACCACCGTATCGCCGAGGCCGCCGTTCGTGCTCATGACGTAATCGAAATACGTCGCATGCGTCGGCGCACCGTGATAACCGTCCATGCTGTTCTCGGCGAGCAGCTTCCAGTTCGCCCGGAAGCCGTATTCCTGCGTACCGCCGACAATCTCCATGCCTTCCGGAGACTGGTCCATGACAAGGTCGATGAACTCTTTAGTGTTTCCGAGATAGGTCGAAAGATCAACGGCATCGCGATCGAAATTGATGAAATAGAGACCGCGATAAGCTTCGAGCCGCGGCGCGCGAACGAGATTGTGCTCGCCATGCGCATTGGCGTTCTCGGCGTAGCTTTCATCGCCGGGCCGGGTGATCAGTTTGCCGTCCAGATCGAATGCCCAGGAATGATAGAAGCAGCGGAACAGGCTCGCTGAACCCTGCTTCTCGCGACACACCATGGCGCCGCGATGCGGGCAGGTGTTAAAGAAAGTCCGGACGTCTCCGTCTTTGTTGCGCGCGAAAATAAGACTGCGACCGACCACACTGCGGGTCAGGAAATCGCCAGGCGTGCTTATTTCCGATTCGTGGCCGAGATAGAGCCAGCATTTTCCGAAGATTTCGCGCTGCTCGCAGTCGAGGACCTCGGCCTCAACGAAGACGCGTCGCGCCACGCGAAACACACCCTGCGCCGAACGATCGTCGACCAGGGGAGACGCAGACACAGCGACCGGCGCTTGCGATCCCATAGGTTCCTCCTGATCCCGCGTTCTTGGGCAACGGCTCGTGAATGCTAATCACAGTCGGAATGGGTTGACAAGAGAATGGTCAGACCATTAGCGTGAGTGAGGATGGCGATGGCTTCGGTGACAATTCCGGAAAAGCCCCCCGGGAGACCAGGATGACGGAACAGGCCGCAATCAGCTTCGACGCGGTGCGCAGCGCACGGCTTTTCGAAGAGATCTGCGATCAAATCAAAGGGCAGCTTTCGCAAGGAAAGATTCGTCCGGGCGACAAGTTGCCGCCGGAACGCGAGCTCGCCGGCCAGTTCGGCGTAAGCCGATCCGCCGTTCGCGAAGCATTGCGCGCGCTGGAAGTGTTGGGGCTCGTAGAGCTGCGCAAGGGCTCTAAGGGCGGCGCCTTCCTGCTCGATGAAAGCGCACCGCTGACCCAATCGATGGAAGACATGATCGACCTCGGCCGGGTGTCGATGCGCGATTTCACCGAAGCGCGCATTCTCATCACGGAACTCGTGGTCCGGCTCGCCTGCGAACGGGGACGAAAGAAAGATTTTGACGCCATAGAGCGTGACATCGAGCGGCTGGAGGCAGCCGTGGCGCGCGGCGAAGGTCGCAGCGATACCGCCTATATCACGAACTTTTACGATCTTCTGGCGGCGGCGACGGGTAACCAGATGCTGCGTTTCCTGACGCACGGCATCGCCAAGCTTCTCGCAGGATTGATCAACGTCAAACAGCCAGCGCCGATGAAGGACCTGGGAGCGCGGCGCCGCGCAATCCTCCAGGGGTTGCGGGAGCGAGATGCGGACAAGGCCGGAAAGCTGCTGACGGAGCATTTGATGCGCGTGCATGCGCGCATGGATCGCTGACGCGGCAAGAAAGCATAACAAGCGAGGCACCATGAACTTCGATCTGCCCCCGGATGACGATCCCCGTCGTCTGGAAGTGCGCGCCTGGTTCGCGGCGCATCCAAAGCCGAAATATCGCCAGATGACCGAGGCGGGTTACGTGGTTCCACACTGGCCGCGCCCTTGGGGCCTTGGCGCCGATGCGGAATTGCAGCTGATCATCGATGAAGAGATCAAGCGGGCGAAGGTGCTCGCGCCCAATCTTGTCAATCCCGTCGCCATCAACAATTGCGCCCAGTCTCTTCTAACCCACGGCACGGCCGCCCAACGCGGGCGGTTTCTCGTGCCGGCTCTGGCCGCTGAAGAAATCTGGTGCATGTTGTTCAGTGAGCCGTCGGGCGGATCTGACCTTGGTGCTTTGCGCACCATCGCGCGCAGGGAGGGCGATCACTATGTCGTTCGCGGGCACAAAATCTGGACCTCGCTCGCGCACAAATCCAAGATCGGTGTTCTCGTCGCCCGCACCGATACGCATGTCCCCAAGCATGCCGGGCTCTCCCAATTCTTGATCGATATGGATAGCCCCGGCATCACCGTGCGGCCCATCATCGACATGTCGGGCGAGGAAAACGAATACAACGAAGTCTTTCTCGACGACGTGATCGTGCCGGCCGACCGGTTGCTGGGCAAAGAAGGGGACGGCTGGGCGCTCAGCATGAGCCAGCTGCAGACCGAGCGCGTGGCACTCTCAAAACCAGGTGCAATCTGGGGAGCAGGTCCGTCCGCGCGAGAACTCGTGCAAGGCCTGATAGCAAAGGGCGCAATAAAGGATACTCTGCTGCGGGACGAAGCGGCGAAGCTCTATATCGAAGGGGAGCTGCTGCGTCTTCTGGCCTATCGCAGCTTCAGTGACCGGATGAATGCCAAGCATGCCGGACCGGAGTCCGCGGCCCGTAAGATGATTGCGGCACCGCACGGTCAACGTGTTGTCGATCTCGCGAAACGCTGGCAGGGCATGGCTGGCCTCGTGAAAGGCGCGGAAACGTTGCCGGAGCCGAATGGGGGAAGGGGCACCTATGACGACTGGGATTACGCCTTCTGGTTCAACCCGGCGGTCACCTTGGGCGTGGGCACCCAGGAAATCCTCAAGAACGTAATTGCCGAACGCGTTCTCGGCTTGCCGCGCGAAAAAGACCCGACGGCGAAGACGCCGTGGTCGGAATTGCAGAAGCCGCAACTCAGGGCGGCGAGCTAGGAGGCCATCATGGATTTCGCACTCAGCGACGATCACGAATTTCTGCGCCGATCTGCGCATGATTTTCTTGAGAAGGAGATTGACCTCGCGCCGCTGCTCCGGCCTCACGCGACGGTCGAGGCGGCTGACTATAACGAAACGTGGCGCAAGCTGGTTGCTCTTGGATGGCCAGGTCTCATCGTGCCGGAAGTATACGGCGGCTCGGGAATGAGTTGTCTCGATTTGACGATGATCGTGAGCGAGATGGGACGGACGTTGGCGCCAGCGCCCCTGTTCGGCACACTGGCCGGGACTTGGGCGGTTCTCAGGGGCGGCTCGGACATGCAAAAGCAGGCAATCCTGTCGCGCGTTGCAAGCGAAGGTTTCAAGTTGGCTCTTGCTGTATCCGACGGCGACGGCCAATCCGATGGTTCCAAATCGGACGCCGTGGCGGTGCCGGCCGATGCGGGTTTTCTGATCGAAGGGAGCAAATCCTTCGTGGTCGACGCCGCTGCTGCCGATCTTCTTGTCGTGGCAGCGCAGCACGAAGACAAGCGTGGCCTGTTCCTAGTCGACCCGAAACAAGCCGAAGTGACAATTGAACTCCTTCCTTGGCGGGACACGACGCGACAAGTCTGCGGCATCAGGTTCGCTCGCGCCAAGGCCGAACTACTGACAGCAGACGATGCGCAAGCGTGGCTATGGATCCGTGACCGCCTACTGCTTTTGCTTTCTGCGGAAAGTGCGGCAGGGCTGCAGACCGTGATCGCGACGACCACAGACTATGCGAAGGAACGCGTCGCCTTCGGAAAACCGATCGGAGCGTATCAATCCATCAAACATCAGCTGGCCGAGATGTTCAGTGCCGGCGAGTGCGCCAACGTCGCCGTGCTGCACGCTGCATGGGCGTTGTCAGAGGACTCGCCGCTGGCCAGCAAATCGGTCGCCATGGCGAAGTCCTATGCCTGCGATGCCTACGTCGCGGCCACCCATCAAAGCATTCAAATCTTCGGGGCCATCGGATTCACATGGGAGATGAAGAACCATCTTTTTTTCAAGCGAGCGCGAGCAAATGCCGAGATGCTGGGCGCGCCGCCGGTCCATCGCTCCCGTGTCATCGCCATGCTGGAACGCGAAGCAGCTTGACCTAAAAAGGGAATGCCATGACCGTGCGTCCGCTGGACGGTCTTTTCGTCGCTGATTTTACTTCGACCGTCGCAGGTCCATGGTGCACCCGCATGCTTGCTGATTGCGGTGCACAGGTTGTGAAGGTGGAGGCGGCCGGCGATGGCGACATCCTGCGCCATCAACCGCCGCTCAAGGACGGCCTCAGTCTCGCTTATGCGCCCTACAATTGCGGAAAGGAAAGCGTTTCGCTGGACCTTAAGAGTGCGGAGGGTAGTGCGGCCGCTCGAAAATTGATCGCAAGAGCCGACATCGTCGTAGAGAACTATCGCCCCGGCGTGATGAAGCGCTTTGGTCTCGACTATGAAACGGTGTCGAAAGATCACTCCAAACTGATCTATTGTTCAATTTCTGGCTTCGGGCAGACCGGCGCGCTCGCCGGACGAGCTGCCTATGCCCCGCTGGTTCATGCCTATAGTGGCTTCGACAGCGTCTTCGCGTCTCTCCAGGGTGGCGACGGAACGCCGCCTGTTTGTGGCGTCATGATTGCCGATGTTGTCGCTGCTTCCTATGCGTTCGGAGCCATCCAGACAGCGCTCGTCCATCGCGAACGCCATGGGCTCGGGTCTCATGTTGATGTCTCGCTCATGGAGTCGGCGATGAGCCTTGTCGCGCTCCAGTATCAGGCCGCGCAATCGAAGAAGCCGGTGACGCCCTTCGTGTTCGAGCCCATCAAGGCCAGCGACGGCTATGTGATGATTGCGCTGGTCTCGGTGAAGACCTATCTCGGCGTCTATCCCGTGATTGGACATCCCGAATGGTCGAGTGATCTGGCATACAATACGCTCGCGGGGACGATGAAGAATCGAAGCCGAATCATGGCGACGATCGAAGAATGGGCATCAGGCCGCACTGCCGAAGAATGCGAGCGCCTGATGTCGGAAGCGGGCGTTCCGTGTTCGACCTATTGTAGTCCGGCCAAACAACTTGCAAACCCACATTTGATCGAAAGAGGCGCATTCCAGAACGTGCAGGCTGGCGAAGAATCATTTTCAGTCCTCAACCCGCCGTTCAAGCTATCGACTGGCGACTGCACGGCCAAGCCGTTCGTGTCGTGCCCGGGGGAGCACAATGCAAAATACCTGGGTCCGAGCACTTGACGCTTCTCGTTTGATCGACGCCTCCGATGCTCTCGGCGCTGACCTAGGCTTGAGACGACCGCTTCTGGCGTAAAGCCGACGATTCCAAGCTTTGGCAAAAGCGCTCAGCGAGAGAGCATTGCTCAGGCGTCGGTAGCTGTGTGTCGGCTAGCCGAGGCCGGATGCACGGCGCATCAGATCATGAGCATCACGAGCCATAAGACCCTGCATGAGGTAACATGGTACACCGCGCGGCAGTTCGTCGCGGACTTGCCGTCGCGGCGATGTCTAGAGCCATTTTGGTTTGGGATTACGCATAGCCTGCATGGCTGAAGAAGTTGCGGCAGTGGTTGGCTGGGAAGTCGTCGAGGATGGCGCCGATGCGGTCCCAGAGAGCGG
>Ga0302324_100011725_pt1 | contig 17954 bp, 21 predicted proteins | sample Palsa_T0_1_FD_201949 | JGI IMG/M metagenome (GOLD analysis project Ga0302324, IMG submission 201949) | Peat permafrost microbial communities from Stordalen Mire near Abisko, Sweden - Palsa_T0_1 | ecosystem: Environmental > Terrestrial > Soil > Palsa > Peat permafrost | place: Sweden: Abisko... | reverse complement strand
GCCTGCCGCTGACGCTGAAATTGCATATGCTGGAATTGAAGTTGGCCGGAAAAACATCCGAGATTGACGAGGTCGTTATCAACTTTTTGACCGAACATCCCGGCCAAGGAAGTGTCACGTGGCTGCGGCCGGATGGCACTCAAGGCCCTGGTTCCCCGTTCAATTGTGACGGTAGCCTTTGGGGTTGCCTGGGGCTGCATATGCGGCGCTGCTGTTTGAGTACGTCGGTGTGTTACCGGCCTTGAGGACGATGAAGCGTAACTCCCGACCCAACGCAATCCTTACGACGGTATTGCAGCTTCCGCACGTGGCGATTCCCGCGGTCTCGCCTTCGCCTTACAAGTCGCTGGGAAGTCTGGCCTCCGCCCTGACATTACTGGCACCGGAGATACTGTGCCATGCCGCGGTGGATGTGGGGTTTGCGGCCACCGACTCAACTATGATCGAACTGTCTTCGGGAAAGAGGTTCTGTATTCAGAACTTTAAGGCGTGATTTGCGATATCCAGGTTGCCCATATTTGCGGACATCCGCGCCTTGCGACTGCGAGCAGGCAACTCATCACGCCCCTACGGGGCGGACAATGACTGGCGCGCGCGCCGTAGCGGCGTTAGCGTGTTTCGGTGTCGAGCGCGAGCCGGCGATCGAATATCAATGAGGCGGCGGCGATTGCAGTCTCACCGTTGGTGAGACTCGGTGGATGAACTCAGCGAGTAGGATTCGACGGGGATCCTGTCGCGGCAGGCCGCAGCAATGCTTTGCCTTTGAGGCTAATGAGCCTTCTCCTCGCGCTCATGGACAGGCTCCGATCATCCAGTATTTTCCGGGCCTCTTGATTGAACTTCGCGACCTCAGCATCGAATTCCTTTTCTGCTTGGGTCACGCCACGTTGCTTCTTCATCACCCGACTCCTTTGATGCCTAGAGGCTCTACGGTGCCTGCTAATTATCGTCTCGAATGTCTACGGCTCGAAATTAGGTCTTGTCATCTGTGACGCTATCGAACATTTCCCGGATCGAGTCCGTGACGCGCGCACGGCGACGCCCGGAGACAGCAGATCGGAAGTAGCTCCGCGAGACGTTGTTGGCTAGGGGCATGGGAGAGGGCCTCGGCGGAAACGCGCTCCGGCGCCACGGCGGGGTGCCGCCAGGAGGGGCGCCCGGCGAGCGAACCTGCGGAGGGTTTGGCGTGGATGGCAATTAGGCGTTAGTCCTTGTTGATCTAAGTCCCGCTGCGAGTCACCATGGGGTGACTTTGGTTGACGATCACTTAGCCCCCACTCTCGTCTTGCTGCCAGGCCTGGATGGCACAGGCATATTGTTTCGCCGGTTTGCGACGGCACTCGCGGCGAGTTTCGAGACGCAGATTGTCGCCTATCCGACGGATCGGCCTTTGGGGTACCCGGAGCTCGAGGCGTTGGTACGGGAGGCCGTGCCGAGGGATCGGCCTTTTGTGGTGTTGGGCGAATCGTTTTCAGGGCCGATTGCGATTCGACTCGGAGCGGGGCCGCCACCCGGGATGGTCGGCCTCATTCTCGGCGTGACATTCGCCAAGAACCCATACCCGTCGCTCAGCTGGGCGGGGGCATTGGCGCGCAGCTTGCCACTTGACGCGCTTCCCAGTTGGGTCAAGGGTCCCTTTCTTTGGGGATCGTCGTCGACCGAGCGAGACCGCCTCCAGAGAGAGCTTGCCTCGGCGGTCGTCGGGAACGATGTTCTTCGGCATCGCGTGGCCTCCGTTCTGGCAGTCGATGAGACAGCCTCACTCGCTCATGTTCAGATGCCAACACTGGTGCTGCACGCAAGCGATGACCGAGTGGTTCCGCGCGCGGCGACAGAGCACATCATGCGTACGCTGCCCTCTGCGCAACTCGCCGAGATCCGGGGACCTCATATGCTGCTGCAGATCCGGGCGGCCGAGTGCGCGGCGGCGGTACGGGGCTTTATGGAGATGCTGCCGCTCCGCGGCGCACTGGCGGAAGCAGGACTACCGCAACGGCGCCGCAGTCTTATAGGTCAAGGGAGAGCTTGATCGGCTTCGGTCTTCGCCAGTCCATTGTTCGAGGCGTCGGGGTCGCCGACGCCTCGAACACACCGGACAGCAGCCCCAGCCTAGTGTGCAGCGATGTCGGCGGCAACCACCGATGCGATCACGCCGGTGGCAACTGCCGCGAGAACGTAGTTACCGTCCACCATCCGCCACTCGTATCCATGCGGAGGAGCGCGGAGATGGGCGTCGTGGTAATCGACATGCTCACCTCGCCGCCAATCCTCGTCCTGAATTTTGGCGCCTTTCTTCCAATCGTCATGACGCACGTAATGATGATTGTCGCGCTCGTCCGCGTTGGCTGGCCTATTCACGCCGATAGAAGCAAGTGCGAACACAAGTGAAGCAGCTAGAAAGGCTTTCATCGAATGACTCCTCAGGTAAAACTCTGTGAGCTTGAGTCTTTCGCGGATGAGCCCCTCTCGGCAGCAAGCAAATGCCGCGGTCACCTGTAGGGATAATCTTCCACCAAGAAGTTTCGGGGCGGGAGCGTAATTGTAAGAAGGTAAACCCGGCGGGGAGAACACCGAGGGCGGGGATTTTGTCGACCTGGGAGCAACCTTGTAGGATCGAAAGCCACGTTATCGGCCCAAGGTCGCTTAATTGTGCTTGATGCGAATGCCCCACTACTCGGTCGGGATCACCGAGTATTTTGCGCTGACCTGAGTGCGCGCCTGAGCGCGGGATCGCATTTGATTCTTTACGGCCCGCGCGGCGCCGGCAAATCGACTCTGATCAAAGTGATCAGGAATCATTACCAGGCGATCGGCACACCCTGCGGACTGGCGCCGCAAACATCCGGCTTACCCGACATCATCGCAGCACTCAGCCAAGCCTATCCGGACACGAGGATCGACGGAATAGGCAAGCGAGCGGCACGGACTCGGCTTCGCTCGGCCGCCGATCATGCTTCTGGAGTATTGCTGCTCGATCATGCAACGGCCATGACTACGGCCATGCTCGGGTATTTGCGACGACTACGCGGGGGCATTGCGGGCGCCTTGCTGGTCACCGACATTGACACGAGTCACGAGCGGGACCGTATGCGCGCCTGGCGGGCGGGAGCGCTTTCGATCCGGATGCCGCGAACGCCGAATCATGAGTTGCATGCGCTGCTTGCGGAGGCGATTCGGTCGCGTAAAGAGCCGGCAATTCCCGTCGAGCCGCAGAGCGTGCGGCAAATCCTGCGCGCGGCGCGCGGCCGGATTGGGTGGCTGCATGAATGCATTCGCCGACTACAAGGCCTGGAATATTGGCGCGAGGATCGATTGCATGCGTCCGTACTGTGCACCGATACGGAAATTGCCCTGCGGGAAAGTCGCTGCGGACCCCGCATGCGCCGATTTGAAGTGGCGTGATGGAGACGACTGGGAGGTCCCGATTCAGCTTTCAGAACTAAGCGACGGCGGATCGATGGTGGAGATATCGATCACCCCGAAAGCCGCGGGGATATATGCGTAGAAAAGCGCAAGCTTTTCCCGGTGTACCAAATTGAGCAGTTGCTGAGCTTCGGAGTTTGTCACCACGAATTCGATTTCGATGACCGATGATCCGGCAAGGTCAAAGAACTTCTCCTCGGTGAGCAGATGATGCCGCCCAAATCCGGCCATCGCCTTGAAGGCCGAACCGCCGCGGATACCGAGTTTATTGGCCTGCATCAGTAGCCACTCCCAGACCACATCGTGGCGGTGGCACTGTCCCTCATGGACATAAAACCGCAGGAATGAACCTTGCATTGGGGGTTTCGCAATAAAGGCTCTTCAGTGTGCTGCTTTTATGTCGTTGTCGATTGACGGCGGATCCGCCTTTTGCAGATCGATTACACCAAAGTGGGCCGGCATGTGCGTGTAGAAAAGCGGCATCTTCTCTCGGTGTATCAAGGCCAACAATTGCTGCGCTTCCCGATCCGTCACGATGAACTCAACCTCGACGGCGACGGAGCCCGCGAGCTCGAAGAATTTCGCCTCGGAGAGCTTGTGATGCCGGCCAAAGCCGGCCATGGCCCTAAACGCGGAGCCACCGCTAATGCCCAGTTCGTTGGCCTGCTCGAGCAGCCACTCCCAGGCGAGTTGCCCGTGATGCCGCTCCCCTTCATGCATGTATACCCTCAAGAACGAGCCTTCCATATATGACTCCGTCAGTTTGGTCCCGTCACCATGCCCCGTTCCGGGCGGCATATCGCTGTTGAGCGAACCGGAACGCAGTGCAGCAACGCGCCGGGGGCGGTGTCAAAAGAGATCGCGGTGATTGATTGCAAAACTCACCTGTCTCGGAGGGGAATCGCTCTCCTACAAATATGCTCTTTTCGCCAATACGTCAAAGTTAGCGCGATCGAGTGTCTGGAGCGCGCTTGACGCCTCCTGTGGACCGCTCGGCTTGATCTGGAGCATTGTTCTCTGTAGGCTCGAAAACCTCGGGAAATGGCATTCTTCCCGCAACAATAACCGCCCTATCGGCTGATGATGCCTACCTGTTCTAGCAAAAGAAGGGGTGGGTTGTGCCCGTGGGTCCTCTGTTGCAAATCTCTCCCCCTGTTGCGGTAGGCGCTACCAGAAGCGTACCCACCGTCCGGCGCAGCACATAGCCCGTGCTCGAGCGCATCCTCTTCAACGTCCTGCAGGCCGCCGTGGTGCTGATCTTCGCGCCGCTGGCCTCCGGAGTGCTGTCGCGGCTCAAGGAAATGGTTCAGTCCAAACGGGGGCCGAGCATTTTTCAGCCGTACCGTGACCTCTGGAAGCTGTTCCATAAAGACGAAGTCGTATCGGAAGACAGCTCGTGGATTTTCAGGTTTGCGCCCTACGTGTTGTTCGTCACCCCTCTATTTGTCGCGCTGCTCATTCCGGTGCTGACGAGCTACCCGCTGTTCTTCGCCTTTATGGGCGACATGCTCGGGGGTGGATTCGTGCTCGCACTCGGCGGATTTTTCGCGACCCTCGCCGCCGTCGATACGGCCAATCCCTACGGCGCTGTGGGCGCCAGCCGTACCCGGATGGTGGGCTTTCTCGCTGAGCCCGTGTTCATGATCGTGTTCTTCACCGTGTCGTTCGTGGCAGGGTCCACCATTCCTTATATCGTGCAGCAGAAATGGGTGACGCCGCCGGCAAATTTCTTCGCGCCCTCGCACGTGCTCCTCGTGCTCGCGTTTGTCATGCTGATCCTCGCCGAAGGCGGCCGTATCCCCGTCGATAACCCGACCGGTCACTTTGAGCTGGCGATGATCGACGAGTCAAAGTCGCTCGAGTATTCCGGCCGGGGCTTTGCGCTGGTGAAGTGGGGCGGGCAGATGAAATTCTTCGTTCTCCTCTGCATTTTCCTCAATGTCCTGCTGTCGCCGTGGGGATTGGCGAGCGCACAGACATACGGGGCGGTGCTGCTCGCGATTCCGTCGGTGCTCTTCAAAGTTCTCTGCTTTCTGCTGGTGTTGGTGGTCATCGAGTCGTCTCTTGCCAAGCTGCGTCTGTTTCGCATCGCCGAATTCCTCGGCGCCGCGTTCATCATCTCAGTGGCGGCCATGATCGCGCAGGTATTTCTACCCTGAGTGCCCATGAGCGACGCGACCAAGCAACTCCTCGAGAATCTCAACGCACTGGTTGTGGCCCTGTCCTTGCTCACGGCTTTCGGCATCGTCGCGATGCGTCAGGCGCGGGCATGTCTCAATCTGTTCATCGTCGAATCCCTGCTGCTTGCCGCATCCGCAGCGCTGCTGGGCCTGCGCTACCAGTCGCCACACCTCTATGGCGTGGCGCTCGTGAATCTGATCAGCAAGCCGATCATCGTTCCATGGCTATTGCGCAGAACCTCTCCTGCCGAGATTTACACGCGCCGAGAAATCGACCAGGTATTGAACATTCCAACAGCTCTGCTCATCGCGCTTGCACTCGCGGTCGGCGCCTATTTTGTCGGCGTTCCGCTTGCAAACGCCGTGGCGCCGGAATTTCGCGGTCCAAATGTGCCGATCGGCATTGCCGTGCTGCTGTTGGGCGCGTTCACCCTGACGGTACGGCGCGAGGCATTGTCCCTGCTCATCGGACTCCTGGTCATGGAGAACGGCGCGTTCCTCGCGGGCATTTCCATCGCCCGCGACCTCGGCATGCTGGTCGAGCTCGCGATTGCGACCGATGGTCTGGTGATCGTATTCGTCATGGGCGTACTCGTGCGCGCCGTTCAGAAGCAGATCGGCACCACGTCCGTGGGCTCACTGGACAGCCTGAGGGAAACGGTGGGGACAGCAGACTCAGACGAGGCGCTGTTGTGAGCGTTATCGTGATCTTGGTGGTGCCGCTTCTGGCCACGCTGCTCATTTGCGTGCCCTTGGGGAGGCGCTGGGTGGCGGCCGTCACCGTGGTCTCTAGCGTCGTCGATCTGATGCTCATCACCCAGCTTGCAGGCGAGGTCGTATCCGGCAGCGGTTCTGTTGAGCTGCTCGTGCCTGCGTGGCACAAGTGGATCGCGGTGGATGGCCTGAGTGCGCTGATCTTGCTGCTCATCGGCCTGATTGCAACCACCGCCGCTATCTACTCCGTCGGCTACATGGCGCAGCGGGATCTCACGGCCAAGAAGCTCAGGCTCTATCACGTGAACTACAATCTCTTTGTGTTCTCGATGCTGGCGATTCCCGTGCTGGCCGAGCCGACGCTGGTGTGGATCGTCGTCGAGCTGACGACGCTGTGTTCCGCGTTGCTCGTCTCCTTCGAGAATACGCGTGAGGCGCTCGAGGCGGCCTGGAAGTACGTGGTGCTGTCGCTCATGGGCGCAGGGGTCGCGTTGCTCGGCTTCATGGTGCTGTTCGCGGCCCTGCACGCCGGCGGCGGCGAAACTTACACGTGGATGGGACTGGAGAGGGCGGCGCCGAAGATGCCGGCGATCCTCTTGCAAACGGCGTTTTTGCTCATCTTGATCGGCCTTGGAACGAAAGTCGGCCTCGTGCCCATGCACACCTGGCTGCCGGATGCGCACAGCCAGGCTCCCTCGTCCGTGTGCGCGTTGCTATCCGGCATCGAAACCACCTCCATCCTCTACGTGATCTTGCGATTGTTTCCCCTGATGCAGGCCGTTCCCGGCGCGCACGCGGATGTCTGGGCGCTGGTCCTCGGGCTGATTTCCGTCGGGACAGCCGCGTTCTTGCTGCTGCAGGTGAAGGACTATAAGCGGCTGTTCGCCTTCTCCACGGTCGAACACATGGGCATCCTGTTGACGGCCATCGGGCTCGGCGGATCCGCCGCCGGGTATGGAGCCATGCAGCAGATCGTGAGTCATTCGGTGACGAAGTCCTTCTGCTTCTTCGCGGCGGGTGCCACGTTGCTCGCCACCGGTACGCGCGAAATTGCCGCGGTTCGTGGGCTGATTCGCCGCTCGCCGGTTGCCGGCGCCGCGCTCCTGCTCGGAGGACTCGCGATCGCGGGGGCGCCGCCGCTGGCGGTGTTTTTGAGCGAATTCACGATTCTGAAAGCGGGACTCGACCGGGGACAGTACCTGGCGACGGGGCTGCTGGCGATGTTCATTGTCATCGCGTTCTTCGGGGTGATGGCCCACGTGAATCGCATGGTGTTTGCGCCCGCAGAGGAAAGGAGTCCGGCGACGGAGGGATCCGCCACGCTGCGCCTGCCATTCAGTTGTCGGCTGGCGTTATTCCTCGCAGCCGTGCCCGTTCTCGGGCTCGGCGTCTATATCCCAAAGCCGCTGCACGATCTATTGACACTCGCCGCAGCCGCGGTCAGTCGATGAGGTTCCCATGACCCCTATTCGATGGCGGGATGAGATTGAAAGCCGGTGGCCTGGACAAGCGCAGTCGAGTTTCGAGGCCCAGAACGCGCTGACCGAAGTGACCTGTACTCGCGCGGTGCTGGTCGAGGTGTGTCGATTCGTGGTCGAGAACTGGGAATTGATCTTTGCGGGCTTGATCGTGGAGGAGGGCCCGGCCGAGTGGCACCTGCGCTACGTGTTCTATGGCCCCGGCGGCTGGGTGCACGTGCGGGTGAGCGCCCCCTTGGCCGAGAAGGTTTTTCCGAGCATCGTTGAGTGGATTCACGCCGCAGACTGGCACGAGCGCGAAGCGGAGGACCTCTTCGGCGTGCGCTTCGAGGGTCATCCCCATCTCGGAGATTTCGTGCTGCACAACGACGCCTGGCAGGAAAGTGTCGAGCCCATGCGCCACGGATTCGATGCGGAGGCGGCTTTCCGTAAACGTGCGCCGGATGCCGACTGGCGGCCGCGGCGCATCGTCTCGGAACCGGGGGCGTTCATCATGCCCATCGGGCCGAAATTCTCCGGGGTCACGGAATCAGTGCAATTTCTCTTGGAAACGGTCGGCGAGGACGTCATCCGCTCCTCGTCGCGCCTCTATTACAAATGGCGAGCGGTGGAGAAGCTGGCCGAGGGCAAAACGGTTGAGGAGGCCCTGCTGCTCGCGGAACGATTCGCGGCGACGACGGCCTTTGCACACGGACTGGCTTTTCTTCTGGCGATCGAGTCGCCGGCCGGGGTCGACGTGCCGGCGCGCGCACGCAGGTTGCGGGTGTTCCTCGCCGAGCTCGAGCGGTTCCGCCAGCACGCCGGCGCGATCCAAGAAATCTGCGAGTCGACCGCGCTGGTCGTCGCCACGAGCCAAGCCGGTATCTTCGAGGAGGAGTTGCTGCGCGTATCGTGTGAACTCACCGGCCATCGCTACCTATTCGGCCTGCTGGCACCGGGGGGATTGCTATGCGATCTGCCCACCGAGGCCTGCTGGGGGGCGCTCGGCCGCTCGCAGGACATCCTCGAACGGCTGAATGAACTGGAACGAAGGCTGCGTATTTCCAGTAGTTTTCTCGATCGCATCGAGGAAGTCGGCGCCGTCTCGGCGGCGATCGCGAATGCCTACAGTTTGGTCGGCCCCGTCGCTCGTGCGTCGGGACTCGCCCGCGATTTGCGTCGGGTTCGACCCTACTCCGATTACCAGGCGTTCGAGTTTGACGTACCGACAGAAACTGAAGGCGATGGCTACGCCCGGCTGCGGGTGTTGTTCGCCGAAGCGCGGCAATCGGTGCGCATCATGGCGCAGGCGCTGGCCGATTTGGCGGAGGGCAGCATCGGCGGAGCGGTACAGCTGCGCGCGGGCGCCGCGTTAGGTGCCGTCGAGGCGCCCCGCGGCGCGACGTTCCACTGGGTGCGGTTGGACGATGGCGGGCGCATTCAACGCTACCGCATCATTACCCCGTCGTTTACGAACTGGCACAGCTTCAACCTCGCCGCGGAGAAATTCGCGTTCCAGGACTTCCCGATCATTCTCTCCACGTTCGATCTGTCCGTGGCCGAGAACGACCGATGATAAAAAAATCGGCGGACCGTCTATGAGCCAATGGGTCATCAAGGGCATTCGCACCGGAATCAAGACCACCGCCTATCCGCACGCCGCGGAGACCGCCGCCGGTGTCACGCCGGGATTGCCCCGGGGCGGCCGTTTCGGCAGGGCGGCGGCCGCGCTCACCGAACGCTGTCTCACGCATGCGCTCGACCAAACGCACGGGGAAATTTCAGTGGATCGCGGACGCTGCGTGCATTGCTACCGTTGCGTTCGGGATGTTCGCCAGTCGCTCGATTGGGATGCGACCTACGAGTGGGCCAGCGCGCCGGCCAATGACATGGGGCAGCCGTTCCAGCGCTCCATCCACATCCTGGTCGTTGACGCCGGCGACTGCGGTGCGTGCCTGAACGAGGTGAGGCAACTCAACAATCCGTATTACAACATGCACAGGCTCGGATTTTTCATCACGCCCACGCCCCGTCACGCGGATGTGCTGTTGGTCGTGGGTCCCGTGACCGATCAGATGCGCGTTGCGCTCACGAAAGTGTACGAGGCCATGCCGACCCCGAAACGTGTCGTCGCGGTCGGCGCGTGTGCGCTGTCGGGCGGGGTCTTCGCGGGGAGTTTCGTGTGCGCAAACGGCGTGGCGGAGGTGCTGCCGGTCGACGTCGCAGTGCCCGGAAATCCACCGCCCCCGCTTGCCATCCTGCACGGCTTGCTGGTGGCGGTTGGACGCAAGGGGCCGACGGCACCGCCCGAGTACGCAGCGGCTGCGGCGGAGCGCTGAATGGACACGACCCTATTCGTCCTCCTTTTTCTTGCGAGCTGTGGCGCCGGTATCGTGGTCTCGCTGATGGTACGCCCCGCATACCAATACATCGTTCTTGCCGGGCTCGGCTCCCTCGCCGGGGGTGCGGCGGTGGCAGCCGGCGCCGAGGTGCTTCTGGCGGGCGAGACATTCACGCGGCTTCTCTGGTCCGTGCCCGGGCTTGGCACGCTGACGCTGCATCTCGACTCGCTCTCGGCCGCATTCGTGCTCGCTTCAGGGCTGGTGCTCATTCCCGCATCGATCTACGCCGGCAGCGAATTGCGGCGCGAACTCTCTCGCCCTCAAGCGCGGACCTTCGCGGTGCTGCTGCTTGCGCTCTATGCCTCCGTCTTTCTGGTCCTGATCGCCGGCGATGCGCTGCTCTTTCTGCTGGCGTGGGAGACGATGTCGATTTTGTGCTATCTGCTCGTGGTCTCCGGGCCTATGCGCGAGAATGGCCAATTCCGATCGGCATACTTGCTGCTGGCGATTGGAGAGGCCGGCACGGTCGCGACGGCGCTGGGCTTCCTGTTGCTCGCTTCCGGCGTAGACTCACTGCAATTCGATGCGCTCAAATCGGGTGCATCGGCGCTCGGCGCCGGTGCTCGCTGGGCGGTCTTTCTCCTCACGTTTTTTGGGTTTGGCGTGAAGGCGGGGCTGGTTCCGGTGAATTCCTGGCTCCGGCCCGCTTACGTCGCGGCGCCGCGCGCTTTCGTGCCGGTGCTCGCCGGCGCAACGCTGAACTTGGGCTTGTACGGCATTTTACGGGTCGACGCGGATATCATGCCCGCCGCGCAGGCGGCCACAGGTCTGCTTGCGCTCATCGTCGGGACCGCCTCTGCGTTGATCGGGATTCTGTATGCCACCACCGACAACGACCTCAAGTCGATGCTGGCGCACAGCTCGATCGAGAACGCCGGCATCATTGTCGCGGGCACAGGTGCCGGCATGGTGTTCGTCGCCACCGGTCATCCGACGCTCGCCGCCATGGCCTTCGTCGCGGCGCTTTACCACATGCTCAATCACTCGCTTTACAAGGCGTTGTTATTTTTTGGGGCCGGCGCCGTCGAGGCGCAGACGGGCACACGTGACATGGACCGCCTCGGCGGCCTGATCAGGTGGATGCCCTTGACCGCGCTCGTCTTTCTTGCCGGCACGCTGTCGATCGCCGCACTGCCGCCGTTCAACGGCTTCGTCAGCGAGTGGCTGACGCTGCAAGCGATGTTGCGCTCGGCCGAATTGACCTCGATCGGCGCGAAAATTGCCTTTGCTCTGTGCGGAGCCGGTCTCGCGCTCACCGCGGCGTTGGCGGTGACCTGCTTTGTTAAGGTATTTGCGATGAGCTTTCTGGGAATGCGGCGGAACCATGCAGAACTGCGGGTCATCGAGGCCGCCCCAGGGGCGCTTGTCTCCATGTTAATCGTCGCAGTCCTCTGCTTCGCGCTCGGTGTGTTGCCAACGTACCTGATCTCGGTGCTCAACCCGGCATCGACGCAGTTGACGGGAGCCAGTGCGTCCGACGCGCTAGTGCCCCCATTTTTTGCATCGGCTCCAGGGCATGACGCGTTACCGAAGAACTTCGTCGGCGAATTTCATGATCTCGGTGCGCAGGTGGGCCAATCGTTGGTGCCCGGCCGTGGGCTGGTGGTATTGCACCGGGGTGGTACGGCGAATCCGGTGGTTTTCGCCATGTCCACTTCCTACATGCTGCTGGTTCTGTCCGGCTTGCTCCTTCTGACCTATCTCCTCATCCGGGTGTGGCTGACGCGCGCTCGGTCAGTGACACGGCACACGCGCTGGGACGGCGGGGTGCGCCGATTGCTGCCGGAAATGACGTACACGGCAACCGGCTTTTCCAATCCGGTGCGGGTCATCTTTGAGGCGATATTCCGGCCGACGACGGTCGCGGATACGCGCGAGACAGTAGCGGAGCATTTCCGCATGGCCATCCGGCGCGAGAAGGAGCGTGTCTATGTCGTCGATCGACTCGTGTACCAGCCCATGAGGTCGGCGGCGCTGTCGTTCGCGCGCGCGCTGGCGGCGATGCACCACGGACGCATCAACGCCTACGTGACTTATGCCTTTGCGGCCCTACTGATCGCGCTTGCCGTACTGCCGATAACTTGATTGGAATCACGTATTCGGTGCGGCACGCGCGCCGATGAACCGGTGTCAGAAGCGACTATATGCCCAACTTAGCATGCGACCATCGTCGTAGGGCATTACGCCGTGAAACTGACGGGGATCGCCATCGAACACAAGCCTGAGAAATAAGCGGTCGCCTTCCCACAGCGGCAACTCTTCCAACTTGTCGACGTCGGCCCACAGCAACACGCCCTCTGGATTGCGCTCGAGCGGCACACCGCTGAAGCGCGTAATGAGAAACAGGAAGCCGAACCAATCTTCTCCGCCTCTCCCGAATCCCGGCCAGCCGATGGTGCCGCGAAGGGTTAGATCGTGGCACTCGATGCCCGCCTCCTCCCTGATTTCACGGCGCATGCCCGCGCATACATCTTCGTTTGCCTCGAGTTTTCCGCCGAGGCCGTTGTATTTGCCAAGGTGATGGTCGTCGTGGCGCAAGTTGCGGTGAATCATGAGTACTCGCTTGCGGTCAGGCGAGAGTATGTATCCGAGAGTTGCGAGTATTGGCGTGTACGGCATGACGATGTATCGACGCGAGATTCAGGTGCCGCATTGTAAACCGAGGGCGATCCCGACCCTCATCGGTAACCTCTATCGAAGGACGTGAGACGGTAAGCCGCATTTGGCTATACTGGCCGCCTCAAGTCGGGAACTCGTCGCCTGTCGCAGGAGGGTCGGTCGGACGTGCCAGTCGCAGATCTCCCAACCCTCGAATTCTTGAGCGGCATGCTGGACACTTTGGCGGCCGGGACCGTGGATCTGCCTGCCTTTCCGCAGGTCGTGATCAAGGTGCAGGAGGCCTTCAAGGATCCGGGCTATACGCCGCAGAAGATTGCGCGCGTCGTAGCGACCGAGCGTTCGCTCGCCGACCGGCTGCTCCAGATGGCAAATTCGACTGCTTTCAACGCGACGGGGAGGGTGATTATCGACCTGGGCGTTGCTATCAATCGCCTGGGTGCCCAGAAGGTCTACAGTGTCGCTCTCGGGCATGCCGTTGCGCATATACGGCAGGACGAATCACTGCGAGCCATCGTCCCACGGCTGGATGAGCTATGGTCCGAATCCGTCACGGTCGCTCACTTTGCTGATGCGGTCGCTAAACGAAGTTCGCTCCCGTTTCCAGGCGCCTTTGCAGCGGGTCTGCTGCACGGCATCGGACGCCTCTACATTATCGTGCAGACTGTGAAGCAGGGTACGTCGATTCAAGTTCCGCTAAATGCTGCGCTTGTCGATGCATGGCATCCGGCAATTGGAAAGGCCGTGCTCAAAAACTGGCAGATGGATGAGGCGGCTTGCGAAGCGGTCGGGGCGCAGGCGGAACTTAACATCGTACGACCCGGCCCCCCGACTCTGACCGATGTTTTGATCGCGAGCATTCGGCTTGCAACGCGAATGCAGAATAGCTCCGACACCGAGAGCCTGAATGCGGGTGGAGCTTTCGCGCGGCTTGACCTCACGGCTGAGGCATGTAAAAGCCTCATCGCTCAAGCCAGTGAGGAAACTAGAGCGCTGCAGCGAGCCTTACGTCCCTAATGAGCGAACTTAGACGAGCGCTACGGTCGAGTTCGCGCGCCGGCGGAGCGCTGGCCGGCGGCGTCTTCACGTTCGAAGATGTGATTGTCGGCCTTATTGCGCTTTTGTTCGCTTCGAGTTGGCGCCCAAAAATGCGCAGAAGGCCTTCTCGTCCATCGAGCCGGCAGCGAGTTCAAGGATGGCCTGCGCCGCCGCTTCCTCGCTCGCCCTGAAGCGGTAGCCATTAAGTTCGAGAAAGAGGATGCCGACAACAAACCCTGTACGTTTATTGCCATCGACGAAGGGGTGATTCTGCACAATACCGGCTGCGTGCTTTACCGCAAGCTCGACAACATCAGTACTCTCGCAGCCGAACTGGTTCTTCGGCCGGTCAAGCGCGGAGTGGAGCAGCGCTTCGTCACGCAAACCCGCCGCGCCTCCGTGTTCGACTAACTGCCGATCGTGGATCGCGAGCACGAGCTCGGCTTCGATCCAGATCGGCTTGCTCATTTCGATAGAACGTTGAGAGTGTTCCGATAGCGCGACATAATGTCCTCGGCCTTCTTCATCTTCTTTTGGAAAGCCGGATCGAAGGGCGTGAGGCGGTAAGTATTATTGGGACCCTCGATCAGGAAGACTTCTTCCCCCTCTTTGGTGTGGAGGCGATTGACCACTTCCTTGGGAAGCACTAGCCCCAGGGAATTCCCAACTCTACGCACTTTGAGCGCAACCATACCGCACCTCGTAACCCGATCTGCGCCGTCCGAAGCTCATCGGCGCTACAATTGTAGAGCATGTTACCACAAGCGTAATAACGGGTGTCCGTCAACAATCGTATGCCGGAAATTTGCCGGGGAACAACCATCTGCAGTGGCGTTGGGTTGGTGAGGCCAACCTTGGTCGTCATACTAGCGGTGCTAACGCGCGAGTGAATCCCTCAAGCCCTTTGCCGCTTTTCCCGCATTTTTTGCCGCGCCGCCTGCGTTAAGCTCACGATGAGCATGAGCGCGGCGCTCGAAAGCCACAGCCAGTAACCCAAGGCGTAGTGCTCGATGGCCGCATGCTCCTCGCCGTTATCCCACCACCAGACGACTTCGATCCGGCGCATGAAGCTTAAAATGACGATGAGCGCCAACGCGGCAGTTGCTGCCGATCGAGGATATCTACGGCGTAGGGCGTTCATCCAACTGTAGATCAGGAGCGGGTTTGCAAACCATTCGAGGTAACCGGCGAAAAGGCCCAGCCAGCCAATCGAGAAGAGCCCGATGGAGCTCGGACTCGGATCCCTCGCGTGTTGGTAGAAGGCGGTCTGCGTCAAGGCCATGACGAAGAGCGCCATGCTGGCCAGGGTGCCGGTGTTTCGCAGTGACAGGAATTTCGTCGGGACCGGCGGCGCGGCGGCGGCTGGCGCCGAGGATGCGGCCTTGGCGCCCTCCGTAAACCAAGCCTGGGCTCCAGGGCTAAAAAGTAACAGGCTTCCGGCGAGTTGGGCGAAGCTCACGCCATACCAAACCCAAGCATGCCCACTTCCCGGGGTTGAAGGGTGCGGAGATTTATCGAAGGAACGCGCCATGAGGATGGCGCTTATCGAGAGGAGCGCAAAGATGAGCTCAACCACTCGCGCCCAGTGTCTGCCGCGGTAGATGTAGTAGAGGAGAAAGAACGAGACGGCATAGCTGAGGATGAAATAGACAAGAGTGTCACCTGGGCTCTGCTCGGTGGGATGCGGGTTTGACACCAATCCGATGAGCTGGCGCACGAGCGCAACGCCGAGCACTGCGAGGAGGAGGGCAAGTCCTCGCTTCACGGCGATCGGCATGATTTTTAGATCGATCAATATGTCACCGTGACCGTGATGGTGTCGGTATAGGTGCCTGGTACTGCCGTTTGATTGGCGGCGCTGTCGGGGAGTTGCCCATAGACTCTGAATGTACTCGCAGTTGCCTTGCCGGCACCCGTGCCCGTCTGGGTCGCTGTCTTTCCCGTGCCGTCGCCCCATACGGTGGCGAAAGCTGCGGTTGTATAGAGGTTGTACTGCAATAGGTTGGCACCCGACGCCAGTAGGCGCTGAGTAAAACTATCGCCGGTCGTCGTGCCGGGGTTCAACGCAATTGTGTAGGCCGTGCTTTTCGTGCAGTTGACAGTGATAGTGCTGTTCGCGGCGAGCGCGCCATTTCCCGGAGTGTAAGTGCCGAACCCCAGGGCGGTCGCCGACGTAGTGCAGTTCGGCTGGACAGTTGCCGTCACCGCGAAAGTCGTGGTGACCTTGGGATTTGCGGCGTTCGTTAGGGAGGCCATCGACAACGTGGTCGCCGTCGCCGCCGCAAGCCAACCTTTGTGCATCGGGTATGCTCTATCTAACGGATTGGAACTGGTTCAAAGTGCCTTTACTGAAAGGCATTATGACAACGCCAGCCCGATCGGCCCGAGACCTGTGTCGCTCTTTCGATTTCTCGCGCTGGCGCGGCCGACAACCACGCCTCAGCGCCCCGCCAGATACTCCACGGCTACCGCGCACGCGCGTTTCACCAGAAAAGGTGTGAGCTCGCGCGCGGTTTCTGTCCCCGGCCGCGTGTGCACCCATCCGAGGTAAGTGGTGCCGCGCGCGGCGAGAAACAGCGGGAGCCGCTCGAGCGCCTCATCCGATAGCGGGCGCTCACGCCGATAGCCGCGGATCAAGGCATCGCGCGCCGCCGGATAGACCGGGTCGGCGGCGATGAAATAAAGAGACGTCGCGAGCTCGAATAAATGCCAGCCGAATCCGGCATCGTCGAAATCGATCACGCACATCCGCTCACCGTCGATGAGCACATTCTCCGGCACGAGATCGGCGTGGATGAGACCGTAGCGGTCGGACCCGGTTCCGTAGAGGCCGAGGTCCTCGGCAATCGCAGCGCGCGCCTCGCAGAGGGTATCGCGTTCGCCCCGCGTCAGCGCCTCGAGTTCCCAGAACCGGCCCCAGAGCGGCCGCTCGCCCATGAGGCCGGCCGCGTCCCAGGAATGACGTCGGAAGCCGGGCGGCGGTGGCCAGGCCGAAGTCTGATTGTGCATGCGCGCGGCCAACAGACCGATCTGCTCGTATTGAGCGGCGACGGCCGCTTCGTCGCTGCCGACGCCGCTCTCGACCGAGCCGAGCTGATGCCCGTCGATCCATTCGAAAACATCGATCTGGCGGCTGCCCTCGACGCCGGGACAGGAGACGATCTCGAACTCCCGCCCCGCCCGGGAAGCAACCACCCGGGGCACCTCGATTCCGCCCGTCTCGAGCGCGCGGAGCCATGCGAATTCCGATTCCAGCTCGGAATCGGAGTGATAGCCGTCCCGATGCACTCTGAGGACGACCCGGCCGCCGCCGGCGAGGTCGATGCGGAAAACCGCGTTCTCGCGCACCTTGATGGGTGCGATGCCCGTCACGGGCAGATCCCAGCGCTCGAGCGCTGCGCGCGCGAGTGCCTGCATGCCCTCGAGAAAATCAGTCACAGCGAAGCGAGGACGTCGTCGAGCGTTTCGACCAAGAGATCCGCGTTCTCGGTCGAGAAGGTCATGGGCGGACGGATCTTGAGAATGTTGTCGTGGAGACCGATGCGGCTTAGGAGCACACCGCGATCGCGCATGGCGTTCACGACGCGCTTCGTCTCCGTCGTCGCGGGTGCCTTGGATTCTTGATCGCGCACGAGGTCAATCGCGAAAAAGAGTCCCGAGCCCCGCACGTCCCCGATGAGGGCATGGCGTCGACCGAGCTCGGCGAGACCCCCACGCGTGTAGTCCCCCACTTCGCGCGCATTCGTCACCAGTTGCTCGCCCTCAAGCACGTCGAGCACCGCATTGGCGGCCACGGCCGACACGGCGTTCCCGCCGAAGGTGTTGAAGTACATGTTGCGCTCTGTGAAAGGCCCGAGGAGATCAGGGCGAGTGATGACGGCAGCGACCGGATGTCCGTTGCCCATGGGCTTCCCGAGCGTCACGATGTCCGGGACGACACCGAGCTTTTGATGCCCCCAGAAGTGCGTGCCCAGCCGCCCGAAGCCCCCCTGCACCTCGTCGGCGATGAACAAGCCGCCGGCGGCGTGCACGTGAGCGAGCGCCTTTGTCATGAATCCTTCGGGCACCGAGGGCAACCCCTCCGACGAGAACGCCGTGCAGAAGATAAGACCCGCGAAACGAAC
>Ga0302324_100011724_pt1 | contig 17955 bp, 9 predicted proteins | sample Palsa_T0_1_FD_201949 | JGI IMG/M metagenome (GOLD analysis project Ga0302324, IMG submission 201949) | Peat permafrost microbial communities from Stordalen Mire near Abisko, Sweden - Palsa_T0_1 | ecosystem: Environmental > Terrestrial > Soil > Palsa > Peat permafrost | place: Sweden: Abisko... | reverse complement strand
TGCCAGTCGCCGCGCATCCAGCGATGCCGCCGCCGCGTGTCGGCGCTGTAGCGCGAGGGAAATTCCTCGAACAGTTGCACGTCGCTAACGAGCGCGGCGCGCGCGAAACTGCCTTCCAAAAGATCGTGGCTCAAAATCCGGTTCTCCGGAAATTTGCCACCGACCGCGAGTTCAAACGCGTCCACATCATAAATGCCTTTGCCGATGAACGAGCCTTCGTGAAAAACATCCTGATAAACATCCGAGACGGCGCGCGTGTAAGGGTCAATTCCCGGATCGCCGGAAAATAATTTCACGAACCGCGAACGTCCCGCGCTCGGCAGACTCACGGCGACGCGCGGCTGCAAAATCGTGTATCCCTCGACGATCAAACCTTTTTCCATGTCGTAAATCGGTCGGTTCAGCGGATGCGCCATCGTCGCCGCAAGCTGGCGCGCGGCGTCCCGCGGGAGCTGCGTGTCGGTGTCGAGTGTGATGACATATTTGATGTGCGGCAGCGCGGAAAGATCGCCGACGATTTTTGAAAAATGATCCAGGCCGCCGCCGCGCAAGCAGCGGTTTAAATCGGCGAGCTTGCCGCGTTTGCGTTCGTAGCCCATCCAGACTTTTTCCCGGACATTCCACCGGCGCGGGCGTTGAAAAAAATAAAAAATGCTCGGGCGGTCACTTTTGTATTTTTGATTCAACGCCTGAATGCCGTCGCCTGCGCGTTTTAATAATTCTTCATCGCCAGGTTCGTGTTCTTCCGACGAATCACAAAAATCGGTCAGCAGCGCGAAGAAGACATGGTTGTCGCTGTTGGCGAGATAGCGGACTTCGAGCGCTTCGAGCAGCGTCTCGACGCCACGCACGCTGGCGAGCATCGTCGGCACGACCACCATCGTCGCGTCCGTGATAGGAATGCCTTTGGAAAAATCCAGTCGTGACAATGGCGACGGCGCGACGAAGATCGTGACGAACCAGTTGATCAGCGACACGGCCAGCTGGCTCGTGCAAAGCAAAGCTAGTAACGCGAACAAACCGAGCATCCAGTTTGAAATCCCCATTTCCGCCGCGTGTTGCAGCATGGGAATCGTCACGGCCAGCGTCACGGCGAAAATGCCCCCGAGATAAAACGCGAGCGGAAATTTTCGCGCGATACGCGGCAGAATACTGCGGAGCGGAATCCGCATTTCCGCCGCGCGTTCCAAAATGTTCACGCCTTTGCCGGTCAGAAAAAATCCGACATGTGCCAGCCGGTCGTCGGGATTGCCTGCATTTTTTTGCGCGAGGCCAATCGCCGAAGTTGCGACTTCAAATTCAGTTTTTTCGCTGAAGCGGGCGATGCGTTCAATCGTGTGCCGGTAAAAATCACGCGTCGTGAAATCCATTTGCGCGTATATTTTCGCCGGGTCGTTGCGCAAGGTTTGTTCGACGACGCTCTGGGCTTCGACGAAATCCTGCCAGTCCATCGCGTCGAGAAAGCGCAGGCTGCAAATGGAATTGCCGACGGAAACCTGCGTCGCAGCCTGATACTGGCTCTCGCTTTGCACGAGCTGGCCGACGGTCAGGCTATCCTCGGCGAGACGTTCCTCGATCCAGCCGACGGCGAGTTTGACCGACGGCGATTTTTCCTGGATGCGCCGCAAAAATTCCGTCACGAACGCGCGGTTCAAGACCGGCTGCGAGCGCGCCATTTCACCGACGACGATGATCAGGTGTGCCGGATTTTTTTCCGCCACCGACAAAATTTCATTCGCCCAGTTTTCCGCCGCGTCGCGGTCTTTGCGGACGGAATTCAACTGCGCCGCCACGCGCCGCAAATTTTCAATCAGCGCGAGCCGGAGCATGATGGGAATCGCCCAGAGCTCCCCGAGCTTCAGCGGCACGATTTCCTGATAGCCCGCGACAAAACTCGTCAGATGTTCTGCGTCAATCCGCCCGTCCGTGTGCGAAACGATCTGCAACGCGATTTCATAAACGCGCGGAAAATCCTGCCACGAGCCGTTGAGCAGTTGCGGCAGTTCGCGGTTGAAACCGCGCGGCAAATGTCGCTGCGCCATGCGGATTTGTTCCTCGATGAGATGAAAATTATCCAGCAGCCACTCTGCGGCGGGCGTGATGTGCCGGGTTTTTTCGACGGTCAAAGTCCGCTCGTTGTAATCGCGAAGAATTTCTTCGTTGGACGCGAGACGTGGCAGCAGCAGGTTTGGCCCATTGCCGTTTTCCACGCGGCGATTTTGCGCAAGATTGCGCGCGGACTGCTTCAGCAGGTCAACGCTCAACAATTCGCCGCGCAACGGCTCTCCATCGGCCGAAACCTCCGGCGATTCGTTTTGCCGGATTCGGCTGCGGGTTAAAATTTGTTCCAGCTTCATCATGGTTTGCACGTTATTCCTGCGATGGAAACTGGGTTGCAGACTACGTTTAGGACTCCAAGGAAGTCTTGCCGCGATTGACGCGAAGGACAATGGGGTGAAACCCCCATAGATTTCAAAAAGCATGCTTGAAACAAACTCCGGCGGCTCGATGATAAAACATATCTTTTGCTGAATCCATTCTGGACGGCCGGAGACTCTCATAATTCACAGTAGGGTTTTACCCCATGGCAATTGATCGGCCCATTCCATAATTTGAACCAAGCCGAAATGCCAGATGTCGGGATACGTTGGCGACGACTAAACACAAACAGTAAATTTTTGAAACCAAGCAGGGAACTCCGTGTCTCTAGCCGGTAAATCAGTTACACTGGCAAACAAAAGCGTCAAGCGGCACATATCGAAGCCGGCTACGAGAAAAAAGGTGTGAAAATGAAAACAGCCGAAGCCCGCGCTTGGGCCACCGTCAACAAGCTCTCCGGGGCGGCAAAAAAAGCGGTTCCGGCAGGAACCATGAATGATTTATTGCGATGCCTGCCTTAACCCCCAAACAAATCAAGGCCAGCTTAAAAGCCGTCTCGAACTGGTCGCAATGTGAGCAAACCATTTGCCGCACTTTTAATTTTGCGGGGTTCATAAGCAGCATCACTTTTGTCAATCGTATCGCCATGAATGCCAAAAAAATGAACCACCATCCCGATATAGATATTCGTTTTAACCGGGTGACGCTGACGCTTACCACGCATGACGAAGGCGGAATCACAGAAAAAGATTTCTCGCTGGCCAGGCAGTGCGATGAGGTCTTTTTTAGGTTTTCAATTATTAACCCATGAAAACAAATCCACTGAAGGAAAGTGCTTGACCAAAAATTCCGCCGGCATCGGCAGGGTGACGCGGGATATGGTGCATTGGTCAGGAACTGATGCTCTTATCTCGAAAGAGTTGACCATGGCAAAAAACGTGGCAGCCCGACGCCAATTCGCTCTTTCAACAACTTGCTTGGCTGCCAGCGGTTCGTCTCCCAGCCCCAAAGCGTTTTTTGACCGACACCCAATTCCGCCGCGAATTGCTTCCGCGATTTCTGCAATTTCAGCCTGTGCTGCTTGATCTTTTGCCCCATGGTCATAGGGGTACCAGGTGAAAAAAGGCAACACATGATGTGGACGTGACGGATTTACTTTTCCGCCTTTGCCGGCGCGGCAAGTTCCAGTTTTGCCGACGCGCGATCGACGAGCGCGAGCATCGTGATGGCGGACGCCGCCTGCCGCTCGGCCTCCTCGATGCGGGCAAACTCACCCAAAACCTTCGTGCGCCCCGGTTCATCGCGCATGGGCAGCGGCTGTCCGCCGCCCGCGCGCAGGGCGTGGAGGATGTGATGGGCGTTGATCGCGTCGAGCGGCCGCGCAGGCGTATAGCCGGGTTCGTTGCCGGATATTTCAGCCACGATGCGCGCGGCGAGCAGCGGCTGCAAAACCTGCTGCGCGAGCCGGGTCGGAATGCCGAGTTCGGTGGAAATTTTCGAGAGCGTCACCGGCGGCTGGCCGTTTTGAAAACGCTGGCCGATGCACGTCATCAGCCGCAGCGCGATGAATTCCCGGCCGCGCTGGTTCACATTTTCCACGAGCTTGTCCTGAAGATACGCCCGGCGGTTCTGGAAGGCATAGGCGACCTGCGCGCCGAACAGCAAAATCAGCCATGAAAAATACAACCCCGCCATGAACACCGGCACGAGGCCGAGACTGCCGTAAATCCTGCTGTTGCTCACTACGCGTGAAACGTAAAGGAAGCCGAAGACGCCGTTCAAATGCCACAGCGTCCCGCCGACGATGCCGCCGACCATGGCCGCACCGAAATGAATTTTCGTGTTTGGCACCAGCTGGTAGGCCAGCGCAAACGCCAGCCACAACACGAACAGCGGCAGCAGTTCAAAAATAAAACTGCCGATGGCCGTCCCGGTGACGATGCCCTTGGTATCTTGAAAATACGGGCTGCTGGCCAGCCCCAGCGCGGCCGCCAGCAGCAATGGTCCCAGTGTGATGGTCGCCCAGTAAAGGATAATGCGCGCCGGCCAGCTTCGTCCGCGCGTCACCCCCCAGATGTCGTTGAAGGTCGCCTCGATGTTCGCCAGCATCCGGATGGCGATGACGACCAGCAACAGCATCCCGACCAGGCCCAGCTTGCTGCTCTGGGTGTTCTGGATGAATTCATGGATGCTTTTCGCCGCCTCCTTTTGCGCGCTGACACTGACGACGGGCGCGGCACGGCCGGGATTTTCCGTTGTTCCAGCAGTCGTATTAGTGTCCATGACCGGGTTGGTCGGGGGCACCGCGATGGTAATCGGACTTAAATTCAGTGAAACCCCATGACTGTCAGACTTGGTGGTTGCCGGCGGCATGATGCTGGCGACCACCTTGTCAATCGCCGCGTAAATTTTCTCCTCGCCCTCCGACTTGAGCAGGCTGCTCGTGACGCTGATGGCCACGGCGAGCATCGGGATGAGCGCGAGCAGCGTCGCGTAGGAAAGCGCCGCCGCGCGCACGGGACAGCGGTTGCGGACAAAGCTTTTGCCGACGAGCACGCAGAAATGCGCGAACCGTTCGAGGCGGTTGAATTCGTTTTCCGCGCCTGTCTGGACGCCGGACAGGATTTTGATGAGACGGAGGAACGGCTGGTTCGCCATGACGCTGGCACGCTAGCAAACCCGCCCGCCAAGTCAACGCGGCGCGCATGCGAATCCGCTTTATCACCGCCGCAAAATCCGCACAATTCTTCTGTCGCATCCGTAGCTCAATTGGATAGAGCTTCTGACTTCGGATCAGAAGGTTGCAGGTTCAAGTCCTGCCGGATGCACCATCACTTTCATCCTTTATTATCAATAGTTTCGTGAGTTCAGGGTGGGTAAAAAAACTCCAAAAACACCCATTTTTACCTGACAAATCCCTGACAAAAATTCGTTTATTATTCTTATTCCCCACTCGCCTGCCTCTTCGGCGATCCCGGCAGCCATTGACAAACCGCTCCCACTCTGGTCAGGTCCAAGCAGTTATACAACGGGTAATAAACATACATAATATGCTGATTATAATAAGTTTACAACGTGTTGCGAGTCTGATAATATGCTCACAATCAGAAAAGGAGAATTGGTGAAGTTAAGCCCTCCCTTACGGTGGTGGACGATGGCTCCGAAAACCGGCAATCCCATCCTCAACCAAATTGCCACTACCTAGCTTATGCCATCCATTTTATTTTTTCAGGCACGTTTTAGCGTCATTGACCCGCTGGGTTTTAAGTGAAATGATTTTGAAATGAAAGACAGGCGGCCACTTCATTTGCCTGATGCGTTTTGCTTTTCGCTGGCATGGGTTGTTTTTATTCTCGCAATGCATTTGACGGCGGACCACGCCTTCAACTTGCCACAAACAAAACCGGGCCTTTTTACATATCGCCATCCATACGATGATCTGGGCGCGGTTTATAAACTGCAGGCGACCACAATGAAGTTGTGGGCGCCTGCTGCCCGAAGCGTAAGTGTGGCGCTTTTTGACGATGCCCTTGACCCGAACTTTTCCCTAAAACCGATGGCGTGTGACAGCAACGGGGTCTGGTCCGTCATCATCAATGGCGACCTGGCTGGAAAATATTATCTGTATCGGGTTGCGTTGCCGGGTTTGAATGGCGGCCAGCCAGTTGTGGTCACGGTAAATGATCCCTATGCGCGGGGATGTTCGGCCAATAGCGGAAGGACTTTGATTTACGATCCGGCCAGGACAAATCCGGAAGGCTGGGATCAGGACCGGTTTGTCAGCTTGAGCAACAATGCCGACGCAATTCTGTACGAAGTGCATATCCGTGATTTTTCAATCAACACCAATTCAGGCGCATCGAACGGCAATCGTGGGAAGTATTTGGGAATGGTTGAGCCGGGTACCAAAACTTCCGGCGGCGCGAAAACCGGCATTGACCACCTGCAGGAACTGGGCATCACTCATGTTCATCTCCTGCCGGTGAATGACTATGCCGGCGGTGACGAAAGACAGGAGGCTGACAAATACACCTGGTATGACTGGGGCTACGACCCGGTTTTGTATGAAACTCCGGAGGGTTCTTATGCCAGTGACCCGGATGGCACCGCCCGGCAGATTGAATTAAAAAAAATGGTCCAGGCATTTCACGCACGGCACATCGGCGTCGTCCTTGACGTGGTGTTCAATCACACCGCCAGCACGGGCCTCGGGCCATTTTCAATTTTCGACAAGATTTTTCCGGGATACTACTACCGCACGGACGCCTCCGGCCAATACGCCAATGCCACCGGCTGCGGGAATGAATTCGCCTCGGAACGGCCCATGGCGCGGAAGTTTATCGTGGACACCATCGGGTATTGGATGCGGGAGTATCACGTGGACGGGTTCAGGTTCGACCTGATGGGCATCCTGGATCGCGACACGATGCTTGAGGTCTATCGCGAGGCAAAGAAGATCAACCCGAACGCGATCATCTATGGCGAAGGGTGGGACATGGAAAAGTTGCTGCCGCCAAAATTGATGATGACGCAGGCCAATGTCCGGGACACGGGAATCGCCGCATTCAACGACGGCATCCGCGACAACATCAAAGGGGATGCCGGAAACGGGGCCGCGCCTGGGTTCGTCCAGGGTGCCGGCCCCCAATATGGCGGCATGGAGCGTTTCAAGTTGAACATCAAAGGGCAGAGCACTGGCCGGGACACCAAGGGCATCGAGGTGGCTTCCCCCAACGAAACAATCAATTATGATTCAGTCCACGACGACCTCTGCCTTTGGGATAAATTGCAGGTGTCGGCACCTGATGTGCCCGAGAATTTACGGATCAACATGGACAAACTGGCGGCGGGCATAATTTTGACGGCCCAAGGCGTTCCCTTCATTCATGCCGGTGACGAATTCCTGCGTTCAAAAAGTTTGGCCGGCAACAGCTACAATGACAACGATCCGCTCGTGAATCCCATCAACTGGGATTTGAAAACGCAGCATCACGAGGTGTTTAATTATTACAAGGGGTTGATTTCATTGAGAAAGGCGCACCCGGCCTTTCGCCTGACCGAAAAGGCGGCGGTGGATCAGGCGTTGGATTTCGCGACGAACGCGCCGGACAACCTGGTTGAGTATGTGATCAAGAACAATGCCAACGGAGACGGCTGGAAAAACATACTCGTCATTTACAACGGCACCGGGCAGAGCCGTGATTTAATTGTGACGGGAGACTGGAGCATCGTGGCCAACGCCGACCGTGCCGGTGTCGAAGAACTGGGGCGGGTGAAGGACAAAATTCATGTCGAACCATTTTCACTCGTCGTTGCCCATACGGACGGTGCATACCAGTTTTGAAATGAAACGGTGCGCCCGCGTTAAAATCCAAGTTCTCAAGCCGATAGAACGCTTTTTTTGGTGTCGGTTGCGGATTTATTCCCAAGTAGAAGGCTGAAAAATTTCTTCGAAGACAGATTGGAAACGCCTGACAGGCTTTCCGGCGGAGGCGTGGCAGCCGTTGAAAGGACAAAACCTGCCTCACATCGCCGGGTTGCGCGGAAATTTGGCGAAGGGCAGGCGCGCACCGCGATATTGCGTCTGGTCGGCGCGGATCGCCACCGGCGCGAGGAACAGGGACGCGCCGCTCGCGGAAATCAGATCATCCTGGTCCACGCCATCGCCGCTCACGCCAATCGCGCCGATGAGCACGCCGTTGCGGTAAAGCGGAAAGCCGCCGGGAAAGATCGTGATGCCGTTCGGCAGGTTTCCGTTCACGTTCGTCGAGGTCATGAACACCGCGCCGTTGACGGGATTGTTTGCCTGCACGGAAGTTGGTGTGATGATGGAAAACCTTTCCTGCAGCCCGAAAAAGATTCCCGGCTCCGTGTTGTTAATGCCGGGCGGATACAGGCTTTGCGCGAGAAAACCGACGGTGCGCGCGGAGTAGGCGCGGTTCGCGGCGGAAAAGAAAACCGCCGTTCGCGCCTTCTGCACGGCCACGTCCCAGCCGAACAGCGTCGCGTCCGGCGAAGTGCCAAAAGTTCCCAGCACGACCGGCGCGACGCCGTTGGCATCCGGATTGTTGACGACGGTGATGAACGCCTGCGCCGGGACGCCGCGCGGCAGGCGGATGCCGGCGCGCGTGGTGCGGGCACGGTTCGCGGCCGCAATGATGATGTTCGTCACGTCCTGCGCGGTGAGGCGCGCAGCCCCGAGCGGCACGGCTGACGGGTCGGCGATAATGGGCTGGCGCAACTGGCCGGTTTCGCCGCCGAAGGTCACGACCGGATATGGAAATGGTGCCGGCGAAGCGATGAGCGTGTAAGGTGAAACATTTTCCCCCGGCAAACTTCCAAACGGAATCACCGCGCCGAGGCTGGTGGAGCTTTCAATGTATTCGAGCCGGAGGCCGTTCACCAGGACCTGCGAGCCAAAAATTTTGTTCGCGGGCGCAAATCCGGTCTGTCCCGCGAGCGCGACATCTTCATCGCTGTCTGGACTGGCAATCACCGAAGGCGTCACGGCCAGCGGCGAAACTCCGTTGCCAGCGATACCGACGCCGCCGACGAGCTGGCCGTTTTGGTAAAGCGGCAGGCCGCCGGGCGTTCCCTCAAGCCCGCCGGTGATGGGCAGCGGCGTGTTTGTGAGCGTGAGGCCGGGCGAGCTGCCGTAGCTGATGACGCTGCCGGGCGCCTTGAACTTGTTGATGTCGGAAAAACCGAGCTGCGAAAAATTCACGCCGACGAGCGGGCCGGGCGGCGAGTTGGCAACGCCCGGCGGAAAATGCTGCTGCACGATGAAGCCGGCGGTGCGCGTGCTGAAGGCGTTTTGTCCGCTGCTCAAAAACGCGGCGGTGCCGGCCTTGGCGATGGCCTCGCCCACCAGCGGGTCGGCGGCGGTCAGGCCGGGGTTGAGCGCCCAGACGCCGAGCACCCAGCCTTCGCGGTCGGTGACGGCGATGACGGCGTTGGTTTGGAGCGGCGAACCGGCGAGCGCGGTCGCGCGGGTGACGGCCTGCGCGATGACCTTCTGCACGTCGGCCAGCAGGAGTTGCGCGTGCGCCGGGACGGTGCCAAACCAGGCGACCAGCAAAAAATTCAGGAACCGCTTCACCACGGCGCGAAGATAAGCGCTTGCTTTCCGAAAATAAACAATTTCTTATGGCGGTGATGTCACCGCCGTTGCGTCAGGCGAAAGGCGTTGGAAAACTGCTGTTGCTCGGCTGTGTCGTCGCGTGGTCGTTGCCCATGAAAAATTCCAGCGCAGACCCGGTGCAGACCAACGAGGTTAATCGCTTGAAGCCTCATCAGGCGGTCAGCACCAACGCACCGCCGGCGTCGCCGGAAATTTTCAATCCCGACCCGAACAGATTAAATCTGCCGGAGCCGCCGCCCACGGATTTTCGCTGGACGCGCCGCGTGGTCGTCAGCACGAATTCTCCGCCGTCGGCGCCGTTCAATCCGGATCCCGGGGCAGGTCTGCGCCCGGCGACAAACGCGCCCGCCGCGTTGTTCAACGAACCAGGCGCGCCGCCGTTGTTCATACCACCGCCGGTTCCGTCAGGACTGGCGTTGCCACGTGAGGATCTGCGGCTGGGCGAAATAATGCCGCCCACAAATCCACCGCCGCGCAGTTTTGGTTCGGAGCCGCTGACGAACGGGCTGGCGTTGCCGCGCGAAAACACGCGGCGCGAACTGAAAATTTATCAGGATTTCAGCGCGCCAAAATATTCCCTGCGTCCGTTTGATTATCCGTCAAATTCCGTGCCGGAGCCGGACCGCTGGCGCATCGGCTTTGTGCCGTGGACGCGCTATACTAGCGTCGTGAGCGAGCAGCCTTATGCAACGCCCACACCGAATCTTTGGAGTCCCTACGGCCAGAGCCTGCTCAAGGGCGATTTGCCCATCTTTGGCCAGGATGTTTTTCTCGACCTCACGCCGTCGTCGGAAACGGTGACGGAATTCCGGCGCGTGCCGACGGCCAGCGGAGTGAGCGGCGCGGTGCCGGGCGAGTATGAATTTTACGGCCAGGGCAACGAGATCAGTGTCCAGAACAACCTCGCGTTCATGGTTGACCTGTTCGAGGGCGAAACCTCTTTCCGTCCGGTGGATTGGGCGGTGGTGTTGCAGCCGATTTTCAACGTGAATTATCTGCAAACGCAGGAGACCGGCGTGGTGTCACCCGACCCGCGCGGTCCGCTTGGCAGCGGCAACAATTCACCGCCGCCGAATAACGGCGACGTGCAAAATCCCGGCGACATCGGCCCCCTTTTGAACGGCCAGGTCGGCCAGGCCAACAGCTACCGCAACACCCAGAGCACCGAGCGGACGGAAACTTTTTTTGCGCTCCAGCAGGCGTTCGTGGAAATCCATCTCGTGGACTTGTCGGATAATTACGATTTCATGTCCCTGCGCATCGGCACGCAGCCGTTCAACGCGGACTTTCGCGGCTTTGTCTTCAACGACGTGAACCTTGGCGCGCGGCTGTTCGGCAACTGGAACAACAATCTTTACCAATACAACCTCGCGATTTTTGACATGCTCGAGAAGAACACGGACTCGGACCTGAACTCGTTCAACAGCCGCGACCAGCAGGTCGTCATCGCAAATCTATACCGGCAGGATTTCATCTGGCCGGGCTACACGGCGGAATGGGACTTTCTCGCAAATTTCGACCAGGCCAGCATTTACTACGATCAAAACGGGAACCTGATCCGGCCCGCGCCGATCGGCACGGTGAAGCCGCACGAGGTGAAGGCTTATTATTTCGGCTGGGGCGGCGACGGGCACATCGGGCCGCTCAACATCACGCATCAGTTTTACGAGGTGCTGGGGCGCGACGATTTTAACGGCCTCGCCGGCCAGCCGGTGGACATCAACGCGCAGATGGGCGCGCTGGAAGTCTCCTACGACCATGACTGGGCGCGCTACAAGGCTTCGTTTTTTTACGCATCCGGCGACGCCCATCCGAACGATGGCAACGCCACTGGGTTCGACACCATCGTGGACAACCCGAATTTCACGGGCGGCCCGTTCAGCTTTTGGACGCGGCAGGGTTTCAATTTGGGCGGCACTGAGATCAATCTTAAAAACTCCAGCAGCCTCGTCCCGGACTTGCGCAGTGGCAAATCCGACGGGCAGGCAAACTTCGTGAACCCCGGCGTCTATATTTTCGGCCTCGGCGCGGAATTTGAGGTGACGCCCAAGGTGCGGACTTTTCTCAACGCGAACTACATTCTCTTTGCGCAGACCGAACCCATCGAGACCGCGCTGATGACGCCGAGCGTGGGCAACGAAGTGGGCTGGGACTTGAGCCTCGGTTTTCAATACCGTCCGCTGCACACCGACAACATCATCATCTCCGCCGGATTTGGTGTCTTGATTCCGGGCAGCGGTTACAATGATATTTACAAGACGAGCACCGACCCGGTGCCGGGCTTCGACCGCACGGACAACACCGGCTCGGTGAACGGGTTTCCTTACAGCGGATTGATGGCCGTGACGCTGACGTATTGAACATGAAAACGAATCCGCCTTTGACCATGCAGCTTGTGGCGCTCGCGCTCGCAAGCTGGCTTGTGGCGGATTTGTCGCTGCTCGCGCAAAGCGACGGTTCCGGCCCGGAGATTTCTGTGCCGAAAAATTTGCCGCCGGACACGACGCATGTTTTGCCTAAACCGAACTGGATTGACCAATCACAGGCCGATGCCGATAAAAAATCACGCGGCTGCCTCGAATGTCACGCGGGTGTCGAACCGATGCACGCCTCGCCAAACGTCGTGCTTGGCTGCACGGATTGTCACGGCGGCAACGCCACGCCCGGACTTACGCAACGGCAGGCGCACGTCGCGCCGCGCAATCCGGTTTTCTGGGAAAGCTCCGCGAACCCGAATGATTCGTCCGTGCTGTTGAATCACGAGTCGGCGGAATTCATCCAGTTTGTGAACCCCGGTGATTTGCGCGTCGTGGAAAAAACCTGCGCGCCCTGCCATGCGGACATCGTCCACGATGTCAGCCACAGCATGATGCGTCACGGCGCGATGCTCTGGGGTGCGGCGCTCTACAACAACGGCTCCTATCCGGCGAAAAATTATCGCTTCGGCCAGGCTTACGCTTCCGACGGCGAGCCGTTGCGTCTGGAAAGCCCGGTTCCCGTCACGCCGGAGATGACGCAGCAGCACGGCATTTTGCCGTTCCTTGATCCGCTGCCGCGCTTCGACATCAGCCAGCCGGGAAACATCCTTCGTATCTTCGAACTCGGCGGCGAAAGTCAGTTGCAACTCGGTAACCCAAATCCGTTTGAGGAACCGGGCAAGCCCGCGCGCCGTTTGTCCGATCGCGGCCTCGGCACGTTGAACCGCGTTGACCCGGTTTTTTTGAATCTGCAGAAAACGCGGCTGAACGATCCGTTGCTCGATTTCATGGGTTCGAACAATCATCCGGGCGATTATCGCAGCAGCGGTTGCACGGCGTGCCATGTCGTTTATGCGAACGACCGTTCGCCCACGGACTCCGGCTGGTATGCAAAATATGGCAATCAGGGTTTGAGCTTCAGCGCCGACAAGGCCATCCGCAAGGACGAGCGCGGTCACCCGATCACGCATCAATTCACTCGCGCCATCCCGACCGCGCAGTGCATGACCTGCCATATGCACCAGGGAAATTTGTTCGTGAATCCGTATCTCGGTTACACCTGGTGGGACCAGGAAAGCGACGGCGAATTCATGTATCCCAAGCAGCAAAAAAATCCGACGCCGGAAGAACTTGTCAAATCCATCCGTGACAACCCCGAAGCCGCCGCCGCACGCGGCCTTTGGGGTGATCTGGATTTTCTCGAAAAAGTTGCGGAGCTGAACCCGAAACTGACGAACACGCAGTTTGCCGATTATCACGGACACGGCTGGATTTTCCGCGCCGTGTTCAAGCATGACCGCGAGGGCAATCTGCGCGACCGCGACGAAAACATCATCGCACCCGACGACCCGCAGAAATTCGCCAAGGCCGTCCATCTCAAGGACGAACATCTCGCTCACGGGATGCAATGCGTGGACTGCCATTTCGACGCCGATGCGCACGGCACCGGCCTGCTTTATGGCGAACCGCGCGCCGCGACGACCATCGAGTGCATAGACTGCCATGGCACCATCAACGCGCGCCCGACGCTTCTGACGACTGGCAACGGCGGCCAGATCGACTTGCGCGCAGGCAACACACCATCCGGCCCGCGCTTTTTCGGGCAGGGAAATAAATTATTTCAACGCTCGATGATGTCGCCGGATTTGATTTGGGAAATTCCGCAGACGATGGACACGATTGATCCGGCTTCATCGCATTACAACGCGAAGTCCGCCTACGCAAAAACGCTGCGCCGCGACGGCGTGGCATGGGGCGATGTGCCTCCGAAATCCAATTGTCCGCGCGATCTCGCGCATGACAACGGGAACATCTCCTGCCAGATTTGCCATTCGTCGTGGGCGACGGCGTGCTACGGCTGCCATCTGCCGATGAAGGCAAACCAGCGCGTGCCCCTTAATAAATTCGAGGGCACGACCTCGCGCAATTTCACGAGCTACAATCCACAGGTCATCCGCGACGACGCGTTCCAGCTCGGCATTGACGGCACGGTGAAAAACAACCGTCTCGCCGTGCTGCGATCGTCCAGCGCGGTCATCGTCAGTTCGCAGAACGCGAACCGCGAGTGGGTTTATTCACAGCAGCAGACGATCAGCGCCGACGGTTACAGCGGCCAGGCTTACAATCCACATCTGCCGCACACGACCAGCGGCGTCGGCACGACCAAAAATTGCGAGGATTGCCATGTCGCAAAAGCGAATGACAACAACGCATGGCTCGCGTCACTCCTCGGTTTCGGCACGGGCACGGTGAATTTTTTTGGCCGCTACGCCTATGTCGGCGAAGGCAATGGAGGACTCGACGCCGTCATCTGGACGGAACAGGATGAACCGCAGGCGGCATTCGGAAGCCATCTGCAAAAACTCGCGTATCCCGACAATTACCAAAGGCATGTCGAAGACAATCACGGCATCTTGCTGGAATCGGAACACAAAGACGCGCACGAGATTCTCGACCTGCAACTCCGCGGCGAATATCTCTACACTGCGAACGGTTCGGACGGCTTCGAAGTCTTCGACGTTGCGAACATTGACCAGAAAGGTTTTTCCGAACGCATTGTCACCGCGCCGGTCTCGCCGCTCGGCCAGCGCACGTACGTCCGCACCAAATACGCCACGAGCGTCACGCTGCCCAGCACGCTCGGCGTGGATCCGCTGCGCGCACACCAGCCGGAAAACGAAGAGCAGCCCGTCAGCCCGATTTACGCGTGGGTTTTCATCACCGACCGCGAAGAAGGACTCGTGATGGTCACGGTCGGCACGCTGCTCGACGGCAATCCTGACAACAACTTTTTGGACAAGGAAAAAATCATCCGCTTCAACCCGGACGGAAAATTGACCGGCGCGATGCACAGTTTCATGGCCGGGACCAATCTTTACGTTGTCGGCAAAAATGGATTGTTCGTCGTCGGCCTGCGCAACGACGCGCTCGCTGCGCCGATACTGGCAGGCGAACTGACCGACGGCCTGAAAAATCCGCGCGCCGTCGGCGTGCAGTTCCGCTACGGCTTCTTGACTGATGACGAAGGCTTCAAGGTTGTGGATTTGACCGAGCCGACGAAACCAAAATTGATTCCCGGCGCGTTCGTGCCGTTGAAAAATGCGCAGCGGTTTTATCTAGCGCGCACTTATGCCTACGTCGCCGACGGCGCGGACGGACTCGCGTTCATTGACATTTCCAATCCTGAAAAACCAAGACTCGAACGGCTTTACAACGCCAATGGAAGACTGAACGACACGCGCGCCGTGCAGATCGGCTCCGTCAACGCGTCGGAATTTGCGCTTGTGGCCGACGGCGTGAACGGACTGCAAATTTTGCAGCTTATCTCGCCGGAAAATGTTCCCGAACACATGGGTTTCAGCCCGAAGCCCAATCCGAAATGGATTGCGCGGTTCCCGACCAAAACGCCGGCGGTGGCCGTCTCGCGCGGGCTGGATCGTGACCGAGTGGTGGACGAAAGTGGAAACCAGACGGTTGTGTTCGGCCGGCGGGGGTCGCGTCCGTTTAACCTGGACGAGATGAAAAAATTCTACGAACGCGACGACTCGCTCTACACCGTTGAAAATGTTTTCACGCGCGACGGCCAGCTCGTCACGCGCGACGGAGAAGCACTGAAACCGGCGGCGGAATTCCAACCGGCGGAAGCGGAAACCATTTCGTCACCGCCAGACAACGAGCGCCTGATGCGACGCGGCCAATGAAAAATTCACTGTCCATATTGATTCGATTGGTGTGGTTCCCCTCACCCCGGCCCTCTCCCGTGGGGCGAGGGGGAAACGCTCCCTGTCGCCTGCCAATAGCACGCGCGGCTTCTGCTCAACAACCACCCAGATTTCTGAAGGCGGACAACGGCTGTTCCCTCTCATTCGGGGAGAGGGTCAGGGTGAGCGGCTGGCACACGCAAAAGGTTACTTGCGCCTTTCTGTTTTGCGCGCTGATTCTTTCCCTTCATGCGCAGGATTCGGTGACGACGCTGGCCGGCCAGGTGCTGGTCAGCGGAGCGGCGAACGGCACCGGCACGAACGCGGCGTTCAGCGACCCGGCGGCGACGGTGGCGGACGCGAACGGAAATTTTTTCGTGGCTGACTCCCAGAATAATGCCATCCGAAAAATCACGACGAACGGCGTCGTCACAACTTTTGCCGGGCAGTTGGGCGTGGCCGGCAGTGCCAATGGCACGGGCACGGGCGCGCAGTTTACCGCGCCATGCGGGCTGGCCATTGACCCGGCTGGAAATCTTTATGTCAGTGACACGGGCAACAATTTTATCCGCAAGATCACACCCGGCGGCGCGGTTTCGACTTATGCCGGGGTCGCCGGCGCCGGCGGATTTCTCGATGGCGCGGCGGGCGGCGCATTATTCAACTCGCCGCTCGGAATCGCTGTCGCGCCGAACGGAACAATTTTTGTCGCCGACAGCGGCAACCAATGCATCCGGGAAATTTCCGGCGGAGTGGTTTCCACGTTCGCGGGCAGCCCGCAAGTCTGGGGCAGCGCGGACGGCCAGGGCACGGGCGCGCAGTTCAACGGGCCGGTCGGGCTGGCGTTCGACAGCCGCACGAATCTGTTTGTGTGCGACGCGAACAACGACACGATCCGCAAGATCGCGCCCGATGGAACCGTGACCACCTTTGCGGGTGCGGTAGGCGCGGACGGTGCGGCGGACGGTGACGTGGGTTCCGCGCGATTTTCCAGCCCGGCGGAACTGACGTTCGACCGGAAGGGAAATCTGTTTGTGGCGGATTCGCTCAACCAGACCGTGCGGGAAATTTTCACGAACGGGATGGTCAGCACGGTGAGCGGCGCGGCGGGCGATTACGGTGCAACCGATGGCATGAACGGCGCGGGCCGGTTTTACAATCCCTACGGTCTCGCGATGGGCGCGGACGGCACATTGTTCCTCACGGACACTTACAACGAACTCGTCCGCACGGTGCTGGTGCCGTTCCGGTCGACGCTGCAAATGTCCGGCAACGCGCCGGCTGCGACTGTTTCCTGGGATGCCGTGATTGGCAAAAACTATCAGGTGCAGTTCAAAAACAATCCGGCGGCGGCGTGGGCGAATCTTGGCGAATCCGTGACGGCGACGAATTTGAGCATGAGCGCGACGGACAACAGCGGAATCGGTCCGCAGCAATTTTACCGGGTGCTGGTCACGCCATGAGTGCGTCATCAGGAGTTTGCGAAAAAATAACGAAAGCGGGAAGGCAGGAAAAATTAGGCAACGTCTGATAAATTCTTGATTTTTATTGCCAGCTCTTCCGCCTGCTTTTCCAGTTCCGCATTTTCAAACTCAAGCTGCTTCGCCCGTTCCGCCGCCAGTTCATCCAGCACGCCAGGTTTCTGTCCGGCAAACCCCGGCACCCAATGCCCCACGAGTTGATGCGGTTTCCAAGGAGAATTCATAGGTTTATTTTTGACTTACATTTGCAAATTTTAATCTCCACACATTTCCCCTGCGCACCGAGGCAGATTGATGCGAACCACGCGAAATACACAAACGAATTTCAAAAAAACTTTTCGCGTATTTGGTGTATTTCGCGGTTGAAATTTTCCGGTTTCTGGCAGGTGAATCAGGCCGCAACTGCAACATGGCGGGCGTGGGCAATTTCGTCCTTGGCAATTTGGCGGATTTGATTCGCCAGCAGCGTGACAACGGCGATTGTTTTGCCGGCAAGGGTCATGAATTCGACGGTGCAGCCTTTGCCACCTTCGTGAACGAGCACGACCGTGCCGATGTCGTCCTTGGCCAGGCCATGTTCCGGCAAGTCGGTCGTCAATACCACGCTGTCGAGTTCTTTGATCATAATCAAATATCCAATGGATACGCTGTGGCTAATGTAGCCGTTTTCGCGTTTTTGGCAATATACCAAACGGCGCGCACCTCCGGCGAACGACCGTCGGGCGCGATCAGTGCGCCTTCAACCACAAAATTTCGTCCAAATGGCGTCGGCACGA
>Ga0302324_100011719_pt1 | contig 17961 bp, 15 predicted proteins | sample Palsa_T0_1_FD_201949 | JGI IMG/M metagenome (GOLD analysis project Ga0302324, IMG submission 201949) | Peat permafrost microbial communities from Stordalen Mire near Abisko, Sweden - Palsa_T0_1 | ecosystem: Environmental > Terrestrial > Soil > Palsa > Peat permafrost | place: Sweden: Abisko... | reverse complement strand
AGCAGTGGTCAACAGCTGCCCCCCTTCCCGTCAACCTGTTCTTCGACCTGCCAATCGTGACCACAGGGGAGAAGACCATCACCATCCGCGACTATTGGAATGGCCCCGACACCTTCGTCCCATTCAATTGCGTCTCTTATGCCTATACGGGCCAAAGCTCAATTTCCCTTCAGCAGGCTCAGGTCACCTTTGAAGCGAAACTGACGACCCTGAAAACCACCGTCAACGTGGCCAGCGCCAACGACACGCTGTCGATGATCTGCTGGCAGGTGCCTCCCGGTGAGGGCCTCGCCGGACTGAAGTGGAACCAGTAGGCGCAGGCGACTGAGCCAGGAGACTGAGCCAGGAGACTGAGCAAGGAGTCGATTTACATTCGATGCCTGGCCTCGCAAGGCCGCATGGCCTGGGCGCAAATCAGCGCCCAGGCTATGTGGGACTCCGCGACTCTCAGAACTCCTCCGAAATCTCCGGCACCGGCAGCACGTCGTCCTCCCGCGCGAACCAAACATAGAGCGTGGGCAGCAAAAACACGCCGATCACCAGGTTCGCCAGCAAACCGCCCACGATCACAATCGCGAACGGACGCTGCGAGTCTGAGCCGATGGCGTGCGACAGCGCCGCCGGCAGCAGGCCCAGCGTGGCCACCAACATGGTCATCATCACAGGCCGCAGCCTAAGCACCGCGCCCTCAACAGCCGCGGCCACAATATGTTCATGGCTCGAGGCCTCCATGCCCTTGCGCCGCGAGCGCAGCTGATTGATGAACTCGATCATGATCACGCCGGTCTCGACCGACACGCCAAACAGCGCCAGAAATCCCACCGCCGACGAGACCGAAAAATTGGTATGCGTGAGGAACAGCGCCAGCGGGCCGCCGATCGACGCCATCACCACGCTGATCAGGATCAACATCGCCCACTTGGCCGAGCGGAACATGGTGTAGAGGATGAGAAAAATCACCAGCACCGTGATGGGAATGACAATCGCCATGCGCTTGTTGGCGCGCTTCTGGCTCTCGTACTCGCCGGCCCACTCCAGGTGATAGCCGGCCGGCAGCTTCACGTTGGCGTTCACCTTGCGGATGGCTTCCTTGACCGACGAGCCCAGGTCGCGCCCACGCACAGAATACTTGATTGCGATGTAGCGCTGCCCGCCTTCACGATTGATCTGTTCCGCGCCGTCGTCGGTGGTCGCGTGCGTCAACTGCGCCAGCGATACGCGCTCACCGCTCGGCGAGAGCAGGCGGATATTCTCGATGGCCTCGGGTGTGTCGCGGTATTGCTGCTGATAGCGCAGCGTCACATCGAAGCGCGCCTCACCCTGCTGCATCTGCGTCACGGCATTAGCGCCCACCGCTGTCTGCACCGCGTCCTGAATGTCGGCCACGTTGATACCCCAGCGCGCCGCCGCATCGCGGTCCACGGTGTAGTTGAGATTGGGCTGGCCCACGATGCGGAAGATTCCCAGGTCCTCGATGCCTTTCACCGTGGCCATCTGCGTCTGGATCTCTTCTGCCTTGTGCTCCAGCGTGCGCAGATTGTCCCCGTAGAGCTTCACCGCCAGCTCGCCCTTCACGCCGCTGACGGCCTCTTCCATGTTGTCGGAGATGGGCTGCGAATAGTTCCAGATCACGCCCGGAAACTGCGAAAGCTGCTTGTCGATGGCCGCGATCAGCGCTTCCTTATCGCGATGAAAGAGGGGCCGCCAGTTTTCCTTCTGCTTCAGGTCGACAAAATATTCCGTGTTGAAGAATCCAGCGGTGTCTGTGCCGTCGTCGGGCCGTCCCGTCTGGCTCACTACCTGCGTCACCTCGGGAAACGACGCCATCACCTGGCGCGCCCGGTTGGTGAAGTCGATGCTGGCTGTCGGCCCTTCGCTGGGCGGCAGCGTACCGCGAACCCAGATCGAACCCTCGTCGAGATGCGGCAGAAACTCCGAACCGATAGGCCCGCCCACCGTGAGATAAATGGCGATGGCAAACAGCACCGACGAAATCGCCAGCGTGACGTTGCGATGCTCAATGGCCGCGCGCACCGACGTGCGGTAGTGCTTTGTCAGCCACTCCATGATGGGGTTCTTCCACTCTTTGGCGCCTTTGCTGAAGACGAAGCTCGCCATCACAGGCGCCACCAGAATGGCAAACACCAGCGCCCCCAGCAGCGCAAACGTCACGGTCCACGCCATCGGCTTGAAGAGGCGACCCTCCACCGCCTGTAGCGTGAAGATGGGAAGATACGACGCGATGATGATGCCGCGCGCAAAGAACACGGGCCGCAGCACCTCATGCGCCGCCTCGCGAATCTTGGTGCCAGGCGTGCGCGTGTCGTCCTGGTGCGCGAGATGGCGCACAATGTTCTCGATCATGATCACGGAGCCGTCGACCACCATGCCAAAATCGAGCGCGCCGAGCGAAAGCAGGTTGGCGGGAATGTGGCTCAGGTCAAGGCAGATGGCCGCGAACAGCAGCGCCACCGGAATAGTGAGCGCAACAATAATGGCGCCGCGCACATTGCCGAGAAACAGAAAGAGAATGATCGAGACCAGGATCACGCCTTCGGTGAGGTTGTGCTCCACCGTCTTGACGGTATATTTCACGAGATCCGAGCGGTCGAGGAAGGGAACTACCTTCACGCCAGGCGGCAGAATGCCACTATGTTCCTTGTCTCCATTCAGCTGTCCGACTTCTTCATGAATGCCGTCGAGCACGGGATCGGAATCGTCGCCCTTCTGCAAGAGCACAATGCCTTCCACAGTGTCGGGATTGTCGACGATCACGCCGTCGTCGCGATGCCATGCGCGACCGATCTGCCCCAGCCGAATCTTCGGCCCCTGCGCCACCGTGGCAATGTCGCGCACCTTGATGGACGCGCCATTCTGCGCCTTGATCACGGTGTTCTCAATGTCCTGCACGCTGGTGTAGAGGCCCACCGACTGCACGTTGATCTGCTGCGCGCCCTGCTCAATAAAGCTGCCGCCGCCGTTGGTGTTATTGTTGGCCAGCTGCTGCTCCACCTGCGCGATACTCAGGCCATAAGCCACCAGTTTGTCGGGATCGAGCCGCACCTGGTACTCCTTGGTCGGCCCTCCAAAGCTGGCCACGTCCACCACTCCATTCACTCCCTTGAATGACTTCTCCAGCGTCCAGTCTTCGAGCGCCTTCTTCTCCATCACGTCGTATGAAGGATTGGTGCTCTCGAGCGTGTACCAGTAGATTTGGCCGACTGGGCTCCAGTCGGTCCCCATCTGCGGAACGAGATTGGCAGGTAGCGTAACCTGGCTCAGGCGCTCCAGCACATGCTCGCGATTCACGTCGCTGGTGGAGTCGTCGTCGAAGATCAGCATCAGGCTGGAGAGGCCGGCCAGCGTGGTCGATCGCAGATGCGTCAGATGCGGAATGCCCGCCATCTGAATCTCCACCGGCACCGTGACCTGGCGCTCGATCTCCTCCGCGCTGCGCCCCGGCCATTGAGTGATGATCTGCACGTAGTTGTTGGCTACGTCGGGATAGGCCTCGATGGGCAGCGCGCGAAACGCGATGATGCCCCACGCGGTGAGCACCACCACGCCGCCGATCACCAGCCAGCGGCTCTTCAACGCGAAATCGACAAGTGCGCGAATCATCTAGTGAACCTCTGTATATGTCGGCGTCCTGGAAGGGCACGACTTTAATCGAGCCGCATAAGCCGAATAAGCCGCCACTTTGAAAGGGCACGAATGTAGTCGTCTCGCAAAAGCCGCATCGGTCGGCGCTTTGAAAGGGCACGACTTTAGTCGTGCCGCAAAAGCCGCATCGGTCGGCGCTTTGAAAGGGCACGACTTTAGTCGTGCCGCAAAAGCCGCACCGGTCGGCGCTTTGAAAGGGCACGACTTTAGTCGTGCCGCAAAAGCCGCAATAGTAAGGCGGGCTTTAGCCCCTGAGGGACTGCTCCATTCGCTCAGCATCACTGGTTCCCCGCGGTCTCAAGCAGCAGCGCGTTGGTCACCACCTGCTGCCCCGGCTCCAGGCCGGAGAGAATCTCCTGGCGATTGCCCTCGAGCATCTTGCCGCCATGCACCTCGGTGCGCTTGAACTGATTGCCGCCCTTCGGCAGGAACACCCAGTCGCGATCGTGCAGATGCAGCACCGCGTCGGCCGGCACCGCGGCGTGCGCCTCCATGGTGCGCCCGGTAAACGTAGCAGTGCCAAACATGCCCAGCTTCAGAATCCCAGGATTCGCGATCTCGAGGCGCACCTTGGCCGTCCGCAACGTGGGATCGAGCACCGGCCCGATATCGGCCACGCGCCCGGTGAGCGGCTTGTCGGGATACGCATTCAATGTGAACTTCGCTTCCTGGCCAAGTTTGATTTTCGGAATGTCGTTCTCATACACGTCGCACAAAATCCACACGGTGCTCAGGTCGGCGATGGTGAAAGCCGTGGCCGAGCCTGACAGCGTGACGCCCGCGGCCGCCGCGTTGGTCACGTTCTGGCCAATGATCACGCCGGAGATAGGCGCGTACACGTCCACAATGCTGCTGGGATGATCCTTGTCCGATCCCATAACTTTCAGCTGCTCCTCGGCCGCGGTCAGATCGGCCTTGGCGTCCTTTTCCGAGTCCTCGGCCTGCTCCACCATGGATTCCGCTACGGCGCCGTGCTTGTACAAATCTTCCTCGCGAAGATATGCCTTGTTGGCCAGCTGCTCGTCGTTCACCGCCTTCAGATACGCATTGAACGCGGTCGACACGTCGCCGCTCTGCACGCGAAACAGAAGCTGCCCTTTCTTCACGTTGTCGTCCAGCCGCGTCTTGATGTCCACCACGCGCCCGTTGGCCAGCGAAATCACCGGAACCTCGCGCGAGATGTCGGGAAACACGGTGCCCGTCGTGGTCAGCTCCGACGCACTCTCTACCTTTTCCGCGGTCGCCAAGGGAAACTTCGCCACATCGTTCTTATCGATGGAAATGAGGTTCATGTCGGCCACCGAAACCACCTTGGCCGGCGGCGGCGCGCCATCGCCCTCGTCCTTCGCCTTGCAACCGGAGATCGTCAGCACAGCCGTCATCGCTATCGCTAAGCATGCCGCCGAAGAAGCCGGCGTTTTGAAAGGGCACGACTTCAGTCGTGCCGCAAGCGCCGACAAATGATTATGGGCTTTAGCCCCCGTGGGATGCGGACCGTTGCAAACATGTTTCCTACTGAAATTCATGGAATCACCTCGCGTCCCACAGCCTGGTTCAATTGCCCGGCCGCCGTCAGATAAGTGCCCACCAGTTGCAGATAGGCGAGCTGCACGATGCGATAGTCGCTCTGCGCATTTAGAAAATCCATCAGCGACGCGCCCCCATGTTGGTAGGAATACGTCACCGTGTCGCGCACCCGCGTGGCCTGATCCTTATATTTGTCGCGATATGGCTTGAGCAGCGCGATGTTGCTCTCCACCTGCGCATAGGCCGTGTCCACATCGTTGAAGACCTGGTTGCGCGCGTTCACGCTGGTCTCGCGGCTCTTGTCGATGTCGATCTGAGTGCGCTTCTTCTCACCCTGGTTCTTGTCGAAGATGCGCAGCGGAATGCTCACGCTCAGCCCCAGCGTCTGCGTCGCCTGCGGGTTATTGTCCGAGGCATTCCACGTGTACCAGGCGCCAAATGTTGGATCGGTCGAGCCGTTGGCCTCGGCCAGCTTGTGATTGGTGTCGGCCTGCTCGATCGATTGCAAAGCCGCGCGCAGATCGGGCCGCGCATCAAGAGCCGTCTGCCGAAAATCTTCCAGCGGTTTCAACGAGTCGGAGAAATCGAATGGCCCCGTCACATCGAACTTTTCCACCGGCGTGTGGTCGTCCAGCATCTGCTGCATCTGAATCTTGGCCGTGCGCAGGTTCACCAGCGCCTGCTGCAACTCCGACTCGTATTGCACGCGCTGCAACTCGATCCGATCCAGATCCACCTGCGCAATGTCGCCCGCGTTGAAGCGATCGCGGCTGATCTGAATGATGTGGTCGTAGTAGTCGAGATCGGCCCTGGCCAACTCCAGCACCGCCTTGGCCTGCAACAGTTGCACAAACGCAGAGCGCAAGGTGAAAGTCATCGTGCGATCGAGGTCCTCATGCTCCGAGGCAGCAATCTGCGTGCCCTGCTGGGCTGCCTTCAACCGCAGTTCGCGCTTGTGGTCGCGCTCATGCAGGTAGCTGAAGTTGGGAGAAATAAAGGTGCCCGCCAGTGGCTCCCACACGCCGTTATTCGGCGCAATCTGTGTGCCGTCGGCGGTGAACGTGAACGTCGGATTAGGCCGCAGATAGGCTGTAATTTCCTGCGCCCGGGCCTCGTCCACGCCCAGCGCGTCGGCCTTCAGCTCAGGATTGTTAGCCTCAAACCGCGCCTTGACCTGATCCCAGGTCAGGCTCTGCTGCGCGCAGGCCGCTGCCGGCCAAAGCCAGACGAGTGCTGCCGCTGCTGTGATGCAGGGAAAGATTCGCTTCATGCCACAACCCTTGCGCCGTGAGATGCACGGCGGACACAGGAAGTTAAGAAAAGAACGATGAAAAGGGAAGCGAAGAATCAGGCGGCCGGCGGAGGGCGGGTCTCGATTGCGGCCAGCGCGGGATGATCCTGGAGGATCGGGATGGGTTTGCCCGGCGCTCCTTCACTTGAGGGATCAAGCCAGATCTCGGCCAGTGCGGGCACAGGCAGGGCTACAGCCGCGGGAAAGATGGAGTGGGCGCTCGGAGCCGCATGATCTCGGCGCTGAGAGCTGTCCACTTCGGCGGGGTTCTGCATGGCCAGCAAGTCGTCGCTGACCGAAATCACCGGGAACAGGATCAGGATCAGAACCGCCAGCGCCACCAACTGGGTGCGGCGTCCGCCGCCCCTGGCCGGCCCAAACCGCAGCCACAGGCACACCATCGCACCGGCCAGCAGAACCCACGCGAGATTGAGAGCCAGTTCCATCCCCGATTCCGATTCTAACTCATTACGCAAATCCCTCATCGGCGCCGGCCCCTGCTTTCATCGTCTCGGCCGAGGCTTCGTCAATATGGAATGGATGGTTCGTGAAGGTTTGACCGTCGGGCCGAATCCCCTTATGATAAACAGGTTGGCTTCTCGGGTCCGGCGCACAGCCTGGCCCAGGCCAGTCAATGGCGATACGCGAAGAGATCGCGCCAGTTTGCCCCTTCGTTCAACGGTAGGACAGCTGCCTCTGGAGCAGCATATCGGGGTTCGAATCCCTGAGGGGCAGCCATGAAATCTCTTCCAGTTCATACCGTTCCAGACGCTTCACGAGCGCGTGGCAACTTGCGCTGCGATTTAGTTTCTAACCGCCAGGTTAGCGCTTATGCTTCTGCCAATGAAGCATATGGTGGTCGTCTACCGTAATCTTCGCGGGCAGGGTCAGGCCACAGGTTTTGCAAATCAGCACATCCTTGCCGATTTCCCAATGCGTGCAGGACTTGCACTTGCAAACCAGCAGTTCGATCTCTTTCGTCTCGCTCATTTACAGCCTCCTGAATTCCTCTTTTACTTCTCTTACAAAATCGGTGAATCGAGGGGTCGTGATGATGGCCGGCTGCCAGCACAGATCTCTGTCAATCAGATTGTACTGCTTGACGATTCGAGAACCGGGCGGGGTTTTTCCTTCTTCGTCTGGACCATGGCCCATGAGCCAAAGATGATCTGCCACCGAGCATGCGGCGGTCACGTCGTGGGTCACCACGATGATGGTATTCAGATCGTCCATATCGGCGACCTTGGCGATCAGTTCGCAGGTCTTCTCAAGCATGATCAGATCGAGACCGGAAAACGGCTCATCCATCAGCAGAAAGTGCTCGCTGCACAGGATCTGCTGAATAATTGCGCATCTTTGCCGCTGCCCGCCGGATAATTGCGCGGGATAGAGATTGTACTTGTCTTCCAAACCAAACTCTCTTAGAAACTCCATGACTTTGTCGCGGGCAACCTTGGTGTTCTTCTCCTTCTTCAGAGCGCCCAGCATCAGGTTTCCCAGCACGCTGCGATGCTCGAAGAGCGGGTAGCTCTGCGCCACCACGCCGACTTCTCCGGGCATCACCGGACGGTCGAATCCATTCACCGATACCCGGCCCGACGTGGGCGCGTGCAAGCCCGCAATAATCCGAAACAGCGTGGTCTTTCCGCAGCCAGAAGGACCAAGAATGCCGACCACCTGCCCTTTGACACTGCCAGGAACGATAATGTCGCGCACCTCAGCGGTAACACCGCTCAACACCGCGCGGCCATCGTACTCGAGAGAGACGTTTTCAATCTTCAACAGAGTCTTGCCGAGGCTATACACAGGGTTTGCCATTATTTTCGCTCCAGCGTCAACTCTGCGTAAGGACACAGCAGCTTCTTGCTTAGCCCGATGCCGTAATCCTGAAGCAGGCCGAGCATCAGAATGGTCAACTGGATGGCAAAGACGGCCGCAAGTCGAAAGTGGTGGTTCTGGTCGAGCAGAACTGTTCCGACTCCGCCTTCAGAGCGCACAATGCCTTCCACCATGGTAAGCATCATCCAGCCCATCGCCGCATTCTGGCGGAGAACGTCGAAAACCTTATCGATCTGGCCGAGAACGATTACTTCCCAAACCACGCGCCATTCGCCCATGCGCAAGGTGCGGGCCAGGTCGAACATTTCTTTGGGAACGCCGTTGATCACATCGGCCATTCCAGTGACGAAGAATACCGATACCGAAAAAACCAGCAACGACAGTTTCAACTCATGTCCGCTCCTGGCCATCAGCGTGAAGAAGAAAGTCAATCCGACCAGCGACAGAAAACGCAGCTTGCTGAGCAGAGCTACTACCGGGCGAAAAAAGGGCATCACAGTTGCATAGGCCAGCAGTAACGAAACGACGGTGGATACCGCGATGGCCTGCAGGTTCAGATAGAAGCTGGTGATCAGCTCCGCTCCCAGTCCCTGCTCCCATAACTCACTAAACGCGCTCAGCACCTCGCTCGGTTTGGGCAGCAACACGAATGGACTGAATATCCAATGCACGAGCACAATGGCGATCTGGACAGCGACCAGGGCGCGCACGGCGTTCTTGTTGAGAACCGCATTCGGCGAAAACACAGCTACAGCATGGTTCATGATTTCCACTTGGATAGAGAGAATCGGGGAAGCGTGAGCCTCCCCGTTTGGGGCTTGCCTACTGGCCGATTTGCGTGATCTCGACGCGGCGGTTCAGAGCCTTTCCCTGGGTCGATGCGTTCGATGCAATCGGATCCTGCGAACCGTGGCCCGACACCTGCTTAAAGCGCGAGTCAGGAAAGCTCAACGGAGCCACCTGCTGAAAATAGCGCTTTACCGCCTGCGCCCGCTTTTCGCTTAACGGTACATTCACCGCATCGCTGCCGGCATTGTCGGTATAGCCGTCGATCTGCAATGCCAGCTGCGAATTGATGGCCAGCGAATCCTTCAGTTCATTCAGAGTAGGCAAGCTGTCCGGCAGCGGCTGGTCGGAGCCCGATGCGAAGTTGATATACACGGCCTTATGGCCCAGCACCTGTCCGTTCTGGGCTTCTTTTGCATAGTCCACCGTCTCCGCGCTCGAATTCTGAACTCCGCCGGTATTCAACAAAGCCTGCGCGCTGAAGATGAACGAAGTATCGACCGCTTCCTTGTACGGCGGAATCGGATTGTCCTGGAACAGCTGCGGATAATTCTGCGTGGCAATCTTGCCGAAGGTTTCATAGGTGGCGCGCATATTGTTGTTATGCTTGCCGTCCAGTCCGAAGTAATTCACCTCGTCTTCGAGGCCGAAGACCGCCGAGCCGCCCAGCATCTGACCCGACTTGGGATCGCGCAGACCCGCGTAGTACTTGTACCAGTAATCGCCGTTCTGGTCGTTGTAGATCTTGGCGGAAATGTCTCCGGCCTTGCGGCGAACCGCATCGAAGGCCTTCACCTGGTCCGCGGCCTGAAAGCTGGCAGCCAGCAAACCGGAGATCTCATCGCGATTGTCGTTAAAGAACTTCTTGATGCCCAGGATCACCGCCGGCATCTGGGAGGCGTACTCATGCGAGGAAATGATCTTCGTCGTGCCCGGACGCCCATGCACGGCCTGTTCGTCGCCAGGGGTCCAGGTAACTACGCCGTCGGGGCAGATGTTCTTGGTTTCGCCAGTTGGCCGTCCGTCCTTGACGACCTTGCGGTCTTCGCAGCGATTGGGGATGAAAACATCGGTGACGGCCTTGATGTAATCTTCATCCGGCGCGGCAATCCAGTTGACCGCATCCGGATCCCATGTCTTCAGGTCTGGATTGTTCTTCAGTCCGTTCGACCCCAGATAGTTCAGCGCGATGTTCCAGTCGCCGTCTCGAATCACGCCGACGATTGTCTTGCCCTTCATGCTCTGCGGATCCGATTTCCACTCCGCGGGACCGAGCAGCGCATCCTCGCCGTTGGAGCGGCCCACGGCGCCGATAATGACTGCCTGGTACTCAGGCCCCAGTTTCTTCAATTGCGGATTCAGATTGGACAGCCACTGACCGCCGCTGTCGCCCATCACGACGATCGCCTCCGCTCCCTTGGAGCAGGTCTTCTCGCCGTCATGAAGCTGCTTGGCGCAGTCGATCAGGTCGTTGCCCATTTGCGTGTTGGAATCTTCGCGATGCAGCGTCAGGTTGACGCCATACTTTTCCATCAGAGATCCCTTGGCGGTATCCGCGCCACCATTGGCATAGATCAGCGAATACATCGCATTCCACTCCCACACGTCAAACTGGATATGCGTGGCGGATACATTGGCCGGCGTAGTTGAAGGGTAGGGAAGCGCCTGCACATTAGCCACCTGTGCTTCTTCCTGCGGCGGAAGGCTGACGCGCGAGGCGACGATCGACTTCATGATACCGGGGGTTGGGATCAGGCCATGCTGCATGGCGGATCGAAGTCCAAAGACCACTCCGGCTCCCACGACCACTATCAAGACCAGCTTCGCTTGAGGCTTCAAACGCGGCATTTCATTCTCCCCTTCATTGAACCTATGTGTAGTTGCCTACTTGAACATATTGTCGTAATCGCTGTCGGACTTGGCGCTGGACGCCGCGCCACGGGATACAGCCGCCGGCATCTTTGCCACTGCCGGCACACTCATCCCCGGAACCTGTATCAAGTCGGCTCCGGCAGACTGGTTGCCTGACGTCATGAGCTTCTGATTGAACTCTGCGAACTTGGCCGCAGCCTCGTCCGCTGCGGCTCCCGATTCGATCTGGTCATCGGTCAGAAGCTTGTCTGTATAGCGAGTGAATTCCTTTATCTCGCCGAGCGTCCTGGATGTGTCGTCCTCAAGATAATCCAGCGCCATGTCAACCATCTTCAACTGCTCCGGATTCCCTCGCAGCAACCGTTGGCCAACGCCCAAAGTGGCCTTCGCGTCCAGGATCATCTTTCTTTGTTCGGCAAGGAAGTTGACCTTGTTCTCCGTTCTCTGAATCTTGCTGTCGGCGATCTGCGACCAGTGCTGAAAGGTCTTCAGCATCTTCGACGTTTGATCCTCCAGAGCCTGCAGTTGCTTCACGCCCTGCATCAGCATCCCCGCCTGTTCCAGAAAAGTCTGGCGCTCAAGCGAGAGCCTCTCACGCTCCATCGGGTCAGTCGCGGCCGCCGCCATCTGCTCCGCCTTGGCGGCCTTGCGCCCAAGGGTGTTGATCTCATCGCCCTTGGCCGAGATGCTGCGCTGAAGCCGCTCGTCGCTGCCCGCAAACCGTTGCAGGGTCTGATCCAGGCTGGCCTTGGCCGACTTCATGTCGTCGAGATTGTTGCGCAGAATGCCGATCGGATCGGTCTCCACCACCCACGAAGCGAAAAAACGCACCGTATTCTGGAAGAGGTTCCTCACCGCCGTGCGAAACGTCGGATTCACCGCCAGCCAAAGAATCGCCACCAGCACCGCGGCAAGAGCCACCGCGTGAATTGTGTCCGTCAGCAGAGAGATCAGGAACGGCAGGATCTCGTACAGGCCGATTCCACCGGCAATGACCAGGGCCACCAGCGCCGCGATGCCGAATGGACCTTCAGGGCGCTTCCAGAACGACTTCGGTGTGTAGCCTTGAATGTTCTGGGTAAAGTTGGGAGTCACTGGAGAGAGGCTCATAAGGATCTTTTATCCTTTCAGCAGGGAGGCATAGAGAGCCTTCTGCTGTTCAAGTTCGCTGGCGCGGCGTTGCACGGCTGCCTCAAATTGGCTTTGCGCATGTGTGGACTTCCCCTGCGCCTCCACCAATTCGTTGGATAGCTGGGCCAGCTCCTGCTGCAGCTGCGAAATCTGTTCGGTGATCTTCTGGATCTGGTCCTGCCGGCCGGAAATCTCTCGCGCTGCGAATTGCTGCGCTTTTCCGCTGAAGGCGTCCTTTTCCTGCTGCAGCTTGCCCTTCAACGAGTCGAAGGTCCCCAGAATTCCATCCTCTGTCAACGCAGCCTGCGCTGAGGCCTGAAGGATTGCAGTCTTGAACTTCACATTCGTCGGCATCACGCTGTCCGGAATGGCCTTCAGCGGATCGAGAAACTTGTGGATCGTGCCGGCTGTCGTCGTGCTTTCAAAATCCGTCTTGGCCAGCAGGCTCTGATAGACGGCGTCGCTATCGGGCACAACCCCGGCGTCGATCGGCGGCGCAGCGGCAAAAGATGGAATCGCAGCGGGAATCGGCGTGGAGACAAAACTCGGCGCCGCAAAGTTCGAGGCGGCAGGGGGCGGAGTGTGCTTCTCCGGCGGTGCCGGTTCATCCTCAAATGCTACGTGCTTCAAAGCGTCGAGAAATCCATGCTTTTCGGTCATAACCCTCTCCACAAGAATCAAGTAGCCAGGATTCACTCAGAATCCTGTAACCGAATTCGAATCCTGTAAATGTTGTGCTAAGAATAGCCCCAGCCGCTCGATGCGGCAAGGGGATAGGGGTAACGCACGATGTGCCCCCACTGGAAACCCTCCAGAAAAGGCTGCATTGAAAGGAGTTATAGTCCTTCACATGGCCTTGTGTTTCGGCTTCGATTTGAACATCGACATGTGATTCAAATGGCTCCGAACCCATGCTTTTATCATCGCGGCCAGCAGGACGTGCGGTTTGGAAAATCGCAGACATCGAATTGCGCTCTCCACAAATTACGCATACCGGTCCCACTAAGTTCCGTTCCTGGTGTTTACCTGGATGATAAAGAGGCCGGCTAACCATTCATTCGATCGCTCTGACGCCGCCGCAAGTCGAGCCTTGCGGGATTTCATCTTCTGCTATACTTCGCGCCATGGAAAACCGTTCTATCAGCGATGCCGGCGGAACTCCCGGCGGCCTCGGCCATTTTGTATTAGGGTCAGTCATGGCCTGCATTGGCGGATACCTGCTCGTCAACCAGGTTACGGTCGTGGGCTCTTATTGGAACTTCCATGGTGAAAATGCATTCGGCATCACCCTGCTGCCCATGCTCTTCGGCATCGGCCTGCTCTTCTGGCGGGGCCGCAGCATTGCCGGATGGGTCCTCACCATCGCGGGCGCTCTTTTCATCTTTGCCGGTATCATCGCCAATCTTCACATCTACTTCCGGCCCTTGAGCCTTTTCAATACCATCGTCATGCTCGTGTTACTCGTGGGTGGACTCGGCTTCATTGCGCGCGGCATACAACCCCACGGCAAGCGGTCAGGTGAGTAACGGCCATGAACGGCTCGCAAGAACCGAGATGCTGGGTGCCCCAGGTCCCGCTTTTGGGACCTGGGAAGCCTCGACACTCAATAAACCTTCTTCATAGGTCGCGCACACGAAACGGAGACCGCACTTGACCAACACCTATATGTACGAAGACATCGCCAGGATGATCGATCACTCGCTGCTCAATCCCACGCTCACCACCCAGGAGCTTGAAGACGGCTGCCAGCTCGCGATTCGCTATGACGTAGCCAGCGTGTGCATTTTGCCTTATGCGCTGCGCCGCTGCGCGGATATCCTCGGCGGGACAGCGGTCCATTCCAGCACCACCATTGGATTTCCGCACGGCGGCCAAACCACCGCCATCAAGCTCGCCGAGGCGCGGCAGGCGTTGATCGACGGCGGGCAGGAACTCGACGCCGTGATCAATATCAGCAAGGCCCGCAGCGGCGATTGGGCCTATGTGCGCAATGAGATTGCCGTGCTGACGGAGCTGGTCCATGACGGCGGAGCAAAAATCAAGATCATCTTTGAGAATGCGTACCTCGACGATGCGGCAAAAATTCGACTCTGCGAGATGTGCGGGGAGATGGGCGTCGACTGGGTGAAGACTTCGACCGGCTACGCGCCAAGTGGCGCAACCATCGACGATCTCAAGCTGATGAGGAAACATTCTCCGCCGCAGGTGCAGGTAAAAGCCGCAGGCGGCATCCGCGATCTCGACGCGCTGCTTGAGGTGCGCGACCTCGGCGTGAGCCGCGTGGGCGCGACGCGTACCGAATCGATGCTGGAGGAGTGCCGGCGGCGGCTGGGACTGGAGCCGCTGGCGCAGATCATGGCGCATACGGCGACAGCGGGTTATTGATTTCCCGATCCGCAAACATTGTGTTTCATGCTTTCCCACGTCTCAGAATCGAGACGTGGGGCACTCATTCTTCTGTGGGAGTTGGGTTCCTTGAGAGAGCAAAAAAGGCCCGGCACATTGGCCGGGCCCTTTTCGATGTTTTGATGAAACTATGCCAGAAGGCGCTGAACCTTCTCTTCAATCACGTCCTGCGGCACGTAGCCAACGATCTGGTCGGCTACCTTGCCATCCTTGAAGAAAAGCAGCGCCGGAATCCCGCGGATTCCATAGCGCGATGGCGCAGCGCCGTTTTGATCCACGTTGACCTTGGTGACTTTGAGACGGCCCGCATAGGTGGCCGCCACCGCGTCCACAAACGGCGCGATCGCCTTGCACGGGGTACACCATCCCGCCCAGAAATCGACCAGCACCGGCTGCTCGGACTTGAGCACCTCCTGATCGAACGTTGCATCGCTTACTTCCATCACACCTGCTCCAGACATGATCCTCCTTGCGGCCCAGCCACTCATCCGAGTGTAGCAACTTTGCGGTTATTAAGATGCGGCAGGCAGGTCGAAAGTCGCAAATCGGAACCTGAGGCGAGGCTGATGGAATACTCCCCAAAGGCTGAACAGCCTGCGGAAAAACTCGCCGAACGAAGGCTTTGTAACAGGGTACGACTTCAGTCGTGCCGCTAAAGCCAATTAAAGATCGTTGGGCTTTAGCCCCTGAGGGATGCCGCCCCTCGATTCCGCGGGTTATGAAGCCCCATGCTGAATCGAGAGATTTCCGGCCCGCAGACCGTTTTCTCGAGCAAAAACTTCCTGTAACAAGGAAGCGCCCGGATCCCTGAGAAGGACCACGGGCGCTAGAGCAGCCCTCCCCCAGAACTGCCCACCCGCCAAACATATGTGTTCATCCAATGAATAGCAAGAAAACTTAGGTAATAGAGGAGTAACTCGAATTAGTAATGAACATCACGGCGAATCAGGCACTTCAGCGGGGAAGGCGGCTGGCTCCTTCCGGCTCGAAACGGCACACCATCAGCTCCGCCGGCGGCATCTCGAAAAGGGCCGCGCGGATCGCGTCGCAAGAGGCGGCAACGTCCTCCTCGCATCCCACCACCAGCAGCACCGCTGGCCCGGCTCCGCTCAAAGCCGCGCCCAGTATCCCGTGGCCCCCGGCCAGCGGCAGCAGCCGGCCAAGCAGGGGACAGATGGCCGCGCGATACGGCTGGTGAATGCGATCGTTCATGGCTGCGCGCAGCAGGTCGCCTCGGCCCAGTGCAAACGCCAGCCCCAGCAGCGACGCGGCCTGAATGTTGACCACCGCATCGGCGCGCGAGTAGCTCTCCGGCAGCACCGCCCGCGCGCGGCTGGTGGCCAGCGGCTCCGCAGGCAGCACCACGATGGCGCGCCAATCGGCCGGTGGCATGACGCGGGCCACATGCACGCGCGCGCCCTCGCAGGCCGCAGCCACAAACCCTCCCAGCCAGCAGGCGGCTGCGTTGTCCGGATGCCCCTCGAGCGCGCAGGCTTCTTCGAGAATGCGCTCACTGCTCCAGCCCAGGCTGCCGAAGTGGTTGGCAAGCGCGATCGCGGCCAGGCGTCCGGCGGCCGAGGAGCCGCAGCCCATGCCCAGCGGAATGGCATTCGCCATCTGGATCGCAAGTGGAACGACAGGGTGTCCGCTCCGCTCCAGAATGCGCGTGTAAATGCCGAGCACCAGGTTGTCGTGGATCTTCTCGCAGCGCGCGCTGTTGCGTCCCGTGGCGTGGATGGAAAACTCCGCGGCCGGCGTAGCCTCAATGTCGAGATAAAAATCGAGCGCCACGGCGGCTGCGTCGAAGCCGGGGCCAAGATTGGCCGAAGTAGCAGGCAGCCGCAGGCGCAGCGTATTCTGGCTGGTCTGGTGCGGGCTCGCACTCATCCGCGCACGCCCTCAAGCGCGCTCAGCACCGCGGCCGGCGTAGCCTCCACCGCCAGCGCATTGCGGCGCAAGCCATCGATCTCGCTTTCGCGGCCGGCGGTTTCCTCCGCCGTTAGCAGCTCGCCGCGATGGAAATCGATGGTATAGTCGGCGTCTTTGAGCGTGTGGCCCGTGAGCACCAGCACCACGGTCTCGCCGGACGCCACATCGCCGCGGGCGCGCATTTTTTTCAAGCCGGCGAGCGTGACAGCCGAAGCCGGCTCGCAGCCCAGACCCTCCCCGCCCAGCTCGGCCTTGGCGATGGCGATCTCGGCCTCGGTGACATCGAGGCAGCAGCCGCCCGTGTCCTGCACGATGCGCGCAGCCTTGCGCCACGACGCGGGATTGCCGATGCGGATGGCGGTAGCGCGCGTGTGCGCCTCCACCGGATCGAGCCGCGCGCCGTGGTGCTCGGCCAGGCTGCGGACCAGCGGATTGGCGCCGTCGGCCTGAATCACCGAGATGCGCGGCATCCGCGCCACCACGCCCAGCTCCTTGAGCTCGCGGAACCCCTTGCCCAGCGCGGAGCTGTTGGCCAGGTTGCCGCCGGGCACAATCAGGTGGTCGGGCACGATCCAGTCAAACGCTTCGGCAATCTCGAAGGCCGGCGTCTTCTGCCCCTCCAGGCGATAGGGATTGACGGAGTTGAGAAGACAAATGGGGGCATTGCGAACGATCTCGGTGAGCACGCGCACGCAGCCGTCGAAGTCGGTCTGCAGCTGGCAGGTTACCGCGCCGTAATCCATTGCCTGCGCCAGCTTGCCCCACGCAATCTTGCCCTCTGGGATCAGCACCAGGCTGCGCAGCCCGGCGCGCGCGGCGTAAGCTGCCATGGCAGCCGAGGTGTTGCCCGTCGAGGCGCACGCCACCCACTCAAAGCCGCGCTCGCGGGCCACGCTCATGGCCGCGGTCATGCCCGTGTCTTTGAACGAGCCGGTCGGATTCATGCCCTGATGCTTGGCAAAAAGCTGATCGACGCCGAGAGATTTCGCTGCGCGCGGCAGATGATAAAGCGGCGTGTTGCCCTCGCGCAGCGTGACGGCATTGCCGAAGTTGTCCAGAATGGGCAGCAGCTCGCGGAATCGCCACACGCCAGAGTGATCGAGAGCTTCAGAGGAGCAGCGGCGCTCACGCCAGAGCCACTTGAGCGCGCCGGGATTTGGGCGATCGGGGCCTTTGCGCTCGGTCCAGCCGGGATATTCCACCTCAAACAGGTCGCCGCATTCGGCGCAGCGGAAATCGGGCCGAGCCTCGGCGCCCGCGATGCGCGCACCGCACCCGAAGCAGCGTAGCTGATGCAGATTGTCGTTCATGCCTGATGCAAGGGTAGCAGCGCCGCGCGGATTTTGCTTTGCTCTGACCCAGGTTGAGGTTTTGAAAGGGCACGACTTAAGTCGTGCCTAAAGGTGCTGCAAGATCGATTGGGCTTCAGCCCCAGTGGGATGTCTCCCTCAAAAAGGCTTTTCGGAGGCCCCCTCGTGCCGTAAAGTCGTGGTTCCGTAATCCCAACCACGAGATTG
>Ga0302324_100011718_pt1 | contig 17961 bp, 10 predicted proteins | sample Palsa_T0_1_FD_201949 | JGI IMG/M metagenome (GOLD analysis project Ga0302324, IMG submission 201949) | Peat permafrost microbial communities from Stordalen Mire near Abisko, Sweden - Palsa_T0_1 | ecosystem: Environmental > Terrestrial > Soil > Palsa > Peat permafrost | place: Sweden: Abisko... | reverse complement strand
GTGCAGAGCGCCGACACCGACCGCGCGCTCGAGGCGAACCCGCGCTGGAGCAGCACCTCGAGCGAGCTCGGGAGGGTGGAAAAGCCGGTCACGCCCGCGATCGACACCGACGCAGTCGCCGCCGACGAGACGGTGTCCGGTGTCAGTGTCGCAGACACCGTGCTGGCGGCGGCGCTCCCCACCCAGCCAAGCGTCATCAGGACCGTGATCGTCAACAGCCTGCGCACCGCGAGCCACGCTACCAGACCGCGGCAGCGACCTCGCCGTGCGAGTCGCTCGGCGACGTCCGTGCCCGGGCCGGGGCGACCTGTTTTCGAGGGTGGTCACCGCTCAGGCGGCGTGGCGTGGGTAAGAGCTCTCCCACCGTCCCGTCAAGGAGTTGGTTGACGATGTCGTTGAGGTGCCGTCGAGCGTCACGGTGACCTTGTCGGGCCCGAAGGACACGAGCCCGGCGATGCCGTCCACCTCGCGATACGGGTCGAGATAGGACCAACGGCTTTCCATCGCGCGGGCGAATTTTCGGGCGGTTCGAGCGGTTTGGGCGGCGGCGGCGGGCCGGGGCGGGGCGGGGCGGGGTGAAACTCCGGGGGTCGCGATGCGAAACCCCCAACATGCAAGGCAAACGCAGCACGGGCTGCCCGTAGCCGGTCGTTTCGTGAGGGAAACGATCGCTCACCCACCGCCCGCCCCCCGACCCTCACGCCGCCGCAGGCGCCTCGTCGCATTCCGTATGGCCGCAGCCACACTCATGCGCCACGTGGCCTTCATGGCTGCCGTGCTTCGCGCAGTAATCAGAGCAAAACCCGTCTTCCCGAGCCTCGCACTTACACCCTTCGTGACCGCACGTCTGGTCAGCCATCGCTTCTCCCCTCTGCCACGTTGCCAATCCCGGCTACAACGATACACGGGGTCTGCCGCATCTCGCCCTCTCGGGTCACGTCGCGGGACCAGCAGCCAGAGCGCACCGGTGGCCAAGCGGCGCGCCGCCTACTGACCTGTTTGTCCGGGCGGCCAGTGACACCCCCGGAAGGCGCAATTAGGTTGCCGTCGTATGACCTCTACCGCCGATCCCACGCTGCTCAATGACGAGCGAGACCTCGCGGCCTTCGGATACGCCCAGCAGCTGCACCGCCGGCTCGGTTCCTACGCCTCGTTCGCCGCCGGCTTCTCGTTCGTTTCGATCCTCACCACGGTGTTCGAGCTGTTCGGGCTGGGCTTCTCGTTCGGGGGCGCGGCCTTCTTCTGGACATGGCCGATCGTCTTCGGCGGGCAGATGCTCGTGGCCCTGTGCTTCGCCGAGCTGGCCTCGCGCTATCCGATCTCGGGCTGCATCTACCAGTGGTCGCGGCGGCTCTCGAACCCCACTGTCGGCTGGTTCGCGGGTTGGACGATGCTCATCGCCCAGATCGTCACCATCTCGGCGGCGGCGATCGCGCTACAGGTGGTGATGCCGACGATCTGGAGCGGCTTCCAGCTCGTCGGGGGTAACCCGTCGCTGGCGACCTCTACCGGCGCGACCAACGCGTGCCTGCTCGGGGCGATCCTGATCGGCCTGACCACAACCATCAACGCGATCGGGATCAAGGTGATGGCCCGCATCAACTCGATCGGGGTCACCTGCGAGCTGATCGGCGTCACAGCGCTGGTCGCCCTGCTCTTCGTGCACGCCAAGCGCTCGCCGGCGGCGGTCCTTCACCAGACCGGCGCGCCCCACGGCGGCTACTTCGGTCTGTTCATCGTCTCGGCCCTGATGGCCGCTTATGTGATGGTGGGCTTCGACAGCGCCGGCGAGCTCTCTGAGGAGACCAAGAATCCCCGCCGCACCGCCCCGCGCGCGATCATCAAGGCTCTATGCGTGTCCGGCCTCGGCGGCGGCTTGCTCCTGCTCGCGGCGATCATGGCCGCTCCCAGCCTGACCAACGGACAGCTCGCCACCAGCGGCCTGCCCTACGTGCTCACCTCGCGCCTCGGGACGACCGTCGGAAAGATCTTCCTATGCGACGTGGTGGTCGCGATCTCGGTCTGCACACTGGCGATTCAGACCGCCTCGACGCGGATGATGTTCTCGATGTCACGCGATCGAGTGCTTCCCTTCTCGCGTGTGCTCGGCCACGTCAATCAGGTCACCGGCACGCCGATCGCCCCGGCGATCCTCACCGGCGTGCTCTCACTCGCACTGCTGTTCGTGAATCTCGGTAAGCCGGCGGTGTTCACCGACCTGACGAGCGCCTGCATCGTCACCCTGTACGCCGCCTACCTGTTCGTCACCGTGCCGCAGCTCATCCGACGGCTGCGCGGGGGCATCGGAGGGGAGACGGACGGGGAGATCTTCTCGCTCGGCCGCTGGGGACTGGCGATCAACCTCGGCGCTGTCCTCTACGGCGGCGCAATGACCATCAACATGGCCTGGCCGCGGCTCAGCGTCTATGACCCCGGTGGCGGCAGCTGGTATCTACAGTGGTTCTCGGTCCTCCTGCTCGCGGCAACCGCCGTATTCGGCGCCTTCGCCTACGCGAACCTCAAGCGCCAGGACCGGATCCAGCCGGTGGCGATGCGTGACATGGCGGTCGAAGGCGCGCAGGCCTGAGGACGGCACCGGGCGCGACCCACCGGGCTCTGGACCCCGAGCTCAGGAAGGATGGAGCTGCTGGTCCTCTACAGACGCTCGACTACGTCGTCGAGCGGCTTGCGGTCCGCACGCGCCAGCCACTCCTCGGGCGAGTGGCGCGCCGGGTCACGGGGGCGCGCCGGATAGCCGAAGCTCAGCACCGTCGCGGTCTGTTCGTCCTCGGTGAGCCCAAGGGCCGACGAAAGCGCCTCACCGTCCGCGATGCCGTTTGGGCACGCGCCGATCCCGTCGTTCCACGCGGTCAGCATCATGTTCTGGGCGGCGCGGCCGGCGTCGAAGCTCGTAGGTCCCTTGCCGCTCAGCGCGATGGCGATCACGAGCGCGGCACCGCGGACGTTGTCGGGCGCGTAGACGCAGCCGGCGACCCGTTCCCGCAGCTGTGGGCTCTCGACGACGAGGAACCGCCACGGCTGGCGGTTCTTCGAGCTTCCGGAGATCCGTCCGGCCTCGAGGATCCTCAGCTCAGCGTCGCCGGGAATCGCGCGGTTGGAGTACTCGCGCACCTCTCGACGACTCGTAATCGCCAGCCAGACATCCATGTGGTAAGCCTAAGCGATCGGGGGAACGCGCCGACCTGTCCTGCTAGCCCGACGCACCCGAGCGGGCATCCCCCGAGGCTGAAGGATCTCTGGCGCTCAACCACCCGGCGATCTCGGCTCCCGTGAGCTCGAACTCGCTGGGCAGGTGAGCCACCACATCGCGCAGGAAGGCGTTGCTCACGGTCAGCTCGATGTTGCGTCTGAGGAAGTCGTTGAGGATGGCCAGCGCGAGGCGCCGAGGACCGGAGCCCTCGTAACCCCATTCGAACTCGCCATCGATGACCCGATCGTCGTCGAGCTCGAGGTTGCGTCGTTCGCCGTCGCGGCACACCCCGACGACGAGCGGTCCGCCGTGACCGTAGTCCGGCTGCTGTGCTCGGAGCCCGGTGTATGTGACGTCCCACGGTGCCACTTCTTGCACGCTAGCGAAACGTCATCCTTGGTCAGGCAGTCGCCATCCGAACGGTGCGGCGAGATCGGCGGCGGGATCCGGACCCCAGCTTCCTCGCGGGTAGGGGACCACCGCCGGCCGAGACTCGAGGATCGCGGCTGCGCACGTCCACAGGCGCTCGACCTCGTCCGCGCGGGCGAACAGCAGATGGTCACCGAGCATCACGTCGTGCAACAGCCGCTCGTAGGCCTCCAGCCCACGCTCGTTGAGTTGACGCTCGACGTCGAGCGTGAGTGGCGCACGGGTCACGATCGAGGTAGGCCCTGGGACCTTGACGCGCAGCTCGAGCGTGATGTGCGGGTCATCGGTCAGTTCGAAGACAAGTTCATTGGGGCGAGTGCTTTCCGAGCTGCCGGTCGCGAAGATCTCGTGCTCTGGCTCGCGCAGCGCAACGCTGACGAGCCTCCGGCTCTCGGCCATCGCCTTGCCTGTTCGCAGCAGGAAGGGCACCCCCCGCCACCGCTCGTTGTCGATCTCAGCACGGATCGCCACGAAGGTCTCCGTGCGTGAGTCCTCCTCCACCCCCTCCTCCTCGCGATAGCCCTCAAACTGGCCGAAGACCGTCCGCTCAGGGTCAAAGGGCTTCAGGTCCTCGAACACTGCGGCTTTCGCGTCGTGCAGCGCCCGGTCCTCGAGGCTCGCCGGGGATTCCATGGCGACAAAGCCGAGGATCTGACTGAGATGCGTGACAACCATGTCGCGAAAGGCTCCCGTCTCCTCGTAAAAGGAGCCGCGACCCTCCAGCCCGAGATCCTCGGGAACGTCGATCTGGACCGCGGCGATGTGCTCGCGGTTCCAGATCGGCTCGAACAGGCCGTTGGCGAAGCGCAGGGCGAGGATGTCCTGTGCGGCCTCCTTGCCGAGGAAGTGGTCGATGCGAAAGATCGCATCCTCGGGCACGTGCTCGTGGAGCTTCGCGTTCAGCTCCTTGGCCGACTCCAGGTCCCTCCCGAAGGGCTTCTCCATGACCAGACGCGCCCGTTCGTCGGCGAGCCCCGTCCCGGCGATCATCTCGACCATCGCGCTCATGGCCGACGGCGGAATCGACAGGTAGAGCAGGGTGCGGGAGTCCTCGCCGATCTGCTCGCGTGCCTCGTGCACCGCGGTGGCCAGGTCCTCTCCGTCCTCGGCGGAGGAAACCACGAACGACAGCCGCTCGGCGAACGCGTTCCACTCGGAATCGTCGAGGTCGCCCTCCGTATGCAGCTCGACCGCGGCGCGCACTTCTTCGGCGAAGTCGCCGTCGGGAGCGTGCCGCCCGGAGCCAATGATTCGGAACTCCTCGGGCATCAAGCCCCCCTGAACGAGGTGGTACAACCCAGGCAGCAGCTTGCGGCGCGCGAGGTCTCCGCGCGCTCCAAAGAGGACCACCACGTGAGGGTCGAGGGTGGGGCTGGAAGGTAGGTTCATGGCGAGCTCCTTACCCGGGCTGGCTGCATTCGTCACGGCTCCAGGGTCTCGGCGAGCTCGAGCCAGGCTGCCTCGAGCCGCTCGCGCTCGGCGACCAGGGCCTCCAGCTCGGAGGTCAGCTCGCTCAGCTTGGCATGGTCGCTCGCTCTCGCCGCCATCTGCTCGTGCACTGCGAGCTCACGCTCGGCCTGGCGGTCGAGTGCTCGTTCGAGACGCTGGATCTCCTTGGCGCCCGCGCGGCGCGCGGCACCGGCGGCGGGAGCCGCGCTCGAAGCGCGCGCGGGACCCTTAGCCTCCGAGGACACGCCGTGGAGCTCGACGAGGTACTGGTCGATCCCGCCCGGCAGGTGACGGATCCCGCCGTCTTCGGTGAGCCCGAAGACGTCATCGCACACCCGCTCTACGAAGTAGCGGTCGTGGCTGACCACGACGAGCGTCCCCGGCCAGCTGTCGAGCAGGTCCTCCAGCGCCGTCAGCGTGTCGATGTCGAGATCGTTGGTCGGCTCGTCGAGCAAGAGGACGTTGGGTTCGCCCATGAGCAGACGCATGAGCTGCAGTCGTCGCCTCTCGCCGCCGGAGAGGTCACGCACCAGCGTGCGTGCGCGATCGCGGCGGAAGCCGAAGCGATCGCACAGCATCCCGGCCGTGATCTCCTGGCCATCGCTGAGGATCGCGCGCCCCCGGACCGCCTCGAGCGATTCGAGCACGCGCAGTTCCCCGGGGAGCTCGACGGTGTCCTGGGAGAGGTGGGCGAGCCGCACCGTCGCACCACGATCGATCGATCCCGCGCTCGGCGCGAGCTCGCCGGCGAGGAGCTTCAACAGGCTCGTCTTCCCCGACCCGTTGACGCCGACGAGCGCCACGCGGTCGCCGGGCCCGAGCCGCCACGTCACGCCCCGAAGCACCGGGTCGCCGCCGAAGGCAAGCGAGACGTCGACTGCCTCGAGGACCTTGTTCCCTAGACGTGCGGTGGCGAAGCGCAGCAGCTCGGTGCGGTCGCGCACGGGCGGCTCGTCGGCGATCAGCGCGTTGGCGGCCTCGATCCGGAACTTCGGCTTGGTCGTCCGGGCGGGCGGGCCGCGTCGCAGCCAGACGAGCTCCTTACGGAGCAGCTGACGACGCCGGTCCTCTCGCGCCGCTTGCTGGCGGTCGCGCTCGGCTCGGGCCAGTACGTAGGCTGCGTAGCCTCCGTCATATTGGTGGATGAGCCCGTCGGCGACCTCCCAGGTGCCGGTGCACACGGCATCGAGGAACCAGCGGTCGTGGGTGACCACGAGCATGGTGCCCCGCCTGGCGGCCAGATGCCCGGCGAGCCAAGAGATCGCCTCGACGTCGAGATGATTGGTCGGCTCGTCGAGGAGGAGAAGCTCCGGCGCGTCGAGCAACAGCCGCGCGAGCGCGACTCGTCGGCGCTCGCCTCCTGACAACGCCCGGATCGCCGTGTCGAGCCCGTCGTGGAGCCGGCTCAGCTCGACACCCCCGAGTAGGCCGCTGAGGACCTCCCGGAAGTCGCGGTCGCCGGCCCATTCGTGGTCGGCGCGCCCTCCCACCAGCTCCTCGCGAACGGTGAGGTCCTCGCGGAGCTCGTCGCCCTGGGCGAGCATGGCGATCTCCAAGTCACCGACCCGCGTGAGGACCCCGGCGTCTGGGGCCTCGATCCCGGCCATCAAACGCAGCAGAGTCGACTTGCCCTCGCCGTTGCGCCCGACCACGCCGATCCGCTCGCCGGCGGTGACCCCGAGCGTCACCTCGCCCAACACCGTTCGCGTGGAGTAGCCCTTGCCGACGCCGTTCAGGTTGATCAGGTTGCGGGCAGTGCTCATCGCTCGGGGATCGTGACGCGATCGACCTTCGGCCGCGTCACGCCCGTAGTCTCCCGCCAGAAGCGGTGGGCTGCCCGGGCGCGCGGGCGCGAGGACGGGTGCATCGCAAAGATCTGTCACCGCCCTTTCCCGCGCCAGATTGCGGAACTCTACGGATCAGGTCGGCGCACGTCCTGGCGATCTAGGAATCAGGGTCTGACTCAGACCGCTTGCTCGAACTTGATTCCAGCGCGAACAGCGAGGGTGGAGGAAACATCTGATGGGCGACCGGGCAAGCAACGGCGGCGCAGGCGCCACCAACAGGGCTCGGCGGCCACGCCGGCTGCCGCGTGCCAATCGCTACTTCGTAGCTTGCCTGTCGGCAGCGTTGGTCGCCGGCTTGGTGGTCAGCAGTGGTTCGCTGGCCGACAGCGTAGTGGTGACGCCGACGAGCGTCACGCTGGCAAACGCCAACGGCTCCACGCTGCTTACCGGGACGACCATCTCCGGTTATTCGAACTCGACCGAGCCGCTGCTCGTATCCGTGTCGACGACGCTCGGGAGCTTGTCGATGAGCGAGACGTCCGGCCTCGTACTGTCCTATGGCTACAGCACGTTCAGCGGCTCGAGCTTCTCCTTCGTCGGCGACCAGTCCGACGTGCAGAACGGCCTCGCGTCACTGACCCTGACCGGCTCGGGAACCACGGGAACGGCGTCGGTGGGGTTGAGCGTGACGGCAAACCAGACCGGGATCGCCTACCTGCCCGCGACCGGTCACTACTACGAATTCGTCGCCAACACCACCGACACATGGACGCAGGCCGACGCCGCCGCCCCGTTGCTGTCATTCGCGGGTCAAAACGGCTACCTGGCCTCGATCCCGACCGCCACCGTGAACACATTCGTCCAGAACCATCTGAACGGCGCGCAGAACGTATGGGCAGGTGGGATGTCCGTCGACTACCCCAGCGGGGAGCCGGGCAACACGTCGGTCCATCGCGTCTGGAGTTGGCAGAACGGCCCGCTCGCCGGAACCGTCTTCACCCAGTGCTCCAACATCTCCACCCAGTGCGCCCACACAGGCGATACCGGGGACTACTACGACTGGAACACCGGCGAGCCGAACAACTCCGGGTATTTGAGCGGCACGCCCGGATCGGGAGAGCATTACGTCGAGATCAATTATCTTGGCACCGGAAACTGGAACGACATTGCCAACAGCACGACGATCGCGGGCTATGTAGCCGAGTTCGGCACCAACGCGACCGGCGGAGGCTTTACGGGCTCGTATTCGGGGACCGCCAACGTCACGCTCGCCACTCCGCCCGGCCAGCCCACGGGAGTGACCGCCGCTGGTGGCAGCTCCGGCGGCGGCAGTGCGACCGTATCGTGGTTGGCGCCTTCGAACACCGGGGGGACGCCGATAACCGGGTACACCGTGACCGCCAGCGGCGGCGCCGGGACGTGCACGACCTCAAGCGCGCTGAGCTGCACGATCACCGGACTGGCGAACGCGGCAAGCTACACCTTCACCGTCACCGCGACTAACGCCGAGGGCACCTCATCCGCCTCGAGCGCGTCGAGCAGCACGACGGTGTCCGGCGCGCCCGCCATCCCGACGAGCGTGTCGGCGACGGCGGGAGCGGCGCAGGCGACAGTGTCGTGGACGGCGGCCTCGGGCGATGGATCGACGATCACCGGGTACACGGCGACGGCGAGTCCGGGCGGGCGCACGTGCAGCTGGACCTCAGGGGCCACCAGCTGCACGGTTACGGGTCTGACCAACGGCGCGAGCTATACCTTCACGGTCACTGCCACCAACGCCAACGGGACGGGAGCTCCATCGAGCCCATCGAGCGCGGTAACGCCGCTCGGTGTCGCGGGCGCACCGACCGCTGTCTCGGCGGTCGGGACCAGCGTGCCGGGCGCGCAGGCGACGGTTTCGTGGTCGGCACCTGCGAGCAACGGAGGCAGCTCGATCACCGGATACACCGTCACCGCCAGCGGCGGCGCGGGCTCGTGCACCACCACCGGCGCGCTCAGCTGCACCGTCACGGGCCTCACCAACGGCTCGAGCTACACCTTCACCGTGGTCGCGACCAACGGCCAGGGGAGCTCCTCACCCTCGAGCGCGTCGAGCAGTACCGCAATCTCGGGCGCGCCGGCCATCCCCACCGGCGTAACCGCAGTCGCGGGCGCAGGACAAGCGACCGTCTCCTGGACGGCATCCTCGAGCAACGGTTCGGCGGTCACCGGCTATACGGTGACGGCGAGCCCAGGCGGCCAAAGGTGCACCTGGACCTCGGGCGCCACCAGCTGCACGGTTACCGGCCTCACGGACGGCACGAGCTACACGTTCAAGGTCTCCGCGACCAACGCCGACGGGACGAGCCTCCGGTCGACCGCGTCGAGCTCGGTCACCCCGTTGGATGTCCCGGGTCCGCCGACCGGCGTCTCCGCGGATGGCGCCAGCGTGCCCGGCAGCCAGGCGACGGTGACCTGGTCGGCACCGGTGAGCAACGGGGGAAGCACGATCACCGGCTACACGGTCACCGCCAGCGGCGGCGCGGGCACGTGCTACACCGGCGGTTCACTGAGCTGCACAGTCACGGGACTGACGGACGGATCGAGTTACACGTTCACCGTGATCGCCACCAACGCCCAGGGGAACTCCGCTCCGTCGGGCGCCACCGGCAGCACGATCGTGATCGAATTCCCGCACGCGCCCGTGATCCAGACGCCGGCGGACGGCACCGACACGAACGTCAACGAGCCGACCTTCTCCGGTACCGGCGAGGCCGAAAGCACGGTCACGATCTACGTCGCCGGCGCGGCCGTCGGCACGGCACCCGTCGACGGCAAAGGAAATTGGTCCTTCACGCCCTCGAGCCCCATCGCGGACGGCACCTACAGCTATGACGCGACCGTCACGGACTCGTGGAGCAACGTCAGTCCGGCATCTCCGAGCGAGTCGCTGACGATCGACACGGTCGCGCCCTCGGCGCCGGTGGTTCAGACGCCGGCGGACGGCACCGATACGAATGTCAACGAGCCCGTCTTCTCGGGCACCGCTGAGGTGGGGAGCATGGTGACGGTCTACGCCGACGGGTCGGCGATCGGGTTCGCAACGACCGACGGCTCGGCGAATTGGTCCTTCACGCCGTCGAGTGTGATCGCCGACGGGACCTACACGATCGATGCGACCGCCACTGATGCGGCTGGGAACGTCAGCCAGGCATCCACGGACACCTCGCTGACCATCGACACGGTCGCGCCCGACGCGCCCGTGGTTCAGGCGCCCGTGGACGGTACCGACACGAACGTCAACGAGCCGACGTTCTCGGGCGTCGCGGAGGCAGGGAGCACGGTGACGATCTACGTCGACGGCTCGTCGATCGGAACCGCTCCCGCCGACAACGCCGGGAACTGGGCATTTACACCGGCGAGTGTCATCGCCGACGGTACCTACACCTTTGATGCCACCGCTACCGACGCTGCTGGGAACATCAGTGAGGCGTCCGCGAGCGAGTCGCTGACGATCGATACGGTCGCTCCCGACGCGCCGGTGCTCACGACGCCGGCGAGCGGGACCGATACGAATGTCAACGAGCCCGTCTTCTCGGGCACCGCGGAGGCGGGGAGCATGGTTACGGTCTACGCCGACGACTCCGAGATCGGGACCGCCGCGACCGACAACGCCGGGAACTGGTCCTTCACCCCCTCGAGCCCCATTGCGGACGGTACCTACACGATCGATGCGACCGCGACCGACGCGGCTGGGAACGTCAGCCAGGCATCGGTGGACAGCACGCTGACCATCGACACGGTCGCCCCTGCCGCGCCCGTAGTCACGACACCCGCGAGCGGCACGGACACGAACGTCAACGAGCCCGTCTTCTCGGGCACCGCCGAGGCGGGCAGCATCATCACCGTCTACCTCGACGACTCGGCGATCGGAACCGCCGCGACCGACAACTCGGGGAATTGGTCCTTCACGCCGTCGAGCGTGATCGCCGACGGGACGTACACGGTCGACGCCACGGCGACAGACGCCGCGGGCAACACGAGCGACGCATCCACGGACACCTCGCTGACGATCGACACGGTTGCCCCTGCCGCGCCGGTGGTTGCCACGCCGCTGAACAACGCCGACACCAATATCAACGAGCCGACATTCGCCGGAACCGCAGAGGCGGGCAGCACGGTCACCGTCTACCTCGACGGATCCGAGGTCGGGACGGCGCTGACTGACAACTCCGGGGACTGGTCGTTCGCGCCGTCGAGCGCGATCGCCGACGGGACGTACACGGTCGACGCCACGGCGACCGACGCGGCCGGGAACGTCAGCCAGGCGTCCACGGACACATCGCTGACCATCGATACGGTCGCCCCCGACGCGCCTGCCGTGATCTCTCCGGCGAATGGCACGGATACGCACGTGACCGAGCCGACGTTCTCGGGCACCGCCGAGGCGGGGAGCACGGTCGCGGTCTATCTCGACGGTTCGCCTGTCGGGACGGCGCTGACCGACAACGCCGGTGATTGGTCGTTCGTGCCGTCGAGCGCGATCGCCGACGGGACCTACACGGTCGACGCCACGGCGACCGACGTCGCGGGCAACACGAGCCAGGCTTCCACCGAAACCTCGCTGACGATCGATACGGTCGCCCCCGACGCGCCTGCCGTGATCTCTCCTGCGAATGGCACCGACACGAACGTCGACGAGCCGACGTTCTCGGGCACCGCCGAGGCGGGGAGCACGGTGGCGGTCTACCTCGACGGCTTCGAGATCGGGACCGCGCCGGTCGACAATGCCGGGGACTGGGCCTTCACGCCGTCGGACGGGATCGCTGACGGGACCTACACGGTCGACGCCACGGCAACCGACGCCGCGGGGAACACGAGCCAGGCTTCCACGGGCACCTCGCTGACGATCGACACGGTTGCCCCTGCCGCGCCGGTGGTTGCCACGCCGCTGAACAACGCCGACACCAATATCGACGAGCCGACGTTCGCGGGCACCGCGGAGGCGGGGAGCACGGTGACCGTCTATGTCGGCGGCTCCGAGGTCGGTACGGCGCTGACTGATAACTCCGGGGACTGGGAGTTCGCGCCATCGAGCCCGATCGCCGACGGGACCTACACGGTCAACGCCACGGCGACCGACGCGGCGGGGAACACGAGCCAGGCTTCCACGGACACCTCGCTGACGATCGATACGGTCGCCCCCGACGCGCCTGCCGTGATCTCTCCTGCGAATGGCACGGACACGAACGTCAACGAGCCGACCTTCTCGGGCACCGCCGAGGCGGGGAGCACGGTAACGATCTATCTCGACGACTCGGAGCTCGGGACGGCGCTGACCGACAATGCCGGTGATTGGTCGTTCGCGCCGTCGAGCGCGATCGCCGACGGGACCTACACGGTCGACGCCACCGCGACCGACGCCGCCGGCAACACGAGCCAGGCTTCCACGGGCACCTCGCTGACGATCGATACGGTCATCCCCGACGCGCCTGTCGTCACCTCTCCCGCGAACGGCTCGGTGTCCAATGACGTCTCGCCGACTGTCACGGTTACCGGCGAGGCAGATACGAACGCCACCGTGGAGGTGGACGGAGCCGACTACGGCCCCGTGCCGCTGAACGGGTCGGGCACCGGACAGGTCGCGATCCCCGGTCCCCTGTCGGCTGGGCAGCACAGTGTGCGGGCCCGTCTCGCCGACGCGGACGGCAACGTGAGCGCTTGGAGTGCAACCTCGGACTGGACCGTCAAGGTGAGCACGAGCGTTCAGCTCACCGGACCGACCGCCGGTCCGACGAACGCGGTGACGCCGACCGTCAGCTATATCGGCGAGGCCGGAGACGAATACGTGATCACCGTCGACGGGCAGACGGTCCTGACCGGAGTCATCCCGGCCGGTGGGAGTGGATCGGTGACGATGCCGAGCGCACTCTCCGACGGGGTGCACACGATCGCCATCACCGTCACCGACCAGGCCGGCAACCAGGCGTCGGCGAGCATCGTGGTCACGATCGACACCGTAGCTCCCGGTGCCGTCACGGTGGTCTCGGCTCCGGCGGCAATCACGAACAGCACCTCGGCCACCTTCTCCTTCTCGGACGACAAGCCAGGCGTCGTCTATCAGTGCTCGCTGGACGGCAACACGTGGGCAACGTGCGCAAGTCCGGTCACGTTCTCCGGTCTGAGCGATGGACCGCATTCCCTGCTCGTGCGCGCTGTCGACCCGGCCGGGAACGTCTCGCCGACCTCGCAGTACGCCTGGACGATCGATACGACGCCGCCTCCACCGCCGGAGATCCTCGGCCGCCTGGCCGCCGTCAGCACTCCCGGGCCCATGACATTCGTCTTCTCGACCACGCCGGATACGACGCTCGAGTGCTCACTCGATGGGGCCCCCTTCGAGCCCTGCCCGGCCCAGTACACCGTGGGCACCCTCCCACTCGGTCCTCACACCCTCGACGTCCGCGCGGTCGATGAGGCCGGCGACATCAGCCAGTCGAGCAGCTATCACTGGACCGTGATGCGGAGCAGAGGTCCTCTCGGCATGCCGCACTCGGCGCAGCTGACGATCGCCTCCAGCGCCACGGCCTCCGGCGCGCGCTACCTGACCGTGGGCTGCAACCTCAACGCGGGCTCGGTCGAGCGGTGCACGGTCACCGCCTACTACCACGGTCGAGTCATCGGCTCCGGTACGACCGCTGTAGCTAAGCGCGGGAGCACCCACACCATCGTGACTGTGTCCCTCAACGCGGCCGGCCGCAGGCTGCTGGCACGGGCCATCGCTGGGCTGCCAGTCACGCTGCGGGGCGCCGCCCGTCCGTTTGGCTTCGGCCTGCTGGCCGCCAACACGCACACCGTCATGTACCAGCCCCTGCGCTTCGTGATCCGCGATCTGATCTTCAAGTCCACCAGCTCGGACTTGACGCCCCGCGCGAACACCATTCTGAGGGCCATCGCGCATCAGCTGCGCGGTGCCAAGACGATCGTCTGCGAGGGCGACACGGACTCGCTCGGAAGCTACGCGTCCAACTATGCGCTCGGCCTGCACCGCGCGCAGGCGGTATGCGCGATGCTGCGCCGCCTCGGGGTCCGCGCCCACCTCAGCGCGATGAGCTACGGGGACGAGCGCCCGGTCGCGTCCAATCGGACGGCCGCAGGACGAGACCTGAATCGACGGGTCGTGATCCGCGTGAGCTATTAGCGCCTTGCCCGATTCTGTAAGCGGGGCTGACCCGGCCATTCACCACTAAGATTGTCGCCCCCCGCGCGAGGAGGCGACGGCAGTGAACTACGACGAGTATCTCCGGCGAGTCCCCAAGGTCGAGCTGCATTGTCACTTCGAGGGGACCGTCCGCCCGAAGACGTTTGCCGACCTCGCTCGCAAGCACGAAATCTCCCTCACCGAGTCAGATCCGGAGCGACTGTATGACTACACGTCGATCTATGAGTTCCTGGAGATCTTCGCGCAGGTGTCATCGACGCTGATCGATCGCGACGACTTCGCCCGGGCGGCGTTCGAATCGATCGAGGACGGGGTCAGGCTCGGCAACCTCAGGTACCGCGAGATGTTCTTCAACCCGACGCTGCACACGCGGCGTGGGGTGCCCTACGCGACGGTGGTCGACGGCCTGGTCGACGGGGTGCGGCGCGCCGAGTCAGAGCTTGGGGTCCGGTGTCGCTTGATCGCGGACGTGTACCGGCAGGACTCCGCGCAGGAGGCGGCGGACATGGTGCGCGACGTGCTCGAGCATCGACGGGATGAGGTGATCGGCCTTGGGATGGATGGGGCGGAGGCGCCGGATCCGCCGGAGAAGTTCACCGAGGCCTACCGTCTCGCGGCGAGTGGCGGTCTCCGGCTCACCGCCCATGCCTGTGAGGACGCGCCGGCGGAGAACATCACCACGTGCCTCGACGTGCTCGGGTGCGAGCGCATCGATCACGGCTATCACGTGCTCGGCGATCCCGAAGTGGTCAAGCGCGCGCGCGAAGAAGGGATTCTGTTCACCACCTGTCCGACCGCGACGGCCGTGTGCTACTTCACCGAGGACCTCACCGAGCATCCGATTGTGCAGATGGAGAAGGAGGGGCTGCGGATCACGCTCAACTCCGACGACCCGCCGATGTTCCACACCGACATAGGCACCGAGTTCACGAAGATGGTCCCGGCCGCCGGGTGGGACGCGGCGCGCGTGCGCGAGCTGTGCCTCACCGCCGTCGACGGATCGTGGATGGACCCCGACGAGCGGCTCGCGATGCGCGGACAGGTCGAACGCGAGCTCGACGAGCTCGACGCCGAGCTCGCCGCCTGACCTCGCCCGCCCGACGTCCTATCCGATCCGCCCAGCCGCGTACGTGTACTCGTGGGCGAGGCTGCGCAGTGCCGATCCCTTCAGGGTCACCGACTTGCCCGCGGTGTTCGCGTAGACGACCTTGGATACGGCGCTCACCTTGAAGTAGGCCTGCTTGGCGATCAGGTAGCCGGCCTTGACGGCATTGGCCAGGGGCGAGAGCTCCGACAGCGTTTCGGGGGCCTTACTGATCGCGCCCGTCCCCAGGTGCGAGACGAGGTAGCGGACGACCTCCGCCGCGTGGTCCGAGGAGATCACACCGTCGTAGGCGTTGGGATACCACACGGAGTCGGAGATGCCGCGGACGAGGAGCCAGGGCACTCCGAGCTGGGCGCCCACGAAGGCGAAGCCGCTGCCCTCGTTCTCCTCGGCGTCGGTCGGGTAGAGCATGTTCTGGGCCTCGATCCAGGACAGGGGCTCGGTCCACACGTCGGCTTGGCCGACCACGCCGGCGAGCACCTTGTTGGTGATCGTGCCCGTGCGCTTGGAGTCGCCGGTGGCGTCGGCGATGGTCGTCGTTCCCAGCAGCCCGCTCGCGCCGGTGGCGAGGTCGACGAGCTCGTGGGGTGCCGCGTAGGCGCCGACCTCGACCCATTGCTTATCGGGGGCCGTTGGGCCGTTGCCGTAGTGGCGGGCGTCGCGCGGGGTGGGGAGGGCGTTGCCGTAGCCGGTGACGATCGCTCCGCGGAGGTCGGTCTTGGGGGTGACCCGGACCTGCTCGCCGATGTAGGGCTGCTGATCGCCGCCGAGGAAGTAGTGGATCGAGGACTTGTCGGCCACGAACCCGCTGACCACCACGTCCCCGACGTGGACGGCCGCGTTCTGGGCGCCGGCGGTGCCCGAGAAGAGGGTGGCACGCGGGTGGAACCTGGTGTCGAGGATGTAGGTGGCGAGCTCGGCGGCCTCGTCCACCTCGCCGCTGCATACGTCGACCACCGGGACGCCCGCGATGGTGCCGATCCAGTACCGGAGTCCGTCGATGTCGACGTGGCGGGTCACGTGCATCTCGGCGAGGATCGCCGCCTGCTCGGGCCCGAAGGCGCTGACCACGCCCACCGGGGCGGGATGCGTCGGTGCGATGCCCGAGGCGTCCGAGGTCGGGTAGAGCGCCGACGCGGTCAGGGCCGTCACCAGGGCCGCCGACAGCGCCAGGAGCACGAACAGCGTGGAGCGGCGCCTGAGACTCATGCTCGCAAACCGTTCTAGATCGTGGAGGCGGTGACCGAGGCCGCGGTCGGCTCTTCCGTGCTTCCCGCCTCTTTGGGAACCGTCTTGCGGGCGAGGATGTAGTAGACGACACCCGCGAACAGGGCCCCCATGAACACGCTGAAGTCCGCGCCGTCGGCGGCAGGCCCAGGCGAAGACGCCCCCACCAGCGGACCCTGCCACACGGTCGTGTTGAGGAACGAAGCCGCGGCGAGCATGCCGACGATCTGGGCAACGACCCCCGGGACGTGAATGCCCCCTTTGCGCCAGTAGATCCCGGCCCGCCCGCTGAGAAGCGAGCGGGAGTCGTAGGTGCCCCGCCGCATGAACCAGTCGACCAGGAAGATCGCCACCCAGGGAGCGATCCAGATGATCATGAAGAGCAAGAAATCGGTCAGGAAGGTGTTGAACCCAGAGGAGAAGATCGCGACGGCGGTGAGGGCGCCGGCGACGGTGGTGTCGAGGATGACGCACTGCCAGCGCTTGATCTTGGGCATGATCGCCTGCAGGGTGAGGCCCGAGGAGTACAGGTCGATGCTGTTGATCGCGAAGAGCTGGATGATGATGAAGATCAGATAGGGGACGAGGAACCAGGCCGAGAAAGCGTGGGGGAGGCCGGCGATGGGGTCGCTGGCCGAGGGCACGGCGGTGGCCACCGCGGCCCCGAGCAGACCCAGGAGCGTGCTCGGGACGTAGCCGCCGATGGCGACCGACCAGACGATCTTCTTCTTACTGGCGGTGGTGGGCAGGTAGCGCGAGTAGTCGTTGGCGTTCATCACCCAGCCGTAGCCGCCGGCGGAGAGGATCAGGGCCAGCCCGACAAACATCGTCTGCCAGCTCCCGTTCGTTCCCGCGCCGAGGTGGGCCTTGGGCAGAGCGAGGATCGCGAGCACGATGAACAGCCCGATGAAGGGCAGCGCCAGGTAGCGGAGGATCCGGAGCATGGTGCCGTGGCCCATGAGCGGAAGGAAGAGCTGCAGGAAGGCTGCGACGACGATCAACCCCACCTTCAGACCGGTCGATGAGTGCACCCCGGCCTTGTCGGCGAGCGCCAGTCCGGCGAGGACGATCAGGGCGAGGCCTTCGGTCTCATACCCGACCTGGGTGATCCAGTTGAAGAGGGAGACGCCGCGGGCGCCGTTGGGCCCGAAGGAGGCGCGGGAGATCGCGAACGCCGAGGTCCCGGCGGCCGGGCCCTGGAGGCTGCCGAGGCCGGCGACGATGTAGGACAGGTTGCCGATGGCGATGATCAGCGCCACCTGCCAGAACGTCAGCCCGAAGGTGATGAGCAGCGCTCCGTAGACGACGTACTCGACGTTGAACAGCGCCCCGGCCCACATCCAGGTGAGGTCGAGCGGCTTGCCGCGGCGCTCGGAGTGCGGGATGTAGTCGATCCCGCGCGCCTCGAAGGCGGGCTCGCTGGCGGCGGGTCCGCCGCCAACGCCAATCGCACTCGGGTCCAGTGTGACTCCGCTCACGGGTACCTCCATCGTCGACGGTGCGTGATTCTGTTCGATGTTGCTGCGGCGATCTATGTCCACACGGCCAAAGA
>Ga0302324_100011717_pt1 | contig 17962 bp, 15 predicted proteins | sample Palsa_T0_1_FD_201949 | JGI IMG/M metagenome (GOLD analysis project Ga0302324, IMG submission 201949) | Peat permafrost microbial communities from Stordalen Mire near Abisko, Sweden - Palsa_T0_1 | ecosystem: Environmental > Terrestrial > Soil > Palsa > Peat permafrost | place: Sweden: Abisko... | reverse complement strand
TCCGGCCCGCCGGTTTGCGGGAGCGCCAGCCCACCTGGGAGCCTCCGGTCGATATTTTAGAAACGGATTTTGAGGTCGTGGCGCTGATCGCCTTGCCCGGTGTCGACGCCGAAAAGGCCGAGGCGGTGATCGAGGATGATTATCTGGTGATTGCCGGAGCGCGGACCTATCCGCCAGTGCTGCGGACTGCCGCCATTCACCGGCTTGAACTTCCGCAAGGCCGCTTTTACCGGCGCGTGCGCTTGCCGGCAGGCCGCTATAGCGGCGTGCGCCGCGCAGTCGTCGACGGCTGTCTGGTGGTCACTTTGCAGAAGGCGGAGGCGGGACGTGGCTGATAACGAAATGCTCGCAAAAAACGGCACGGTCGAAGGGGCGGGCGGCCAGACAACCCTGCCGCCGTTGCCGCCGGACGCGCTGATTATCGTGCCGGTGCGCAACACTGTGCTCTTCCCCGGCTTGGTTCTGCCGATCACCGTCGGCCGCGCTAAATCCATCGCCGCTGCCCAGCAGGCGGTGCGCGACCAGCGCGAGGTCGGCATTCTCTTGCAGCGCGCTGCCGACGTTGCCGATCCAGGCCCTGTCGACATGCACCGGATGGGCACGATCGCGAATGTCGTGCGCTATATCACCGCGCCGGACGGTTCGCACCATTTGATCTGCCAGGGCGAGCAACGCTTCCAGATCGTGGAATATCTCAGCGGCTGGCCGTTTTTTGTCGCCCGCGTGACGCGTATTCCGGAACCCGAGGGCCTTTCGGCGGAAATCGAGGCGCGCTTCGTCAATCTGAAGGCGCAAACGCTGGAAGCCATTCAATTGCTGCCGCAGGCGCCGGCCGAGCTGCTCGCCGCCGTCCAGTCGATTGAGACGCCGTCCGCGCTCGCGGACCTGGCCGTCTCCTATATGGACGTGAAGCCCGAGGAGAAGCAGGAAATTCTCGAGACCATCGATGTGTCTGCGCGCATCGACAAGGTCTCGCGCATGCTCGCGCACCGCATCGAAGTGTTGCGGCTCTCGCAGGAGATCGGCCGGCAGACCAAGACCGCGCTGGACGAGCGTCAGCGTGAGGCGCTGTTGCGCGAACAAATGGCCGCGATCCAGCGCCAGCTTGGCGAGGGCGAGGAGGGCAAGGCCGCCGAAATGGCGGAGCTCGACAAGGCCATCACCAATGCCGGCATGCCGAAGGACATTGAAGAACAGGCGCGGAAGGAATTGCGCCGGCTGCAACGTATGCCCGAGGCTGCGGGCGAATACGGCATGGTGCGGACTTATCTCGATTGGCTGATCGAACTGCCGTGGGCGTTGCCCGAGGAAAAGCCGATCGACATCGCGCAGGCGCGACGCATTCTCGACGAAGACCACTACGATCTCGAAAAGATCAAGCGGCGCATCGTCGAATATCTCGCCGTGCGCAAGCTCGCGCCGCAAGGCAAAGCGCCGATCCTGTGTTTCGTCGGACCGCCCGGCGTCGGAAAAACCTCGCTCGGCCAATCCATCGCTCGTGCCATGGACCGAAAATTCGTGCGCGTGAGCCTTGGCGGCGTGCACGACGAAGCCGAGATCCGCGGCCATCGGCGAACGTATATCGGGGCGCTGCCGGGCAACATCATCCAGGCGATCCGCAAAGCCGGAACGCGCAATTGCGTGATGATGCTCGACGAGATCGACAAGCTCGGCGCCGGCATTCAGGGCGATCCGGGTGCCGCGTTGCTCGAAGTGCTCGATCCGGAGCAGAACAACACGTTCCGCGACAATTATCTCGCCGTGCCGTTCGACTTGAGCCGGGTGGCGTTCATCACCACCGCCAACATGCTGGACACCATTCCCGGTCCGCTGCGCGACCGCATGGAAATCATCAGCCTCGCCGGCTACACCGCCCACGAGAAGCTGGAAATCGCACACCGCTACCTGGTTCGCCGGCAGATGGAGGCCAACGGGTTAAAGCCCGGACAGGCCGAGCTCGCCGACGAAGCGATCCGCGATATCATCCAGAATTACACGCGCGAGGCCGGCGTCCGTAACCTCGAGCGGCTGATCGGCCAGGCGCTCCGCAACGCCGCCGTGCGGATCGCCGAAGGCGGCAGCGGACCGATCCGCATTGCCCGCGGCGACCTTGTCGCCATTCTCGGGCCGCCGAAGTTCGAGAGCGAGACGGCGATGCGGCTGAGCGTGCCAGGCGTGGCCACGGGTCTCGCCTGGACTCCGGTCGGCGGCGATATCCTCTTCATCGAGGCGACGCGCATTCCCGGTTCGGGCCGGCTCATCCTCACCGGCCAGCTCGGCGACGTGATGAAGGAAAGCGCGCAGGCCGCGCTCTCCATTGTGAAGAATCGCGCCGCGGCGCTCGGCATCGACCCCGGCCGCTTCGAGAAGAGCGACATTCACGTCCACGTTCCCGCTGGTGCGATTCCGAAAGACGGCCCCAGCGCCGGCGTCGCCATGTTCATGGCGCTCACTTCGCTGATGACCGACCGCACGATACGCAGCGACACCGCCATGACCGGCGAGATCAGTCTGCGTGGGCTGGTGCTGCCGGTCGGCGGCATCAAGGAAAAAGTCGTTGCCGCGCACTCGGCCGGCATCCGGCGCGTTATGCTGCCGGCGCGCAACCGGCGGGATTATGACGACATTCCCGACGTCGCGCGCCGGGAGATGGAATTCATCTGGCTTGAGCGCGTCGAAGAAGCGGTCGCCAATGCCCTTGAGCCGAAGAGGCCGGCCGACTCGCCGGCTTCCATCCCGCAGCTCGCCGGCGCGGAAGCGTAGTCCTGCCGGCCGGCCTCGCGCGTGCGAGGGGACGTCCATTCCTTCTAAACGTACGCTTTCCAGGCATGATGGGCGGAAACAGGGTAGTGGTACAGTTTGGTGAAGCTGCTGAAAGACTGGGAAGCAGCTCAATAGCCCCAGGTAATGAGCACAAGGGAGGCGTCATTGAGTCTCACAAAGAAAGAGGCTCGCGCAAAGATACGGAAGGCGGTGGGAAAGCCAGTCAAATTCGATTATCCCAGCAAATTCAAGAGGCGAGGCCTTTTAAAGGAACGAGTGATTGTGTGGAGTGGATGGAGCGAAGAAAGCAAACGGAAACGGGTAGGTTATTGGGACGTGGTTGATCTTATTAAATTTCCGCACAAGGGAGGACATCGGCTCTGGATACGAATTGGCTATTATAGGCAGGTCGGCAACAAGCTTCGGTGGGCTAGCCAGACGACCATCACGGAGCCCCCTCACACAATGAAGCGAATTTTTGCGCAGGCCGCCAAGCAGAAGAAGTGGTTTCGAGACGTGTTACCCCGGACTTGAAACTGTACCATTACCGGAAACAGCAATCGTTTCCACCCTCGCGCCTGTTTTCGTAATCTGGCAAAAACGTCCCGAAGTAACGCGCGAGGAAACGTCGCAATGAATATCACCGTCGGCAAAAAAGCGATCGCCGAAGCGACCGAGAAGCTCAAGAACTGGGGCCGCTGGGGCAAGGACGACCAGATCGGCACGCTCAATCACATCAAGCCGGAAGACATTGTCGGCGCCGCCGGCTTGATCCGCAGCGGCAGGATTTTTGCGCTCGGCATTCCGCTCGACCGCAACGGGCCGCAGACCGGCCTGTTCGGCAATCGCTGGAATCCGATCCACACTATGTTGGCCACCGGCACCGACGCGGTTGCCGGGCGCTATGACAAAGTACCGAACATCCGATACGCCGACGATTCCATCAATCTACCGGTCCAGTGTGCCACGCACTGGGATTCGCTCGGGCACATCTTCTACGAAGATAAGATGTACAACGGCTTCGACGCGCGCGAAGTCGATTCAAACGGCCTGCACAAGCTCGGCATCGAGCACGCCAGAAACAAAATGGTCGGCCGTGGCGTGTTGCTCGACATTGCCCGCTTCCGCGGCGTGCCCTGGCTCAAGGATGGCGAAGCGATCGGCAACGACGAACTCGACGAATGCGCCAAGAAGGAGAATGTTGAAATCAGGCGTGGCGATTTCGTCATCCTGCGCACCGGCCAGATGGAGCGCTGTCTTCATGAGAAGCAGTGGGGAGCCTACGCGGGCGGCAATGCGCCGGGCGTGAAGTTCGAGAATTGCTATTGGTGCCAGGACAAAGAAATCGCCGCGATCTGCTCCGATACCTGGGGCGTAGAGGTACGACCAAATGAGACCACGGAAGTCAACCAGCCGTGGCATTGGGTGGTGATCCCGGCCATGGGCCTCACCATGGGCGAGATGTTTTACCTCAAGGAGCTGGCGGAAGATTGCGCGGCTGACGGGATTTATGAGTTCTTCTTTTGCGGCTCGCCGCTAATCATTACCGGCGGCACCGGTTCGCCGCTCAATCCGCAGGCGATCAAATAATCTGCCGCAGCGTGCCGGTGCCTGTCGCGAATAGCGCGTCGCGCAGGGTCTTGCGGCCATCTATCGTTTGAGCGCGGCGTTGATCTTCGGCAACACCTTCTCCGCCAGCAGCACCATGGAGCGTTTGGCAAGCGCCGGATCGCGCCAATCCTTGCCGGCATAGAGGAGGGTACCGAAGTCGCCGATGTGCTCGCGGAAGCGCAAAATCTCGTCGGCGACCTTGTCCGGCGATCCATGGATGACGAGAGCGTCGCAAATGCCATCGAGCGTGACTTCGGTATCGGGCTGATCGCGCCGCGTCTTGAACGCGTCGATCCGGCCGCCTTTTTTCAATTTGGCGAGTAGCTGACTGTAATAGAAGCGGTAGGGGCTATTAGCATCGGTCGCGTAGGCGGCGGCGGTGCGGTCGTCGTCCGCGACAAATATGCTTCTGGCGACGCGCCAGTTCGCCGGATCGGCCGCGCGGCCGCCGCGCTGGCAGCCCTCCACGTATTTTCCCCAATGGCTCTTGACCCATTCCGGCATCAAAAAATTCGCCGAAATTGGATCCCAGCCACGCGCCGCGGCCTCCGTTACGCCTTGGGAGAAGGGCGCAACGACGGTCACGACGATAGGCGGATGGGGCTTTTGCAGCGGCTTCGGCAGGAAGCCCTGGCCGATGTCGAGCATCGCCTGCCGCTCAATCTTGATGTTCCAATATTTACCTTCGATGTTGTAGGGTGGCTCGCTCGTCCAGATTTTGAGTACCGCGTTGATCGCCTCGACGAACATGGCGTTTCGGTCGGCGTCGAGGTTGCCGTATGCCTCGGCGTCGGAAAGCAGCCCGCCCGGGCTGATGCCCAGGATAAAGCGGCCGCCGAGCATATGATCGAGCATGGCGATCTGCGAAGCGGTCGTCACCGGGTGCGTATTCGGCATGTTGATCGTGCCGGTGCCAAGCTTGATGGTACGCGTTGCGTCGGCAATGCTGGCTATGAACATGGCGCTGGAGGTGATGTTTTCCGCCCGGTCGGTGGCGTGTTCGCCGACATAGCCCTCGACGAAGCCGAGTTTGTCGGCGAGCAGGAACGCCTCGCGGTCCTCACGCAACGACTGCCGCCAATCCTTGTCCAGAGGATGGATTGGCATGGTGAAGAAGCCGAGCTTCATGAACGGTACGGGCCTTTCTTTGTGGTCTGATTTTTCGGAGGCGGGCGTGCCGCCTCCAGGCGCGTGCGTCACATCTTGAACTTCACGATCTTCTGCTGCTGCTCGCCCAGCCCGTCGATGCCGAGCCGCACCACGTCGCCGGGTTTGAGGAATTTAGGCTCGGGTTTGATTCCCATGCCGACGCCCGGGGGGGTGCCGGTGATGATCACATCGCCGGGCTCCATGACGAAGAACTGCGAGCAGTACCAGACGAGGTGAGCAACACCGAACACCATGGTGGCGGTAGTGCCTTTCTGCCGGCTCTCGCCATTGACGGTCAACCACATGTCGAGGCGCTGCGGGTCGCGAATCTCGTCCTTGGTGACAAACCACGGCCCGAGCGGACCAAAAGTTTCACAGCCTTTGCCCTTGCCCCATTGGCCGCCGCTTCTTTCGATCTGAAAGTATCGCTCGGAGACGTCGTTGGCGAGGCAATAGCCGGCAACCGCTTCCATCGCCTTGTTCTTAGCGAGGTAGCGGGCCCGGCTGCCAATGACGACGCCGAGCTCGACTTCATAATCGAGCTTTGTTGACTCCTTCGGAGTAATGGTGTCGTCGTGCGGTCCGCAAACCGAAGTCGGTGCCTTGTTGAAGTAGATCGGCTCCTTTGGAACCTGCATACCCGCTTCGGCGGCGTGGTCGGAATAATTAAGACCAATGCCGATGAAGTTGCCGATCTTGCCGATGCACGGTCCAAGGCGAGGCTTGCCCTTCACCAGCGGGAGGGCGTCAGGCTTGAGTTTGCGTAACTTGGCAAGGCCTTTCGCCGAGAGCACGTCACCCGCGATGTCGGGAATAATCTTGGATAAATCGCGAATTCGGCCTTGGGTATCGAGTATGCCGGGCTTTTCCCGGCCGGGCGGGCCGTAACGGACGAGTTTCATGCAATCTCCTTTGATGTCGGTCAGTAAGTTTTAAAGCTACGGCCACTTCACCACTGGCGGCAGCGACGACAGAATAGATTCGACATTACCGCCGGTGCGCAAGCCAAAGACCGTCCCGCGGTCATAAAGCAAGTTGAATTCGACGTAGCGTCCGCGGCGTATAAGTTGCTCTTCGCGTTCTGCTTCAGTCCAGGCCTTTTTGAAATTTCTCTGCACCAATTCAGGATAGACGGCGAGAAGGGCGCGGCCAACTGATTGCGTAAAGCCGAAATCGGCATCGAAGTCGCCTGAGTCGAGCCAGTCGTAAAATATGCCGCCAACACCGCGCGCTTCGCCGCGATGCTTGAGAAAGAAATATTCGTCACACCACGTCTTGAACTTGTCGTAGGGGGCGACCGCCGAATGAGCATCGCACGCCTGTTTCATCCCAGCGTGGAAGGCGATCGTGTCAGGGTCGTCTTGGCCGCGGCGGCGCGCTAGGACCGGCGTTAAATCGGCGCCGCCGCCGAACCAGGCTTTGGTGGTCACCACATGGCGGGTATTCATGTGCACGGCTGGAACATGCGGGTTTTGCATGTGCGCGATCAGCGAGACGCCGGTCGCGAAAAAGCGCGGATCGTCGGCGGCGCCAGGAATATCCTTGCGGAATTCGGGTGCGAACTCCCCGAAAACGGTGGAGACGTGGACGCCTACTTTCTCGAACACCCGGCCCGTCATGGTCGCCATGACGCCACCACCGCCCGGGGCGCCGGTATGATCGGTGCGGGTCCAGGGCTTGCGCACGAACCGGCCGGGAGCGCGGTCGCCGAGCGGTCCATCAAGGGGAAGGGCATCTTCCAATTGTTCAAACGCCGTAATGATCTTGTCGCGTAACGTCTCGAACCAGGCGCGCGCCCGGTTTTTGCGGGTTTCTATGAGGTTAGCGTCCAAGGCTAGTGGTCCGATTCTAACATTCGCATTCCGGTGCGGCAGGCTATCATGCGAATGTTAGAATCAAAGGACCACTAGCAAGTATCAGTGCCAGTGGAGCTTTGGATTTGACATTCGCTTCTAGAGTTCGCGGCCCAGTTGGTAGCGAATGTCAAATCCGCTCCACTGAAAGCTCGTTGCGCGCGATGCCCTTGCCACAATGGCAAGCGACGGGAAAGCTTGTCCAGACTGTCACATTCCGGGGCGTATATATTGGGCTGTGACAAGAAGAACACCTGAGCCGAGGCCGATCGCGCCGTGCTGCCGACTTCAAGCCGTCCTTCGCGCCGCCGTTTGCTGAGAGGCGCCGCGAGCACTGGGGTTGGGCTCATAGCGACGCCCTATTTGCTGCGCCATGCGGCAGCTCAGGCTTGGCGTGCCGGCGACCCATTCAGCCTCGGCGTCGCAGCCGGCGCTCCGCGTCCGGACGGGTTTGTGCTCTGGACCCGGCTCGCGCCTGACCCGTTATGCAACAATCCGGCGACGCCGGGCGGCATGCGTGGCAGCGACGTCGCAGTCGGCTATGAAATCGCGACCGACTCTCATTTGCACAATATCGTGCGGCGTGGCGAAGCCATTGCCGAGGCGACTTTTGCGTATTCGGTCCATCTCGATGTCGCGGGTTTGGATGCGGGCCGGCCTTATTGGTATCGCTTCACGAGTGGCGATGCGTCGAGCCGCATCGGGCGGGCAGTCACGCTGCCGAAGCCGAATGGCGCGCTCGATCGGCTCAAGTTCGGATTCGTCTCCTGTTCGAATTACGAGCACGGATATTTTTCCGCGTACCGCCATCTCGCCGAGGAAAATCCGGATTTCATTCTGTTTCTCGGCGACTACATTTACGAGTATCTCGAAGAGCGCCGCCCGATCGTCCGCCGGCACTCGGACGGCATCGAAGCGTCGACGCTGCCCACTTACCGCAATCGTCACGCCCAATATAAGCTCGATCCCGATCTTCAGTTGCTGCATGCGGAAGCGCCCGCGCTGGTCACCTGGGACGACCACGAGGTGCAGGACGACTATGCCGACAAGTGGTCGAAGTTCTTCGACGACCCGCCGCAGTTTCTGAATCGCCGTGCGGCGGCGTATCGGGCGTTCTACGAGCACATGCCTGTGCGCCCGATCATGTCGCAGCCGGAAGGACCGGTCATGCGCATCTATGATCGGTTCACTTTCGGCGACCTTCTTGAGATTTCGATGATCGACGGGCGGCAATACCGTTCGCGCGAGGCCTGTTACGCGCCGCCAAATAAGGGCGGCACTCACCTCGAATCCAATAAAAGCTGCCCGGAGCGGAACGACCCGGGAAGAACCATGCTGGGCTTCGCGCAGGAAGCCTGGCTTCACACCAACCTCTCCCGCTCGAAGGCGCATTGGAATTTGATCGCGCAGGACGTGCTGATGGCGCAGTTCGGCATCAAACAAGAAGACGGCCACGGTTTCTCAACGGATGATTGGGATGGATATCCGGCCAATCGTTCGCGCCTCCTCAAACACATTCGCGACAGTCAGGCATCAAATCCCGTGGTCATAGGCGGGGACGCGCATTCGTTTTTTGCCAATGACCTGCGGCTTGATTTCGATGATTCGTCTGCGCCTATCGTGGCCACCGAATTCGTCGGCACCTCGATCTCCTCGTATGGGCCACCGTACGAGCCAATCGCGCGGTCGCTACCAGACAATCCGCATGTCCATTTCTTTGACAGCCGCCGTCGTGGCTATGTGGCGATAGATCTCGTGCCAACGCACATGCAGGTGAGCATGCGGGTCGTCTCCGACGCCGCCGACCCCAAGGCCGATATTTCGACCCTGAAAGCGTTCGCCGTTGAAGGCGGTCGGCCCGGAGTGGTGGCGGCATAGCGAATATTGCGGGGCCGCGGCGGCATCCCTTTGGCCCGGACGATTTATTGCGCGCTGTGTTTCGTTTGCCTCATAGCCTCGCCGACGGCCATGGCGGCGGCGACAGCTACATTCAGTGAGCGCAATCCCTTGCGCATCGGAATGCGCAAGCGCGCATCCGCCGTCGCGTGGACTTCCGGCGCCACGCCAGCGGATTCACGTCCGAATAAAAGAACGTCGCCCGTCCGGTAAACAAAATCGAGATAGGAGCGCGATCCGGCGGTTGTGAACAACACGAGACGACTGCGTTCAATGCGGCGCCAGGCTTCAAAATCCAGCCATGACCGATGCCGTTTCATCGTAACCGCATCGAGGTAATCCATGCCGGCGCGGCGGAAGGCGCGATCGGTCGCGGGAAAGCCCGCCGGTTCGATTATGTGGGCTTCGATGCCGAAGCACGCGCATAGGCGCAAGATTGTTCCGGCGTTTTGCGGGATGTCGGGGTGGTAAAGGGCGATCCGCATGGAATCAACTCATCCGCGAGCTCGGCTCTTACCCGGTCCCCGACTCCGACCGCGCGAAAACGGGCGAATTGGCATTGCCGCCGTGGCGTTTGGCTCACCTCGTTGGCACACTTGCGCTATCGCAGTAAGGGTGCCAATAGAACCTCGCCGGATTGGCCGCATTGATCTCCCCCAGATTGCATGTGGCCAGGCCAGCCACCGCCGCACGGGCCCTTCTAGGGCGGCTCGCAGCGTGGACGGCATGAGCGGCAAGACGACGAGGGACGAAGGGTGAGGATAATCTCCGCACCGGGGTTTGGCGGCGCAATTTCCACCGACCGGATTTCGCTTCCGCGATCCGGCGAAGCGATGCCGCCGCTGTCCGCTAACGACAAGGTTCGAGCATGAGCGAACATTCGGTCTACAAACCAGAACATCCCTTCATGCGCTGGCTCGAGCGCCGACTGCCGATCGCCGGTCTGGTCTACTCGTCCTTCATCGTTTATCCGACGCCGCGCAACTTGAATTATTGGTGGACGTTCGGCGGAATTTTGACGTTCATGCTCGGCGTGCAGATCGTGACGGGCGTGGTTCTGGCCATGCATTACACGCCGCACGTCGACTTTGCGTTCAATTCCGTCGAAGCCATCATGCGCGATGTCAATTACGGTTGGCTGCTGCGCTATCTGCACGCCAACGGCGCCGCGTTCTTCTTTGTCGCCGTCTATGCTCACATTGTGCGCGGCATGTATTACGGCTCGTACAAGGAGCCGCGCGAGGTCTTGTGGATTCTCGGTGTCATCTTGTTCCTCTTGATGGTCGTGACCGGATTCATGGGCTACGTCCTGCCCTGGGGGCAGATGAGCTTTTGGGCCGCCACCGTGATCACCAATCTTTTCTCGGCAGTCCCGCTCGTCGGCAATCCGATTGTCACCTGGCTGTGGGGCGGTTTCGCCGTAGGCAATCCGACGCTCAATCGCTTTTACTCGCTGCACTATCTGCTGCCCTTCGTCATCGCCGGCGTCGTCGTGCTGCATATTTGGGCGTTGCACATGGTCGGGCAAAACAACCCGACCGGCGTCGAGCCGAAGACGAAAAAAGACACGGTCGCGTTCACGCCCTATGCGACGATCAAAGACGCCTTTTTTATCGGCGTGTTCTGCCTGTTCTTTGCCTGGTTCATCTTCTACATCCCCAACTACCTCGGCCATTCCGACAACTACATTCCGGCCAATCCGGGCCAAACTCCGACGCACATCGTGCCGGAATGGTACTATCTGCCGTTCTACGCGATTCTGCGCGCGATCCCGAGCAAGCTTCTCGGCGTCATCGCGCTCCTTGCATCCATCGTGCTGCTCGCTTTCCTGCCCTGGCTCGACACGTCACGCGTCCGTTCGGCGAATTATCGTCCGCTCTACCGGCAGTTTTTGATCGTGTTCTTCCTGGTCGTTATCGGCCTCGGTTACCTCGGTTCGCAGCCTCCCGAGGGGGGCTATGTCATCGCGGCGCGCATCCTCACCGCCTACTATTTCGTGTTTTTGCTGATCATCTTGCCGCTGCTCGGACTGTTTGAGACAACGAAGCCCCTGCCAAGTTCGATCTCGGAATCGGTTTTGCGCGAGGGCTTGTCGGCCGGTGCGTCGGCGCCGCCTCCGGCGAAGGCTTAGGAGCGCGACCATGAACGCCTACCGCCGCACTGCATTCGGTCTCGCGTTCTTCGCCGCCGTTGCCGCTTTCGGCATGCGCGCGGCGTGCGCGCAGGAAGCCGAAGCTCCGCCCGGGCAGCGCTGGTCGTTCGCTGGGCCGTTCGGTCTTTACGATCCGCAGCAGTTGCAGCGCGGATTCAAAATCTACCGCGAGGTTTGTTCGAACTGCCATGGTCTAAAGCTTTTGGCATTTCGAAACTTGGCCGATCCTGGCGGTCCTGACTTCACCGAAGCAGAAGCCGCGGCGATAGCGGCTACTTTCCAAGTCACCGCCGGCCCGAACGATCAGGGCGAAATGTTTCAGCGGGCAGGCAAGATTTCTGATCGGTTCCCGCCGCCTTTTGCAAACGATCAGGCGGCGCGAAACGCCAATGGCGGAGCATTGCCGCCCGATATGTCCGATCTCGCCAAGGCTCGTACTTACGAGCGCGGTTTCCCCTGGTTCATTTTTGACGCATTCACTCAGTACCAGGAGGAAGGCCCCGATTACATTCATGCCATTCTCAACGGTTATGAAGATCCGCCGGCCGGTTTCACGCTGCCGCCGGGTGCTCAATATAATAAATATTTTCCGGGTCATGCGATCGGCATGCCGAAGCCACTCAGCGACGGTCAGGTCGAATATACCGACGGTACGCCGGCGACGGTTGATCAGTATGGACGTGACGTCGCCGCTTTTTTAGCGTGGGCTTCGGAGCCCAAGCTCGACGAGCGCAAGCGGCTCGGCTTCCAAGTGTTTGTTTTTCTCATTGTGCTGACCGGCTTGCTCTATTTCACCAAAAAGAAAGTCTGGCACGACGTTCTCCATCATCCGGAACTGCTCGAGCCCCGACCGCCCACGGAATACCCCAAGAGCTAATTGCAAATCTCGGCGGTTGGTCCGCGCTGGTTAAGCCAAGCGGCGCGGCTCAGATCGTGGTGCAGGCGCGCGAAGAACGCTATGCCGGTGGGCAGAGCACTTTCCGGCGGCCACTCTCGTCGTTCTGCTGCGATAAAGTCCGTTCGCTCCGATCGGGCGGCGCGGTCCTGGCCGTTAGCGTTACGAAGCCGCTGCGGTTGCGCCGCTCCGGTCCGCCACAGTAAAACCGGCTGTAAGACGTGTGAAAGATCGCGGACGAGAGGCTTGCAGACAATGACGACCGCTACCCTAGAAAGCGACCTAAAGGCCGCAATCCGCAACATTCCGGACTATCCGAAGCCGGGCATCATATTTCGCGACATAACGACTCTTTTGGGTAACGCGCGGAGCTTCCGCCGCGCGGTCGACGAACTCGTGCAACCTTGGGCGGGCAGCAAGATCGATAAGGTTGCCGGAATTGAAGCACGCGGCTTTATCCTGGGCGGCGCCGTAGCTCACCAGGTTTCCGCGGGCTTTGTACCGATCCGCAAGAAAGGCAAGCTACCGTTCAAACGCGTCAGCATCGGATATTCGCTGGAATATGGCATCGACGAAATGGAGATGCACGAAGACGCGGTGCATGAAGGCGAACGGGTGGTCCTGGTCGACGATTTGGTCGCTACGGGGGGGACCGCTGAAGCCGCCTGCAAGCTGTTGAAGCAAATCGGCGCCGACGTCTTGGCTGCGTGCTTCATCATTGACCTGCCGGACTTGGGCGGCGCGGAAAAAATTCGCAAGCTCGGAGTTCCGGTACGCACGCTGGTGAGCTTCGAAGGACACTAAGCGCACCGGAACCGCGCGGCGGTGTGAAAACCCCGCGGCTCGCCGTTGCTTCGCGACCGCTAACCGGCCGAATGGCCTTCCCGCTTGCCGCCGCGGCTGAGCGACGAGTTAACCCGTCCCATGAGCAGCCGGAGTTCCAAGTCGCGAAATTCGTCGAAAATCTGAGCGATCCATTCGTGAATTTCCGTCGGTCCGCCTTGTCGCTTTGCCAAATAAGCGCCAAACGAAAAACTTGGCCGATCAATTACGCCGCGGACAATCGCGGACAATCGCGGAATACGGATCATGCCACATTCGGGACCGGTTCCAAGGAAATCCTCCTTGGCGAACATGACCGATACCGATTCGTTTTGGACAGGCACAATTGTGACGGCGAGGCGGCTACGCAGCTCAGCATAACTGCGCACCGTCGTCGGTGCCGGGTCGGTGATGAACAACACAATCGGCTCCATCGACAACCGGCGGGCTTCCTGGAGAAAGCCGATTTCGCGGATGACACCGAAAAAATGGTCGAACAAAGGGGAGCCGAGGTCGATAACTTTCGTACTCGCCGTATCGGCGATCAGGCGGTCGAATAACTCCATCTGGCCGCGCGTACTGGTGATATCGACCGGCCAGACAAGCTTGGGAAATCGCTCGGCGAGCAGCGACTCCCGCGGATTAAGGTCGTAGCCGACCAGCGGTCGGCTTCGCGAATAAAGGAATTCGATCAAGAGTCGGGCAAGCAGCGTCTTGCCGACACGCGGCCGCGGCGAGGCGACAATATATATCGGAGCCGGCTGCATCGTTACAGCAAGCGCATTTCCGCGGTTCCAAACATCATCGCAGTATAGCGCGGCCGTGAATGCTGCGCGCCGGGTCTACGATCGGCCGACCGCTTGCACCCGCGGCGCTTGTGCGGGCGCGGCGCCGCTGGTCACGAGTTCATTGAGTTTAATACGGTCGTACTCGCCCCACACGTTTCCGAGCCAGTGCCGAACGTAGCCGCGCAGCACAAACGAGTAATTGGTGGACTCACCTTTGGCTCCTTTATTGGCGACAAAGGTGAGGAATGGCACCGAAGCGAGTTCCACCTGTTCGTAGGCCATCTCGTTCAGCTTGGGGATGGTAATCTCGATGGCGTCCTTGAGTTTGCGGAAATACGACGCATGCGTGGCCTGATCCCACTCAAAGAAACTCGTGTTGTTGATGAAGTTTTTCACCAGGAAATACTTGCTATCGACGGCGAAGGTGGCGGTGTCCTCGATCTCGTTCAGCGAGGCTATCGAGGAGCCGAGGATGTGGAAAATAATGAAATTAAGCTGGCCCTTCTTCACCGCGTCGAGGAAGCCGATGTCACGTAACGCGCGCAACGTCGGCGATAACAGGCCTGCGCGTACGTCGATGATCGTTACGGACGCATCGGCGCTGGTCAGCGTGTCGAAGATGCGCATTTGATCGGCGACTGAGGTGACGTCGACGATGTCGCAATTTTCCGGATGAAAGCGCTTTAGAGTGCCCTTTGGCGATTCGGTATCGAACGCCCGCGTCGGCAGGTGATGCGCCGTGAAGTAGTCGAGGAGCGTGCGGGCGACCGTTGTCTTGCCCACGCCTCCCTTGTCCGCACCCACCACGATCACAGTCGGCTTAGACATGCCTATACCTCACTAGCGGCGCCGCTCCGCGAGTCTGGCCGAGTCGTTCTGCTCATTGCACCGGATGACTGCGGCCGAATCGGGCGCATCACGCTCATTTCCCCGTGCGTTCTTCTACACACCCCGTGCGCCGTTTGGAAGCCTTACCTTTCAAGCGTATGTGCGCGGCAGCACTTGTGATTCGGCCGAGCTTTCGATTTGAGACGCGCGCGTTCGCACGGTGAAGCCGCGATTCGCGCGGCTTATTGGCGCTTCCTTTCATGCGGGCCCCAAGGACCTGAGCCTTCTGTAGGTTCCTCGGTTTCCACAGGCTGCGGCGAATTCCATGGCCCGCTTGGCGCCGCGGAGCTCCAGGGACCCGGCCCGGCCGAATCATTTGCGCTCGCTTCGCGCTCCGGCGCGGGAAGCGCGACTGGGCCGGAATCGTGGCCGGCGGCAAATTTCACCAATGCCGCGACCCGGGTGTCAACCGACGGGTGGGTGTCGAACAATTCGCCAAAACCCTGACGCGGATTGTCGATGCACATTTCCATCACTGCCGACGTTGCTCCCGGCAGTTCGCCGCGGCCTTCGATTTTGCGCAGAGCTGAAATCATGGCGTCAGGATTTTTGGTGAGCTCCACCGACCCGGCGTCGGCGAGCAATTCACGCGATCGCGACAAGGCAAGGCGAATGACGAAGGAGAGAACATAAGCAACAACGATGAGCCCGATGGCGATTACGATGGCTAGTCCGGCGCCGTTGCCGCGACGGTCGCCGGACGATCGGGGGCCGCGGAAGCCTCCGTAAAACCACATCCGGAAGAACAGCTCGGCAAAGAACGAAATAGCGCCGGCGATAATCACGGCAATGACCATCATCCGCACGTCGCCGTTGCGGATATGGGTCAGCTCATGGCCAAGCACCGATTCGATTTCGGCGTCATCGAGCACGTTCAGAAGACCGGAGGTGACGGTGATCGAATACTGCCTTTGATTCATGCCGGTCGCGAACGCGTTAAGCGCGTCGCTCTCCATCACCTTAAGCTTCGGCATGGTGATCCCGCGCGAAATACAAAGATTTTCCAAGAGGTTGTAGAGACGCGGCTGCTCGGCGCGACTAACCTCGCGGCCGCCGGTGATCGCATCGATCATGCTCTGATGAAAATAATAGGCCACGACCACCCACAGCACCGTGCCTAACGTGGCTAGAGGCGCCGCAGCGATCAGGTCCCGCCAAGCCAATCTCATAAGCCTGTCGATGTCGGCGTTGACCGACAGCGCCTCTGCGGTCAACGCACCGGCATAAACAAGAAGATAGACAAGAAAGAACAGGCCAACGAGAAGCGCAATCGAACGCCGGCGGTTCGATTGGATGTGGCTGTAAAGACCGTATGCGGCCATCGGAGTGCTTCGCAGCTTACTCCAGCGCGGGTGAGAAATGGGTGCGCCGGAGGGCCATCCGCGCCGCGTGCCAGTGGCCAGGCGGACCGGATATTGACGTCATCGCGTTGGTCCTAAAACTTGACCTGCGGTGCCTCGCCGACCGTTTTGCGCTCGTCGCCGAGGTCGAAAAATTCCTTCGGGGCAAAGCCAAGCGCGGTCGCGAACAGGGCGGCTGGGAATCTCTGGGTTGCGGTATTGTATTCCTGGACCGCGTTATTGAAGAACCGCCGCGACGCCGCGATCTTATTCTCGAGATCGGCGAGTTCGGCTTGCAACTGCTGAAAGTTGGCGTTGGCCTTCAGATCAGGATAGGCCTCGGAAAGCGCGAAGAGCTGGCGCAGCGCCCCGGACAACATATTCTCGGCTGCGGCCTGTTGCGCCGGCCCTTGCGCTGTCACCGCGGCATTGCGTGCTTTCACCACCTCGTCGAGCGTGCCGCGCTCGTGAGCCGCATAGCCTTTCACGGTCTCCACCAGATTGGGAATGAGGTCATGTCTCTGGCGCAGCTGGACATCGATATCGGCGAAACTCTGGTTGACCCGCTGCCGCATGGTCACGAGGCCGTTGTAGATCGTGATGACCCACAAGACGATTACAACGATCACGGCAAGGACGATCAGTGTCGAGGTGCTCATTTGCAAAAGTCCTCTGGCAGAGAGGGTCGATCGAAGCCTCCTCTCGGCGCTCTAAACCCGCTCTAAATACGACGAATCGTTGCAGCCGTTAAGGTTAGCCGGCGATGTACGTCGCGCCGCCGCCGCTTCTCATCTAGGGAAGCGCGGCTCGACAAAGAAGGGCTAGCACAGTGCCGGATCGTTCTTTGCACCACCTTTCCACAGGTCATCCTAAGGCGCACAACGCGTTTTTTGACGGTGCGGAAGCGGTTGACGCGCCTGTTAGCGACCTCAGGCGTGATCGTGGCGAAGACTCAGGTTGGATCGCAGCCGCGGACGACGACCAATTCAATCGCGACATCGCCGCCATCGAACGGGCGAGCGTCGCGTTACGCCGGGCCGAGCCGGCGCTGAGGTCCTGGGCCGCGCCGCCCGCGAGCCTCAATAGCCCGCGTCCGCTTTGGCTGATCATCGGAACGCTCTGGGTCTCTACCGCAATCGTCGCACTGACCGCAGTGTTCGCGGTTTACGTCCTCGCCAGCTAGCGCAAAGCCGCGGGCTCCGGCGGTTCAATACGCGTTGCGATAAGCCGCTCGGGAAAGCAGCGTGCGGACAATGATCCGCAGGTCAAGCCACATCGACCAATTGTCAATGTAGGCGAGGTCGAATTCGATTCGTCTGCGCATCTTTTCGTCGGTGTCGGTTTCGCCGCGGCAGCCGTGCACCTGTGCCCAACCGGTAATCCCCGGCCTGACGTTGTGCCTGCGCGCATAAAGCGAAATGCGCCGCTGGTATTCCTGGTCGAGCGGCAACGGATGCGGCCGCGGTCCGACCAACGACATGTCGCCGGTGAGCACGTTGAAGAGTTGCGGTATCTCGTCGATGTTCCAGCGTCGCAAAAAGGCGCCAACTCTGGTGATGCGCGCGTCGCCGCGAGTCGCCTGTCGGCTGCCGTCGTCAACGCTGTGCATGGTGCGAAACTTGATGATGCGGAACGGCTGCTGATTGAAGCCGTAGCGGCGCTGGCCAAAGAAGACCGGTCCGCGGCTATCGAGCCGAATGAGAACCGCGACGGCGAGGAGAAGCGGAGTAGCCGCAATGAGCGCCGCTGCCGCAATGGCGAGGTCGAATAGGCGCTTTTGCATGATCTCGAAGCGCGAAAGTGGT
>Ga0302324_100011715_pt1 | contig 17964 bp, 17 predicted proteins | sample Palsa_T0_1_FD_201949 | JGI IMG/M metagenome (GOLD analysis project Ga0302324, IMG submission 201949) | Peat permafrost microbial communities from Stordalen Mire near Abisko, Sweden - Palsa_T0_1 | ecosystem: Environmental > Terrestrial > Soil > Palsa > Peat permafrost | place: Sweden: Abisko... | reverse complement strand
TTTTTCCAAATTATCCGTGTCCAGGCCCGCCGCGAAGACGAGGTCGCCGGCGTCGTCAAAAAAGCTGTTGGCGCTGTAAATGGAGTAGGCCAGGCCATGCTCTTCGCGCACGGTTTGGAAGAGGCGCGAACTCATGTTTTCGCCCAGGACGACATTGAGCAGGCGCAAGGCGAAACGCCGCTCGTCGTGCCTTGAACAAGCGCGGATGCCCAGGGCGATCTGCGCTTGTTCGGTCTTCTTGCTCAACAAACGCAGAGCCGGTTTGGTTTGCGTGGAAACGGCAGGGGTGCAACAGGGCCGCGCGCCGCGGGCGAATTTCCGGGAATATTTCGCCGCCGCCGCCACCACCTCGCGATGCGTGATTCGTCCGCCCGCCGCCAGCAACGTGGCCGGGGCGACATAGTTCTGTTTTTGATAATCCACCAACTGTTCACGCCCGAGGGCGTCGAGTGTTTTTTCCGTGCCCGTGATGGAGCGGCCCAAAGGTTGATCGGGCCACATGGTGGCGTTGAGCAATTCCTGCACGTACTGCTGGGGTTGGTCCATGTACATGGCCAATTCCTCCTTGATGACTTCCCGTTCCTTGTCCATTTCCACCGGATCAAAGGTGGAATGCAGAAACATGTCCGTCAGCACATCCAGCAAGCGCGGGAAATGATCGTGGCGCGCCTTGGCGTAAAAGCAAGTATGCTCCTCGCTCGTAAAAGCGTTGAGGTAGCCGCCGATGCCCTCGACCGCCTGCGAGATTTCCCGGGCCGACCTGCGCCCGGTGCCCTTGAACAACAGATGCTCGATGAAATGCGACACGCCGCTCAACGGCGCCGGTTCGTAACGTCCGCCGACGCCGACCCAAATGCCGAGGCTGACGCTGGCCATGTGCGGCATTTCCGCCGTGGCCACGGTCAATCCATTTTCCAGCCGTGTTACTTTATACATCGGGATTCCTGCGCCATAAAAACTCACGCCAGGGCGCGCGGCGTCACTTCCGGCGGGCCGACCTGCCTCATGTACTCCATAATCCGGTCCACCACTTCCTGCGTGTCGTCGGTAATGACGAACAAATCCAGATCGCCCGGGCTGATCATCTTCTTCGGGGCCAGGACGGATTTCATCCAGCGCACGAGGCCGGTCCAATATTCGCGCCCGAAAAGAATGAGTGGGAAGCGCGGGATGCGTTGCGTCTGCACCAGGGTCAAGACCTCGAAGAATTCGTCCAGCGTGCCGAACCCGCCCGGCATATAGACGAAGGCAATGCTATACTTGACAAAGCAGACCTTGCGCGAGAAAAAGTAATGGAATCGGAGCGGGACGTTGGTGAAGCGGTTTCCTTGTTGTTCGAAGGGCAGTTCGATATTCAGGCCGACCGATTTGCCCTTGGCCTCAGCCGCGCCGCGATTGGCGGCGGCCATAATGCCGGGTCCGCCGCCGGTGATGACGGCCAGGTTATTGCGGGCCAATTCCTTGGCGATGGTGGCGGCCGCCTTGTAATACGGATCGGCCGGCGGCGTCCGGGCCGAGCCAAAGATGGTCACCGCCGGTCCGACCTGCGAGAGAATCTCGAAGGAATCGACGAATTCCGCCATGATGCGGAAGACACGCCACGGGTCTTCTTTGGTAAAAGCGACAGGATGGTTAATCATGTGAAGGCACATTTAGAACCGACCGGCGGCGCACTGCAAGAAAAGGATGAAGAATGAAGGATGAATGGAATTGAGCGGCATGGCGGCCGTTTTCTTGCTTTTTGCTTCTTCATTCTTCCTTTTCCAGGGCCGCGTTTGGCCGGCATATTTGCCGCTTTTAAACTCGCAGCAAGATTTTTTAATTTTTCGAAGGCGACAATGAGCACGTCTGGCTTTTCCTGGCCGCCCGCCTTAAAAAGCGGCAATTTTTCACCGCAATTTGGCGCAATTTACCTCGGTCATTCATTTGCTCGTTCTGCACTCTGCACTCCCTACTCCCACGCCCCCCCCTGCTGCGCCGTCTTGTCTCGCCTCAGCATTAGCAAAGGCGGAAGACCTGGCGCAGGCTGGCGCAAACTTTCAAAGAACACTTGCGTGAATCACATTGCAACGACAGGCTTTTCAAAGAATGCCATCTGTTCCATTTCATCCACCTTTTGACAAGTCGCATGAACAGGGAAATTGGTGATCAATGCCTCAATCATAGGATGTCTTAAGTCTTCGGACGACCCAACGTGGTAGAAGTGCTCGCGCAACAAAATATGGAATCGAGGATCATTCCAATTCTGTTCTATGAGTGTGTTTTTCCTAAATTCGTTGCTGTGCCACGTCGAAAGTATAAAGCCGCATGGCGACTGTTTGAGAAGACACGCCAACTCCGTTTCGTCCGCTTCCGACCATGAGTTGAAGTAGTCAACGTGACGGCCAGCGTATGGCGGGTCAGCGTAAATCAAGTCACCCGGCTTGGCTGATTCCAGAGTTTCTCTGAAATCGGTTGGGGCAAACGTCCAGTCAAAGGAGGAAATGACTTCGGAGATTCGTCTGATTTGATTCGCGATTTTTGTCACGTAAGCCTGCGCGAAACGCTCCGGTTTGTGGCCATACGGCACGTTAAATTTCCCGGAGCGGTTGAACCGCATCACGCCGTTGAAGCAAGATCTATTCAGGAAAAGAAAATCCAGAGAGGTTGGGTCGGAGTTGAAACGATCGCGGACTGTATAATAATAAGGCTCTCCTTCCTTCCGCAATTTTTCCCCTTCTTCAGCGAGAAAAGATTTGGCGATGGCAGCGGTGAGATGCTCGTTTTGAATCTCCTGATAGAGACGAATGATATGGATGTTCGAATCGCTCAGAAGCGCCGTTTTTGGTTGGACGTTGAGCGCAACCACGCATGAGCCGCAAAAGGGTTCCATCCAACGGTGGAAGCTCTGAGTTCCAGCAATAGCACTAATTTCGCCAACCAACTTGGTTTTGATGCCTTGGCACTTGAGTGGAGGGACGAGTGGCGGCTTGCTCATTCGCTTTCCTCCTCGGATTTCCCAGTTTCGTCCTCAGCCATGTCAACAATTTCTTTTTCGCGCGCGCGAAGCGTGTCAACTCCACGTTCTTTATATTCGAGATAAGTTTTCAAGTTTGTGTATGGCCGCGTCACGGACAACGCCTGAGCCATATCCCGCGTCAAATAAAACATCCAGTAATCGTCATAAATCTCCTCGCCCAACTGCGCAAATGGTCCCGTCCCGTTCACAAGTTGATCGATTTTAAGCACAGACCCGATGTTTTTTGTGTTACCGCTGCCGGGACGAGACGATGCAATCCGATATTTCGGCTGCGCAAAAAAACGAAACTCTTTGACGACGGATGGGATTTTCGGAAGATCGTCGAGGGTAAATTGTTTGCGCTCGTCGGCAACATCGTCACATTTGGAATAAATGACGCCCAAGACTAAATGTCCCGCATATTGGCTATAAGGGTAAAGGGTGTTCTTATTGCTGTCTCGTTTTCTGAAATAACCCGTGAACGCGCCGAGGGTCATACCGTTCACTTCCGAGTCACTCGTCCGATATGTGCTCTTGATGTCCACCGCAAATTTTCGGCCTGTCCCTTCGTGGATGAATGTCAGATCAGGATAAAAATTCTGCTGCGGGCACAACTCAATTTTGAGTCCGTGCGTCTTTCCAAATTCAACGAACATCGGGAAAAAGAGCAGTTCGAGCACTTTGGAAACTATTTTTGTGTCCACGGAAATGGTGTAAATGCGGCGGTACACATCGATGAATCCTTTGATAATCCATTCACCTTCGTTTGTGGCAACGCCTTCGCGAACGATTCAGCGTGGGCTTGGAGCTCCCGTAAGAATTGTTCGCTTGTCATGCTTAAGCCTTTGGCGTTTCCGAAAAAAAGCAGTGATTCATCGCTGTCGAAATCAACAACTACCGATTTTTTAGGATGTTTGAAAGGGAATAATTTTCCCTAGACGGGGTACGTGGCCCTGGATGCGTTTGCAGGTGAATAACATTCTTGATTTGCGCGGTTCTTGGAGGCATATCGGGGAATGCTTATCAATCGCTCACCACTCTGGCTCGTTCGCGCGTTGATCGTGCCGGTTATTCTGGCGGGTTGTTGTGCTTGCCGCTCGCCGGGGAGTCACGAGGCGCGGAAAGGGGATGAGATTGTTGTCGCGGGCCAGTTTTTTCATACGGGCACGCCGGTTGTGCTTTGGATGGACCCAGGCGGTTATGATGCTTATCGCGTGCAACGGCGTTTTGGCCCTTACACCAATTCGGATTTTGAGTCTTCGCGGCCCTTTCTGTCTTCGCCCGGCACGCCCAATCGTTACGATGTCCGCGACCGCAACTTGACGCCGGAACAACTCGAACGGGTGCGCGGCGGCGGCTGGGACCTGCCGACCCTTCAATCTAATGTGGATCAATTTGTGATTCATTTCGATGTGGCGGGCATTTCGCGGACGTGCTTCAAGGTCTTGCAGGATTCGCGCGATTTGAGCGTTCACTTCATGCTCGATTTGGACGGGACCATTTATCAGACGCTGGATTTGAAAGAGCGCGCGCGGCATGCGACCATTGCCAACTCCCGTTCCGTCGGAATCGAAATCGCCAACATGGGTTCCTACGGCGCGACGGAAAAAAGCCCGCTGGCCGAGTGGTACAAAAAGGAGGCCGCTGGCCGGACGATCATCACCATCCCGGAACGGGCCGGCCCGTCGCCGGAGCGAACGTCTCATTTTGTAGGGCGCCCAGCCCGGCGGGAGATGATCACGGGCGAGGTGCAGGGCAGGCAATTGAGTCAATACGATTTCACGAAGCAGCAATACCGGGCCTTGGCAAAATTGACGGCCGCCCTCTGCACGGTCTTGCCGCGCATCACCTGCGACTATCCGCGCGAAGCCGACGGCAAGCTGATGACCCACAAGCTGCCGGCGGAAATGTATCAGGAATACCACGGGGTGCTGGGCCACTATCACGTCCAAACCAACAAGGTTGATCCCGGCCCCGCCTTGCAATGGGATTACGTCATCGGCGAAGCGCGGCGATTGATGAAACTGCCGCCGCAACGCACGGTGGATGGAAAAAAGGTCGCGTTCCGTCCGAAATTGAAGGCCGATAACTAAGAATGATCCAAGTCGCTACTGGGCCGGGCCTGGGCGCCAATTGCTCATGTTTGCCCCGCCTGCGGGTGAAAGTTCAATGGCAGGGTAGTCACGTTTGGCCAAAGCGCTCTGGCGGACGATCAATTCATTCAACAGAGCCACCGGCGTTTCGTACCTCACAAAACCATCCGGCGGGCCGAACAATTGGGCCGGTGGCAATTCCAAACGAAGATCGGAAAAATTGAGGACCATTTCCCGCGGACCTGGCGAGGTGCTGATGCGGATGGGAAAGAACTTAGCGTCCTCGGCCTCCCAAATCTTGAACCGCTCGGTTGAACCGTCGGAGGATTGCACCAGCGCCTCGATTCGCCGGCAAGGATGACCGTTGACTTCCTCCTCGATGGCTCCGGTGGAGTTGAGCACCACGTTGGTGGGTTGGACTGCTGCTAACGACGGGGCATAGGCCTGCAAGGGGTCGCTGAGCACGAATCCGGCGTGCGCGATTTCGTTCCAAACGAAAAACATGCCGCCTTCGCTCCGCGCCCGTTTTCCCTTGATGGCGCTTTGGGGCTGGAAAATAAAGGAGCCTTCGCGTCCCAGCAGGTCGCCGGCAATAGTGCTTTGGCCGCCATTGGTGGAAGAGTACGAACCTGTTAATTTGGCGCTGAAGCCGGTGACATTGGTCAGCAAAAGGGCGACGGGTCCGGCCAGGAAATCGGGCGGCCTTTCATCGCCGAGGTGATAAAGCACCTTGGGCCGCGAAAAGCAACCGGTGAGGAGAGCCGCGGCCAGCGCCAGGAAACCGACTCGATAAAACATTTTCATGCCAGCTATCATGATGAGCGCGAATGCGCCCCGCCGCAAGCCTGTTTCGGACATTCCAGCCTTCGATCTCCGCTTGAAACGCAGGCTCCGTGCAGGGAAACAATGAACTCTTGCGCCCATGCAGGCATTTTGGCAGAGAATAGAGATCGTCTGCGATGTCTTGCGCGCGGACAACCATGAGCATTTACCGGCACATTCCTCGTCCGCCTTTGGGACAGCATGTTGAGTGGCTGTGGTACTATGACGAGCTTCAAGCCGACCACGACCGCGAGCACGTTTTGCCCGATGGCGCCTTCGACTTGATCATCAATCTCGAGGATCGTCCGCGAAAGCTGTTTGATCGTGAAAATGCGGGCCGATTTAATTCCTTCAAGCGCGGCTGGCTCTCCGGAGGCCACGCGGAGTTTTTGATTATTGACGTGCTGGCCGGCTCGACGATGATCGGCGCGCATTTCAAGCCTGGCGGCGCGGCGAGATTTCTCGGGCTGCCCGCGGGCGAACTTGGCCGGCAAGTGGTCGAGGTGGACGCCGTCTGGGGAGCAAGCATCTGGGAATGGCGCGATCGGCTCCTGGAGGCGGCGGGGCCGCAGGCCAAGTTCGGGGTGTTCGAGCAAATGCTCCTGCATCGGCTGTCCACCGCCGGCGCCAAGGCGGGCGGGAATAGAGGTGTCACCTGGGCCATCGGCCAATTCATGCGCGAACCGCATTTGCAAAACATCGCCGCCGTTTCGCACAACCTCGGCGTGAGCCACAAGCAATTCATCGAACAATTTCGGCGTGAAGTCGGGCTGACGCCAAAACTTTTTTGCCGCATTCGACGCTTTCAGGAGGTTCTGGGGCGCATTCATTCTCAAAAAGCGGTGCACTGGGCCGATGTCGCCTGTAGTTGCGGCTATTTCGATCAGGCGCATTTCGTCAACGATTTCCTCGCGTTTGCCGGGTTGAATCCGACGGCTTATCTGGACCGGCGGCTCGAAGGCGACTGGAATTTCATTCGAGCTGCGGATCGCGGGGAGAGGTGAAATTTTTCCAATACAATCGAATTGAGATGTGCAAAATGAAGGCCGACATGAGCAACAAAACATTGCAACCTATGAAAAAACAAAGAATCGCCGTTCTCGCGGCCTTTGCGCTGGCGGCTTTGGGCCTCGCCGGAGCCGACAGGCCATCACTCAATCCACACCTGGCTCCGCTCGAGCCGTTGCTGGGCAAAACGTGGAAAGGGACGTTCAAGGATTCCAAACCGGACCAACCGATCGTTGATGTCGAACATTGGGAACGCGCCCTCAATGGCCAAGCAGTGCGCCAGGTCCATTCGATCAACAACGGAGCCTATGGCGGTGAGACCATGTTCATCTGGGACGAAAAGAAACAGACTGTGGCCTATTACTACTTCACTACCGCGGGCTTCATGACCACGGGCACTCTACAGGTCAAGGACGGCCACCTCGTGACCAGCGAACAGGTCAGCGGCGACGCCGACGGCGTGACCGAAGTTCGCGGCACCAGTGAAATCCAGCCCGACGGCAAATTTCACGTCAAAGCGGAGTACCTCAAGAACGGGGAATGGGTCGTCGGCCACGAAGCCACGTACGAGGAGGCCCCCACGAGCGAGGTCGTCTTCAAGTAGCCTCGTCGCGGCCGCACTTCTTGCTTGTCAAAGCCGATGGGAATTGAGAGCTTCGGCGGCAACTTATGCCTGCCAAAGCAAAGAAAGACAGCCGAATGGACGCGTATATTTCCAGCGCGCCCGATTTTGCCAAACCCATCCTTAACCACCTCCGCGCATTGGTCCACAATGCCTGCCCGGATGTCGAGGAAACCATGAAATGGAGCCGGCCGCATTTCCTGCACAAGGGGTTGATGTGCGGCATGTCGGCCTTCAAGCAGCACGTCGCATTCGGGTTTTGGCTGGGCGAGATGGTTTTTGGCGAGCAGGGCAAGTGGACCGAAGAGAAAGATGGCATGGGGCACTTCGGGCGAATTACTTCACTGGCGGATTTGCCCGGCGACAAACAGTTGCTGGCCTACATTAAGAAAGCCGTCGAACTGAACGACCTCGGCGTCAAACGTCCCGCCGCTCCCCGGATGGCGGGAAACCGGGAATTGATCGTTCCCGACTACGTCACTGCGGCGCTGAAGAAGAATCCGAAGGCGCGGGCCGCGTTCGAGGCCTTCAGCTACAGCCATAAAAAGGAGTATGTGGAATGGATCATCGAGGCCAGGCGTGAAGAAACCCGCCAGAAGCGCATTGAGACCATGCTGACTTGGCTGGCAGAGGGCAAAACCAGGAATTGGAAATACGCCAACTGCTAATTCGGCGTCACTGAAGTGGCCGAGGGGCTGGGCGCCGGTTCAGCGTGCGTCAAATACTGCATCGTCACGAAGGCCGTCAGGAAGCAGAGCACCCCGCAGATCAAATATGGCAACGGCGCGTTGAGCACAAAGAGGCTGGCGGCGAACACCGGCCCCACGATCCGCGCCAGACTTCCCACGCCCTGCGCCACACCCAAAGTCGCCCCCTGTTCGTGCGCCGGGGCCAGCATCGAAATCATCCCGAAAACCGGCGGACGGGTCAGGCTGGAGCCGATGGAAAAAATCCCCAGGCCCACGAGCAGCGTTCCCCATCGTGTCAAATAGGGCAGAATGCCGATGCCAATGGCGGCCAGAAACAAGCTCAACGCGATCAGTTTTGGTTCACCCATCCGCTTGACCATCCGGCCCGCCGCGCCGCCCTGAACGCCCGCGCCGATCACTCCGCAATAGGCAATCAGCAGGGAAACCGTGCCGAGGCTCTTCCTGGTATCAATCGCAAAATTCTTCATGACCAGCAGGCCGATGGTGGATTCAAAACAGGTGAAGCAAAAAGTGGCCAGGAAAAAGATGCCGATAAGCAAATTGAGCCGCGGCGTGCGCAGGATGTGCAGCCATTGCTCGATGTGCGGCCGCTGCGTGACCGAATGCGCCGACGGCTTCCAGCTTTCCGCCAGTCGCGCCGACGCCCACACAAAATTCAGCGCGCACAGGGACGCGGCCGTCCACCCCGGCGCCGTCAGGCCAAAATACTTGCTGCTGACCGCGCCCAGGACCGGCCCAAGGATGAATCCCAGGCCGAAGGCCATGCCGATCAGGCCCATTTTGGCCGAACGTTGTTCCGGCGGAGTGATGTCGGCGATGTAGGCTTGGGCGACGGTGATATTGGCCCCGCACACGCCGGCAAAGAGCCGGGACAGCAGCATCACCCCGAGCGCCCAGTTGCCCGACAGGCCCGAACCGATGGCGAAGATGACGTACGACAAACAGGCGCACGCCGTGCTGCCGAGCAATACGGGACGGCGCCCCACCCGGTCCGAGAGCCGGCCCCAGACCGGAGCGAAAATGAATTGCATCAACGAATAGGAACCGATGATGGCCCCGATCATGAAGCCGCTGGCGTGAAAGTTTTCGCTGTAAATGGGGATCAGGGGCAGGATCAGCCCAAAGCCCACCAGGTCAATCAAGACCGTCAAAAATATGATCCAAATTGATGCTTTCTTCATTGGCATGCCAGCATTGCGCAATAATCGCCCGCCACTATGCAAAAGCCAGCCCGGAATGCAACAGTTCTACTTTGTTGGACAAAAATTCCGAGGCCTTTGGCAACGTCACCTGTTCCAAGGGGGTGTTTGCGGTCATCTCTGGGATTGACTGCAAACTCCCGCCGGCCATATCAATGACTCATGACAACAAATCTTGCAGATTTAACGACAAGCCAACTTCAAGGGTTTGGGACCATGGTGAAACGAAGCGTTTTCGTCTCCATTGCCGTGTTGTGCGGCGTTGCTCGCGCCTCGGGGCAATCGGCACATCACATGACCCTTGAGGACCTGAGGCATCTGCGTTTGCCGGACGTGGTTTTGGAGTCGGCAACGCCAGTGGCTCCGGACCTTCAGAAAAATCCTCACGCCGCGGCTTATGTTGAGGTCAAGGGCGTCATCGGCGGCAACATCCGCTTTGAGTTGTTGCTGCTGGAGACGTGGAACGGACGATTCGTCATGGGTGGGGGTGGCGGATTCGTAGGCACGGTGCAGAACAGCGCCAGTTATTCGGTCAACAGTGGTTATGCGACGGTCGGCACGGACACGGGGCACGAGTGGCAACCCGGCTACATGGCCGGTTGGGCATTTGACAACTTGGAGGCGCAGTTGAATTTCGGCTATCTCGCTGTGCATCGGACGGCCGAAGTGGCCAAGGCTCTGATCCGCAGTTATTACGGCGCGGACGCCGCATACTGCTATTTCACCGGATGCTCGCGCGGCGGAGGCCAGGCCATGATGGAGTCGCAGCGCTATCCAAACGACTTCGACGGCATCGTGGCTGGCGCGCCGGCGTTTGATTGGCCCGGCCTGGCCGCTAACGCGGTGGCGATGGAGAAGGCGCTTTACCCGGACCCTGGACATCTCGATCAAACGGCGCTGGACAAGGAGGCTCTCAGAAAGTTGCAGCAAGCCATTCTGGACCAATGCGACGCGCTGGACGGACTGAAGGACGGAGTTGTCCAAGACCCGCCTTCAGCGCACTTCGACTTGTCCAAAGTGCCAGGATTGACGGACGAACAGCGCAAAGCCATTGAAGCCATCTACGCAGGCTCCCATAATGACAAAGGGCCGATTTATCCCGGATTCACACCAGGGGCGGAATGCGATCCGGAGCAGTGGATTTTGTGGATTGTCGGGCCATCGCCGGGGCTGGCCAAAGATCATGCCCCCGATCTTTTGTTTGCCTTCGGCACGCAGATATTCAAATACCTTGTTTTCAATAATCCTGATTGGAATTATTCGACCTACGATTTTTCAAATTTTGCGGGCGAGACGAGATTGGCCGCGTCCTTTCTCGACGCGACAAACGTCAACTTGGATGGTCTTAAAGCGCGCAAGGGCAAACTCATAATATGGCACGGATGGGCCGATCCGGCGCTGCCGCCGCAAGGCACCATTGATTATTACCGTCAACTACAGACTCGCGATCCCAAGGCCAGCGAATATTGCCGGTTGTTCATGGTTCCGGGCTGTCTCCACTGCGGCGGCGGCCCTGGCGCAAGCGACGTGGACTGGCTTTCGGTGATTGTGGAGTGGGTCGAACACGGCGCCGCGCCTGACAGAGTGATCGCCTCCAAAAGCGACCACGGGAAAATCGAAATGAAGAGGCCCCTGTATAGCTATCCCACCACCGTTATCTACAAGGGCAGTGGTGATCCCGCCAGCGCTGACAGCTTTGTGGCTAAACGAGCGCCGGGGACAGCACATTAGCGCCGTGAAAATCACGAAGTATCCGGCCGTTTCGAATGCTCACAGTGGGAACCAGCGGCGTTCATTCCCAAAACGGAACCAGTGTGCCGTTACAGCAATGACTTTACAATGAACCCCTCTCCCTGCCCTCTCCCCGCTTTGCGGGGAGAGGGTGGCCGCAGGCCGGGGGGGTTTCGTGTAAATGTTTCATTGTAACACTATACTAGGGCGCTCTCGGGGCCTGCCGGAACACTCCTCTACTTTTGGATGATCTCCATGTCCTCGCCCAAGGCGCGTTGGAGACGGGCGCGGGCGACCGCGTAATCGTGCAGGGCCTGCACCTGCGTGGTGCGGGCCTGGGTCAACGCCGTCTGTGCGCCGAGCACGTCCAACTGGGTGCCGGTGCCGGTCTTGTGCCGCGCTTCAGCCAGTCGCAACGCCTCCTGGGCTTGTTCCTGCACAGTTTTCTGCGACTCCAGCACTTCGCGCGCCTCGATGAAATTGGAATAAGCCGTCCGCACATCAAGTTCGATCTGGCGGCCGGATTCATCGATGTCCAATTGCGCCCGTTCGTGACGCGCTTTGGCTTCCATAATCTTGCCCCGCGTCAATTGCCCGTCGAAAATGCTCCAGCTCAATTGCGCGCCGGCTATCCAGCCGGACAAATCGGCGCCCAAATTGTTTTCGTAAGGCAGGCTCTGCCATTCGTAACCGCCGTACACCTGCGCGTTTGGTTTGTAGCCGGACTTGGCGTTGACCAGGTCTTCGCGCCGCAGGGCTTCGGCTTTGCGCAACGCCGCCAATTCGGGCCGCCTTTCCAAGGCGCGTGCCAAGGCGGTAGGCAGATCAATCTCATACGGCCGGGCTTCCAACGTGTCGCTCAATTGGAGTGGGATGTCCTCCCAAATGGTTTTGGGCAGACGAACCGCCAGGAGATTGAGCAAGTTGTCTTTGCCAATGCGAAAGTCGTTTTTGGCTTGGATGAGGCGCGGGCGCTCGTTGGCCAATTCGACTTGCGCGCGCAACACGTCAAATTGCGGCACGGTCCCCGCGCCAAAGCGCTTCCGCACGTCCTCCAACTCCTGTGTCAACAACTGGACCGACGATTCATGCACGGCCATTTGCTGCGCCGCCACCAGCACGTCGTCGTAAGCGACGCGCACGGCCAGGAGCGTATCCGCCAGCGTGGTCTGATAATTAAGCAGCGCTTGTTCGCGGGTCAACTTGGCGGAACGAAAGGCCGAAGTGAGCCGGCCGCCCGCGTAAATCAATTGCTGCACTTTGATGTCGGCGTTCCAGTTTTGATTGGGGAACTGGAGGGAATAGTTCGAAATGGGAAAGGTCTCGACGAGAGAGGGTTCCAGGTAGTTGTAGCCGCCGCCGGCGGAGACTTGGGGCAGCGCGATGGCGCGCAATTGCACCTCGACGCCGTAGGAGGCCCGCAAGTCGGCGTTGCCCTTGAGAATGGCGCTATTCTGGCGCAAGGCGATTTGGACCGCGTCCGCGCGCGCAAGAGGATGGGACAAAATGTCGGCGGCGCCGGATTGATTGGTTTGAGCGCGCGCGGAGAAGGCCGCGAGAAACGCCAGGAGCAGCGCCGCTTGGGAAGACATTTGCTTCATATAGATTCAATCAAACCGATTATGATTATGATTAAGAGGAAAAACCCGCCAACCAAAAAGCGGGCCGCCCCCTATTCATCATCGCCACAATAACCATGTCAACAGCGGAGCGAAGGCCAGACTCGGAAAATAATCGGCCACCTCAATCTTTTTCAGCCCCAAAATGATCATGGCCACGCAAAAGATCAACAAGCCGTCGGTGGCGTTAATGGCATCGAGCAACGGCCAGGGCCGCTGACGCAAGACTGGCTCCAGCAGTTGCGCGCCCCGGATCAGCGTGCTTTCCACGGCCAGGACCGGAATGGCCGAAAGAATCACGCCCCATCCAAACGTCTCGCAAAAGGCGTAGGTGGCCAGCCCGTCAATCCCCGCTTTGACCACGAAGATCGGCGAGAAGCCAGTCAACCCTTCCTGCACCGAGGCCAGCAACGCCAGCGGCCCGGCACAAAATAATCCCGTGGCCAGCAGGAATCCGTCGTTGAACCGGCTTTGGCTCGGCGGCGCGGCCAAGGTCTGGGTGGCATGCCGTCCGATGGAGTTGGAAAGTTTTTGCAGGCGCAACAATTTTCCGGTCAATTTGCCCAATACCAACGCCAGAATGACGATGCCCAGTTCCGCAAGCATTTGGCGGAAGCTCCCGTTCAGACTGACCCACGTCAGCTTGAGTCCGAACCATATCGTATAGACGCCCAGAATGATTTTCAGCACCGATGGGTAAGGTGGCGGAATGGGCTTTATCGCCGCCAGACCCCAGGCGCCGCCGCCGACGATGCCGAGCGCGTTGATCCAGGCGCCGGTCATGTGGAGGGGCCGTCACCCCTGGTCCATTGCCGGATGTCTTCGGAGCAGCCGAGGGAGCGCAGGTAGGAAGCGTTCCATTCCTCCGCCGGAAAAGGATCGGGCGGAGTTTCCCTCGATCCGACTTGGTCCGCGATGTAAAGGGCCGACGCCATTGTAAATCCAACGGCCTTCTCGTTCTCCGGATGTTCCAACCGGGAAACGGCGGCGACCACACTATCGGGCATGCCCCACAAATCCAGCAGGTAGGCGGCGATTTCGCAGGGCGCGGCCTGAAACACTTCGCGCAGGCGCGGTCCCAAGGGCGAGCGGGTTTGGCGGGCGGCGTCGCAGGCCGCCTGGTATTGGGCGGGGAAATTGTCTATGAGAATTAACCGTCCGGTTTCATGCAACAGCCCGGCCAGAAAGGCCTCCTCCTGCGCCTGACGGGACAATCCTTGTTCCCTGGCATAGCACTGCGCCAGGGCCGCCGTTTTCCAGCAATGGCTCCAGACCCGCTCCAGGCAGAATTCCTGGTGGGAGTTTGAGTGATAATGCTTGAAGAGAGTTTGCGCGAGCACCACGGCGGCGATCATGCTGGTGCCCAGGCAGAGCACCGCCTCCACCGGACTGCTCACCACGTAGTCGCGCCCGAAGAGCGGCGAGTTGGCCAATTGCAGCACCTTGGCCGACAAGCCCGCGTCCTGGGCCACCGTTTGGCCGATGACCGCGCTGGCGCCGCCATTGTTTTCCAATTCAGTCAACAAAGCGTGATGCACTTGCGGCAAGGAGGGCAGCGAGCGGAGCGAAGTCACCACCGTTTGCAACTGTTTGTCCTGCACCCGGTCGCGGGCCGCAAAAGTCCGCTCCAACATGCTCTTGAGTTGCAGGGCGTCGAATGGTTTGGCTACATACTGATGCGCGGAGGTGATGGCCGTCAGCTTGTCCAGGGCCACGAAGCCGGACATAATAATGCGCAGCGTCCCTGGCGCCGCCACACGCGCCTCCTCCAGCAGCCGGCTGCCTTGCATGCCCGGCATGCGTTCGTCCGAAAGGATCAAGTCCGGCGGGCTGGACCTGATCGCTTCCAAGGCCTTGAGAGGATCGCTAAATCCTTCCACGGTCGCTTCGGGCATCACGACGCCGACAATCGCGATGGCGGTTTCCAGGACCTGCGGCTGATCGTCAACAATATAAATGCGTCGCTTCATTTCCTCGGACTTCCGACTAGACGTAAAATTCTAGTCTGCCCTCCTTGAGAATAGAAGCGCAAACCGCGCCCATCGCGCCGCAGGGGGCGCAATTCGGCTTTTGGTAGGGTCGGCGAGTCAGAACTTCACAAGAGCTGCCCGCCTTGCGGGCTGCTGCGCCGACCTGGACGCCGCAGCGCGGCGTCCCTACCTGGGAATTGTCTAAAAGCTGATTTGCACCCGCGCCGCGAATATGTCCGATTAAATATTCTGGGCGAAGGCGCGGAGCTGGCGGTATTGCTGGAGAATGGTTTGCAAGGCCAAGGCCGTGGCCTCGACTTGCAGGTGAAGATGCGCTTGTTGCGGCGTTTCCAGTGTCAACTCAAAGGGAGGCCGCTCCATTCCTGGCAACGATCGCAACACCCCCTCATACGACCGGTAGATGATCCCATCCCTGGCTGGAAAGCCGTCAATGACGGGACGCCGGTTGCGGGGCAGAAACTTTTCCGCCGCGCGCAACGCCGGTTCCAAAAGGTTCTCGGATAGAACCGAGCCGTTGACGTAGCCATAGACGCCATTGCTGGTGTTGTCGGAATGCAGCGTCACCAAGCCGTCGAAAGCATGCAGGTAGATTTCCGATTCCAGAAGACGCACCTCCGGCTCGCCCGACTGTTTCCAAAATTCGCGGTTGAGGTCCTTGCCCGAACGCGCATGGCGGGTGGCATCCTCAAAGCCGGTCGGGTTGCAGACCGGATAGAGAAAGAGCGCGTAACCGCGCGCAATCTCCGGATCACGCTCCAGCAGCGTCACCAGCCGGTTGACCGCCAGCGCCCCTTCGGGTTCATCGCCATGAATGACGGCGAAAATCCCCAACCGGATGACATCGCCGCCGCCGCGTTCTCCCAGATAGAGGTAGCGTGGAATCAACATTTGGGGCGCGCCGTCTCTCGTGGCGGGCGTTCGCAACAGGTGCTGGGAGCGCCCGGCCAGGTCTTCCAGCGGGGAGAGAATTCTATCCAGCGCCCGGCGCTCGTAGATGGGTTTGACATTCGCTTTGGGCGAATTATTGGCAACAATCGTGTTCATGGCTTCAACCTTTCGATTCTCGGCATTGACTGACTTTCTGCTCATTTATTTCACTTAACGGCGAAATAATAACAGAAATCTATATTATGTCAATAGGGTAATTTATGTTTTTTGTATAGTCCACATATTCAATGACTTACGAGTCTAAGAAACCGCGCAATCATTTTCATATGATCCTCAAAACGCCACGAACCGATCTGGCGGTGTTGCTGGAGTTTACACCAAGCGATTCAACATCAGACGCAAGGAGTGCGTACATCTCTTGGCCGAACATTTCGAGGCGTCGCAGATGGAAGGTGGCGGGCGACGGCTACCTGCGATAAACTTCGCGTCTGTGCCCAATCCCCAGCAAATAAAGGATCCCCTTCGTGCGGTCAAAATCGTAAATCACCCGGTAATCGCCTACTCGCAAGCGGTAAGAATCCACTCCTGTCATCCGATGATGTGGGTAGCTATCGAGTGTTGCGCCTAAACGATCAATGCTCGATTCGATTCTGCTTCGTACGGTATCGGGCAGTTTGAAAAGGCCAGTGTCGAAATCCCGTGAATAGACTTGGAGCGCGGCGCTCACTGGCCGGTTTCGGTCTTGCGAACACGCGAATACTGGATCTTCGCTTTGAATTCGTCGCTGACTTCCAACTGGTCTTCGATGAAATCGTCCAGCCAATCGCGAACCGCTTGCAATTCCTCAAGCGGCAGCCTTTCAAGCGCCGACTCGATTTGTTTGACCGTACTCATGCGGCAAACATCGCCGATTTCGGAATCCGTTTCAAGCCCGGAATCACTTCGACGGCGACCCGGTCCGACTGCACGTTGCTGCGGCGCGATCAAACCGTCGCGCACCCAAAAAAGTCGGGCAAGAAACCGCTACCGCGGTTAAGCCTTGGCTCCCATTTCCTTCTCGCGATCTTCCATGGCCGCTTTGCGGGAGAGGCGGACGCGGCCTTTTTCATCCACGCCAAGGCATTTGACCCAGATTTCATCGCCCATCTTGACGATGTCTTCGGTTTGCTTGACGCGGAAATTGGCCAGCTCACTGATGTGGACCAAGCCGTCCCGGCCGGGGATGAATTCCACGAACGCGCCGAATTCCTTGATGGTAACAACCTTGCCGCGATAGACCTTGCCGATCTCGGCTTCGGCCGTCATGCCTTCGATGGCATCCTGCGCGATCTTCATGCCTTCCGCTGAAACGGAGTAAATGTTCACTGTTCCATCGTCGTCAATGTTGATCTCGCAGCCGGATTCCTCCACCAGGCGTTTGATGTTCTTGCCGCCTGGTCCGATGAGGGCGCCGATCTTCTCCGGGTTGATCTTGACCTGGACAATGCGCGGGGCATACTTGCTCATTTCCTTGCGCGGCCCGGCCAGGGTGAGGGCCATGGTTTGCAGAATGGAAAGCCGGGCGACGCGCGCCTTTTCCAGGGTCTCGCTCATGATGACATGTGGCAGACCGCGCAATTTGAGATCAAGTTGAAATCCGGTGATCCCGTTCTCCGTGCCGGCAATCTTGCAATCCATGTCGCAAAAAGCGTCTTCCCAACCGATGATGTCGGTCAGCAATTTGTAGTCGCTGATTTTCTCCATGTCATCGTGCTCGGTGCAGATGCCGATGCTGATGCCCGCCACCGGCCGCGTCAGAGGCACGCCGGCATCCAGCAGCGCCAATGTGCCGCCGCATACCGTCGCCATCGAAGAGGAGCCGTTGGACTCCAGGATCTCGCTCGTGACGCGCACGGCGTAAGGATAGGTCTCCAAGGGGAGCATCGGCTCGATGGAACGTTCGGCCAATGCGCCGTGGCCGATCTCTCGCCGACCCGGACCGCTGATGCGCCCGGTTTCACCGACGGAATAGTTGGGGAAACTGTAGTGGAGGATGAATTTTTTCTGCGTTTCGCCGCCCGTATAAGAATCGAATTCCTGGGCGTCCTCGGTCGTTCCCAGCGTGACTGCGGCCAACGCCTGGGTTTCGCCGCGGCAGAATAAAGACGAACCATGCGCGCGCGGCAGCAAGCCGACTTCGCAGGAGATGGGGCGGATGTCCTCGAAGCCCCGTCCGTCCAGCCGCTTGTCGTGGTCCATGATCAGCCCGCGCACGGTTTCCTTCTGAATGTAGTAAAAGGCTTC
>Ga0302324_100011713_pt1 | contig 17966 bp, 11 predicted proteins | sample Palsa_T0_1_FD_201949 | JGI IMG/M metagenome (GOLD analysis project Ga0302324, IMG submission 201949) | Peat permafrost microbial communities from Stordalen Mire near Abisko, Sweden - Palsa_T0_1 | ecosystem: Environmental > Terrestrial > Soil > Palsa > Peat permafrost | place: Sweden: Abisko... | reverse complement strand
CACACTCTGCTGCCATGGCGCAACGACGAAATGCAGAGAAGAGATCCCCGGCTCGAGCAAGAGACAGCGCGCGACATTCAGGGCATAACGCTGCAATCCAGACATATTGGTGGCGAATGAGGCCGCGGCAAGCACAATCTTCATGGTTTTGCCCCTTCTTGAACCTGGCTAACTCTCGCCAGGGCCGAGGCGTCATTCCTCTCTCTTGTCCCGATATCGAACTTCCAGAGCAGTGGCAGATAGACCAGGAGTGCTACTGGGCCGTAGCAAAGCCGGGACAATGCCAGCCCTTGCAACCCCATTTGGCGCATCAGTTCGATCATCAAGAGCAACATTGAAATTCTTGATCCAAGGCTTATGAATGCATCAGTGTGGAACTGGCCAAGGGCCTGCATCGCATATGTCCCTGTGACGCTGAGACCCATAAGAGCCGAGCCCAGAACGATCGGCACCAGGATTTGTGCCGCACCTTGTGCGACGACCGGGCCGGCCCAAAGACGGACAAGCCCCGGCCCCACCTGAAGCAGCAACCCTGTACCACAAGCGACAAGCAAAAAGTTGCAGGCAAAGGCCTTTAGCAAGCTTCGTTTCAACGCGGAGGTGGAGAGCGTGCTTGCTCGCCCGGAGAGATAGGGGAATAGAAAACTAAGCCCGGATGCCGTGAGGCCGAAAATGGGATGCGCGAATTGCACGCACAAGGAATACGGCGCGACTGCCAGTGCACCAAGTGTGAGCCCGAGGACAATTCGATCCAACTGCCCGAAGACCACTCCGCCGATTGCTTGCACCCAGACGAAGATTCCAAGCCCAAGCAAGGCTCGTGTCTCTGTAGGATGGAAACGCGGCCAGAGCGAGACGACTCCAAGAAAACGGGGCAGCTGAAGAAACTGCAAGGAGGTTCCGAATGCCAACAACACAGCTGTGGCCGCAAGGATGCTGCTCGTGCCTTGTCCAAGACAGGCGAGCACCGCGGCGGAAGCGAGGGTAAGCAGCCGCACGGCCGAGCTGATCTGCACCGTTCCGCGATATTGTTCAAATGCGCGCTGAGTGCTGACGGCGACGGATTCAATCGCGCGCACAAATATCAACACACTCGCAATGCGAAGTGAGATCAGGCATTCGCTGGGCGACACCTGGCGCCCAATGGCAATTCGGGCAACTGCGTAAGGAGCGGCAATCCAAGCAGCGACCGAAAGCAGGAGGCCGAGAGTCATGCTGATGGCCAGTATTCCGCGAACGGTATTCGGAATCAGACCGGAGCTGCCAATCCCGCGCAAGTGAGCAACCCGTTGAATGTTGGCATCGCAAAAACCGGACGCGACAATGCCCCCAGCGCTGATTAAGGCCGTGGCAATCATCCAAAGCCCGTATTCCGAAGCGCCTAGCTTGTGTAAGACGACCGGCGCTACCAGCACCATTCCGATCGGATAGGATGCATAGTCCAGAACACCATACGCGGCATTTGTTATGTGCTTACTCATGCGGCGCCTCGCTTCATCGCAAAAATGGAGTGAATGGGGCGCCGCAACACCGGGAGGACTTCCGCAGCGAGCGCTTTGCGCGGATCGCTCTGATCGACCTGGGACCAATGGCTGCGGAACAGAATTACAGCTGACGCAAATGCGAATGAAAGAGAAGTAAGCAGCAGAGAAAGAAGCAACCGTGGCGGAAATGACTTCCTCTCCGCAATTCCTGGAGCATCAATCACGCTAACGGCCGGAATGTCCTTGGCCTCATCAATGCGGGCCATTTCGTATTGCTGAGTAAGGAGCTCATACAGTGTCTCCTGCACCCTTACGTTCCTGTAAAGATCCGCATAGGGAACTGCCAATCGCGGAAGCTGGCGCAACGGGGGGTAGAGTTCTCCCTGTTTGTCAGTGTCGCCAGAATCTGTCGCATTGACGTCCTGCACTCCGGCCGCAAGAGGAGCCGAGGATCCGGTCATCTTTGCAAGGTCACCTTTCAGGCTCGCGATGCGCGCCTCTGTTTCGCGCACTCTTACGTTGCCGTCGCCGTAGATCTGTCGCAGCGACTGAAGCCCGGATTGTTCTATCAGCAGTTCTGCCTGCACGCGAGCGCCGGCATCGACCATGGCGCGCGTTTGCTCCTTGATGTCGATGGTGCTGTTCTTGCTTGAGAATTCGCTCAGCTCGAGCTGAGCTTTCTCGAGGTCTGCCTGCACTTTTTGCAGCCGCTGTTCGACGAAAACCCGTTCCCGATGCGCCGAGGAGGTGTTGGTCCGCAAAACAAGGTTGTTCAATTCGTCGAGATAGCCCTGGGCCAGGTCGCGCGCCCGCACGCGATCCGTATCCTCCACCACGATTGTGATCACACCGCTTTTCTTGTCCTCTGTAATCTTTGTGCACCGCGCCAAGTGCTTGGCCGTGTCAATGCGATACCGCTTGTGGTAAACGTTCTGCAGATCGAAGCGGTCGATGAGATGATCGCTGACCGATGCACTGTGGAGCATGTCAATGAACAACGCAGTAGAGGTGTGCCCGCCCAGCAGCCCTCCTGCAAGACCCCCCAGTGCTCCCAGGCCTCCGGCGTGGGAGGATAACGCTGCCAGCAGCATTGCCCCAGAACCTTGTTGATCAGGCGGCATGATACTTGTGCTTGACTTGTACTCCTTGGGAATTGCAAAAGAGATGCCCAGGCTTACCAACAACGAAATTGCCGTGAGCTGTGCAAGCAGGCGACGGCGCCGCCAAAGCAGCAAGGCGCGAGAAGCCCACTCCGGCTGATCCACAACGGATAGCATCTGATCTTGATCCGGGGTTGGAATGGTGGAATGAATCATGGTCATCTCGTCCTTTCGAGCGGGTTGTACGAGAGTTGAATCGTGAATTCCGCATTACGCTGCCCTGTGGTGGACAACAATGGAAACTTCCACCACTCCGTTTGCTCCTCCACACGAAGCTGCCATTCGGGATGAATTTCAATATCAGCGGCTGCCCGCAAGTCCCGCAGGGTTCCTCCCTCAAGGAATTCCCGATTGACGTTTTGGCTGCGCCCGCTTAGTTCCAGCGATGAGCGCGGTGAGAAATGCCAGGTAGCCCAAGCTTGCTCGCCCTGAGCCTCGCGTCCGATCCAGCTGCCGATCAGTTGCCGGCTGTTGGTATAGCCGCTTTTATAGTGCACGTTGAAGTAGAAGAATCCTGGAAAGGTCAGATCGCGATGCGGTGACAACAGGCCCTCGCCGCGCAGCGTGATGCGTGGCAGGCGCGGCACACAACGAAGCAGGAACCCTGACAGCCACACACTCTCCGTGGGGTAGACCAGCGGAAAGGGTTGGTCATCCGCGAAGGCATCGAAATACCCTGTCAAGCACTGCCGCAGCCCAGGAATTCTATAGCTGGCGTCGACAGCCTGGCGACGATCTCCAGGGTCGGTATCCCCGTTTTCCGTTCCAGACGAAAAGATGCTGCGCAGAAAGGTATGAAAGTTCACTGGCGATGCGGTGCCGCCGAAGATCGTAGTGCGCGAGACGCTGAATTCAAAGTTTGGTGTCGGTTTGAATGTAACCTTTTCCCCATGAATGAATGGCTGATCCTTCAGGGCGACACCTGAAGTTCCGTATAGGATGTTGAGCGGTTGGACAAACTGCGTTCCAGAAAGCCTGCCTAGCATTACTTGAGCGCGGATGGGGCCAAGCACTCTCAGAAAGCCCGGCAGCTCGAAGGGGCGAACGCGGTCATATCGAACCATGTCGATCGGTTCTGCGTTATTGCTGAAGAGGGTTGCGCCGCTTTGCGCCGGGCCCCACCACAGGGACTGGCGGCCGACCGTAAACTGGTTGTTTGAAAAGGTGAAGGAAGCATTCGCATCCAGAATCCTGCCACGAAGAAAGCCGCTGACAGGGCCTGCAGCTGCCGTCGGCGTGAAGTCTGCCGCGGCGATCTGTTGATCTGCGATAGCATCGGGGGCTTGTGCCAGAGGCACTCTTTGGAGCTCGGTTTTGATGTAAGCGGCAAAGTGCCCTGCGGTTGCCCGGAAAGCCGTATCAGAATAAAGATTCGCTCCCTCGGCAAAAGGACGTCCATCGTCATCAACAAGGGTTTCTGCAAAATGGAAGCCATCGGTCAAGGGCCGGCCGGCAATGGCAATAACACGCTGATTCAACGATTCAACGCGAAATTCGCGATTGGGGGCTCCTGCGCGGCGTTCCAGTTCAGGAGTGAACTCCGACTTCAGGTATCGCATGAGAGTGGGTACGTCTGACGTAGCAGGTTCGTCGGTAATTTGATCATCGGCTTCTTCAATCAGACGCGCGCAGTCCAGACGGGTCCACGGGCGCAAGCTAAGGAATGCGGTCTGAATATATCCCTCCGCTGCAAGCCGCTCGAAGGCGGAATAGACCCAACTATCAAGGGGGACGTATGTCGATGCCAGCTCGGAATCGCGAGACGGATGCTTGTCTTGCGGATTGGAGGCATCGACTGCCCGAAGCCTGGGCGCGATTATCACGCAAGCAACAAGCAGCACGAGAGATTTCAGCATGAAACAGCTCCCCTAGAAAGCCGCTAAGGCCAAGCCGGAATTGATCGCAACGGAGGAAGCGACCTGGCCAGCTGCCAGCAGATTCCTCCAGAACAACGAACCACCAATGATCTTCTGAGGTACTACGACAACATCGCCCGGGTCGAGCCTGGTGGAGAGCACATTGGCGTCATACCATCTTCCCGAGTGGCGTCCTACAACGGAGCCATTCGCGCGAATGATGAATATCTGCTTCCGATCCGCGGTGCCGTTTGTACCGCCTGCGCGGCCGAGGTACCATTCAGCGGTTTTTCCGGGCGTAAACGTGAGAGCGGTAGCGTTATATACCTGGCCGGTGACGAGCACGAATCCGGGCCGCTTGGGAATGGTGAGCACGTCGCCTCGGCGTAGTTCGATATCGGAGGGCGTGTTGGCCCAACTGTCGATATCGGCACTGATGTGAACCACCATGCGCCCAGTCGGCGGGTGACTCATCAGATCGGTGACCACCTGGGCTTGTTGCTCCTTGATGGCCTGTAGTTCCCCGGCCCCTCCAGTGGCCGCCATGCCTGGCGAGAGCCTGGCCGCCGCGGAATTTGTTTCGATCTGGCGAACCACCTCATCGCGGCTCTTTTGCTCGAGTTCCTTAACCTGCTCGCGAACGAGCACCGCGCCCGCCGGGTAAGCGGTAGGGAGAAGATTCCCGGCTCTTCGCAAAACGGAACTAAGGCGCTCACCATCCCTGAAGCCATAACTTCCTGGATATCTCACCTGGCCATTGATAGTTAGAGACTCCCCGATGTTTTCCCAGTTCGTGATTTGATGGATAGCAAGAATGTCACCGGGTTTGAGGAGAACGTCCGCATGCGGGTCGACGCCTGTAACTGCCGCTCCAATCTGCACGGTCGCGAGGTTTTGGACGATTCCATCTCCGTTCTTTATGTCATAGCTGGTGAGGTCGGCAACCTCAGTGAGTGCATCGCGCTTGAACCCTCCAGCCATCCGCACCAATTGCGCGGCAGTCATATTCTGCGACATGGGGTATCTGCCGGGGTGCAGAACTTCACCTCGAATAGTGACCGTCGGCGCGTCTACCTGATAACGCCCGAAGACGCGGATGGTATCGAATGGTTGCAGATCAACATTCGCATTTCCGATCAGCACATCGGAAACATTGAAGTCGATGGTCTCGGCATGCAAGTCGGGAGGAATAAGGCGGACAATTTCGCCATGAGAAGCGGGCTCGGGCAGCATATCCTGATAGCTGCGCAGGACGTCGCTGAGACGCATTCCGTCGCTGTATGCCATGCGGCCCGGACGCGCAACGTGGCCCGCGAGATAGACGGCACGCTGGCTGTAGGGCAAGATCGTTTCAACACGAACCCGATCCCCGTCCTTCATCGAGAACGTACCAATGACGCTGTGATCCGATGGGGCGCTTTGGTCGTCTATGCCCGCCAGTGTCATTGTCTCTCGCTGATGATTGGCGGCGATGCGCTCAATTCTGATATGGCTGAGCGAAGCCGCGGCGGTGAGTCCACCGGCGTCTGCAATCACATTAGCAAGCGTGGTTTCGCCGCTCTTAAACTCGTAAATCGCCGGCCGCCTGACAGCGCCCGATACTGCGATCAGAGAGCCGGCCGGGGGAATGAGAAGTGTGTCTCCGCTTTCAAATAGAGCACTTCCATTCCGGATGCCGTGAAGCAGAAAGTCGTAAAGATCGACTTCCTCGACGAGTTCCTTGCCACGGTAGTGGAGAAGGGTGCGCAGCGATCCAGCCGCGGTGGGGCCGCCAGCCATATAGAGCGCGCTGACAGGAGTTGACAGCGCGCTGATTTCGTAGCCGCCCGGCCGCTGCACATCGCCGACCACGTATACGCGCACAGAACGTAGCCGCGAGACAGTCACCGCGATTTGAGCGTTGCGGAATTGCTGCTTGAGCAAGCCTTCAATCACGGCCTGCGCCTTACCGAGCGACAACCCTGCTACATCGATAGATCCCGCTTCTGGAAGAAAGATGCTCCCGTCGCGATCGACTGTCCGGGCAATGCTCTGGGTGGTTCCACCCCAAAGATGAATCGTCAGTGCATCCCCAGGCCCGAGTACATAGTCCGGACCCAGCGGCACGTCAAGCGGGGTTTGCGCGCCAGACATTCCCTGCGCTGCTCCCGAGGCATTGCGATTGACAAAAACGGTTGAGCCAAATCGCTTCAGGCCCGCGACATCAACTGGTATTTGCGTATAGAGATCGCGCATCGACTGCAGATCGTAAGGCGCGGCTTCACGCAGTACCCTGGGTATGTCGGTCGATGCGTTCGCTGTCTCCTGGGTCCGCGGACTCCTCGCCGGGAACTCGCGGCTGTCATCCGGGCGCGGCGATCCCAGCTTCGCCGCCTGCCTGCCAGCCGTTTCGCTTGCCGACAATCCCGCGCTTACAGCAAAGTCCCTTTCAACATCAGTTGCAGTCCCGACGCCGGATGGGGCCAGTAGGGGTTGAGATGCGGAGCCGGGATTGCTCTCGTCGTGCTGTGTGACGGCTGCACCTTCAGTTAGCGTTCCGTCGGCCGCATATCCGCGCGCACGCAGCACGGTTGTGATGCTTGATCGCAGATCCTGATTTGTCGCGATTTGGCTGTAAAGCATCTGATCGGAGATGTCGTTCGCATCGATCTGGACACCTTGCTGTTGCATTCGGTCCGCCAGCCGTGACTTCAACTCCACCACGAGATCGGGGTTCTGTTCGAGGATGGCGTTGATCTGCTCGGCGGAGAACGCTCCGCGTCCTTGCATCGTGTTCGAGCCAATAGAACTCTGCTGATCGAAGCCAGCTTGATCAGTGCCCGCATCCACGCCGAATGGCGAAGCTTCGATTGGCCCACTACCACCATCGCCCGCAGTTGATCCTGCCGCGCCCGGTATTGTGGTGGGAGTGGAAGGCATCTGAGCGTTTGCGTGTGATCCTGCTAACGCCAGAACTATGACTATGCAAGAGGCCAGGAGATATGCAAGTCGAGATAGCCCAGCGCCATAGACATTCGCGCGCGAACTGTTGCTCGGGTTCACAGCGTCAAGACGGACAATATGGACCGACTGCGGCATAGGTATTCTGCTCTTCATGTTTGACCGTAAAGAATAGGGTCAGTGTGCGTGTCATGCGGTCGTCAGCGAAATGTCATTCCTTTGTTGTTCGCTCAAATGCCTGCAAATATGCACCCTGCAATGCGTCTCAGGGGCGGGGAAGAAGACTGGATGGCCGGCGATTTATCAGGGTGGATCAGGGATGGAGCAAGACTGTCAAGAAAGTGACAAAGCAAATACACTTGCTTGACATTGCGGAGGCGGCTCGCCGTTAAACTCTGCATGCATGGAGACCATCCGAGTAATTGCCAAGCAGCTCGGCAGGCAACAGATATGAGCCGAGAATCATTTCACGAAACCCCTTTAAAGACTGCCGGAGGAGGCTTATCTCCTCGTCCCCAGGACGCGCTCCTTTGCGATATGGAGCTTTCGCATCGGAGCATGTTTTATCCCCTGGGCTACCCTGTAGAGATCATCACGAACGATACAGCGGTATTTGAAGCAGCCGGAGAGAGCTTTGGGCATGCGCGGCTGTCCAGAAACAGCGTCACATTGCAGATCCGCGTCGGAGTGACTTCGGAAGGCGCGTCGGCCTGTCCTCCGGAGCCGATCCGGCGCGAATATAACCACTTGTATTCCCTGGTCGCCGACGTGCACAACCAGGCTCTGCTTGATCTCAGATCCATGACCAACTTCATTTGGGTGACGAGGGCGGCAGTGAATAATAGCCTTTATCTCAGATATAACTTCCTCGAGAAAGCCGTCTATCTTCTGCTCGGAGCATCGGCCGTTACTGATCTTCATGCCGCCTGCGTCAGCAAAAACGGAAAAGGCATTCTACTCATTGGAAACTCCGGGGCCGGCAAGTCGACACTCGCCTACGCGTGTGCTCGTGCCGGATGGACTTTTACTTCGGACGATACAAGTTATCTCATCAACGACTCCAAAGTTCCACGTGTTATAGGACACTCGCACCGCGCACGCTTCCGACCCTCAGCGAGAGAGCTCTTCCCCGAACTGCAACGCTTTGCGTTAACCCCACGCATCGAGGGAAAGCCATCGATCGAGGTTCCAGTATCAGAACTTCCGATTGAGAAATCAGCGCCTGAGGCAAACGTGGAGTCGAGTGTCTATTTAAATCGGAGCCCTTCAGCGGCGGGACAACTCATCCGTCTGCCGCATGGAACCGCCACAGAGCGCACGTGCAGCGATCTGTACTCTGCCGGAGAGATTCGGGTGAAGCATGAGAAGATTCTGCAGAGTCTTTCCGACATCCCGACTTACGAACTTCAGTACAGCGGTCTCAGCCAGGGCGTACTTCTCCTTGACCGTTTATCGAGGAGCAAATGAGACGCTTGCAAGACCATCCATTGTGCGGCCAAGGTCAGCCGCCGAAGCATGCCGCGGATTAGCAAAATACTCCTCGATTGTCTTCTCGATCACATCGGCGGCTCGCTGCGGTCCGCGGAGAGAGTGGAGTTCGGCTTGCATGGTTATGGCCGCGTTGCGATATGTTGAGTCATGCAGGACCTTTGTAACAGCTCTGTGAATGCTGCTGGCCGTGAGCCGCATAACAGGGAGCACCTCAGCGATTCCGAGACGCTCCAGGCGGGCCGCGATAGCGGGCTGATCATGTGCGAGCGGGATGGCCACCATCGGCTTTCCCTCCATCAACGCCTCAAACACTGTGTTTGGTCCACCATGTGTGATGACCAAGGTTGCGAGCCTGAGAAGTTCGAGTTGAGGGGCATACCGGATCACCAATGGGTTGCCGGGCAGATAGGGAAACATGTCCGTGTCGAAGCGGCCCCCCAGTGAAATCACTAACTGAAGGTCAAGATCCTTGCAAGCCTCTGCGACCAGCCGAAACACAAAAGCCTGCACATTTCGTGTGGTGCCCAGAGACATGTATAGGAGTGGCCGGCCGTCAAGGCGATCCCACGGGAATTCTGCTTGCGGCCTCGAGGCGCTATTCGCAAACGGACCGGTATAGTGAAAGTTGCCGGGCAAACCGCAGCGTGGCAAGTCAAGGCATTGTGGAAGCTGGGTAATATGTGCCAGTTCAGGGAACGACTGGCGGGCTTGTTGGACTGGTCCCAATCCAACCTTCCGCCGGTGCTCGTTGAGCACTCGCCTTATCGGGCCCCGCATCCGCAGAGCGGAAACCTCGAAGAGCACAGTCTCAACCTTGGAATGCCACGAGGCCGAATACTTGTATCCCAAGTACTCTGGATATGCTTTCCACCCAAAATGATGAGGAACAGATGTAGAGATGATGATATAGGGCAAGCCAGCAATCTGGGCGACTGTTGGACCAGTCACTGCAATCTCATTCACCAGCAGCGCATCTATACCGGCCTCGACGAGTGCTCGTGGCGTTTCATTGAGATACATCTTAAGGTCGCGCTCGATCCGCTCTAGATTGAATAGAATGTCAGAGAGCTTGGAGCATGGACCCGTATTATTGCGACTCATCCGCCCTTTGGAAGAGGAACTGCCCTTCCCGATCGGAATGAAGTCGAGCCCTGCCTGCCGCACTTGATCTTCTATCTTCGGCTTTTCGAAGAACGTGATCTTATGCCCTCGGTCCTTTAGGCTCTGAGACAGAGAGATAAGCGAATTCAGATGTCCCGTACCGGTGAATGACAGCACACCGAAGTGCCGCTTCTTCCGTTCAAAAGGCATGTTCATTCTCCGCGACAGCTGGAATGAGGATTTGTTTCCTCCCCAGCCGCACTTCGCCCTTTCCCAATGCTTCTTCGGTCTTTTCTAGAAGCGCCGATATTGGTGCGCGTAGCCAACGGGTTGTTCCGTCGATCGACAGGGGTTCCAGGCCTTGCGTTTGCGACAATGGAAGCCGTTCCATGAGCAAGTCAGAAACCAGTTGTACACGCCCTCCAATCATCACAAGCTCGACGTCGGCCATCGACATGGTTCCTAATCTCTTTGCCGGACTGCTGCCAATATCTCGAACCGCGATCATATCTGCGAACCCAGATTCCCTTAAAGACCCTTCCGCATTTGAGAGCCGAAGAATCGAGGCGGGAGCTGCCGTTACCATTTGGTAGGCGCGGGAAGCCGAGACTCCGCAACAACGCATCGCAAATTGGACTTCATCAAGCAGGTCGCCCTCGGCTGTCAGGGGGGAGTCATTCCCGAGGGCCAAATGTTCGATTGCCATTAGTAGGGATAGGTCCGGCAGGCAACCAAAGAGATAGTTATTGGAAGAAGGGCAGACGATGAGAGAGGCCCTGCGATTACACATGAGCGTAACTCCCTCTCGATCAATAGCCAGCCCGTGCACGAGCACCGCACTTTCATCAAGGAGCCCTAGCCGTTCGAGCCCCCACAGTTCCGCCCGTGCCTGCTCGTCAACTCCCTCGCACGCATGGACAATGAAGGGTTGCCCTTCAGGCGTGGCGGCACGCATCTGGCGAAGGTCGCCTCCCAGAGCCAGCGAATGACCCCAACCGTAATCCCGAACTACTCGAATAGGAAAGTCTTCTCGCTGCAACTCCGGCCAAAGAGGGTTGTGATGACTGACCGTTGTGACCCCGCAAAGGAGGTTTCGTATTCCACCCCACCAAAGTCGAAGATCCTTCGGGACAGCCCGATGCTTTGCAATGGTGTCTGGAAATCTGCCGTGAATATCCTCTCCCCATTCAACGTAATTCCGATAAGGCGGATTCCCCAATCTTGGGAAAAGTGCGAACTCGAGATGATCATGCGCATTAACGAGTCCAGGCAAGAGCAGAAACCCGTTGAGGTCGATGTATTCGCAGTCCGATTGGGCGCAATGCGAACCAGCAACGGAACTTAGAATACTCGCGATGCGGTCGCCATTGATATGCAGGGAGGCAAACGTAGACTCTTGCGGCCCCAGGGCGCAACGAGCTCCGCCTATTACCAGCTGGTTTTGGTTATTCTCATTCAAGTGCCAGTCCTCCACAGTCAATGCAGTGTCCGTTCACCGTGATAATCGCGTGTAGGAATCAGATGACGATTCCATCGTTTTCCGTCATTGCGGAGTCCGCAGAATTGCCAATCCGATTGGTGAACATTTGCTCTTGAGCGCGAACATTGCCCCCGAGCATCCTTTAACTCGGATGCATCCGAAAATGAACCGATGTGATTGCTCGAGCTCTACGAAAGTGGCGGCATTGGGCCGGGCGCTACTTGAAATGCGTCCGATCGTAAGGGAATCTCGATTCACGCGCTCCTCAAATGTCCGAGTAGTCCGATGGGCACAAAGTGTGACGAAGCGACAGGTTCATGTTTTATTGAAGAGACCAATGCCTCTGGATTGCGGCTTACGGGCTCGAGGTCATTGACCTTCTGCCACAAAGCGTTTATGTTGTTTTGCGTTTCGCGTGAAACTTCGGTCCCCTGCCATGAATCGACCTCCGCATGCAGTGCGTCACGAACTGTGCGATAGAACTCAGTCGTATAAGCGGCAGTGAACATAATGCATAGATCATCGCTATCCGTCCAATTCCGCTTCTGCCCGAGTTGCTCCTGAACTCGCTCATAGAATGTCGTCCCCGGAAGCGGGTAGGAGAACGATATTCCAACATCATCCGGCCGTGTCTCCCGCACGACGTTTATGGTCTCCTGCAGTTCGGCCCAGGTTTCACCGGGATAACCAAACTGCAGGAAGAAACAAGCGCGAATGCCTCTCTCCCTGAGGAGCTGGCGCGCTTTACGGACAGACGAGAGCGTCAGCCCTTTGTCCATCGCGTCGAGCACAGCTTGCGATCCTGATTCAACTCCCATCCAGACCTCGGCACATCCAGCTGCTTTGAGGTTGTGCACAGTTTCCTGGCTCATCAAATCAGCGCGAGACTGAATCTTGAAAGGAATAGCTGCTTCTCTTGTCGTAACCTCTTCGGCTAATTGGCGCACCCAGTGGCGGTCTAATGCGAACACGTCATCACCAAACCAGATATGCTGGACCCCCGCAGACACCTTTAACAATCTCATTTCTTCTGCAACGGCCGCCGCGGAGCGCAAATGAAACTTGTTACCAGAGATTGGCTTTGCGCACCAATTGCATTTGTAAGGGCATCCACGACTTGAAACCATGTTTGTGGAGAAGTATCCGTGAGCGTTCACCCATGCTTTCCGATACGGCTCCATCTCGACCAGGTCGCGCGCCGGCAAAGACAGCAGCGACCATGCCGGGTTCTTTGCCAATCGCTGTGAACTGCGTACGAGACGTCCCTGCTCGTCGAGCCTAACCATGCCGTCGATTTCCGGCACTTCTTCTGCGCTTAGTATCGAAAGGCATAGTCGCACCAGCGATTCCTCGGCTTCTCCACACAGCACATAATCAAATCCGTGTTCAAGAAACAAGAATGGGTTGTCCGTTGAATCTGATCCGTGCACGATTGTGATCGCGCCCATGGCTCTCGCCGCCTTGGCAATCGTCCACGCTACATCTCGCATGCGAGTGAGGCACATTTTCGAGAGGAAATTGAAGTCGTCCTCATAGACGGCTACGATCTGCGGCTTGTGTTCCGCGAGAAACGAATGAAGGTTCGCGGAAGGATCCTCAAGCATGGAATCGAACGCAACGACTGCAATACCGCTTTCCCGCAGTGCTGTCGCTGCATACAGCGTGCCAATCGGCATATAGGGCTGCATCTTGCGTAGCTGCTTTGGATCGAAAGGAAGATGATAGGAGTGTGTCAGCAATACCTGCGCCATGATTAACCTCGCATATTCACTCGCCAGCAGATCCAAAATCTGAACTTGTTCGTAGTGCGTGCCAAACGGTTCCACGCCTTTGGCGCACTCTGCCGCGTGAAAAATAGCCTAGGCTTACCTGAATTCGAAGTTGTCCCGGAATTGTCAAGTCAATGTCATCCTTTGCGATCCGGAGTCTGGATCAGATGCAATGTGGCGGGACCGTGCCCACCTCCAACGTCGTCCAGGCCAAGACGAGACGTTCTTCGATCGGCGTGATGGCCGGCGATGAGCGAATCCGATACAGATTTGGAGAGATGGCCGAGCTTGTCGCGTTTGGTGGCAAGATATTGGGCGGAATAAGGATTTGCTGGAACGTCGGCACTCATGCGCTTTACGATTTCAATCCCCGAGGAACGCACGGCATGGATCTTGTCCGGATTATTTGTCATCAGTCTGAGCGAGCGAATTGAAAGGAACCGGAGTACTTCGACGGCGAGCGCATAATTACGCAGGTCTACAGCATGTCCAAGTCGAAGATTGGCTTCGATTGTATCGAGCCCCTGATCCTGCAGTTGATAGGCGCGGAGTTTTTCCATCAAGCCAATGCCGCGACCCTCCTGATGCTCATAAATAAGCACTCCAGCGCCTTGTTCCGCGATTGTGCGAATGGCAAGATGAAGCTGCTCATAGCAGTCGCACCGCATTGAGTGAAAGACCTCTCCGGTGGCGCATTGAGAATGAATGCGAACAAGAGGCGGAGTTCTGTGAATGTTTCCAAGAGTCAAGGCCAGTACAGACTCCGTGCCGCCTCCTGCTGCGTGCTTGTCGTGGTCGGTGCCCTCAAACGCCAAAAGATTGAAGTCTGCCCAGCGGGTTGGAAGGATCACATCTGCAATTTTGTTCAACGTAATCATCGTGGAGGTGCTCCCTTCATCCCGTTCATCGTTCCGGGACGGCGTTCATTGATCCGTAGGTGAAGCGTATATTGGCGCAGGAAAACGCTTGTCGCCAGAATGTCTTAATGCAGTCAATCAATTGTCGAAAAGCTGCAAGATAGATTCTTAGGGTGCGGACACGTCTCCATTGAGACGGCGCAACTCCGGCTTTAGATGGATTGACCACTCGAGTCCGCGCACGATTGATGTAGCTTTGAGCAAACGTCGGCATTTACCGTTTGGCGGTCCGGCGGAACTGGTAGAGGACGTGATCTCCAAGGAAGGCCAAGGGACGCGAAAGCGCGCGGTCGATTGATTCCATCGCACCAAGGAGCAGCGGGTGATGCGAGATCCAGGGCTCGGCAGCACTGGGTGGAACTGTCACACCAATACCAATACGCTTTTCCAGTACAAACCAGCGAGCGAAGGCCTCGATCAAATCCGCGCGGCGGTGGTAGACGATCGGAAACTCACGCTTTGCAAGCCGGGCAGGAAATGGTCCACGCTTGAAGCGTCGCAGCGCCTGATCCGGCCGCTTATGGAGCACTTCAGTGAGCATCTCACCAGGGCAAAAGGTCCCGAACAACACCAGCATGGCAGGCGCTCCAGGCTTGAGCAACTGAGCGAGTCCGTGCGCTACAGGTCGAAGATCGACTACGCAGTTGAGTGGCGCGAAGTTGGAAAACGCGCCATCGAAAAGCCCTCCGCCGGTGGAGAAATGACGAGCAGCGAAGTCCCCCAACTCTTCTGCGGTTGCGATTTCAGCGCGCGCCCCGAATGGGGATAACTTGGCCTTTGCCAGGTCAACCATAGTTGGCGAAGGATCAGTGAGAAGAACCTTGTAACCCGCCCCGGCAAGGAAGGCCGCGTCTTCGCCTGTGCCCCCGCCCAACTCCAGAATATGGCCGCGATTCGGAAATTCCCGCAGAAGTGCTTGTCGTACGGCTCGACGCTGTGCCGAGACGCTTTCCCATGCGCCGAATCGTTGGTCAAAAATCGGCGCGATCGCGTCGAAGGCCCCGGCTGCGGGCCTCATTGGTAGCCTCATTGTGCGGACTCCTTCATGCGTCGCAAACGGCGCCACTCCAATGCGAAGCGAAACCCTTCCAGAATGTGAAAGCGCAGGCGCTCGAAGATCAATTGGGGGTACATCGAATAACGGCGAATCCGAAAAGCCAACGGCTCATTCGGAAGAACCCGTATCACCGGCGAGGGCAGGCGCAAGGGCAGCAGTGCCTGGCGAAGAGGCCGCCTGTGTTTCTGTGCGATGCCCGCGAGCTCAAGCTCCTTCTGGAGAAGCAAGTGCAACTTGTCTCCTGGATAAGCTCCGAGAGCGACGCGATGTCCATACATCTCCACCCAGAGGCGCACCGGCCGCGGAAGACGATCAACTGTCCACATAGTGAATGCTTCGGGTGCGAAGTTACCCATAACACGCGTTATGAGAAGTGTCACAACACCCAACTCCAAGGAGGCTCGGTTATGTTCTGTTGCGGCCTCTTGAAGCTCATGCCAGAACGCGCTCTCATTACGGTGGCTGAGCACGTGCCGGCGAAACTCAAGCAGGTGTGCCGCGCGTGAGTATCCGCCGTAAATGTGTTTGAAAGCGTGAAGTCCCTGGCCGAGGAGCAGATCAACGGGCGAGAGCGTCGGCATTCCAAAACCGTGCAGTTCGCGCCATTCCAGCCGTTCGAGTGGCGACGGTCTGTCTGGGACTGCGGGCTCACCGTGCAAGTCCACGACATAGGATCGAAAGTCCTTGTAAAGATCCTTCAAATCCAGCCAAGGCAAATCATTGAATTTGAATTCCCAGCTTCTGCCGTTCATTGAGTTAAGACGATATCCCCGACGTTCCAGAATTCTTCGCGCTTCCGGCATATGCTTCTCAGCAACCAGAAAATCCAAGTCAAACTGCAAGCGAAGTTCAGGCTTCGGCACCGAACTCGGACAAAGGGACAGCCCTTTCAGGTTCGCGTACGAAAAACCTTCCCTCTGAAACTCTGTTTGAATCGCAATCGATTCAGCGATCATGGCCCGGGTTCGCTGAGTGTTATCAGTCAGGTTTTGTTGCAGGCGAGCGAATACAGCAGCGGGCAACAGATGGCAAAGGTCGATCTCGATAAGTCGGTTGAAAAAATGCAGCGACAGGCCGCTGATATCAAGCCACTGCAAAATGTTTCGCCACTCTCGATTTGAGAGAGCCAGCAACTGCAAGCTTGGTGCAGAGAAGGGGTCGCAAAATGTCAGAAGCACAGCCAGACGTGTCAACTTCTCCCCGCGCAAGGCTCCTTGCGCAATACGGAAAGCCGACGAAGGCGGAGGGACGCATTCGTTCATCTGTCCGGTAGCGACTAGCCATCGGCGGGCAGTCGATGACGTATCTTCATCACAGAATGCGGCTTCGGCCAAGTGACGTACCCCGGTATGCAGTGCCAACCCAATATCTCCTCGTGCATAGTCCAGTTCTCTGTGCCGGAGAGGATGAACTGTGCCGAATCGTAAATGGCACATGGTGGATGGTTTGTCATGCCGGTGTAATGCGATTGTCAGTACTTTGTCAACTTCGCCTTCCATGCGAGCTCTCGCATGCGTTCTCTAAAGGGAACTGCGCAGTGCTGAGCCCGGCGAAAACCTCAAGTTCTGAGTCGACGCAAATGACAATTAACTGACAAACGAAAGACCATGTAAAGACACATCGGACACTCTACATGTTTATCGTCACTGATGTGCCACAACTCGAGCCTCCGATGACGCTGGAATGTTCAGGATATTGAATTCCGCGGTGAGTGGAATCGAGCGCGAGCCGCTTACCGTCTTCAGGCGACGAAGGCTCGGAATCTGATTGAGGTTGAACCAATGAAGCCGTTTCATCAAATCGAAATGGGTGACTTAGGACCGGTTTCCCTCCAGAGGGAACTCGAATTAAGAGGTTATGCTCTGATTCGCGGTCTTATTCCTCCAGCTGATATAAGAAAAGTGCTCGCCGAAGTGACGGAAGTTCTATCTGACGCAGGCTGGCTACTGCCCGGCCATGATCCGATCGAGCATATGGCCAACAACAGCGCCGCTTGCGGCGACCCCGACCCTTCATTCAAGCGTACCTACCGGGAGATCTTCAGCCTGGAATCATTTCATGCGCTGCCGCATCATTTTGCATTGAAGCGTGTGATGAAGATGCTGGGGGGCGAGCAGGTCTTGGTCCATCCCAAGCCAATTGGGCGGTTGATCTTTCCAAATTGTGAGAGCCTCACGGTGCATGCGCATCAGGACTATCGCTTCATGAGCGGTGATACCGAGTGCTTCACCGTCTGGATTCCTCTTCACGACTGCCCAACAGACGTGGGGCCCTTACAAATCCTGGAAGGCTCGCACCGGATGGGCGTCATCAATCACGAGGACGAGAATCTCCACGTTCCGGAGATCCCCGCGCAAGCGGTGGCGGAAGGCGATTGGGTAGGTGGTCACATTCATGCTGGCGATGTGCTTATCTTTCACAGTCTGACAGTGCACGCCGCGTCTCCCAACCGTTCGGAGCGGCTTAGACTTTCGATCGATTGCAGATTTCAGGATTCGAGCCGGGCCATCCATCCGGGTAATCTGGCGTTTGCCGGCGAGTCCGGCAAATCCTGGGAAGCAATATATGCCCGCTGGCGCTCGGACGATCTCAAATACTACTGGAAGGGAATGCCTTTGCGCTTCCAGCCCTCCAGGTCTGAGATAGAGGAACTGTCGAGAACAGCAGAGCCCCTATCCACGCGCGCAAGGTATTCCAGAATCCTGAGCCAG
>Ga0302324_100011712_pt1 | contig 17967 bp, 18 predicted proteins | sample Palsa_T0_1_FD_201949 | JGI IMG/M metagenome (GOLD analysis project Ga0302324, IMG submission 201949) | Peat permafrost microbial communities from Stordalen Mire near Abisko, Sweden - Palsa_T0_1 | ecosystem: Environmental > Terrestrial > Soil > Palsa > Peat permafrost | place: Sweden: Abisko... | reverse complement strand
TGGAGTCCTAGCCTAAGCGTTGTGGTCTTTAGCGCCCGGTGCGAACGGCGGCGTGCCCCCGGCCCAGTTCTAAGGTAATATCTGGGCCGGACAACATGCCATGCAACCACATTCCATCGTCGTAGTCAGCGTGCATACCCCCAAAGAAAAAGTGTGGGGAGAGCTAATGGAGATCTCCACCGCGGGAGTCACCTTGCGCGCCGTCGACGTCAATTCGTTCGACGAATTCATAAGGCAGGTACTCCATCCCGAAGGCGATCCCATGGGCCTGCCGACGCTCTTTCTCCCGATGCTGCGGATCGAACGAATTTCCCTGGATGAGCCCTGCGGTTCCATTCCTTCGCTGGCGGATATTTTCGAGAGAAAGGTTGGGCAGTCGCTGAAGTCTTATCTCGCGCAATTTTCCTGAATGCGCTGAACTCGGAATTTCTCCATGCAGACCCGCATCTTCAGCGTCCCCAATCAGCTCACCCTCATACGCATGGGATTCCTGCCGTTCGTGATCATCGCCATCCATTACGACCGTTACGATTGGGCGCTGGGAATTTTGATCGCGGCGGGGCTGAGCGACGGACTGGACGGTTTGCTGGCCCGCGTGCTGAACCAGCGCACGCCCCTTGGCGCGTACCTCGATCCCATCGCCGACAAGTTGCTTCTTTCGTCTTGTTATCTGGTCCTGGCGCTCAAGGGAAAAATCGGCTGGTGGCTGGCGATCATGGTTCTGGGGCGGGACGTCCTGATCCTGGTGGCCTGCGCGGTGATTCTGGCCGCGGTGGGTTCGATGAGTTTTCCGCCCAGCATCTACGGAAAAGCGGCGACCACCGTAGAAATTCTGCTGGTGCTGATCGTGATCATTCTGCAACTCACGGTGAGCCACCCGCTATCGATAGCCCGCGAAATTTGCACCTACTTAGTCGCCGCGCTGGTGCTGGTTTCCGGCTTCCACTACGCTATCGCCGGGTCCCGCCGGCTTCACTCTGAATCCTAGCAGCAGCGGCGGAGCGGGTGTTCTGTCGTATGGTGTGTCCTGCCTCAGCTGGAAATGGAGAAACCGTTCGTCCGTTAAGATAGCGGAGCGAACACATGAAAAAGCAACGGAAGCATTACGCCGGAAGAAAAAGTCGCCATTCTGAGGCGGCATTTGGTGGAAGGGATGCCGATCTCGAGTCTGTGTGACGAACTGGGGCTCCAGCCGACGGTGTTCTACCGCTGGCAGAAGGAGTTCTTCGAGAACGGAGCCGCGCGGATCATCTCCGACAACGGCCCTCAATTTATCGCCAAGGACTTCAAGGAGTTCATTCGCATTTCGGGTATGACGCACGTCCGAACTTCACCCTATTACCCCGCAATCGAACGGCAAAATCGAACGCTGGCACAAATCACTCAAAGGGGAGTGCATCCGCCCTGGCACGCCGTTGTCGCTGGAAGATGCACGGCGTCTGGGTAAGGGTTACGTGGAACATTACAACGACGTTCGTTTGAACAGCGCCATCGGGTACATGACGCCGAAGGACATGCTCGCCGGGTATCAGCACGAGATTCAGGCCGAGCGGGATCGGAAATTGCAGGCAACGAGGGAACAGCGGAAGAATCGCCGCCAGCGGGTCGCGTGACGAATGAAACGGATTACTTCCGGTTGGCCGGCAACTCGCCCGGAGCCTCATCTTTACGCTTCCCATAACCCCGATTGCGCAGGTATCGTAGACCGATTCGCGCCCTTTCGGAAGGAGGATGGGATGCATTTTCAGAGACGCCGACTGCTTCGAACTCTGTCATTTGCTTTCGGGTCAAGCTTCATCTTGAGCCGAAACCAACTCGGCTTAGCGGCGCAGACAGTCGTACCGCCAAAGCTCTCTCCTTCCCCTCCAGGGGCCGCTGTTCGCGATGGGATCGCTGGAGGAACGGAAATAGAAAAAGTGACGGGAATCGGAGGATTCTTCTTCCGAGCCAAAGATCCGAAAGCGTTGGGGCGTTGGTACCAGCAACACCTGGGAATCTCGCTCATACCAACGAGCTCCGAGGAATCGCCTTGGCAGCAAGAGGCCGGACCCACCGCTTTCGCTCCATTCAAGGAGACGAGCGGCTATTTCGGGGATATCACGAAGGTCTGGATGCTGAACTTTCGAGTCCGGGATCTCGACAAAATGGCGGCCCAGCTACAAGCCGCTGGAATCGAGGTCAAGATGGACCCGCAGTCTTATCCTAACGGCCGGTTCGCCCGCGTGCATGACCCTGAGGGAAATCCGATCGAATTGTGGCAACCTGCAAAGCCAGACGCCCCGCGGTAGTTTGCTAAACAGTCCGGCACTGTTTCTAGATTTCTCCTGGGTTACGGGCTAACCGGAAGTTGAGACGGATGGACGTGGTGGAGCTACAATGATCTTGCCGGGCGAAACAGAAGCGGGGCTCTCCTAAGGAACAGGGACGAGTTGGAAGCCAAGCTCTTTGGCCTGTGCGTATAGCTTGGCGCGCTTTCGGTCCTGCGTGCGCTGTTCTTGCTCCTGGAACACAGTCGCATCGTATTCCTGTTGGTTCGCCACCATGTGATACACGATTCTGGCGAGCTTGTGGGCAGCGGCTGTCATCGCTTTCGGAGATCCCATTCGAGCTTTCATTCGGCGAAAATAGTCTCCAAGGAAGCTCTGGCTGTGGTGCAGACCTGGAGCGCCCATTCGTAACGCGAGAGCTGCGCGGTTTTTCGTGGGTCTGGTTCTCGAAGAAAGCACCTGCCCGCCGCTGATCTTCGGATCTGGACAGAGCCGAAGCCACGAACAGAACGCTGCTGCCGTCGGGAAACGGGATAGATCCGGGCCGACTTCGGTCAGCAGCATCTGTGCCGTCAGTGTGTTGCTCCCAGGCACCTGCGTCAGATCCACACCGAACGCTCGATAGAGGTCGTCGCGTACTGCGGCGGTTCATTCCTCCACGGGGTCTTGCGCGGATTCTTCTCTTGGGGCGGTTTCTGACCGTCCGTGACTTTCGACGGGAGTCGCTGCATCATGCCTTTGACTCGGTGGTCAACCTCTTCAATCATGTTCTGATAGTGTCGGTAGCATTTCAGCGATTGCCCGAGCGTGCAAATATGCTCTTCGCGGTAGTCACCGACGAGCGACTTCATGATCGTCTCTTTACGGGCTCTGATTCGCCAGTCGCGCAACTCAGCCAGTTTGCCTGGATCGCGTTCACCCGCCAGGATCGCATCGACGATCGCCAGCCCGGTGGTCCCAGCCAGGCACTGATGACGTGATGTAGTTGTACGTTCATCTGGTCGAGTGCTTTCTGCATGTGCTGAAGGTGGATGGTCGCGAGTTCAATGAGGTTATCGCGGTGACGCCATAAGCAGCGGATCGCGCAGATTTCATCATCCGGCCGAAATGAACCCCGCAGCAGCCCGCAAGCATGAAGGTGCTGGATCCACTGGCAGTCCGCAACATCTGTCTTTCTCCCTGGAACGTTCTTGACGTGGTGGGCGTTGACGAGCCGAACGTTAATCTTTCGTTGCTCTAGAATCTGGAACAGGGGAATCCAGTACACGCCCGTTGACTCCATCGCGACCGTTCGAATGCCACATTGCTGCAACCAATCAGCCAGCCTGTGCAAGTCGACGGTAAAGGTTTGGAAACATCGAACAGGTTCAGCATCCCTGTCGGTCGGTACGGCCACGAATATCTGCGTTGCACCAATGTCGATTCCGGCGGCATCGGTCTCGACAATCGGCAAACTTACAGTCTTGCTGCGCTTTCCAGGCATGCGGTATCTCCTTGTTTGCCCCGCAGCGTCGGCCCGGGCCGTGCAAACAAGGTAGTCTCCCAAACGAGATCCGCCACACGGTCAGCGTGAAGGTCATCACTGTATTGAGCACGGGGCCCGGAACCACACTGCAGGTCGGGCTAGCAGGCACCATTGAGCCCGCGGTCTTAACTGCCGACGCTCAGGACCGTATTAGCGTACACCGATCGCAGTTCCTTTCCTGATTGTCCAGACCCTCGGTCTGGTACCCCACTGCGGGGACGCAGCCATGCTGAGGGATAGCCTGGTAGTCGTATCGATGCCTTGAAAATCCCCGCCTGAAGGGCGGAAATACTCGCTAACGGAAAACGCCACCTCTCCATTTCAGGCTGAACCAACACATATTCGGGAAGCCAACATACCAAAATAATAACGAAGGTCAGTCCTTTTCCCATGCCTGCCTCCCCTTTAATCTCTTGCATCCACGGCGCGCCAGGACTGTACACCTTGCCCAGCGCCGACACTGAATCCACCGAAACGATCTCTTCCCGCGGCCCGCCCACAGTGCTACCGTCGCGTCATGAGCACGAGTCTCGCGCTTACCGCACCGACCCTCACAAATAACCAATCGCGACACGCCAGATTCGCCCTCACAAACCTCCTTTTCCCGAGGAGTCTCACTGCAGGGAACGGGTCGGCGATCTCTATGATTCCAAAGGACAGAAAATCGCCCAATCGCTGCAAAATTGGTTTTCACATTTCGCGTGCCCAGTCTGGGGCCGCACCCGGACGCCTTGTCGCTGACTATGCCGGATGCTAAACTTGCTCCGCCACTACCTAAACCTAATGTTTTTGGGAGTCTTCTGTGACCGAACAAAAGAGCGACGAATCATTCAAGATCGTAGACCGCCGGCTCTTTAACGCCGAAGGGGAACTCCGCCAGGAAGCCGTCGAACAGGAGCGCCGCGAGACCGAGACCGCTGCAGCTGCCAAAGCTGCCGCGCCGCCTCCACCCGAGCCGTTGCGCGCTAAGTCAGGTCCGGGCATCGCCGCGCCGGCGGGTGAGGCGGCCGGTGGCGCCGTCGAGTCCATCGGACAATCGCGCGGGTTCCAGATGCTGGTTGATTTCCTCGCGCGCAACGCCGCAGCGGTGCTTGGCGGTATGGCCGACCCGCGCACCGGCAAGGCATTTGTGGACCTCGAAGGCGCCCGCGATTTGATCGACATGCTCGACGCGCTGCGGGAAAAGACTCAGGGTAACCTCGCCGCCGACGACGAGCAGTTGCTGGTCGAAATCCTCGGCAGCCTGAAACTGACCTTCATGGAAGTTTCCCGAGCCGCTGCGGGAGCGGCGATGAGCGAAAAGGCCAAGGCTCGTCCGTAGTTTGCGCGCAGCTTCGGGCCGGCAATCGTTGCGGCGCCAAAACGCCACCGTCGCGGCCGACGCCGCTTTCGGCGGTCTGAAGCTTCCGAGCTTCCGTGCCGGCCGCCAGAATTTTTCTTCCGGAGTTCTTTTCTGCCTCCACTGCGACTGACGGTACTCGGTTCCGGCACCTCCATGGGCGTTCCCACGATCGCTTGCGACTGCGCCGTGTGCCGATCCGCCGATCCGCACGACCGCCGCACACGTCCTTCAGTTCTGTTTTCGTTCGCCGGCCGCGAAGTGATCGTGGACACCACGCCCGACTTTCGATATCAGACTCTGCGCATCGGGCTCCAGCGTCTGGACGCCGTGCTGTACACCCACGCGCACGCCGATCACATCCTTGGCCTCGACGATATTCGCGCCTTCAACATTAAGCAGCGCGCGTCGGTACCGATCTACGCTTCCGAAGACACCCTGGCCACCTTGCGCCGGACGTTTGCTTACATCTTCGAAGCCACCGCTGCCGAAGGCAGCATTCTGCCCGGTGTTGATTTCCATCCCATCTCCGGGCCGTTTGAATTGTTCGGCGCGCAGGTAACTCCCGTCCCCGCGATGCATGGCCCGCTGCCGGTGCTGGGATATCGCATCGGAAGCATCGGCTACCTCACCGATTTCAGCTCGCTCGGTGGAGAATCGAAGCGGCTCTTGCAGGGCCTCGACCACCTGGTGCTCGACGCGCTACGCTATATTCCTCACTCGATGCACTCGACCGTGGACCAATCGCTGGCGCTGGTTCGCGAGCTCACCCCAAAGCAAGCGTGGTTCACCCACATCTGTCACGATCTCTCGCATGAAGCGGCCAACGCCCGCTTGCCGGAAAATGTTCGCCTGGCATACGACGGCCTGAGCTTCGAAGGGACTTATTGATGCCGCTCGTCGTCCTGAATTCTCCGGAAGAATGGCGAGCGCATTTTGGGCCCGAGCTCCCCCGGACCATCGTTTCGATTGGGAGCTTCGACGGCGTGCATGTCGGCCACCAGAAAATTTTGCGCGCGGTGGTGGCGCGCGCACGGCAGAGCGCCGCGCTCGCCGCCGTCCTCACCTTCGATCCGCACCCGCTCCGGGTCGTCCGGCCGCAGGATTCGCCTCCGCTGCTGATGACTACGCCCCAACGGCTGGCGGCGTTTCAGGAGCTGGGCCTGGATGCGGCGCTGGTGCTGCGCTTCGATCGCGCGCTTTCGACGCTGACGCCGGAGGAATTCGCGCAGCGCGTCCTGGTGGAAACCCTAGCGGTGCGCGGGGTGTTGGTCGGCGCGAACTTCCGATTTGGCCGGGGGCAGGCAGGCGACGTGCGCCGCCTGGAAGAAATTGGAAGAAACTGGGGATTCGAAGTGCATACCATCGCTCCGGTCTCGGCCGGCGGCGCGGTGGTCTCCAGCACCGCGATTCGCAGCGCGGTCAGCGCCGGCGACGTGGCGAAAGCGGAAAAACGGTTGGGCCGTCCGTTCGCGCTGCAAGGCGAAATTCAAACCGGAACCGGGCAGGGGCGTCACCTGATCGTGCCGACGCTGAACCTGGCCACCCAAAATGAACTGCTGCCCAAGCCGGGCGTGTACGTCACGCAAGCTCGCTGCACCGGGAAGACCTATCGTTCCGCAACGAATGTGGGCATGCGGCCAACGTTCAATGGCCAGCGGATTACGGTGGAGAGCCACCTGTTTGATTTTTCCGAAGAGCTGAAGTCGGGGCCGCTGGAAGTTTTGTTCCGCCGCCGGCTGCGCGACGAACAGAAATTTTCCGGTCCCGAGGAATTGAAGCTTCAAGTGCTCAAAGATCTGAAGCGCGCGCGCGATTTCTTCTCCAAGCCTCGGCGCGCAGCGTCGTCTCGGAAGAAAGAATCGCCGGAAAAGAAACCCGTCGAAAAAAAGAAATCACCGCGCTCCATGCCCCACAAGCGAACGAGGAAGACGTTGTAGCGCCACAACTTCAACTGCTGCGGAGTATTCCGGGGAGCTACGAGGAGGTGCGCGGCTTCGGTTGACAATCCCCGCAGTAGCCGCCCACTTCCGTGCGGGTGACAGTTATGCTGATGCCGCAATCGCGCTCGATCTGCTTCATGAGCTGCTCGTAGAGATGACTCTCGAACTCGCGCACTTTGCCGCATCGCAGGCAAGCTACGTGAATGTGATCCCGCGGGCCGCGGCTTTCGTAGTAGTGCCCTTCTCCGCGCAGATGCAACAGGTCGAGCTCATCGATCAATCCGTGGCGCTTGAGCAAGTCGATAGTGCGGTAAACCGTGACCCGGGTGACGTTGGGATCGATGCGGCGGGCGCGGCGCAGAATGTCGTTCGCCGCCAAGTGCTGGGTGGCCGTTTCCATCACCTGCAGAAGAGCCCGCCTTTGGCGGGTCAGGCGAATTCCCTTCTTGGCCAGAGCCAGTTGCAGATGCCCCGAGGAATCCGCTGCGTTAATGCGTTCGCCGGTGGAGACCCGGTGCGAAGGAGTGGACGACGCCAGTGCCATAGTTAGTGGCTCTGAATGAGCCTTAGGATGTCACTATACATTACGAAAGCGAAGATGCCCAAGAGAAAGACCAAGCCCACCTGGACGAAACGCTCTTTCACCGCCACGCTCAGATCCCGCTGCATCAAGCCTTCGATGGTCAACATCAGGATGTGACCGCCATCCAGAATCGGAATCGGCAGCAGGTTGAGCAGCGCCAGGTTCAGACTGATCACCGCCATCACTTCGAGCAGGCTCATCAGACCTTGCTTAGCCGCCGCGCCCGAAACGCGCGCGATGCCCACCACACCCTGCAGCTCGCGAACCGAAACCCGCCCCGAAAACAGGCCGCCGAGGACTCCGCCGATTTCTTGGGCCACTGCCAGGGTGCGCAAACCCGCTTCGCGCGCGGAGCTGAAAAATCCCATGCGCTCGCGCATCTTGTCCAATCCGCGCGATACACCAATCAGCCAAACTCGCTGGGCGTCGGGGGTGAGTCCCAGCGTCGGCTTAATTTCAAACGGTACTTCCTTGCCGTCTCGCCGCACCGTGACGTTCAGAGGATCGCCGTTCGATCCGCGCACCACTTCAACCAACTGCTCGAACGCCACGATCGGCTTGCCGTTCATCGCCACGATCAGGTCGCCCTGCTTTAATCCCGCTTTCCCAGCCGGTGACGCGGGGTCGACCGTATCTACGAGGGGCGGCTCAGCGGGAAATCCTAGCACCGGCGGCGCGCCGGGCTCGTTCATCACCAGCGAAAGCGATTGGTCCTGCCCGGCTCGTTTCACGACGATCGATGCGCTTGCGCCAGGCTTCAGGTTGCTGGCTTGTTCATACGCGCGCTCCCACGTCGGCGTCGCTATACCGTTGATCTTTTCAATCCGGTCCCCTGGCTGAACCCCGTTGCTGCCGGTGGTCAACGATACCGCGGCAACGTCCGCTGGTTGCTTGAAGTAGGCCGGATAAGACGCACCATACAACCAGAAAATTCCCCAGAAGATAAAAAACGTCAGCAACCCATTCATCGCCGGACCAGCTACCGCAATTACCACTCGCTGCCAGCGCGTCTTCGACAAGAACTCATCCTTCGCCCCGGTGCGCTCCTCCAGCGGATTGTCCCCCGCCATCTTGACGTATCCACCAAACGGCAGCGCGCTCACTCGGTAGTCGGTGTCCCCGCGCTTCCAGCCCCACAGCCGCGTGCCGAATCCGATCGAGAAGGTCTCTACGCGCACCCCGAACAGTTTCGCGGCCACGAAGTGGCCCCATTCGTGAACCAAAATCATGATCCCCAGGACGATCGATACAGAAACAATGGCGAATAAGAAACTTTGCATGAGTGTGTTAGTTCCTTCTCCGGTCGATTTCCAAGCGTGCAATTTCCAGACGTGCCAGGCGCCGGGCTTCCTTGTCGGCGGCTAGGACTTCTTCGATCGACTCCATTGGCGCGCTGGACGCTTTCTCCAGCGTCGACTCAATCACTTCCGCTACGCATAAGAACCCGATCCGGCCAGCCAGAAACGCGGCTACCGCCTCTTCGTCGGCCGCGTTGAGCATGCACGGCGCAGCGCCCCCCTGCGCCAAAGCCTCGTGAGCCAACCGCAGGCAAGGAAACTTCCGCCGGGATACTTTTTCAAACTCCAGCTTACGCAGGTTCGCCCATTCCAGTGCTAATCCGTTAGAGGTTACCCGCAAGGGATAGGTTAACGCATATTGGATGGGCATGCGCATGTCAGTTGGTCCTAACTGCGCCAATATGGAACCATCCACGTATTCGACCATCGAATGAATTGTCGATTGCGGGTGGATCACGACCTCGATCCGCTCGCGGGGAATCCCAAACAGCCAGCGCGCTTCGATCACCTCAAATCCCTTATTCATCATGGTCGCCGAATCGATGGTGATTCGCTGGCCCATCTTCCATTTCGGATGCGCCAGGGCCTGTTCGCGCGTCACCCCGGCCATATCTTTCAGAGGGGTCTTTCGGAACGGGCCACCCGACGCCGTCAGGATCAATCGCTTCACTTCCCCGCGCTCTCCGGCGCGCAGGCATTGGTGAATGGCGTTGTGTTCGCTATCTACCGGCAGAACCGCAACGCCTCGCCTCTGGCTCTCGGCCATCACCAATTCCCCGGCCGCCACCATCACTTCCTTATTGGCGAGCGCCACCAGCTTCCCTGCCTGAACCGCTTTGAATGTGGCAGGCAGCCCGGCCACGCCGACCGCTGCGGACACCACGATGTCCGTCTCCGGCAGCGTGGCTACTGTTTCGATGCCGTCGGTGCCAAAAACGATTTCCGGTAGCGGATGGTTTCCGCTCGCCGACAACCTCTCGGCAAGCTCGCGTGCCCCCGCTTCCGTGGCCACCGAAACGACTCTGGGCTGAAATTTTGCGGCCTGTGCGGCCGCCAGTTCGATGTTACCTCCGGCGGCCAGGCCCACCACTTGGACTTGGTCCGCGAGCGAGGCGACGACGTCAAGAGTCTGCCGCCCGATCGAGCCGGTGGAACCCAGAATAGAGATTTTTTTCATCAGGGACGCTTAGCCACGCGTGCGCAGCAGCCAATCCGAAATCCACCATACCGCCGGGGCCGCGAGGATCAAACTATCGATGCGATCGAGCATTCCCCCGTGCCCCGGAAGAATGGTCCCGGAATCTTTGATGCCCGCGCCGCGCTTGTAGGCCGATTCGATCAAGTCGCCCAGTTGCCCGGCGATATTGCCGCAGGTAGCGATCACCAGTAGCTGCGCGGTTTCCACCTTCATCCAGCGCGCAAAGAACGCCGCCACGATCAACGACGCCGCCAGATTCGCCGCCGCACCCTCCCAGGTCTTTTTGGGGCTCAGCGCCGGCGCCAACGGAATCCGTCCGGCAAACTTTCCCACCACGTAGGCCAACATGTCTCCGGCCCAAACCAGGCACAGCGTGAAAAGGGCGAGTTGCCGGCCGTATCCATCGATGCCGGGAAACCGAATGATATAGCTAAACGGCAGGGCCACGAACAGCAACGCGGCCGAACTCGATCCGATCGCCGGCAACACTTCGGCAATCGCCTGGTGGCTGAAGATGCCGATTAGCGTGGCGCCCAGCATAAAAATCAGGAGCACCGCCTCGATCGATATGGTGACTCCGGCCAGGTTGCGAACCAATTCCACGTTGCTACCCAGACGCCGCGTTTCCACCGAATTTTCCGCCCACTGCGCGTAGATGAGCGCGAGCGCGCACAGCATGGTCCAGAAACGATACCCGCGCATGGCCATCCGTTCGGCCAAACGGAAGAATTCGTCCAAAGCGAGCAGCAGCACTAACGCCGCCAGCGCGGCAATCACCGCGGAAGGAGTCCACAGGACGATGATTACGACGATGGGAATCAGAATGGCGGCGGTGAGCAGGCGCAGCAGCATCCCCGGATCAGTCCTGTCCCGCGGCAATCCGCCGCGACACGCCCAGTCCGCCGAATCGCCGTTCCCGCTTCTGGAAATCGACCATCGCTTCCAGCAGCCGCTGCCGTCCAAAATCGGGCCACAGCGTTTCGGTAACGTAAATTTCGGCATAGGCGATCTGCCACAGCAGGAAATTGCTTACGCGCATCTCTCCGCTGGTGCGGATCAGCAAGTCCGGATCGGGCAAGCCAGCGGTGTAGAGATTATCGGAGATGCTTTGCTCGTCAGCGCGGAAAGCGGCCAGACCGTTGGCGCGGATGCGGTCGAGGATGTTGTTGAAGGCGTCCACCAGCTCGGCGCGGCCGCCGTAGTTCAGCGCCACCGCCAATTTCATGCCGGTATTGCGGGCGGTGGAAGCCATGGCCTTTTCGATATCCTTGCGCACGCCGTCCGGCAATTCTTCGGATCGGCCGATCACCAGCAGACGGATGTTATTTTTCTGGATGGACGGAAGTTCGCGCTTGAGATATTCGCGGAGCAAGCGCATCAGAAAATCGGTTTCCGCTCGCGGTCGGCGCCAGTTTTCCAGAGAAAAAGCGTACAAGGTGAGCACCGGGACGTTCAACCGCGCGCAAGTCTCGATGGATTCGCGGGCCTTCATCACTCCGGCGCGATGCCCGGCGAGCCGCGGCAGATGACGGCGTTCGGCCCAGCGGCCGTTGCCATCCATGATGATGGCGACGTGCTGCGGCATCCGTTTGGGATCGATTTGCTCCAGCAGCTCCGCTTCCGCTTTGCTAGCCGGTTTAAACAATTCGATAGCTTTCACCCGTGCTCACTCGCAGGTAGTACGAAAAGTCGGCATAGTATAGCGCATCAGAACGGCCAACCGCTGCGGATCGCGGGTAGCCAGCTGCCGACGGAGTCTCCTCCTGGGGTGGCTACCAGAAACCAGGCGAAGAGCATGGTGAGGACTATCATGGCTATGCTGAGGGCCCAGGCTAGGATGTTGAAGGCTTTTCCGTTTACGTATTTGCCCATTAGTTCGGGGCGATTGACTAGCAGCAGGACGAAGATCATCACTACGGGCAGCCATACACCGTTGGCTACTTGCGACCAAAGTAGGATTTTGTAGAGTGGGGCGCCCGGAATCAGAATTAGGCCGGCGCCAACTGCGATCAGGCCGGTGTACAGGCCGTAGAAGATTGGGGCCTCTTTCCATTTGTGATCGATGCCTGCTTCGAAGCCCAGGCCTTCGCAGACTACGTGAGCTGTGGAGAGCGGCAGGATCGAAGCGGCGAAGAGCGAGGCGTTCAGCAATCCGAACGCGAAAAGGCCGCCGGCCCAGCGGCCGGCTAGAGGGACCAATGCTAAAGCCGCCTCCTTGGCCTCGGTGATGTTCGTTAGGCCGTGGGCGTGCAGCGTGGCGGCGGTGCATACGATGATGAAGAAAACTATGATCATGCAGGTGACGGAGCCGACTAACACATCCATCCGGGCGTGCTTGTACTGCCTGGGGCCCACTTTCTTTTCGACGAAGCCTGCTTGCAGGTAGAAGAACTGCCACGGCGCAATGGTCGTGCCCACCAACGCCACCATGATCAGCAAATCGCTGGAGGCTAGATGCGCGGGCGGCAGAACCAAGCTTTTGCTCGCCAGCAGCCAATCGGGCTTGGCCAGCAGAGCGGAGAGCACGTAGGTGCCGTAGAACGCGCAGGCCACCAGGAAAATTTTCTCCACCATGCGATAGGTGCCGTACAGAACTAGAACCCACACCGCGATCGCGGCGATGGGCACGGAAATGTATTTGCTGATGTGAAAAATTTCGAGCGCCGAGGCCACCCCCGCAAATTCCGCGACGGTGTTTCCCAAATCCACGCCCAACGCCGCCACCATCACGAAGAATGTCGGCCGGAATCCAAACTCCTCACGGATCAGATCGGAGAGACCCTTCCCGGTGACCACACCCATGCGAGCGCACATTTCTTCGCTGACATACAAGGCTACGGTCAGCGGGATCAGCAGCCACAGCAGCGCGTATCCGGAATGGGCGCCGGTTTGGGTGTAGGTGGCGATTCCGCCGGCGTCGTTATCGACATTGGAGGTAATCAGCCCCGGGCCCACCACCGCAAAGAAAATGGCCAAGCGCCGCCGGGCCGCACGGGATCGCCGGCCCAGATTGTCGCCGTGGCTCTTCCAGGCGGCGACCGCTTTGCTGATGGAGGACGGTAAGGTCATGCCTGTGCACACAACCGGCTGACGACGTCGTCCACGGTGATGGCGCCAATGGGATGATTCAGGTGGTCCACCACGGTTAGAGTGCGCAGATTGTATTTATCGAAGAGCTCGAAAACCTCGCGGTCGCGGGCGTCGGGGTGGATCGAAACGGTAGGGGTCATGGCCAGCTCGGACATGGCCTGTTCGCGGGTGGCCAAAATCATTCTGGACACCGGGACGACCCCGGCCAGAGTGGATTGGCGGTCGATGAGCACGATGGTATCGAGCTGATCTGCTTCGATCTCGTGAAAGCGGATGTAATCGATCACTTCGCCGCGGGTCGCGTCCAGCGCCACCATAACGATTTCGGAGTTCATCATTCCGCCGGCCGTATCTTCGTCGAACTGCAAAAGATTGCGAACCTCTTGGGCGTCCTCGCCTTCCATTTCTTCGAGCAGACCTTCGGAGGTTTCCGAAGGAAGATTGGCTAACAGGTCGGCGGCCTCGTCTGGGGGCATCTCTTCGATGATGTCCGCGGCTTTTCCGGGGTCGAGCTTCTCCACTACCTGGGTTTGCAGGCGGCTATCGAGCTCGGCGATGGTGTCCGCCGCTTTCTCCTCTGGCAGCGAGTCGATGATCGATTGGCGCTCGGCGGGCGACAAATCTTCGGCGATCTCGGCGAGGTCAGCAGGATGCATTTTGCTCAAGGCTTGGCTGGACATGCGCAGCTTGACCCGGCGCAGCGGGTCCGGCTCGATCAAGTTGACGTATTCCCAGCGGATGGTGTTGGGCGGCAACTTATCCTGGACGCGGTGAATCATCGCCGAAGGCACCACGCCCTGCAGCAGACGGCGGACCGCGCCGGCCAAGCCGACGTCCACGTGGGTTACCCGCAGTTCGACGTTGCCGTTGGTGCGCTGCTCGGACATATCGACGTCATTGATGCGCACCACTTTTCGGCCGTTGGTATCAATGATCTGTTGGTCCAGCAGGTCCTTGCGCACCGCGAGCCATGCTTCGTTGGGGCGATAGAGCTCCAGGGCACCCTCGTCGGTGGTGAGGTTGATCCTGCCGGGCACGGCGGATGCGAGCTGATCGTAACGGGCCACCAGCGGGCGGTAACGGCCGCGGCTGAGCAGCACGCGGGCCACCCGGTTGGGCTGGTCGGCGGGCTCGATGAAGAGCTCCTTCACCCGGCCCACAAAATCTCCGTTGTTATCGTAGGCGTTTGCGCCTAACAGCTCTGTCGCGTATAACATAGCGGCCTCCGCGTGGAAAATCGGTGCAGGCAAAAAAATACCCGTGGCCGAGAAAGTGCCCCGGCCGCGGGCGCTTTGCGATTCCCGTGAAATCAGCGCTGGCCGGCTCTCGCCTCCGTCGCCCGCGAACTACTCGCGGGCCCAACGTCGGATTCGAGCGAGGAACCCTCCCGCGCTTCCCGCACGGAATCTGCCCGCGGGGAGGGGGGCTTCAGACTGCCGGGTTCCGACTGCATGGACTGCTGTGAATTGCTGGACATATTTTTGCGCATTCTCTTGTTACGGTCTGTTGCAAAGATTGTCAAGGAAAGAGTGACGTTGCCAGCGCTTTATGTGTCGAAAATCATGTGCGTCGCGATTATCTTTCGGCATTGGCAATATTCCCTGTGCAATTCCGCGTAAGAGCGGCACTCGTAGTCGGATCGGGAGTAGCCGAGCAGGCGGGCGGCGCGGTCGATTTGCCGGGGAGGGCCCTCGAGTTCGAGGAAAATTCCGGCGGGGGTTTCATCGAGGTCCAGCTCCAGGCGCGGCAGGTTCTTCATCGTGTATTTGGTCCGAAACTTTTCGTAGCGGAATCCTGGGCGCAGCCCCAGGCCCGCAAGAATGCGGGCCAGATCGGCGCTGTTGGCCACCTCGACCTCGGTTTCTTCCCTTTCCTTATAGCGGCGGCTGGTGCGGGGCTTCGTGCGCCCTACTATTGGGGCTTTGTAGGTGAGCACTACCCGGCTCGGTGCGCTTGCGCGCGTTGTGCGGGTGTTCGTTCGGGTCTCGACGCGCAGGCGGATTAGGCGGCCGGATGTTCGCAATCGTGAATCGCTGGTGTCGTAGAGGGTGTTCGACTCGAAGATGCGACCATGGGCCTGTGCGCCTAGGTGCGCTAGCGTACGCCGCATCGCGCGGAGATCGGGGACGTGCAGCTTGATTTCGATCTCGCGGCCTTGGGGGGAGCGCATGGGCAGGCCGCAGTATATCGAAGTCGGGCGCTAGGGACCTCATGGCACCGATTTATTACCGGCGTTCCTCGCGTTTTTGAGCGGAGACTTTTCGATCCCGGGCTCCGCCGCCAAGAGTGGCTGCACGACAACGGCGGCACAACGGCGGCACAACGGCGTTGCCAAAGCGGGCGGGCAACGGCCATAATCAAGTTCCTTCGAGGCACGATCCGCACAATGACCGAGCCGACCACGCCGCTGATGGTGCAATATCACGCCATCAAGAAGCAGCACCCGGGCACGCTGGTGCTGTTCCGCCTGGGAGACTTCTACGAGCTTTTCTTTGAGGATGCGCTGATGGCGTCGCGAGAGCTGCAAATTACGCTTACCTCGCGCAATCGCGAGAAGGGGCAACCGATCCCGATGTGCGGGGTTCCCTACCACGCCGCGGAGAATTACATCGCCAAGCTGATCCGTGCCGGCCATAAGGTGGCCATCTGCGAGCAGATGGAACAGCCCGGGCCCGGAAAAAAACTGGTGAACCGCGAAGTGGTGCGGGTGATTACACCGGGGACGGCGATGGGGATCAATGTGGTCGACGCCAAGGATAACAACTATCTCGCGGCGGTGGCGCGACATCCCACGGGCCGTTCCATCGGCCTGGCGTACGTCGATCTTTCCACCGGAGAATTTTGCGCTACGGAATTCGCGGGCGATAAAGGCGAGAGCGGGTTACGCAGCGAACTGGAAGTGCTTCGGCCGCGCGAACTCTTGCTGGCGCAGCCGGTCACGCTGTTCGCCCACCCCGCGACGGTGGAATGGGAAGGGCTGGGCGCGGTCGAGACGCGTCTGGACGACTGGATTTTTCGCGACGACGTGGCCTCGCGGCTGCTGGAGGAGCAATTTCGAGTAGCGGGCCTCGAGGGATTTGGGCTGGAGGGTCATCCGCAAGCGGTTGCCGCGTCCGGCGCCATCGTCCACTATCTGCGGGCTACTTCAGCAATCGGGATCCCGGCCGGCGGCGCCTCGCCGGAATTGCTGGGGGTGCGCCAGGCCGGCGCGGGGCTCGAACATCTTGACCGCATCCGCTATTACGAGCAGCAACAGGCGCTGGTGCTCGACCACGTCACCGCGCGCAACCTGGAATTGACCGAGCCCGCGGCCGGCGACGATCGCTCGGCCACGCTGCTCGCCGCTCTGGACCAGACCGCGACGGTGATGGGAGCGCGGCTGCTGCGCCGGTGGATTCTTCGGCCGGAGATATCGCTGCTGGAAATCGACGCGCGGCTCGACGCGGTGGCGGAATTGAAGGTGCGCACCATCGAACGCGAGGAGATCTACAAGCAGCTTGAGGCCATCCTGGATCTCGAGCGGCTGACCAGCCGAGTGACTACCGGCATCGCGACCCCGCGTGACTTGCTCGCGCTGAGCCAGTCGCTAGCGCGCATTCCCGCGATTCGCGGTCATCTGGCTCCCAACGGGGCGCCGCGGTGCGCGCGGCTCACGGAGTTGCACGCACGGCTGGACGATCTGCCGGAGATTCGCGAACGGATCGATCGCGCCATTGCGGATTCTCCCCCCGTTTCGCCGGCCGATCCGGGAATCATCCGCGCCGGCTACCATGCCGAACTGGACGAGCTGCGCGCGCTCAGCAAAAGCAGCAAGCAAGTGATTGCGGCAATGGAGGAACGCGAGCGCAAGCGCACCGGGATCGGCTCGCTCAAGATTCGCTTCAACAATATTTTTGGCTACTACATTGAGATTTCCAACTCGAATCTGGCGCTGGCCCCCGCGGACTACGAGCGCAAGCAGACTTTGGTGGGTGCGGAGCGCTTCACTTCGCCGGAGCTGAAGGAGTACGAGCGCAAAGTGCTGGACGCCGACGAGCGGATTCTGGCGATCGAGCGGCGGCTATACGTCGAGCTGAAGGAAGCGGTGGCGAGCGAGGCGTCACGTCTGCGGCAAACCTCGGCGGCGATCGCCGAGCTCGACGTGCTGGCGAATTTCGCGCGGCTGGCGGCGGCGCGCAATTACACGCGGCCCGATTTCACCGAGACTTCGCCGCGCCGCAAAGGCCCACGGGGTGAACTGCTGATCGCCGGCGGACGCCATCCGGTGATTGAAGCGCTGCTGCAGAGCCGCGGAGAACGATTCGTGCCCAACGATATTTTCCTGGACGACCAGTCGCAGTTTCTGCTGCTGATCACCGGGCCCAACATGGGAGGAAAATCCACCTACCTACGGCAGACGGCGCTGATCGTATTGATGGCCCAGATGGGATCGTTCGTTCCCGCGACGCAGGCGCGCTTGCCGCTGATCGATCGTATCTTCACACGCATTGGTGCGTCGGACAATCTGGCGCGCGGGCGCTCGACGTTTCTGGTGGAGATGAGCGAAGTGGCGTCGATCCTGAATACCACAACCGCGGCGAGTTTGTTGCTGCTGGACGAGGTTGGGCGGGGGACGGCGACGTACGACGGATTGTCGATCGCGTGGGCGGTGGTGGAGGCGCTGCATGCGGGCGGGCGGCCGCGCACTCTTTTTGCCACCCACTACCACGAGCTCACCGAGCTGG
>Ga0302324_100011709_pt1 | contig 17969 bp, 4 predicted proteins | sample Palsa_T0_1_FD_201949 | JGI IMG/M metagenome (GOLD analysis project Ga0302324, IMG submission 201949) | Peat permafrost microbial communities from Stordalen Mire near Abisko, Sweden - Palsa_T0_1 | ecosystem: Environmental > Terrestrial > Soil > Palsa > Peat permafrost | place: Sweden: Abisko... | reverse complement strand
GACACCTGCTAATCGAATGAAGACGGAAAACGTCGGCAGACTCGCCGAATGGGCTTTTAACAGACCGCCATCGTTTGCCGCTGAGGCGAACCGGAGATCGCCCGTGCCCGGCGACAGAGCAAGCCGAAAATGTCTTCGACCGCATGCAGACGCATTCGACTCGGGTTATGACCCGTCATACCCAGGGCCAAATCGATGCAAGGATCAGGACTTGCCGCTGACGGAATACTCGCAAACTAAGAAGATGTCAGCGATCGGGGGCGGGCTAGAGTTAGTGGTGTTGCCGGCATACCACAGCGTCCACAAGTTTGGAGCGCCCTGCGAAGCGGAGACCGATTGCGGCGTTGACAGCGGGATCGAGAGGGAAAGCGCGCTCCCGAGGTTCGAATCGGCGTTGGCTGTCAGGAATGACGCGGGCGGCGCGGCAGGGGGCGGACCCGGCGGCGGAACGGAAAGCGCCAGGCTCATAGCATTCGGCCAGTTGGCATTCGGACCGTAAAATACAACCACAAGCTGAACTTGCGTGATGCCGATGATCTTCCCCCGATACTGAAACGGAAACCGATCTTTGCTCAGGTTTATCTGCATGCTGGCCGTCGGAGGCGTGCCCGTCGCCGCCGCAATCGATTGGAGCAGTTTGTACCACTCAGTCGGGAACTCGTGGCGCAAGCTGAAATAGCGAAGGAGGTTGCTTTGCTTCGCTGGAAATGAGACGCCGCTTCCGATAGGCGACTGAGCCGGCGCCGGAGGCAGAACCGCCACCTTTCGGGCGAGGTCCCGTAAATTGTCGCCGCCATAGCGCGAGGTGTAGCGCACATTGATGACCACGTCTGTGATAGTTTCAAAATCGAAAGCATTGCAATCGAGCGGCATTTCAATCAACCAGGTGGAGATAAGTCCCGCGCCCTCAAACGGAAGATAGCGCTCATCGCGGAAGTTCAGCTCGAACATTCCGCTGTCGTTGGACGCCGTGCTGGTGGCCATGGATTGGGTTGCCGCATAGTTGGTGATGAAGTGGGAATCGTTGGCATAATCGACAGCACTGATGGCGGCGTTGTCCACGCGAACCTTGCTATTCTGCAGAGTCAGCGTGCAATTCACGCTGGTGTAGGGCCCGGTGACGCAAGGGATGGTCAGGCTTACGGTCTTAATTCGCCGGAAATACTGTCCAGGATAATCCATATCGAAGAACGCCTCTGGCAGATTCAAAGTGCACGATCCCGTCTCCTTGAGGGCAATCAGCGCCAGCGGGTTGAACAAAACTAAGGAAATCGATTTTGTAATCTCGAATTCCCGCACGTCCGTTTCCAGGTAGGCGATCTCGAGGCGCTTCAAGTCGGAGTAGAGCCGCTCGCCCGAGAGGAGTCCTTTCTTCAAGCTGTCCCAATAGCCGAATTGGATGTAATTCGATGTGGTCATGCCTCGTTCGAAACGGAAGCCCGCTTCCGCCCGGCTGGCGAGGTCGTAGGCCATTTGATAGCACTGAAAAAAGATGGTGGAAATTTGGCCCGCCATCCAACTGTAGAGCTGAGTATTCGTGTACTTGCCGGTGAGAAAGTCCGACACCTGTTGAGCATTTTGGATCTGTAGCGCGAGGTTGGACTGATCTTCTTGCGCAATCTGCACCCGCAGGGTTGCGGCGCCGATTTGGGCGTTGATCTGGGCCATCTCGTCGGTTGCCTGGGCGGCTTGAAAGACCCACTCGGCGTCCCGGCGATTCCACTGTCCTTGAAGCGCCAACTGACTTGATTGATTGGATTGGATGGCAGCATTGCTTTGAGCCATCGCCGCATTCGAATTATCGCTTGCCGCCATCTGCGACCCTCCTGCCGCGATGGTAGCGGTGGGTGATCCCCCAAATCCGCTCATTCCCAGAGAGAATTCCGGAATCCAGACGTCGGAACAGGCGCTTTGATAGTTTTGAATGCTTTGTTGTTGATAGTTTGCAGCGCTTTTCAGCGCGGTCTGTTGTCCGGTTTCCTCCGGCGCCAGGCCCGTTGTGTGCAGATTGCTGTAGTAACTCTGACGGTCCTTTGCGGTTTGGAGACTTGCCTGCAGAGCGGCAAGGTTGGCCTGGGCCTCTTGGACTGCAAACTCCTTCGTCTTTTGCATCGCCTGCAGAACGTTGGACTCTTGCGTCGCCCGCAGAAGTGCCAGTGCCTCAGCATCCTGCTTTTCCAGCGCCGAAAGCATAGCCGCGCCTAATGATTTGACTTCCGCACAAAGCTCCAAGGCCTTCTGTATCATTATTTTGAATCGATAGAAGGACGTCCCGGCGTTGGTGTTGCTCAGGACACTGGAGAGATCCACTCCGGCGGCGGCGGCCGCCACCAGCAACGCGGGCGAGATGGGCGGCGAGAACAACGGCAATTGCTCCACCACCCCCTGAATATTCATGCAGTGACGGATCTTATAGAGCCGGTCTTCCACTGTACTCCAGTAAGCCAGAAGATTGTCATTGGGCGGGAGGCAAAAGTAAGGAGCTGGCGTCGCCATGCTGATTGCTGCACCCAAACCCGGGTCCGCAGGGACGCCGTATCCGGTGACGTAAGGCAGGTCGTTCTCGATCAGGACCGTGGCGTTGGAAAGGTCGTCATCGATTCCAAAGAGCGTTGCCAGATCGTTGTAGCTATAGTCCTGGCTCTCGCCTCTCTGCGGAATTTGGATCGGACGCGGGCCCAGGATTTCCTTGGCCAGAACGTAGATCTGTGTCGCCTCATTGATTGATTCCCGAGTATTCTGGCCGAAGAGGTTATCACCCCAAGCTATCAAGTTGTCGAGATAGGCCATCACCACGTTCATGCGAAAAGCAATCGTCCGCATCCGGCCAATAACGAACGGATTGAACGGATCGCTCTTCCAACTGCTGATCTGACTCGTGAAGCTCACACCGCAAAGGCTCGGCCCTAAGCCGAGGAGAATCTCCCACTGGCCGGCCAGATTGTCCCAGGGCGCGCATTCGTAGAATGGCAGAAAGTTCCAGTAGCGATTCGGAACCGGATCGGGTGAGCTGCTCAGGGGATTGAAGATGTAATGGAACCACTTTTGCGAATCCGAAAACTGCTGGTTGGCGCTCAACTGAGTGGCGATGAGCAACGGGATGTGAAAAAAGAGCTCCCAGTTGTAAATGGAGTAGGCGCCTGCGACACTGAAGTCTACGTTCTCCCGCGGAAAAGTGACTGGGTCGATATAGGAGATATTTGGCCCATACGTCTGCTCGAACGCAGTGGTGCTTCCCTGCGAAAATCCGCTTAGCCCATAATCCGTCTTCGGCGCTGTGAGGCTCCAGACGAATGCATCCCCCGCATTCTCGGGGTGACTGTTTTGCGAAAAATAAAACAATTCTTTTACAACAGTCTTCCCATTGACTATTCGCGAATAATTGAAATAGAGATAGGTATTTTGGCTTAGGTCATTGTTGCTGAGTGCCAGGGTGGTGGGTGCGACGGCTTCATAAATATGTCCTTGCGCAATTAACACACCCGGAGAAAGACTTACAGTTACATTGATCGGATCAAAAGACGCCGTAAAGCCCAGGACTACGCCGTTGTCGTTATTCAGCGCTTGATTCGGCAGGGTTAACAAGCCCTGGATTCCATACTGGTTCACAGCCTTTATAAACGAACAAACATGGGGGTGGAAAAAGGTACTGAACAGAACTTGATCGAGGCTCGGGGGCTGATTTGCAGTGCCCGCGTTCCCGGCCGCAGGTTGCGGCGTCTGCGAAGTGTTGGGAGGGGGAGACGGGGAAGACTTTCCGATCTTGTCGGCCGGACCGAAGATGGCGGCATTGTTCGCGACTTGAGCGGGGGCGATCAACTGCGAGCGGCTATAGTAACCGCTCTCCTGGCTGGCATCGGATACCGCCAGACTCCCTACCGTAAAGGTATCGGTAACAAAATAGACTCTCTGGCTGTCCCGGTAAAAGAAAGGTTCGCCCAGCGAAACGAGAAGCGCTCCCGAAGAGGGAGCATATATATTCTCGTTCCACTGCAGGTATTGAGTCCCGGAAAACGGGGATGGCGCCATCAGTCCGTAGCTGGCATAGAATTGCTGCGGAAACAAGAGATCGTACGGGCTGTCCGTCGGGGTAAATTCGAGCAGCTCGATCGTGTGATTGTACTCGTACTCCAAAATACCCCCGGGCCCGAATGAAGGTGGCACGATTCCAACCTGCACAGTGAGAGTATTCAAATTCGGATACAGGCCAGGGTCTCCGACCGAGGAATATGGGATTCTCTCCACGGAATTAAAGTGATCTATGGTATTCACAGGTATAAGCCCCTGCCGGTTGTAGTTCAGAGAAGGAAACGGCTGACCTAACGGGGTTCCTCCACAAGAGGAAAATGTGAATTGTCCCATCTGGCCTAATATGTACTCACCGCCCTGATTCAGGTAGATCTCGATCGCCACCGCATCTCCCCCGGGGAACGCTGCGTTGAACTTAAAATTTGATGTGTCCAGGGTCGATCCTCCGAGGGTCAGGATATAAGAGGGAATAGTGTCCGTGAGGTTTTGGAACACTATGGGATCCGACGTCATCTTGGGCGACCATGCTCCCTGTTTGTACTGGCTCCAATTCAAGGCGATCGAAAGGTCCATAGCGGGCGCCGCCGGCGTATAAGTTTCCGACGCACTGGGAACGGACATCGGGCCCTGAGTGCTTGGATCCGCCGACTGGGTGAACGTCGGCCAAAAGAGATAGAGCCGGCCATCCCATACGACTGGAACCAGATGGTCTGCCTGAATGTCGACGCCGACCAATTCCCACGGTGTCCAGGCGCCGCCGGGCCAGGACAATTCAAACTGCGTGGCATTCAGAAGCCGGCGGTAATAGTAGCTGTAAGGCTGCGTGTTGGTGCGTCCGAACACGTGCAGGACGTCGTTTGTAGCATCCGGAGTCCCGTCAGGGGCGGCCGTGGAATTGGGATCGAGTTGCCAATACATCCCGCGGATATCCAGGCGAGCGACGCCATCTAGCGCTGAAAGATAGTCCAGGTAGGCCTGCTCCACCGTGTCCGTGGTGATCGGGTTCTGCAATAAGGCATTCTCCAGGTCCTGAAAGAATGGGGTCTTGTCGTCCCGCAACGTGGGAACCATCCAGTTCTCCGGGTACAGAAAGACCTGACGGTTTGCCTGCCAGACCCTGAAATTCTGCATCCACCCCCAATAAGTCGTATCGATCGCTGCCGGGGAGACCGACATCACCGGATCAGCCGCTTCCAGATTCATCAGACAACGCTGCACAAAGAGTTGAACCGCGGCATTAGCCTGGACGATGCGTGACGTGAGCATGCAGGTGGACATCTCGACGTCGATCAGGAAGAACTCGTAGAGTTGATCCGCGGTCGTGATAGGTGTGCCGTCATCCGGAGCGCGAAGGTTCCAGGTTGCGGCGTTCGCCAGAATATACGCGATCAACGCATCCTTGGAAGATTGCCGAATGGCGTCATTCAACGGCTTTCCGACAGTGTCCCACGTGGCGTCACTGTATTTGGACTTAACGGTGTTCTGGATGTCTGCCGCGGTAGCAGTCTCGTTTAGAGGAGTCGACACGAATTGGGCCCACGCGAAGAGTTGGGCCGCGGAGATGCCAAGGCGCCCAACCAGCGCCATGCAGGCTTGCAGTTGAAGCAGGCCAATGCCCGCAGTGCCTTTTTCATTGACGAAATCCGCGTAGGTGAGGCCGAACCCAGTGCCTGTCAGGGCGATGAGATCTGCCGCATTCCACCCGGCCGCCTGGGTAATGGCCATCGCCAGCGGGTCTCCGGCGGAGGTCAGTGGGGTGGGTGGTTGTCCCGCCGATTGGGTAGCCAGATACCCGGTTGAGGCCGTGTAGAAGACATTCAGAAGAGCGGCGTCTCCTCCTGGAATGGCGTTGCGAAGGTTGACGACGGAGTTGAGGCGCTGCCACTGGCTGAACATCGCCGGCTTAAAAGCAGCCGCTGAGAGGGGAAGTTGGTTGGGATCGAAGGGAATAGAATCCGCGGGATTGGAAGGGTTGTTCGGATCCTGGCCGGCGAAGTCCTGACCGTGCTGCCAGAAGTAGGCGACATCGAGAGGCGTCAGCGCGAAATTGCCGACGAGAAGGTTGATCTTATAGAGCAAGGTGTAGGAATTGACGATCGGACTCAGCGATGTGATTACGCTACCCGAGAAGAGTTGTGTCTGCGGTATGACTACCTGCGGTGTGGATGGACTGCTCCAACTAAGCTCAACAATGCCCGCGGCGGTGCGATCGTAATAATCGAGCTCGATCGCGTACATCTGACCCACGGCGAAGCTGACATTCGGTAACTGACCCGAGGTTTCCGCCGGCATCTGATCGCTCCACCGGTTGATGATCTGGGTTCCATTGACGGATAGCCGGACTCCATCGCCCGCCTGAACGTAGAAGGTGTAAGCCTCCGAATACTGGGGCATCACATAGCCGGTCCATTTAGCGCTGAACGGCCGCGAAGTGAGGAACGGTGGCGCGCCCGTGGAGGGAGTTGGAAAACCAAAACCCCAGTTGAAATCGACTATCGCGTCGATGCGCGTCATCGCCGGCGGCCCGCTAAGGTCGACGGTGGGGTAATACGCCGCAGTCAGCCCATCGCCAACAAGTGCCAGAAAGTCGCTCATAGCCGTAGCCGGACTTCCCGGACTGACCTGCGATTTCAGAATGGTGTTCAACAACAGGCCGCCGAGCTGTGAGTTCAAGCCGAGATTGGTGCACAACGTTTGCGTGACTAGGGTCTTGCTCTGGATCTGTTGGAGATATGGCATGAGCTGCGCCGTCACGTACGCGACCTTGTCCGCAACTGTCAGGTTTGCAGGATTGTCGATGAGTTGGGTGACCGCATCGCCGACATTCAGAAACGTGAGGCTCGCACTAATGAAATCGGTCTGCTGTTGGCGGAGGTTCTGGATCGCCGCCGCGTAGAGCGGGTTGGACGACAGTGTCAGCAGCGCTGCTTGATCCGCCATACTCATCCCGCCCGTAAAACGCAATTGCTGAGCGGCGTTGTCATAGGTAATTATGCCGGCCGGCAGGGACGTAAAGCCGATGCTGAGGAGCGCGGGCAAAGGTTCCGAATAGGTCGCTGCCCCGGCTGCCTGACTCGCTGTAAAGAGATTGTTGACCGACTGTTGGTAAACAGGATCCGGCGAAAGGCTCAGCAGGGAGGTCTGCTGGGCGGCGGACATCGCGCCGGAAATGCTTAACTGCTGCGAGATGATGTCATAGGTGACAAAACCTGGCAGGACCACGCCTAAAAGAGCCGGCAGCGATGCCGAGTATACTCCGGTCGCCGTGATCAATCCCATGGCGGCGGTCGCCGTGCTGGCGCCCAAGAGTGTCGACAGGCTTTTCAGAAGGAGAGCGCCTTGGGGATCCGGCACTACGACGTCGGCACTCACTATGGCCGAGAGGCCCATTTGCAGGTTGCCCAGAAACAGGCTGATGTTGGCGGGCAAGGGTGCGATGCCGGCGTTAGGGTCGTAAACGTGCCTGTAGAGGTAATTCAACTGTGCGATGGAAAACGGAGAAGCTTGAATCCCTTGTACAGCCGTCACGAATCGGAGTGTGCCTGCCGGATTCTGATTGTCCAGGGGGTCCACACCGGTCAACTGAATCACCGTGATCAGGTCGCTCACGGACAGGCCGAGACCCTGGGCCAGAAAAACATAGCGGCAGATCGCGGAGACATTGGCTAGAGTGAGTGGCGTCGGCGGCTGAGGAAGAGCCGGATCGGCGAGATCGAGAAAAGCTCGAATCTGCGCCAAGTCCTGGGCGCTGATCCCGAGTGCCGCCAGAATGGTGTTGGTGTGGTTGGTGATCCCCGGTGCGCTAGCGCTGCCCAACAAAGTTGCTCCCCACAGGGTTCGCATCCCATAGATGGCGTCAACGGCGGTTTGATAAGAGACGTCATTCGAGAAATTGAGCAGGGCGCGGGTGTCGTCGGTCATCTGGCCGGTGAAGGTCAACTGCTTAGCGCCGGCGTCGTACGCCAGGCCGGGCGGCAATTGGGCGGCCGGCAGAGATGGCAGCGAGGCCAGAGTCTCGGCGGGAGGTCCATAAAGGGTGCCGATCGCCTGCTGGTAGCCCGAATCTGTCGCAGCCACCACGGCTTGCAACTGGGCATATTCCGTGCTGCCGATCGCTCGGTTGGCTGTTAAGAAGCCTAATGCCGGCGGATTGCTGCCGGGCGGGAGAGGGATCTGGAAATAGGTCAGATTAGGAAACGGCGGACTGGGGAACTGCACGGTTGGTGGCGCCGCCAGCGGCGCGACATAATTGAGCTGAAATGCGCTGTCGGGCGGATTGAGGACCGTCTTATTTTGAAAGAGCGTCAGATATAAAGAGTCCCTGCCGTCCGTGTCGAGGCCGGACCAAAAGCTCAACGCTTGAAGGAGCGGCTGGTTGAGGGCAGCTTGGATTTGCTTCAATGCGGCAAGCGACACGAGAAACTGCTGGTTGATGTCGGTAGCTGCAAGACCCGTCATGGTCTTGTCGAGGTCGCCGATGGCCCCTCCGATTTTCTTCCACAGACGTATGAACCGGTGCATGAGGCTCAGAGTCGTATCCGGCAGGGAACCGTCCGCGGTCGAGATATCGATGAGCGTTGTCTGGGTGAGATCGCAAGGCGCCGCGGCCGGCGCCTGAAGGAGTAGAGTCAAATTCGGGTTCAGTGCGCGAGTGCCAAGCAGCGCCACCAGATCTGTGTAGGCGATAGCCATTCGGTTTAGAAGATTCTCAACGCCGATGCCGGGAGGCGTATTGGTAGGCGAAGGGAATCCTGCGACGTCGAGCTCCCATTTCACACCGTCGTCTGCGACCAACCCTGCGTAACCGAAAAATGCATAGAGCGGCGGCGGCGTGGCTGGAGCCGTGCCCGAAAAATCTTCGCCCGTCAGAATGGCGCACTCGGCTTCGCTGATATTCAGGTACTCGCAGGCGAGGGCGATTCCCGATGGGGTTCCTTGTGTGAAGTCAGCGGCGTTGCCGCCCGTTTGGCAGGAAGACATCACGTCATACAGACCGCTGCCCATAAAGTTCAAATAGGTCCGCGCGGTGTAGAGCCACCGGTCATACGGCAGGCTGGGCGGAAAGACCGCCGTATTCAGGGAGGCGTTGTACGCATCGTCGTCTGTGTATTCCGGGCTGACGGAGAGTTCGTCGGTGGTCGCATCCTTCGGCGTATTGTGGGCGGCACTGGAATCGAGCTTCCCCTGGTTGGCGACAAAGTATTCCAGTGTCTCGTTAACGAGATCCACGTAGGGGAGTTCGGTATTGGTGTTGGCGCAGTTCAGCTTGATGTACGGCAGGTCCGGCCGGCGGGCCACCAGGGAATCGAACGGCGTGTAGCCGTTGCTATTGGGGTTGGATTTCTTCAGGAATTGAAGGAGGTCCACAAAGTAGGCAGCGGCGCTGTAAAGCGACCGGCAATCGGTGCAACAGCAGGAACTGAGTGGACCGAAGAGCGTCTGCCACGTGGCTATCCCAGCGGGCGCGGTATTTCCCGTGCCTGTACTGCTTTCTATGCTTGAGTTGAGCAGTGTTCCAACCTGCACCCCCACATTGCCGATCGCGCGGGTGGGCGCGGTTGCCATTAATATCCTGATGTTCGAGACAATGGCTGCGCTTTGTGCACCGATGTGCTGTGCCCGGGCGTACACCGCCTCAGCCGCGCTGCTGGCGCCCAAGAGTCCGGCAAATTGTTGGACAAAGCTCGTTCGCGGCGTGCTGGCGACCTGGAACGCGGATGAGAAACCCGCCGTCTGCAGGCTGTTTGCCGTTGGGTAGTCCGGAGTTATGCGCGCGACGCGTTGCCAGGCGGCGAGCGCCGCGGTGACTGCCGGTTGGACGGAGGAATCGATGCCCTGAAGCGCTGACGGGCCTTTCTGGGCATAGAACGCGTTGATATTGGTGTTGAGAATGTCGAAGTCCGGAGCGTTCTTGATGAATGTTGAGATGCCTTGATCCACCGGGTTCTTGGACGCGGAAACTACGGCCTGAAGATCCTGCGCGAAATAGGCGCCGGGAAAAGCCTGCTTGAGCGTATTGACGATAGCGGCGGCATAGTTGCTTGCCTTTGCCGCGGCGGTTGCGCCCGTGATCGCCGCGGGAACGGTGATGTTCTGCCCGGCGATAAGCTTCTCCCAATCGGCTGCGCTGAGCGGAGTGAGACTGCGCGGGGACGTCATCTGCGGATACTGTGTCCGCAAGGCGGAGACCAACTGCGGATTGTCGAGAGTCAATGTGCCCAGTTGCAAGGTGAGTTGCAGTTCCGGCACGACAGCTTTAAACTCGGTGTTCTGGCTCAGCAAACTCCAGAAGTTACTCATCGATCCCTGAAAGACGGCGTACTGGCTGATGAAGTCGTCAATCAGTTGGGTGCTGGACGTCAGCGTGGCGGAAGTCCTGAGCAGCGATGCCAGCCCGGTTTGCTTGACTACGCTGGATAGCAGCGGATTGGCGCTGATGGACGAGTTCAAGCCGAGCAGGTCGGCAACGGTAGTGGTCGTCGAGATCTTGGCGATAGCGGCTTCGACCGCCGCTTTCCCGGTGGCGTCCGCCGGGAGCGTGATTACCCTGGTCACGAATTCTTGCAGGGTTAAGTTTCTGTCCGCAACCACATCGATGGCGGGGCTCGCCTGAATGAGGCTGGCTAGCTCGCTGTAGCCGGCGCCGATGGAGGCGTTGACCATTTGGGATTTCAGGGCGCCATTCAAGATTTCCGTGAGAGCACTCTTGGCGCCGGCATCGATAGTGGCATCGGCCAACGTCGCCAACACCGGCTTGCCGAGGCTTGCGGCCGGCAAATGTGTGACAATCTCGAAAGATGCGGGATTTCCGATAGAAACGCTCGATATCGGCTTGACGATCTCACCGCTAAGGGCATTCTTGCGGGGCGTTTGCGTTCCGCCTCGCCCTGTGGACACGGGCGGGGCCGGCCCCGTGGCAGCGATTGACGGCGCCGCCGCCGTCCTGGCCGCCGAGCCCGCCGCACCGAGGGCGGCAGCGGTCTGCGGATCGACTTTGCCGCTTACAGCCAGCCCGTTTTCTTTCTGAAACTGCTGCACGGCGCGGCGCGTAACCGGGCCAAAAAATGACCTTTGAAGCTCGCTAGCCCCAATGTCATAGCCGAGACTTTGTAGCGCGGTCTGAACCGCCGCTACGCCCTGGCCGAAGGCGCCGATGCTCAGTTTGGATGCATCCATATCTCACTCCTCGACGACAGTTGCCGTAAATCAACCACGTGTGAAGGTGTCCGGGCAAGTGCCGCAGCGGTTCCCAAGCCGCACCGTCCCTGCTCAGCCGCCGCGGCCTGGCTTCTGCCGGGCTTCGGACCTGCCCATTGCGAGAGTCCAACCATGAAGCTCATGTCATGGTTTGTAGCTAGGGGAATCCTTTTGATATGCGCTGAAGTTGAGTTTCACGAACGCGCGCCGGTCTCGCGCAACGATTTGCACGCGTTCGAAGACGCGGTATAAGAAATGCCCGGTCTGTTCTCTGGTTGTAAGTTCGGCGGCAACATCGCTGCCGACGTAGATTGTCGTCGGGCCTCCGGGTTGTCCAGCGTCGCCGCCCAGAGAGACGAGAAGGCCTGAATAGGCAGGCAAAGCTCCGGTTTCATAAATCTGGTCTGTGAGCATTGCCGTCAGCGAACTGAGCACGGTCATGGTGGGAATGCCATTGATCGCGCTGCCCCCCGTCGCCGCGTAGGCATGGTTGTCAAGGATCAGAGCGTATTTTGGGGGTTGCAGATTCTTCGGGCTGGCAAGCACGGATACCCCCTGGATCACCGCGGCAAGGATTTCCAATCCAGAGCTAGTCGGATTCTCGGTACCCGCGGGCTTCACATGGATTTCGTGATGAGCCAAGCCAAATATGCCTTTCCCAGCGGATTCACGCCCAGATTCGATCCTCACGGTGTGCGGTAACTCGACATCGGCTCCCTGAAAGAAAAGCAACTCCTCGACAAGCGCGAGAGATCTTGCCGCGAAGGTCGCGAGAATCATGCCGGTCGCGCCGGACACGTCCGAGGCTTGCCCATTTGTCAGTCTGAATTCGGAGGAAATTTCGATAAATGGCTTCGTCTGTCCCTCGGTTATGCTCATTGTGTCCGGATGGAAAATATCCGCTGGAACGCTGGTTCCGCCCGCCATGCTGGCATCGCAGTAGAATATGTCCTGCGCGACGCGGATCGCCCCCGCCGCACTTTGGAGCGCGGTCGCGACCGCCGCCGCTGTGGGATCCCAATAAGTGCTTCCTGTCGTAGTTCCGTTCATTTGCTTCTCCTTCTGATTTGACGCCGATTCGCTTGATGTGAACTGGCTTGACGTCGATTCGCCTGTCCCCGATATTGTTTCAACGCATCCGTTAGCAATCGCAGCATAATCGAACTCAGCCGTCGACGGAGGCGCGTACGGCAAACAATTCAACTCCGCGAACACGTCTGGACTGACTCTCCTTTTCTTGCGGTGCGGCTTTCCGACGGAATGGTTTGCGTTCAGCAGCAGCACCGCTGCCGCTGCAACCTTTGGCTTCAATGTTCGCAAAGATTATTTTCCCTACTCCGTGCAAGGCAGGAAACTTTCGGTAGGTTCGCTTCTCCTCTACGGAGGAGTCCTCGCGCCAGAAAGGCCCCGGCCCGACCCCTCGACCTTGACCACGGTATCCACCAGTTTGAAGGCGAACGGTTACGCCGCGATTTCTTTGACAGCCGACTCCGCCGCGGTGCTGACGACAGCTAAAGAAGTGTACTTGGTTATTCGGTATTCGGCGAAATAACATGTACTTATGACCGTGCGAGCTCCGTGAGCTGAAGTCAGTCCCATCGCGGAATCGTTTTAACCCAAGCGCTAACGTAAAAATACGTTTGAGTTCCGTTGGCCGTCGAACTAGGCCGTGAGGTCCTTCCACGACAGCCGGCAGGTTCTCGTCCGATCGGCGGAGGCCCTGTTCTCCGGTTGGAAAGAGTGTAAGGCTACTCTGCGCGGCTGTATAGCTTTCCGTCACTTGACTAATCATCGATGGGCGCCTTCGGCCTGACCGCCCATTCAGCCTCGAACTCATCGTGCCATTGGCGGAGGATGTCATAAAAATCACTCTCTGCAATCCAAATCTCGCGCAGAGTAGTGGGATCGTGACGGTAGCCTTCGACTCGCCTGAATGCAATCAAACGAACCCGATCTTCAACGTCAAACTGGAGAACGTAGCTTCCATCGTCGAAGGCCTCATCACCGTCGGGAGCCCACAGAAGGTGGTTAGAATGGACCATACGGGAAAGTCCGGAGCGAGAAATATCAAGGAACCGGGTATCGTCCATGCAATCCGAGTACAGAGCCTCGCTGACACCGTCGGCTATTTCTCCTGCATTCAGCGCCTTCGCAAAGGGCGCCGTGTGCCGACCGCGTTCCTCGATTCGCCTTCCAACCTCATCGAAAGAATTAGCGAGCATTGTCGCAGATGGCTCGTGGATACCATATCGCATGCCGCCTACGTGAATCACGAAAAAACCTAGCGCACGCAGCCCTAAGTTGCCATACGCCTCCGTAATCTCGGACTCAAGGGCGAGCAGAGAGGGGATACCAACGATCAATTGAGTACCGTCCTAATCTTGTTCGGAATACTCTCGAGCCTAATCGGGTCTTTTCCCGCGGTCGAACCGTTCCAGTGAGACAGCCCATTACTTGGCTGACTAAAGCGATGGATCGTTCCATCTGCGTCCTTCGCCCAACGCACGCCCTTGTCATCTACAATTGCTTTGTCAAAGAGTTCCTGGGCGTTCGCCGGTTCAGGGCTGGCCGAATTAGGATGGTGTTTCGGACTCGTGAACCGAGTGACCTGTAGGACCGTTGAGGTCGGAAGCGCCGGCGGAATATGTGGAAGAACGACCGTTGGCGGCACGGGAGGTTCAGCGGGAGTTCCATGGGCGGTTGGCAGAGTCGGAGGGGTGGCCGGTTTACCTGGCACCGTCGTCGACGGAACCGCCGGCGGAATGTGCGGCAGAACCACTTCCGGCCGTACACCAGGGTCGGCAGGCGTGATATGGATGTGCCCCCTATCTCCGAGGTACTCCTGCTCTGACGACACGGAATTTGGATAAAAAATTATGCCGACAAAAACTACAACACCCGCAAAGATCGCGCCTCCGGCGAGCGTTAGTCCCCGCACCACAGTAGCCCCGGCGGAAGCACCTTGACCTAAGCTGGGAGCTGTCATTGCGATTCCCACGGCTCCCGCGGCAAGCACTCCTGCTCCAGCTTTTACCGATTGTGGTGGCGTGGCAGCGGTTGCAGGCGACGTGTTTGGGGCTGCCCCGCCCACTCCTTCTCCGGTCGCGGCCGGCTGGGCTGGCGCTGGAGCGGGTGCAGCGGGCGGGGTAGCGGTGATTGTGCCTCCCAGGGTAGGAGCATAGGCCCCGTTTATGGACGGCGGAGGGTCGCTATCCAATCCAGTCGGATCTATCAAATTGAGCGGGTTGTCCCGAGTGTAGCAATACGGATTCGTCCCGCCCGCCCCAAGTGCGGTGGGCAATGGGTCGCAAGCGATCCACCGTCCAAGCCAAGACGCATAATAGCGGGCGCCGTGATAGGAGAGTCCGGACTCTTCATCCCGCTCCTTGCCCGTATACCGATAGCGTTTCGCCGCCGCATCGATGCTTTGATCCGTAGCTTGGTACGAAGTGCTTCCGTAGGGGTAATACTCCTCGTAGGAGATGATCTGCGCGTTTCCGTCGAGTTCCAGGATTGCCGACCCGAGATGGTTGCCGAACTGATAACGGATCAGTTGCGGCGGGGAACCGTCCTTGCCCACGGTGAGGTTCTCCACCAGGGCGACCCGCTGCCTGTCGTCCATCACATGCAGGGATTGGCGTTCCAGCGTGGTTGCGCCGCTGCCATCGTATTCCCGATACACCTCGAAGCCGCCAAGATAGATCCGTTCGTTGGCAACGGCGCCGCCTGCCGTGGCGTTGACCTTGCGCACCCGCTGCCCGGATGCGTCGTACACATAATAAGTCGTCGGCACGGCGCCGTTGTTCGCAATTTGAGTTTGCGTCGCTTGCAATTGGTCCTTGAAATCCCACGCCATTAGCGGCAGATGGGACATACTTGTCATGTTTCCGTGCGCGTCGTAAGTGTAAGGCGACTTCGTTTGTCCTACAGTCGTACTGGTCAGGCGATTGTCAGTCGGTGGGTTGTTCGGCTCGTCATAGGCATAGGTGCTGGTCCAACTGCCATTGACCGCCGCATGAGCCAATGACAATATGTTCCCAACGCCGTCATAGCTGTATGTCTCAGTGTAAGATTGCAGCGCCTGTGCGTCCGACGGCAGAGGCAGTTGCTGGTTCATGCGGACGCTGTCGTCCCATGTCGTCTGCGGCTGCGTCACAAGGCCGATCAGCTCTCTCCCTTGCGCCTGGATCAAACGGTAAATCGCATCGTAAATGTAGTCATTACTCGCATCGACGATCTGGTTATTGAAGAAAATGGTTTGCTGGGACGCGTCTTCGATATGCGTGATGTTGCCAACCGGATCGTAGGTATAACTCAGCGCCTGCAGTACCGCGTTGTCGCTGCTCCGAACGGTTGTCAAAGTCACAAGGCGGTACGTCTCGGGGTCGTATGTGTAGGTCGTACTGGAGCCGTTGCCAAGTTGAATGAGCGTGCGCTGCCCCTTAGCGTCATAGTCGATCCCGGCTACAAAGGCGGTCGCGGCCGCCGCACCCTGGAGGTTCACGTTGACCTGCTCGAGAACCCCCGCATCGTCGTACGCCGGTTGGATCACGCTTCCGTCGGGCGAGGTCATCGTCACGGGACGGTTGAGCGCATCGAAAGTGGAGCTGGCTGTAAACAATTCACCAGTCAACTGCGGCGGCGTGGAAAGGGACCAGTCCACCGGGTCCTGGTAGTCGGCCAGCAGTTCACGTGAGCTTGTCAATACATTGCCTTTGAAGTCGAAGGCCGTATTTGTGACAACTCCGGCGGCATCGTATTGCTGAAACACTCTGCTGCACAAGTTCACTGCCTGAGCGTTTAACTGCGTTTCGCCATAGATCGTCTGCTCGGCCAGCACCGCTGTCTGGCTGCCGGTTTGCACCCACAAGTGAAGAGGCCGTCTGGCCGCATCATAGTCGTGGTGCAACCTGTGGTCCCGGCTGTCCCAGCTTGCCAATGGCTTGTCCGATGCGTCGTTCAGAGTCCATCGATCGCCGGCATCGACACTGCTTTGATGTATCGCGGAGCCGAGCATGTTGTAGTCGTAGGTCATGACCACCCGAATCAGGGCATCGGTGATAGACCGCTGATTGCCTTCGATATCGAAAGCGACCGTCGTTCGGTAGTGATTCTCCACGGGCGGCGCGGCGCCCAACTGGTAGCGGTCGTACGCAAAGGTGAGGAATGCCCGGCCCAACGCATCGAATTGGATCGTGGAAAAGGTGCCCGCATGAACTGCGGCCCTCTGGGCAGTTTGCTGCGCTTCGGTCCCCAGCCCGCCATTGTTCCGCTGTCCATACCAGGTGGGCATATAGTCGGCTTGCGGAATGCGGGCGAAGTACGTTCCGACGTCGGCATCGGCGGATGGATCCGGAATCAGGACCGTGTCGTTGGCGTCCCAGCTATCCTGGCGCCAGGGATCGAAGACTACCTTCTCCCAACTGTTATCGGGGTGCAGCGTCGCAACCACTCTCCCCGCAGGGTCGTAGAATAGCGTTGAGCTGACGCCCACGGTTGTGCCGAAACTGAAATCCGCGTGGTCCGCGAAGAAAGGCTCGTATTTTCGGACAGGCTTGCCCTTGTTGTTCCAGATGATCCAGCCGCTGCCGATCCAGCGCGGATTAGCGACGGGACCGTTTGGAACAAGCGGCCCAGGATCGGCCTGGATTTTTTTCTGGATCTCCCGGCCGAAGCCGTCGGAATAACCGATGCTGACTTGAAGCCGCGAGGGCTGATTCGGCCCCAGGTTCTGCACGTGCGTCTCGCGCGATATTGTCCCGGTGCAGGTGGGCATTGGGGCCTGTGGCGTGCTTGGCGGCTCTGTGTAACGCCCCAGATCGTAGACAACCCTGGAGGTCGCATTCCCGAGTAGTTCGGCCGCCAGAGGGCCCCGCGGGTCGGCGAAGAACGCGTCAAGTTGCGCCTGGGTGGGATCGGCCGTGATTCCCGTGACCGAGTCCTGCTGAGTGGTTACCGACTTGTCCATTACGGCGGTGGCAACCACCAATCCAAGAGCATCGAAGGTAGCGGCGGATTGGTTTCCGTTAGGGTCTGTCAGTAATTCCGGCTGGAGGGCGCGGTAGTCATTGCCGGCGGCGACGATGTTCTTGACCGGATCCTGAACCTGCACGGGCAGCAGATCGTAACTGTCGTAAGTAACGATCGTATCGTTCAGAAAGATGTCCCGATAGCGGCAGCCCAGGAAGAAGTTAGCCTGTGCGTTCGCCAGTTCAGCGGCGGGGGAATCGGTTGGACCGGGGGAATAGAAGATCTGGCCGCTCGGAATCCACCAGTAGCCTGCCGGATCGGATGCCGGAAAGAGACCGGCCGCTATTTGATCGTCGGACAGCACATAACCGCCCTCACCCTTGAGTACGGACGGCACGTCAGGCAGAAGGTTCTCCAGCGGCTGGCTTGCATGAGGGCGTTGGAAGACCGTCGTCAGCAGTCCGGGCGTGAACGCCAACTTGTAACCCACAAATGGGAGCGCCAGCGACTCAAGAGTGCCGAGCGGCAGCCCGCCTTGCAGGTCGTCGCTTCGGTAAAGCGTGCGCACCTGTTCGATCGGACGCTGCTGACGTCCGGTTGTGGGCGCCGCTTCGTACGGGATTTCGCTGTCGAAAATGAGCATTGGGCCCGTCGCCGTCTGGGTAACGAAATCGGAGATCTGGAAGCGGCCGGATGTTCCCGAGGGTGTATAACCGGTCAATTCGTAGGTGCACACCTCGGCCGGCATCCTGGAACGATAAGCATCGTCTTCG
>Ga0302324_100011707_pt1 | contig 17973 bp, 16 predicted proteins | sample Palsa_T0_1_FD_201949 | JGI IMG/M metagenome (GOLD analysis project Ga0302324, IMG submission 201949) | Peat permafrost microbial communities from Stordalen Mire near Abisko, Sweden - Palsa_T0_1 | ecosystem: Environmental > Terrestrial > Soil > Palsa > Peat permafrost | place: Sweden: Abisko... | reverse complement strand
TGGCCTTCGTGGTCGGGGCGTTCTTTGCCGGGACCGCCGGGGGCCTCTACGCGCACTTCAAGCTGACGATCACGCCGACCGGCTTCGACTTCACGAAGAGCATCGAGATCGTTGTCATGGTCATCCTGGGCGGCATGGGCAACACGCCCGGGGTCATCCTGGCGGCGATCCTCCTGACGCTCCTTCCCGAGGTGCTGCGCGCCGTGGACCAGTACCGGATGATCCTCTACGCGATCCTGCTCATCTCGCTCATGATCGCGCGGCCGAAGGGGCTCTTCAATTTCGACTGGGCGGCGATCGGCGCCCGCCTGCGCCGGAAATTCCGGCCGGAACGCGGCCACGGAACGGATGCCTGAGCCCATCCTCCAGCTCGACAAGGCGACAATCCGGTTCGGCGGCCTGACGGCCGTGAGCGCGCTCGACCTCGTGGTCAACGAGGGCGACCTCGTCGGGCTGATTGGGCCGAACGGGGCCGGCAAGACGACCGTCTTCAACCTGGTGACGCGCGTGTACCCGACGACGAGCGGGACCGTGAAATCCTCGGGGGCCAACCTGGCCCCCATGAGCGTCAATGAGGTCGTGGAGGCGGGGATCGCCCGCACCTTCCAGAACATCCGGCTCTTCAAGAGCATGTCGGTCTTCGACAACGTCAGGGTTGCCTGCAACCTGCATCGGGGGGCGGGCGCGGCCCACACGCTGCTCCGGATGCGCCGTTTCCGCGAGGACGAGGCGGCCATCGCAAACCGCGTCGAGGAACTCCTCGCCCTATTCAACCTGCTGCGCTTCCGCGATGCGCCGGCGACAAGCCTGCCCTATGGCGAGCAGCGCCGCCTGGAAATCGTGCGCTGCCTTGCGACGCGCCCGCGCCTCCTGCTCCTGGACGAGCCGGCGGCGGGCATGAACCCCTCCGAGAAGGTCGAGCTGATGGCCCTGATCCAGAGGATCCAGAAGGAGTTCTCGCTCTCGATCCTCCTCGTCGAGCATTCGATGAGGGTGGTCATGGGCGTCTGCCACCGCATCGCTGTCCTTGACTACGGCGTCAAGATCGCCGAGGGGAGCCCAATGGAGATCCAGAACGACCCCAAGGTGATCGAGGCGTACCTCGGCGAGCCGCACGGCAAGGACGCCACGCACCACTGAGGCCATGCTCGAGGTCAACGAACTCTGCGTGTCCTACGGGGCCATTTCGGCGCTCCGGGGGATTTCCCTGAAGGTCGCCAAGGGAACGATCGTCACCCTGATCGGCGGCAACGGGGCCGGAAAGACCACCACCCTGCGCACGATCTCGGGGCTCCTGCGGCCAAAATCCGGCAGGATCGCCTTTCTCGGGGACGACATCACGGCGGTCGCCCCGCACAAGATCGTCGCCCGCGGCCTCGGCCACGTGCCCGAGGGGCGGATGATCTTCTCCAACCTGACCGTGGACGAGAACCTTGCGATGGGCGCCTACCTCCAGAAGGACAAGGCCGCCATCGCCAGGGACCGGGAGTATGTCTTTTGCATCTTCCCGCGGCTCAAGGAGCGCCTGCGCCAGACCGCCGGCACGCTGTCAGGGGGCGAGCAGCAGATGCTCGCCATCGGGCGCGCCCTCATGGGCAACCCCAAGTTCCTCATGCTGGACGAGCCGTCGCTCGGGATAGCGCCGCGCCTCATCAGCACGATCTTCGAGAAGATCATCGAAATCAACCGCGACCGCGGCATCGCAATCCTCCTCGTGGAGCAGAATGCAAACCTGGCCCTTGAGATCAGTTCCTACGCCTATGTCCTCGAGACCGGCCAAGTGACGGTGGAGGGCCCGAGCGCGGACCTGCGCAACAACCCCCAGCTCAAGGCCGCCTACCTCGGCGGCTAGCGCGGCTTGGCCTGCGCCAGCAGGTCGTCGAGGTCGAGACGGCGGGTGAACATGGCCAGCCCTCCCTTGGGATCACGGGGCCACGCCTCGCGCGACCGGTCCCAGTAGAGCTCCACGCCATTGTCATCGGGGTCCCGAAGGTAGAGGGCCTCGCTGACGCCATGATCGGAGGCCCCGTCAAGCGGCACGCGGGCGGCTATCAGCCTCCTGAGCGCGTCGGCGAGCTCCTCCCGCGTCGGGTAAAGGATCGCGACGTGATAGAGGCCGGTTGTACCCGGGGGAGGTGGCGACCCGCCGAGGCTCTCCCAGGTGTTCAGGCCAATGTGGTGGTGGTAGCCGCCAGCCGAGATGAAGGCCGCGCTCGGCTCGAAGCGCTGCATGAGCTCAAAGCCGAGAACGCCACAGTAGAAGGCGAGCGAGCGCTCCAGGTTCGACGCCTTCAGGTGCACGTGGCCTATGCGCACCCCTGGGTCGATCGGGCGCTTCGGAGTCGGGGATTTCATGCCGAGGGGAAATATCATGCCCAGTATCCGGACAAATTCAACTCGTGGCTCCTATGCAGTTGATATGGCAATGGGAATCCCAGATACTCCCGGCGGCCAAACAAGCCCGACATGAACAAAGCAAGCGCAGCCTGCCTCCTCGCCGCACTGGGCGCCTTGGCTGTCGTCGCGGCAAGGCTGTCGAGGACCCAGGCCGACCTCGACGCCGCACGGGATAGCATCAGCCGCCTCGAGCAGCGGGAAGACCCCCGCCCCGCGATCGACGCGGCGCGCGCGGAGACCGACGCCGCAAAGGAAAGGATCGCGGAAATGGAGGTCCGGATCGTCGCCGATCAGAAGGCGCTCGCCGCCGCTCAGGACCATCTCAGGTTGGCGGATTCCCTGGTGCACGGCGGCACGCCGGTCCTGATGACCGCCAAGGGTTCCTACGCGCTTGGGGACGGCACCGTGGTTTACGGGCCCGACGTCCGGGTCCGACTCAAGAACGGGGTCCTGGTCTCGTCCCCGACCGGGGTCATGGTGTCGGACGCCTCGCTGGAGCACATCGACGGGGACCTCGTCATCGAGAGCGCGACGAATATCGCGAACACGACGAACGCCTACATTTCCATGGACGGCGGCCACATGGACGTGACGGCGGAGACACTCTCGCTCCGCAAGAAATAGGCGGCCGTCCCCCACCGCGATGGCCAAGGAAATTTTGCCTGTGACAAAGCCGCGCCCCGTCGCGATAAGGAAAATGCGCGTCGGCGACCACCGTTCCATTTTGAGGGTCTGGAGGAAATCCGAAGGCATGTGCCTCGGAGTGGACGACGAGGCCGCGGGCTTCGCCCTCTACCTGCGGCGCAACCCGGGCCTCTGCTTCGTCGCCCTGGCCGGAAAGGAAATCATCGGCACCGTCCTATGCGGCCACGACGGAAGGCGGGCCATCCTGGGGCACCTCGCGGTGGTCCCCACCCGCCGGGGCACGGGCCTGGGCCGTGCGCTCGTCGAGCGATGCCTCGCGTCTCTGGCCGCCCAGGGCGTCAGGAAGTGCAATGTCTTCGTCATGAAGGGAAATCCCGCGGGCCTCCGGTTCTGGGAGCACCTGGGCTACGGGAAGCTCGACGACGACTACTGGACGCTCCAGGCCCCCGTGCGCCGGATTCGACCGGGCAGCCTGCGCCGTTGATTTCTGCGGGGATTGGAGTAGGATCCGCGTTCCCCCTCTTTAAACAACCATGTCCACCGCAACCCCCCAGACCTTCGAATTCCAGGCCGAGATCAAGCAGCTGCTCGATATCGTCATCCACTCCCTCTACACGGAGAAGGAGATCTTCGTGCGCGAGCTTGTCTCGAACGCCTCCGACGCCCTCGAGAAGGAGCGGCACCTGCAGCTGACGGAGAAGGCCGTCTATGACGACAAGCTCGAGCTCGAGATCAACATCACGACGGACGACAAGGCGAAGACGTTCACGATCCAGGACTTCGGCATCGGCATGACGCAGGCCGAGCTCGTCGAGAACCTCGGCACGATCGCCCACTCCGGATCGAAGGCGTTCGTGAAGGCCCTCGGCGAGGGCGACCAGAAGGCCGCCGGCCTCATCGGGCAGTTCGGCGTCGGCTTCTACTCGGCCTTCATGGTCGCCAAGAGCGTCAAGGTCTACACGCACTCCTGGCGCGAGTCGGAGCCCGGCCTGCTCTGGACCAGCGAGGGAACGGGCAGCTTCGCGATCGAGGAGAGCACCGGAGAGCGCCGGGGATGCAAGATCGTGGTGGAGCTCAAGGACGAGTGCTCCGAGTTCAGCCAGGAGTGGCGCGTGCGCGAGATCCTCGAGCGCTACAGCGCCTTCGTCTCGTTCCCCATCAACCTCAATGGCAAGCGGGTCAACACGGTCCAGGCCCTCTGGCTTCGCAGCAGGAACGAGATCAAGGACGAGGAGTACGACGAGTTCTACAAGTTCCAGGCCCACGACTCCGAGAGCCCCCGCCTCAGGCTCCACTTCAGCGCGGACGCCCCGATCTCCATCAACGCCCTCCTCTTCGTCCCCAAGGACAACACCGAGAAGATCGGCCTCTCGCGCCTCGAGCCCGCCGTGGCCCTCTACTGCCGCAAGGTCCTCATCGACGCCAAGCCGAAGGACCTGCTCCCCGAATGGATGCGCTTCGTCAAGGGGGTCGTCGACAGCGAGGACCTGCCGCTCAACATCTCGCGCGAGACGATGCAGGACCGCTCCCTCGTCGAGAAGCTGAACCGGGTCATCACGAAGCGCTTCCTCAAGTTCCTCGAGGAGGAGGCCGCCGCGAGGCCCGAGCCGTACGCCGAGTTCTACGCCGAGTTCGGCGTGTTCCTGAAGGAGGGCGCCGCCCTTGACTTCACGCACAAGGACAGCCTCACGAAGCTCCTGCGCTTCGAGTCGTCGCTCACCGAGAAGGGCAAGGCCACATCGCTCGCCGACTACGTCACCAGGATGGGCGCGGACCAGAAGGAGATTTATTATCTCGTCGGCCCCAACCGGGAATCCATCGAGTCGGGGCCCTACCTCGAAGGCTTCAGGGCCCGCAACCTGGAAGTCCTCTTCTGCTACGAGACCGTCGACGAATACGTGATGAACAACGTGCGCGAGTTCGATGGCAAGAAGCTCACGGCCGCCGACCACGCCGACGTGAAGCTCTCCGAGCAGCCGAAGGCCGAGGGTTCGCTCGGCGAGGCCGAGACAAAGTCCCTCCTCGGCTGGCTCAAGGAGACGCTCGGCGAGCGCGTCGCCGAAGTGAAGGCGAGCGATCGACTCGTCGACTCTCCCGCCCTCGCCCTCAACGCGGACAAGTTCAGCTCCCCGCACATGCGCCGCCTGATGAAGGCCATGAACAAGGAGGGCGCCCAGTCCCCGCTGCGGGTCAACCTCGAGGTCAACCCGCACCACGCGGTCATCAAGAGGCTCGCCGAGCTCCAGACCTCTTCGCCCGACAGGGCGAAGCTCATCGCCGAGCAGATCCTCGACAACGCCCTGATATCCGCGGGCCTGCTCGACGACGCGTCGGCGATGGTGAAGCGCCTCTACAAGATCCTCGAGACCGCATGATCACGCGGGGGCGGCGCGGATCGAGGCGAGCTAGGCGTTCTCCGGCGCCCTGTCCAATCCGATCCCCCGCAGCCCTTCGGGGAAGGAAAGCGTAGCGGCCACGGCCGGGAGCCCGGGCCCCCCGGCGTAAGGGAGCTGGCGGACATCACGACGCCGTGGACGAGGCGCGCCTGGGCAAAGCCCTTTGTTACAAAGCGGTTAACGCACGAATATTCGCTCGTTCAGCCGGCGTTCACCCTGAATAGTTTACGGTTTGCCCGAACTTCAAACACCTCCTGAACATGGCTCCTCGTAGAAAAAAGCAGAGTCCCCAGGATGATCCGGCAAAGGTCGCTTATTTCAACCGGGAGCTGAGCTGGCTGGCGTTCAACCGCAGGGTCTTGGAACAAGCCCAGAGCGTCAGGCACCCGCTGCTTGAGCGCGTGCGCTTCCTGGCGATCGTCAGCTCGAACCTCGACGAGTTCTTCGAGATCAGGGTTGCAGGGCTCATGCAGCAGGTGGACTCGGGGCTCACCGAGTTCGGCTCGGACGGCCTCTCGCCCGTCGAGCAGCTGCGGCGCATCCATTCGGTCGTCGCCTCGCTCGTCGAGGACCAGTACCACTGCTGGCACCACCAGCTGGTGCCGGCGCTCGCCCGCGAGGGAATCCTGTTCCGCCCCCCCCACGACCTCACGAAGTCCGAGCTCAACTGGGTGAAGGCCTACTTCAAGGACCAGGTGTTCCCGGTCCTGACGCCGCTCGCCCTCGACCAGTCCCACCCATTCCCGCAGCTCGGCAACAAGACGCTCAACGTCGTCGCCTACCTCGAGAGCCCGGACGACAGCAAGGAGAACGGCGCGGTCAAGCACGTGGCGATCCTCCCGGTGCCGCGGATCCTCCCGCGCCTGGTGACCATCTCGCCCTCGAAATCGGGCCCGCTGCGAACCATCTTCCTGAGCGACATCATCAAGCTGTGCGCCGGCGAGCTTTTCCCGGGCTACAAGCTCCTCGGGGCGCAGGCGTTCCGCGTGACGCGCAACAGCGACCTGTACATCGACGAGGAGGAGGCCGAGAACCTCCTCAAGAAGATCGAGGAGGAGCTGCGAAACCTGCGGCGCGGCGCCGCGGTCCGCCTCGAGATCGAGAAGGGCGTGGACGAGGAGATCTTCAGCACGCTCTGCCAGCACCTGAGCCTTTCCCAGGAATACGTCTATCGCCTGAACGGCCCGATCAACCTGCTGCGCCTGCAGAGCCTGGCCGACATCGACCGGCCCGACCTGAAGTACCCGCCCTTCTCGCCGGTCAACGTCTCGCCGCTGCGAGACGCCACGCGGATATTTGACGTGATCCGCGAGCAGGACGTCCTGCTTCACCATCCCTACGACGCGTTCACCCCGGTGGTGGACTTCGTCGAGCAGGCCGCGCGGGACCCGCAGGTCGTCGCCATCAAGCAGACCCTATACCGGACGAGCGGCGACTCGCCGATCGTGCGGGCGCTCATAGAGGCCTCGCGCAACGACAAGCAGGTCACGGCCCTCGTGGAGCTCAAGGCCCGCTTCGACGAGGCCAACAACATCCAGTGGGCGAAGCAGCTGGAGGAGGCCGGCGTCCACGTCGTGTACGGGATGGTCGGCCACAAGACGCACTGCAAGCTGTGCCTCGTGGTGCGCAGCGAGGGCCGCGCGATGAAGAACTACTGCCACCTCGGCACAGGCAATTACAACCCGAGGACGGCGAGGCTCTACACGGACCTGAGCTATTTCACCTCGAGGAGGGACATCACGAGCGACGTGGCCCAGCTCTTCAACACGCTCACTGGGTTCGGTCGCACGCAGCGGTTCAGGAACATCGTCGTCGCGCCCTTCAACCTGCATCGCCGCATCGGCGAGCTGATCGACAGGGAGGCCGCCAACGCGAGGGCCGGCAAGCCGGCGCGGATCCTCGCCAAGATGAACGCCCTCGTCGACAAGACGACGATCGACGCGCTCTACAAGGCCTCGCAGGCCGGCGTGAAGATCGACCTCATCATCCGCGGCGTCTGCTGCCTCGTGCCCGGGATAAAGGGCCTGAGCGAGAACATCTCGGTGCGCAGCGTCGTCGGACGGTACCTGGAGCATGCGCGCTGCTTCTACTTTGAGAACGGGGGGGGCGAGCCGCTCATCCTGGCGGGAAGCGCCGACTGGATGCCGCGCAACTTCTTCCGGCGCGTGGAGGTCCTATTCCCGATCCGCGACGCGGCGCTGCGCCAGTGGGTCACCGGTGAGTTCTTCCCCACCGAGCTCAAGGACAATGACAACGCCCACGTCCTCGACTCCAACGGCGCCTACAGGCCCGCCCCGCGGGGGGCGGACGAGCGCCCGTTCTCCGAGCACGCCTACTTCATGGCGAGCGCCCTGAGGCGCGCCGCGGTCAAAGAGTAAGCGGCGAGCGCGCCAGCGCCACGCGCACGCCGCCCGCGTCGACGCGGAGGCAGGATTCGCGCGCGCCGGGCCCAAGGGCGCCCCTCAGGCGTGAGTCGACCAGGGCCCCCCTCACCCGCCGCTCGACCACGTTGCGCATCGGGCGGGCGCCGAGCCTGCGATGCCAGCCCTCGCTCACGAGGCGCCGGCAGACGTCCTCCTCGGCCCGCAGGTCGTGGGCATGCCCGAATTCCCGCGACAGGACGCCGGACTGGAACTGGAGCTCCTGCTCAAGCATCTGGCGGCAGATCCGCACCTGGGCCTCGCGGCCGAGGTGACCAAAGACCAGGACGCTCGTGAATCGCGCCAGGACCTCGGGCCGGAAATGCGCCGCGGCCTCCTGCTCCACAAAGCGCCGCACGGACGCCCTCGCGACACCCTCCATCTCTATGACCCCGGTCGACCCAATGTTCGACGTGGCGACGACATGGATGTCCGAGAGGTCGAGCGTCTCGCCGCTCGCGAGGGTGAGGGCCGCCTCCTCGATCCCGAGGAGGTAGTCGGAGACGCTCGGGTGCGCCTTCTCGACCTCGTCAAGGAGCAGGATCCTGCCCCCGGCCGCCCTCATGCGCGAGATCCGCTCGCCCAGGAGGCCGGGCTCGCCTGCCCGGGTCCCGAGGAGGAGCGGGACGCGCTCGGCCGAGGAGAATTCCGCGGCGTTCACGCGCGCTAGCGCCTCGGTCCCGAAGAGGTGCCGGCTGGCCGCCGTGATCGACTTGGTCTTGCCGGTGCCCGTCGGCCCCAGGAGCAGCAAGTGGCTGCGCGGGCGCCCGCGCGGCGTGTGGCCCAACTCCCCGGCGAGGAGGGCGTCGGACAGGGCATCCGTGGCCTCGTCCTGCCCGATGACCTCGCGGCGCAGGTGCGCGCGGAGCCCGCGCAGCAGATCAAAGCGTCGGGGACTCGCCGTTTCTTCCCGCATCGCCCGCTTGTAGGACGGAGCGGGCCGCCGCGTCAAGCGGCAGGAGACTTATTCTTTTCGCGGTCCGCGTATGCGGCGCGGATGTTCGGTGCGACCGAGACGGTCCGTTCGGCGCCGCTGCCCTCTGTCACGAGGACGGCGTTGCGCTGGCGGCGGCCGGCGAGGCCGTTCTCCCTGATGAATTCCCTGAGCGAGCGGTGGAGGGCCACGGCCATGTCCTCGCCCTGGACGGTCAGCGAGCCACGCTGGAGCACAAGGAGGCCGAGCGCCCGGTAGCGTCCGCGGTCCGACGCCGTCGGGTCGGCGGCGTCTATGTCCGCGGCGTTCCGGCCGTTGGCCTCGCGTACGCGCACGAGCCAGCTGGCGCCCTCGCCGGGGCCGCCCGAGCAGCGCCGGCTTGTCAGCTTCACCTCCAGGCGCGAGGCCGCCTTGAAGAGGCCGCCCCGGTCGCTCTCGCGGTGGACCCTGACGACGACGCGCTTCTTCTTCATCCCCTGGACGATCTTCTGCCAGCGCACGCAGTGCACCTGGACGCCAAGGAGCGGGTACACGGGCAGGGGCAGGAAATCCACGATGTCGGGCTCGGACATCCCGCGCGAGGCCGCGATCGTCGCCGACAGGCCCCGCGGCGGGGCATCGTTCAGTTTGGTCTTGTCACTCATGGCGCTTTAATGGGATCAATTAAGGTATAAGGTGGTTGAAAACGAGTGAAAACTTAGATAGCTTGATTAGACACGTTTAGCAAACGCTTTCTCTTCTGGTTTTCCCGAATCACATGACTCCCAACCAACGACAGGCCGCCTTCGACCGCTTCTTCGTCGAGCTCGCACGGGGCCGCGCGCAGAGGCTCGGTCTCGGCTACGCGGGCACCATCCGCAAGCTCCCCCCTCCCCCCCTTCCGGGAGAGGCTCTCGGGACGACGCGGTACTACCTCAATGCCGTCGCCCGCGACGGCCTGAGCTCGGGCCTCGTCGAGCTGGCCGGGGCGGCGGAGGCTTCGCTGCGAAGGGCCGAGGGCTGGGTGCGGACCGGCCAAGGATCGGCGCCCGTCAGGACGCTAAAGCGCAAAGTTTGACTTGTCTAATTATGTCGGGCGTGATGCATATCGCACCCGATGAGCGCAGGCCTTCCTGACGACCCGGAGCTTCCCCGCACGCCCTCCAACGCGGGTCCGCGTGGCGCGCTGGCCCCCGTCTCCCCGTTTACGCCCGCGGCGCGCTGGGTGGCCGAGCACCAGGTCAAGGTGCTCTGCATGGTGGTGGCGACGGCCTCTCCCCTGGCGTCGCTGTGGCTGCTCGAGCGCGGCACCGCCAGCCTCAGGGACGGCATCTGGGCGTACTCGGTCGACGGGGCGGGGACGATCCATTACGGGCCGGTCAAGCCGGCCGAGGCCAGGAGCGCCCTGTTCCGGGAGATCCTGCTCCAGGCGGCGCAGGCGTGCTTCACGCGGAATCCGTCGGGCCTCTCCTACCCCGAGGTGGCGCGCCGGATCTTCGTCGGCGACAGCTGGAAGGCCCTGGAAGCCGACGTCCGCTCGCAATTGGCCGAACGCAAGCGGCGCAACCTCTACGACCACCCGGAGGTAGAGGGTATCGACGTCCTCGACGAGGGGAGCAGCCCCCGCTACCGAGTCCGCGGCTTCGTCGTGCGCTCGGGGGCGATAGAGGGCCTGCCCTACCAGCCTCCAGCCGGCGAATTCCACCTCATTGTCGAGCTGGCCCCCCAGCAGGACGCGATGCAGGAGGGACGCTATCCCTTCGTCGTGGTGCACCACAGGGCGGTCGTCCGTTGGGCGGGCGAGGGGGAGGCCCAATGAGGGCCGGTGTCCTGATTGCCACCGTCTGCGCGCTGGCAGCCCTCCGGGGCGCCGCGGATCCGGTGCCCTCAACCATCGTGCGGATCGAGCTTCCGCCGGAGGCGGACGAGCACCAGCCGTTCGCCCTACCCACGGAGCCGGAGAACACGCTTGAGGTCGACTTCCCCTGGCCCGTCGAGGACTGGGCAGGGCGCGGCTTCACCCCGGACCCCGAGAAATTTGCCGGCGACTTTGTGATCGAGGCGACCCGCGGCTCCAGCCGCCTCTTCGTGACACCGGTCGCGGCACAGGCGCACCGGATCCTCCACGTCGTCCTCGCCGAGCCGGGAGGCCGGACACGGGGAATCCCGCTCGAACTCGTCCCCGCGCCGACCGGCCTGGCATGGAGGAAGGTGGTTTTCCTGTCGCCCGCGTCCCCGGCACCCAAGGCGAGAATTTCCCTGTCCCGCGAACGGCCCCTCTCGCCGCTCAGGGAGCCCAGCCCCGAATCCGAGCTCGGGCTCCTGCGGACGATGCAGCTCATGCTCAACAGCTCGGCGGACGGCGCGGCCGGCATCGCCGCCGCGAACCCGGCCCTTGAGCTCGTCGACCTCGGGGGCGCACCCCGCAGTTTCGGGGAATTCACGCTCACCTGCCGCTTTGCGGTCAGGGACTCGACGACCGACACGCTGGGCCTGTGCGTGGGCGTCGCCAATACGTCGGTCCGACGGCTCCTCTTTGACCCCGGGAGCTGGGTGATACGCGCCGGGGACCGTGTCTACCCGGTGCGGACGGTCGACTTTGCCGGCGAAATCGAACCGGGCGCCTCCGGGGTCGCCTTCCTCGTGCTGACCCGCGCTCCCGACGGGTCACCCACATGGCTCAAACCTGATGGCGCCCTCCAGGTCAGCGTCGTCCTCAGCGCCTCGGCAAACCCACGGCCCGTGGGACGCATGGCGCTGGATGCCTTCGATCCTCGATGAATGCCAAGGCCGACGAATCCCCCGCCTGGACGAGGATGACGCTGCGCAACTGGATCCTGCTGGCGGGGGCGATCGCGCTCGTGGCCGCCGCCTGGGCAACCTCAAGGAGGCCGCAGCCCGCGCCTCCGGCTGCGCCGGTCGAGGCCGCCCGCGCGCTTCCCATTCGCCTTCAGCCCGAGGAGCTGACCGAGGCCGAGGCCGACCGCGAGGCCTCTCCGGTCTCGGGATACCGGCGCGACGTTGACCGGCCCAAGCCCGTTCAGAGCGTCGCTGAGGCCGATCCTCCCAGGGAGAGCTCCTCGGCCGAGGAATCCCCCGGCGGTCCCGTCAGCCGTCGCAGGGATGACAAGAAGACGCTGCCCGAGATTTTTCGCATGCCGCCTGGGCCCGGCCTGGCAGGCGCCGCGCCCGTTGTCCCCGAGGAGGCGGCGAAGCCCGAGGCTCCGCGGGACCTGGAGTCGTTCGCCCCCTTCGGGCGCCTCATCAAGTGCACGCTGGTGGACACGATCGACAGCGTGACGGCGCGCTCCGAGCCCATTGTCGCCCTCGTGACCCAGGACCTGGACTGGAACGGAAGCGTCATTATTCCCGCGGGATCCGAGGCATTCAGCTACGCCGGGCCGGCACCCGTGATCGACGGCGAGGGGGTCGGCCGCCTCGTGGATAACGGGGAGTGGACGCTCGTCCTTCCCGCGGGCACGGGCGGCGCAAACGGCCGTGAGCTCGAGCTCAAGGGACGGGCGGTCAACCGGCTGGAGACCCTGGTCGGCGCCCGCGGCGACTCCCGCTCATGGGGACTGGACGATGGCGTCGGCGGGCTTGTCGGCTACACGCTCTCGACGCTCGATAACCGCGAGATCAAGCTCTTCGCCGCGGCGGCCATAAGCGGCATGGCCCAGGGCATCGGGGCGGTTGCCGAGCGCCAGGAGCCGGCAGCGGGGGTGTCCGGCGTGCTCGGGGCGACGCAGGTCGCCCCGACCCTCGGCAACGCCGCCATCGCCTCGGTCGGCACCGGGGCGGTCGCGGCCGTCAACGAGATCGCCTCGAGGATCCGCGAGGAGATCTCCAAGCGCGGCGTGTATGTGCGGATTCCCGCGGGCAAGGAGTTCTACCTCTTCGTTGAGCAGACGATCGACCCGGCGCGGGCCGAGGTGGGCCTGAGGCTCCCTCCCAACCCGAGGATGCCGCGATGAAATCCCTGCTGATTGCGGCCACAGCAGCAGCCCTGCTTTCCAGCGCCTGCTCGACGTCGTCGGGAGGGTCGGGAGGTCCCGCGACGCGTCGCGTCGGGGTGCCATCCCTGCCTGTCGACGAATCCGTGGTGGCGGGGCCCGCGCCTTCCCGGCAGGACGAGGCGCCGCGCCTGCCGGACCGCATCGTCGTTCCCGCGAGCTACCAGCTCATGCTTCTCGACGGGCACCTGACGCTGGTTCGGGAGACGGATCCCCTGGCGCTCCAGCCGACGCCGGCCTCGATGCGCGTCATCGAGGGCGAACTGGCGCGCGGGGAGCTGGCGTACCAGCCCGCGCTCCTGCCCCAGGAGCTCGCCGCCGAGGTGGCCGCCGGCCGCGAGAGCGCGGCGCGCATGGACGACGCGCTGGGAAGCGTCATGGAGCGAAGCCGCGAGCTGTCCCGCGAAGCCCTCGCGCTCAAGGAGGAGTCGCGGCGCCTCGCCGAGCTCCTTTCCGCGGACGAAACGAGGATCCGCGACCTCGAGGCCGCAGCGGCCCCGAAGGCGCCGGCGGCAAGGACCGACCCGGCAAGCGACTCACCCTGAAAAAAAGAGAAACGACCATGCCCTACCTCAACCGCTACGCGTTCATCGGAAACCTGACCAAGCCGCCCGAGCTGCGCCTGCCGCCGACGGCGCAGAAGCAGGCCCTCTGCCTCCTCAATGTGGCCATCAACCGCGACTCGCGGGACGAGAGCGGCGAGAAGCGGTCGCACACCGTATATGTGAACGACATCGAGGTGTGGGGGCCTCCCGGCGAGGCCTGCGCCCATTTCCTGACACAGGGATCCATGGTATTCGTCGAGGGACGCATGGACGTCGACCAATGGCAGGACCGCGCCAGCGGCGCGAAGCGCTCGCGGATGAAGGTGGTCGCCGAGAACGTGCAGTTCCTGCGGATCAAGAGACCGGAGGGCGCGGCCGCCCCGGCCGAGCCCCCGTCCGAAACCGCGGACGCCGCGCACAAGACGGCGAGGAAACCCGCGCGCAGGGCGAAGGCGGTTACCTGACAGGCCCCGCTCCGCCTACGGGCCCGGGGCCTCGGGCAATGTGGCAGGCGTGTTCGGCGTCTGGCCCTCGATCCATCGCTCGGGAACCTCCTGCTCCGGCGATGCCGTGAGCTGGACGAGGCTCTTCATCGACGAAAAGTGCTGGCTCAGGTCGAAGTCCCCGCCGAGGCCGCCGACGAGGCGGTCGAAGAGGTCCTTCTTCGAGGCCTTGAGCGCCTGGATCCTCTCCTCGACCGTGCCGGCCGTGACCATGCGGTAAACGAACACGGTGTTGGTCTGGCCGATGCGGTGGACGCGGTCGACGGCCTGCGCCTCCACGGCGGGGTTCCACCAGGGGTCGAGCAGGAAGACGTAGTCCGCCGCGTGGAGGGTGATGCCCGTGCCCGCGGCCTTCAGGGAGACGAGCATCGCTGCGGCGCCCGGGGCACCCTGGAACGCCTGCACGGGCTTGAGGCGGTCGAGCGTCATGCCGGTCAGCTCGTAGCGCGGCAGGTCGGGGAAATTCTGGATGAGTGCCGCGCGCACGCGGTCGAGCAGCATCACGAACTGCGAGAAGATGACGACCTTGTGGCCGCTGCCGACGATCTCGGCCAGCTTCTCGACGAGGAGGTTGATCTTGCCCGAGTCCGAGAGCGGCGCCTTGAGCCACGGGAGCATGTCCGGGTCGCAGCAGGTCTGGCGCAGGCGGGTCAGCAGGGCGAGGAAGCCGAACGACTTCTCCCGCATGGCCGAGCCGACGTCGTCGCCGAGCCGTTCCAGGCCCTCGGTGCAGATGCGCGCGTACTCGGCGCGCTGCACGTCGGTGAGCGGGCAGATGAGGTCCATCTCGACCTTGGGCGGAAGTTCCTGGGCGACCTCCCTCTTCGTGCGGCGCAGGATGAACGGGGCGAGCTGGGCCCTGAGGCGCGCCAGGGTCCCCTCGCGGTCCGCGTTCAGGGAACCCTCGAACGACGAGCGCGTGCCGAGCAGGCCTGGAAGGAGGAAGCGGAAGATGCTCCACAGGTCGAGCTGGCGGTTCTCCAGGGGCGTCCCCGTGAGGACGATCCGGTGCCTCGCGCGTATCGCGAAGCAGGTCTGCGTCACCTTCGCATCGGGGTTCTTGATGAACTGGCCCTCGTCGAGGACCGCGTAGCCGAAGTCGACGCTGTCGAGGAGGGAACGGTGCTTGCGCAGCTGCGTGTAGCTGCAGAGCCAGACGATCGGGTCCTTGCGGGTCACGAAGTCGTTGCCGGTCTTGAGCACGTCGACGGCCATGTCCGGGAAGAACTTGGACATCTCCTCGCGCCAAACGGGGACCACGCTCGCCGGGCACACGATGAGGCTCGGGCGCTCGGTCGAGGCCCTCGCGTTGAGCAGCGACAGGACCTGCAGCGTCTTGCCGAGGCCCATCTCGTCGGCAAGGAGGCCGTGGCAGTCCACCTCGCACAGGTGGTACATCCACTCGACGCCGCGGCGCTGGTACGGGCGCAGGATCGCGGCCGTCTCCGGGGGGGACTCCGGCGCGGCGAGGACCCTCTGGCGCCAGGCCTCCATCTCGGGCGAGAGCGTGAGCTTGAGGCGGGCGTCGTTGAAGAGGGAGAAGACGAGGTACTGCAGGAGCGCCGCGCCGCCCTCCTGGGTCTCCTCGATGTTGCGGCGCCAGGAGCTGTAGGAGTCCCACTTCTCCGCCGAGAGGGCGACGATGCCCAAGTTCGGGAGGATGACCGGCTGGCCCCCGCGCCTGAGGAGCGCCGACACCTCGGAGTCCGTCAGCATGCGCTCGCCCGCCCGGAAGATCCAGCGCAGGTTGAGGCCCGCGTCACCCGGGGCCCGTTCCGCGACGGCCTCGATCTCGACGCTGCGCGTGCCCTTCAGGAGGTTCGCGGTCTTGTCGTCGAGCTCGATGACGAACACCCGCTTCCACAGGGGGAGCGTCACCTTGAGGAAATTGGGGATCTCGACCAGCGACTCCATGAGGTAGGCCCCCGTGTCCTGGTTGTACTGGAAGTGCGCCTTGCGCGCATAGGCGGCGAGGCCGATCAGCTTGGCCCGCTCGCCCGAGGACACATGGCCGTTGCCACCCGCGTGGGCGTCGGGACCGAGGGCCGGGTGGCGGGTCTTGCGGTCGGCCTCCGCCCAGAACGCCTGGAACGCGAGGCCGGACGACTTGATCTTGAAGACGAGCATGAGCGGCCGCGAGGGGCCGTTCAGGCGGGTGACCGGCTCGCGACGCGCGCCGTTCTCTCCTGCAGCTGACTTGCCGTTCGTCCCGTTCGAGCCGTTTGAGCCGTTGCCGTTCTGGGCATGGTCCGAAGCGGCGTGGGTCTCGGCGGGCAGGGGCGAAATCTCGTCGGCCACCAGCTCCTCGATCTCGTGGAGCCCCGCCACGGCGAGGGCATGGGCGATCTCCCTGTCGGTCGTCGAGGACCGCACGGAGAGCGCCCCCGCGCTCCACTCGATGACGGCGTACTCGTCCTTCTTGTCGATCCGCCGGTGGATGATCGCATCCCGGTCCGTCAGCTCGAGCTCCCTGACCTCGCCGTTGCGGTAGATCCTGCGGCCCTCGTCCAGCTGCGTGGACGAGAAGGTCTCGGACCAGTCCTCGGCAAGCATGTCGAACCAGTACTCGAGCGAATGTGGCGTGTAGACCCGTTTCGGACCGTGGGTTTGCATTTGCCTAAAAGGTTGAACGTAGAGAGCAGCCCAAGGCCCGCGCAACAGTTATTTCGGCAGGTGAAATATGGCTGACGAAGGCGTTTGCGGCTTGCGCCGGCAAGGGGAACGGGGTTGGCGTGGCACCCCCTCACGGCATGTCCAATTTACATCCAACTGCGACGGTAAGGGAAAGGCCTCGACTGTGGATCGACGTGCTCGTGCTGGGAGGCTTTGTCGCCCTTTTCTTCGGGGGTGCCCAGGTGGCGTCGGAATGGAGGCATCCGCTAAAGGATCCCATTCCTATCGACCTGACGCTCAGCGCCCTGCCGAAGTATGCGCTCTTCTCGTTCGTCCGAGGATGGCTCGCCTATTTTGTCTCCCTCGTCTTCACGCTCGTTGTCGCCTCGTGGGCTTTCTATGATGACCGCGCGCACAAGTATATCCTGCCTGCGCTCGACATCCTCCAGAGTATCCCCGTCACGGCGTTCCTGGCGCCCCTGTTCCTGGCCTTCGTGGCCCTGTTTCCGAGGAGCAACACCGGCCTCGAGCTTGCGTGTATTCTCACAATCTTTACGGGCCAGGTCTGGAACATGGTTTTCAGCTACTACGACTCGCTCCGGGGCATACCTGGCGACTTCCGTATGCTCGCCAAGCTCTATAACCTCAACTGGTGGCAGCGATTCTGGCGCGTTGAGCTGCCTTTTGGCGCCCAGGGCCTCCTCTATAACAGCATGGTCTCGATGGCTGGGGGCTGGTTTTTCCTGAGCATGTCCGAGGCCCCGCCGGCAATCGGAGGGGTATCGTTCCGGGTGCCGGGCCTGGGATCCTACTTCAAGGAGGCCATGGACAAGCAGAACTTTAGGGCGCAGATGATGGCCATCGTGGCGATGGGCGTCGTCATCATCATTGTTGACCGCCTCATCTGGTGGCCCCTCGTCGTGTGGTCCCGCAAGTTCAAGATGGACGACTTCGGGGGCAGCCGCTCGCCGAAAAACGGCCTGCAGCTGTGGCTTTCGAGGTCGGGTTCTTTTCAGGCCCTCGGCGCCCTCTTTCAACGGTTCAAGAATTGGGTGCTTGGGCCCCCCGTGCCACCGTCACCCGCGACATCACTCGTCGATGTCGGGGCGCCGGTTCCTGAAAAGAGCAAGGTGGGACGGAACGTGTACATTGCGATCCTGTGGGTCATCATCGCCCTGTTCATTTGGGGTGGATACCGCATCTATCTCCTTCTGAGGCCCGTTACCGTTTCTGACTGGACTGAGATTCTCGGCGACACGGGCATCAGTTTCCTCCGAGTCATGGCCGCATTGGCAATTGGGACCCTGTGGACCGTCCCCTTCGGGGTGTGGATCGGATTGAACCCGAAGCTGTCGGGCAAGCTTCAACCCTTTATCCAATTTGTCGCGTCGTTCCCCGCGCCGATGCTCTACCCCTGGCTCTTTGCAGCCGTGCTCTTCGTCCATGGCACGCTGCAATGGGGCGCTGTGCTGCTCATCCTTTTCGGGACGCAGTGGTACATCCTCTTCAATGTGGCTTCGGCGGCGGC
>Ga0302324_100011701_pt1 | contig 17978 bp, 16 predicted proteins | sample Palsa_T0_1_FD_201949 | JGI IMG/M metagenome (GOLD analysis project Ga0302324, IMG submission 201949) | Peat permafrost microbial communities from Stordalen Mire near Abisko, Sweden - Palsa_T0_1 | ecosystem: Environmental > Terrestrial > Soil > Palsa > Peat permafrost | place: Sweden: Abisko... | reverse complement strand
TGTGAGCTAAACTGAGATAAAGACAGCTATGCTGAGGAAGAGAGTCAACGAATGCGGGTCCTCGTTTGCGGCTGGAAACGTGACCACGGGACTCGTGTGATAATGAACGCTGACCTTGAGGAAGGTTACGAACGCCCCACGGGCAGTAGCTTCTCGCCCGAGAAGATCTATGTAAGAACTCGGGCAAGCGGCGCTGTCGAGGTGCTCACAGGTCCAGAATCGCTGAACCTTAGCGGCCGATACCAAGCAATAGTCAGACTGACGAAGGATGACATTCTGCTCCTGTTCGCCGAGGCATATAGTGACCAATTTGCTGACGTGATTCGTAAGCTCGCCAAAGCACTTCCCGAGCCACCATCGGAACCGTTGGAGGATGACGATTTCCTGCGCCCCCTAGGCGGTACGAGGAAAAGGGCAGCGCGCAAGCGCACCGCGCGAGCCCGCTAACCTCGCAATCAGCTTGGTGGGGGTCGCACTGGTCAGCTCCTCAGCGCGGCGGCGGCGGGCTCTTCGAGCAGCGACCCGATCCCGGTGACCGCGTCGAAGCCCTTGGTCACGGTGCAGCCGTCGGGCTGTTCTTCGACGCAGCCCTTGACGAGCGGCTCGGGCGTCGGCAGCAAACCGGTGAAGTTCTTCGGCGGGGGCGGCCGGCGCGGCCGCAAGGTATTGTCCTTCCAACCGCGATCGTTCTCGCGCTGCACGTCGCGGAACGCCTGCGGCGCCGTCTTCGCCAGCACGTAGAGGTCGCCGACGTTCAGCAGCCGTTTCTGAGCCGGCACCACGCTGTTGATCGCGGCGAGCTCGGCGCCGACCAGGGCGGCGCTCTCGCTCGTTCCGCCGACGCCGCCGATCCCGTAGCCGTGCCAGAAGACGCGCAGGTGCCCGGCCGCGTCGGCCGCGACGTCGGGAACGATGCGGTTGTGGACGTACTGCGGCGAGAAGAGGTAGTCGCCCGGTGCGTCCTGCCACGCCGGACGCGGCTCGTTCGAGATTCCCCCGCCGCTGGCGTAGACGAGATCGTTCCACGGCGCCTCGTCGATCACGCCGTCACGGTCGCCCAACTGCGTGCCGCCGGCGCAGATCACGTACACCGAGACGCAGGGCCAGATCACGCGCGGCTTCTCGATCCCCGTCTCGCGATAGCCGTAGGCGCCGTCGTCGCCGGAGGGGACGACCAGCGGGATGCCGCGCACGACCGCCTCCAGTTGCGGTAATGGCGTCGTCCCGTACCGCTCGGCGATCGTCGTGTCGACCGGACCGACCGCGAAGGGGAAGACGATCACCGTCGGATCCAAGTCGAGTGCGCGGGCCAGCGCCAGCGTCCCGTCGTTGCCGCCCGAGCAGGCGTCGTCGTAGTCGACCACGACGTCCGCGGCGGGCGCCATCGTCACCGCCGCGCCGACGTCGATCGCCGCCTCCTGGCCACGGTCGTCGCGCCCGCACTCGCCCGACGCCGATTTGAAGACGTAACTCTGCTCGGTGATCAGCGCGGCCGAGGCGCCCGCCGGCGCGCCGTCGGAGGAGACGAGCCGGTGCGCGTCGCCGATGTCGAAGCGATCGGAGGCGTCTTCGAGCAGCACGATCCGCTCGCCGACGCCGCCGCCGGGGATCGCTTGCATCATGCTGCGAAAGCGCGCCGGCTCGTACCAGTCGCCGCGGAAGTAGGTGAACGACGGGCGCGTGTCGGCCAAGCGCGGGATCGTCGCGACGACCGCGCCGCGCACGTCGCGCACGCCGGCCAGCGGAAGGGTCAGCGGCCCGGCCGGTGCGAGCGCGGTGCGCGTCCCATCGGTGTACTTCATCCATTGGGCGTGGAAGAGCCGCTCCGCCTGGTCGATGTGCAAGAGCCCGCCGGCGACCAGACCGTCGCCGGCGACGTCGATGTCGCTGGCGCCGTTGGCCCGCAGCAGCAGTCCGACCGCTCGTTCGTCGGCAACGCGCCCGAAGCGCGCGACGAACGCGTCGTGGCTGAGGATCGAGCGGTGCAGCGGACCGGTGGGGTCGCTCATCTGGGCGGCCAGGCCGTCGAGGTCGCCGCGCGGCTGCAGCTCGATCGCCAGGTGCAGCAGGACGTGGGGGTCGGCGGGACCGACCACGTGCATCCCGAAGAGTGCACCGCGGGGAATGGTCACGCTCGAGGTTGCGGCGCCCGACGCACGCCAGGCACTTGCGGCGACGGCAAGCACGAGCACCGCGCACCCGGCGATCCAGCGATCCACTTGTCGAGTCAACCGTGTCCTTTCCGAGGGGTCCGCTCGTGCAACGTAGTGCGTTCGTCCGGAGTTTGGTCGCCACCGTCGGCGTCACGCAGCTGACGCACGTGCTGCCGGCGCTCGCGGCGATCGACGAGCTCGAGGTCGGTCGCGAAGAATTCGCCAGCCTGCGCGACAGCGGCGACCTGCTGTTCGACTCGCCCTTCTACGAGCACCTCAACGAGATCGGCTCGGTCATCTCCGAGACGGTCCGCTCGCGCTACCCGTATCCGATCCGCTACTACATCGTGCGGGGCGATTCGGCCAACGCCTTCTCCGTCCCCGGTGGGAACATCTACGTCAACGAGCCGCTGCTCCGGCTGGCCAGGAACCGAGACGAGCTGGCCGGCGTTCTCGCGCACGAGACCGGCCACATGGTGCTGCACCACGTCGCCAAGCACATGGCCGCGATGCAGGCGAAGAACACGGCCGCGACGATCGGCTCGGTCCTGGCGCAGATCCTGCTCGGCCCGCTCGGGGGCCTGGCCGCCGACTACGGTTCGCAATACGCCGTCGCCGGCAGCGACGCCGCGCAGTCGCGCCACATCGAGGCGCAGGCCGACGAAGAGGGCGCGCGGATCATGGCGGCGACCGGACAGTACAATCCGTGGGGGATGGTCTGGTTCTTCCAGGTCATGACCGCGACGTACGGCAAGGGCGAGGCGTCCTGGCTGCGCAGTCACCCGCTCGATCAGCAGCGGATCGACGACCTCGAGCACGAGTTCAGGAGCGACACGGCGACGTTCGGGAAGTACAGCGACACCGAACAGCGCGACGTCGTCTACTGGTAGCTCTCTAGTCCCAGCGCACGACGACGGTCGACGAGGGTTGCTCGACGACCCGCTCGCGCGCCTGGGAGGCCAGCACTGGCCGGGCGGCGCCCCGCTCGCGCGGGATGACGGTGACGTGCAGTGCCGCGTTGCCGGGCCGCCCGGCGTCGTCCCAGCCCACCAGCTGCGCTTGTAGACGCGCGACCGCACCGTCGTCGGCGCCGAAGCGCCGCAGCGCGACGCGGCCGTCCGCCGTCGGCGCCAGCACCGCCATCCCGCCACCCTCGGCGCTGCCCAGCGTCGAGGCGCGCCCGTAGGCGGTGTTCGCGTCGGGGATGACGTTCGGGACGCTGGTGACCGACTCGTCGAGCGCGGTCAGCCGGCAGCAGCGCTCGTCGTGCAGCGCCAGCCACAGCGCGAACCCGTTCCATATCGCTTCGACCGTGAGCGGGCGGGCCGGCGCCAGGTCGACGCTCGGGAGATCGAGCGCGCGGGCGAGCGCGCGCACGTCGACGGCGGTGCGATCGCGGACGCGCAGGACGATCGACTTCTCGTCGAGTGGGATCGCGCTGCGGTCGGCCCAAGCGGACGGACCGCGCAGCGTCATGAACGCGCCGTCGAGGACGAGACGGCTCTCGAGCCGCTCCTCGACGCGCTCGAAGGCGACGATCTTCTGCAGCGAGCGGATCGCGAACGGCACCAACAACCGGCCGCCGCGGCGCACCTGCGCGCACCAGGCCGGCGGGAGATCGGCAACTCCGACCGTCGCTTCGATCGCATCGAACGGCGCGTCGGCGGCATCACCGCGCGCGCCGTCGCCGGCGAAGACCGACAGCCGCCCGTAGCCGAGCGCGGCCAGACGCTCGCGCGCCGTCTCCACCAGGTCGGGCTCGAGATCGATGCTGGCGACGAAGCCGGACGCGCCGACCAACTCGGCGAGCAAGGCCGTGTTGTAGCCGCTGCCGGTCCCGATCTCGAGGATCCGCTCGCCGCGAGCCGGCTGCAGCATCTCGAGCATCTCGGCCATCATCGCCGGCTGTGAGGACGAGCTGATCGCGATCCCGCCTTCGTGCCGCAGCGCGATCGCCTGGTCGGCATAGACGATGTCGAGCGGGACCTCGGGGAGGAAGCGGTGCCGCGGGACGCGCCTGAACGCTTCGGCGATCCGCATCGAGCGCAGCGCGCCGCGCTCGAACAGCGCCCGCACCAGCGCCGCGTTGGCGAGCTCGCCGCGGTCCTCCCACATCGTCAGTCGGGGACGACGACCGCGGCCCCGTCGACGGCATCGCCGCGCACGGCCGCCAGCGCGTCGGCGGCGCGGGCCAGCGGGAAGGCCGTCGCGCGCGGGCGCAGGCCGATCGAGGCGGCCAGCGTCAGAAAGGTCCGTGCATCCTCGCGCGTCATGTTCGCGACCGAGCGCAGTTGGCGCTCGCCCCACAGCAGCGTGTCGTAGTCGAACGACGGGATGCGGTCGAGGTGGATCGCGTTGATCGCGACCACGCCGCCCTTGCGCAGCGCACGGAGTGCCGCGATGACGACCTCGCCGCTGGGCGCGAAGGTGACCGCGCGGTCGAGCGCGACCGGCGGGACGTCGGTCGCGTCGCCGACCCACACCGCCCCGAGCGAGCGCGCGAAGTCGCGGTGCTCGGCGCCGCGCGTCGCGACGTAGACCGTGCAGTCCCAAGCGTGGAGCACCGCGACCATCAGGTGCGCCGAGGAACCGAACCCGTACAGCCCGACCCGTTCGCCGCGCTCGATCCCGGCGACGCGCAGCGCGCGGAAGCCGATGATCCCGGCGCACAGCAACGGCGCGACCGCGACGTCGTCGAGCGCGGGGTCGAGCGGATAGGTGAAGTCGGCGCGCGCCGTAGCGTACTCGGCGTAGCCGCCGTCGAGGTCGTAGCCGGTGAAGCGCAGCGCGTCGCACAGATTCTCGCTGCCGCGGACGCAAAACGGGCAGGTTCCGTCGGTCGAGGCGATCCACGAGACGCCGACCCGCATGCCGAGCGGCCGCTCCGCGGTTGCGCCGGCGACGACGTCGCCGACGATCTGGTGGCCGGGGACGATCGGATCGCGATGCGGCGCCAGCTCGCCGTCGACGATGTGCAGGTCGGTGCGGCAGACGCCGCAGGCGCGCACGCGCAACAGCACCTGGCCCGGAGCCGGGGTCGGGACCGCGCGCTCTTCGAGGCGCACGACGCCGATGCTCGACCCGTCGTGCACGACGGCACGCATCCGCGCCGGGAGCGCCGCCATCAGCTCGGCGCCGTGCGCACGACGCGGTAGCGCTCGCCTTCGCGCGCCAGGAAGCCGGCGTCGGCGAGCGCGTCGAGCACCTCGACCGTCGCGGCGCGCTCGTTCTTGTTGGGCATCCCGGCCCAGGCCAGCGCGACCTCGTGCGGGTCGAGGACGGTTCCGTCGAGCAGCAGGCCGCGCACGAACGACTCGCCCAGCCGTACGCGTTCCATGCGGCGCCGCACCGGTTCGAGCGCCGCCTCGAAGGGCGAAGCCGGCTCGGCCGCCGGCGGGGTGACGGGCGGAGCGGCGAGTACCGGTGCGGCCGGCGCGCCGAGTGCGGCGGGTCGATCCTGCGTCCCGACCAGACTCGCCGCGCGCTCGAGCAGCAGTTCGGTGACCGACGGGAAGAGCGCAGCCAGCGCGACCGCGGTGGTCTGCCAGGGCACCGCGTTGAGCACCCGCGGCCGGCTCCGCACCGCGGCCAGGATCTTGCGCGCGACCGTCTCCGGCGCGACGCGCAGGCGCGGCGGCGCACCGGCCATCCCGGCGCGGGTCATGAACGCGGTGTCGACGACGCCGGGATCGACGTAGGTGACCGCGATGCCGAGCGGCCGCAGTTCGCGGCGCAGGATCGCGGCAGCCGAGCGCAGCGCGGCCTTCGAGGGCGGATACGCGCCCAGCCCGCCGACCGGGATGCGCGCGACGCCGCTGCCGACCAGAAAGACGTGCCCGCCGTTGGCCTGTAAGTCGGGGAGCGCTTCGCGCACCAGCGCGACCGGGCCGACGACGTGGGTGCCGAACTGCGCCAAGAGCGCCGCGTCGCTCTGCGCGGAGAGCGGACCGGCGGCGACCTGCCCGGCGTTCGCGACCAGTAATTCGATCGTGCCGAAGGCGCGGTGCGCGGCGCCGACGGCGGCCGCCGCGCTGCGCGGATCGGCTAGGTCGAGCGCGACGGTCTCGATGCGGCCGCCTTCGGCGTGAACCTGCGCCGCCAGCGTCGCGAGCGCGATCTGGTTGCGGCCGATCGCGACCACGTCGTAGCCCGCGCGCGCCGCGAGCAGCGCGAGCGCGTTGCCGATCCCCGACGAGGCGCCGGTGATCAGCGCGACGCTCATCGCTTCGCCGTGCCGCGCGCCGCGTCGAGCTCGCGCCGCGCGGTTCCCATCAGGTAGTTGATGTCGCTCGAGACGCCGACGAAGCGATAGCCGAGGGCAGCCATCTCGGTCGCCATCACGCCGTCGCGCGCGAGGATCCCCGCGTGCTTGCCGGCCGCCTGCGCGACCTTCGCGACCTGCGCGATCTTCGCCATGTAGTCGGCGTCGCGCTGCCAGACCTCGGGCCAGCGCTTGCCGGACGACGCGGCCAGATCGTTGGGCCCGAGGAACAGCCCGTCGACCCCTTCGACCGCCGCGATCGCCGCGCAGTTCGCGACGGCTTCGTCGGTCTCGATCTGGACGTAAACGAGCACTTCGGTGTTGGAGCGCTCGCTATAGGTGCCGGCGTCGGTCCCGAAGGCGAGACCCGCGCGCACCGCGCCGCGGCTGCGCTCGCCCAGCGGCGGGAAGCGCGCGTCGCGCACGACGCGCCGCGCGTCGTCGGCGGTGTTGACGACCGGGACGACGATCCCGGCGCAGCCCAGGTCGAGGACGCGCTGGATCTGCGCCGGCTCGTTCCACGCCGGCCGCACGAACGCGGTGGCGCCGGCGGCCCGCAGCGCGGTCACCATCGTCGCGGCGACCGCCAGCGGGATCGGGCCGTGTTCCATGTCGACCAGCAGCCAGTCGAAGCCGGCGCTCGCCATCGCCTCGGCGGCGAGCGGCTCGGCGAGCATCAGCCACGCGCCGTAGACGGTCTCGCCGGCGTCGAGCCGGCGTTTGAGAGTATTTTCACGCACGGGTCCGGCTTACCGCGCGCCGGAGCGCCGTTCCTCGACGCCGGCGAGAAACGCGGCATACCATTCCTGGGTCGCGCCGGGCAGCGCCGCATAGTAGCTCTGCTCGTCGCCGACGAGCGGCGCGGGCGCGGTCAGGACGCTGCGTCGTTCGCGCGCGAAGGCGGCCAGCGCCGCGGCGACGGGCTTCTCGCTGCCGTCGCTGCGCACGATCCCGAAGGCGCGCTCGTGCGGCGCCTGGTCGAAGGGCGGCTCGTCGCGCAGCGCGTCGGCGTAGTCGGCCCAGCACCACCAGTATGCGCCGAGCTGGCCGTCGGCGTGCAGCCGCTCGAGGACGCGCGTGCAGTAGCCCGCCATCTCGTCCTCGTCCAGACATGCGAACGGCAGCGTCAGCCCCGCTTGACACGCCGGGTTGCCGAACTCGGTGAACAGCACCGGCTTGCCGGCGAACGCGGCGGCCAGCTCGGCCAGGAACGGCACGACCTCGGCGTCGAGCCGGTCGCGCGCGAAGTCGCTGTAGACGCTGTAGCCGTGCATCGTCGCGAACGGATAGCCCGCGCACAGCGAGGAGAGGCGCAGCCGGCGGTCGAGGGTCAGGTCCTCGCCGTGCGTCCCGGCCGTCACCGGCAGCGCCGAGGCGACTTCGAGCGCATCGAGTAGCGTCCGGCTCCAGTGCGCGGCGTCCTGCGCGCGCGCCGGCTCGCGCAGGTTGCTGAACTCGTTGCCCAGATCCCAGGCCAGCACCGCCGGGTGCGACCGCAGCCGGGTGCCGACGGCGCGCGCGAAGTGCACCTGCGCCTCGAGCAGCGGCCCGGGCAGGTAGAAGTCGCCGATCCCGTGCGGCGCGCTGCCGCGTTCGGTGATCGTGCGGAACCGGCCGCTCGGCGTCGAGCGATCGAGGGTCCACGAGGGCAGCCAGTTGACGCCGCTCATGTGGCCGCAGAAGAGCGTCGGCAGCGCGCGCAGCCCGGCCTCGGCGACCAGGTCGGCGACCGCCTCCAGCCGCGTCAACATCGTCGCATCGACCCGCTCCGGCTCGGGCTGGAAGTCGTCCCAGCGCAAGAAGAAGCGGACCGCGTCGAGTCCGAGCGCCGCGATGCGGGCCAGGTCCTCGCGGATCTCGCCCGCGTCGAAGCGCCGCCACATCGCCATCGCGCTGCGCCGCGGCCAATAGTTGACCCCGAGCGAGAACCGCATCCCCGACAGGGTACCCCATGCAGGCGGCCCGAACGCGGGGCAAGGTGGACGCTCCTCGCCGGGTCGGTATCATCATGGGCTCGAAATCCGACCTCGAGACGATGCGGGCGGCGGCGACGACGCTGCAGGAGCTCGGCGTTCCGTTCGAGCTGAAGGTCGTTTCGGCGCACCGCACGCCCGACCTGATGTTCCGCTACGCGAGCGAGGCGGCCGGGCGCGGGCTGGCGGTCATCATCGCCGGCGCCGGCGGTGCCGCGCACTTGCCCGGGATGATCGCGACCAAGACCGACCTGCCGGTGATCGGCGTCCCGGTCGAGTCGAAGGCGCTGCGCGGGATCGATTCGCTGCTCTCGATCGCGCAGATGCCGGCCGGCGTCCCGGTCGCCACGATGGCGATCGGCGGCGCCGTCAACGCTGCCCTCTACGCCGCGCGCATCCTGGCCCTGCACGACGCGGCCTTGGCCCGCCGCTTGGCCGAGCGCAGCGCGCGGATCGCCGCCGAGGTCGAGGCGAGCGAGCTGTGATCCGCACCATCGGGATCCTCGGCGGCGGCCAGCTCGGGCGCATGCTGACCCTCGAGGCGAAGCGGATGGGCTTGCGCGTCGTGACGCTGGAGCCGTTTCCGAACTCGCCGACGGGGCAGGTCGCCGACGAGGAGATCGTCGCGGCGTACGACGACCTGCGCGCGATCGGCGAGCTCGGCGCGCGCAGCGACGTCGTCACCTACGAGTTCGAGAACATCCCGCTCGAGTCGGTGCTCGCGCTCGAAGCCGACCGGCGCATCGTCCACCCCGGTTCGCGCGCGCTGCGGATCACCCAAGAGCGCATCCTCGAGAAGACCTTCGTGCGCGAGTGCGGCCTGGCGACCGCCGAGTTCGTCCCGGTCCGCAGCCGCGAGGAGCTCGACCTCGCGGCGAGCGAGATCGGCTTCCCCGGCGTCCTCAAGACGACGCTGGGCGGTTACGACGGGAAGGGGCAGTGGGTCGTGCACGGCCCGGCCGACGTCGCGCGTGCCTGGTCCGAGGCGAAGGGCCGCGCGCTGATCTGGGAGCGGCTGATCGCCTTCGAACGCGAGCTGTCGATCATCGCGGCGCGCAACGAGCACGGCGAGATCGTCGCCTTCCCGACCTCGGAGAACCAGCACGACCACGGCGTGCTCGCGACGACGATCGTCCCCGCCCGGATCGATCCGGCGATCGCCGAACGCGCGCGCCGCGCGGCGGTGACGATCGCCGAGCGGCTGGCGATCGTCGGCACGTTCTGCGTCGAGTTCTTCCAGCGTGGCGACGAGCTGCTGGTCAACGAGATCGCGCCGCGCGTCCACAACAGCGGCCACTACTCGCTCGACGCGACGCAGATCAGCCAATACGAGCTGCACGTGCGCGCGATCTGCGGGCTACCGCTGGTCGAGCCGCGGCTGTTCCGCCCGGCCGTGATGGTCAACATCTTGGGAGCCGGGGCCGGCGACACGCTGGGCGGGCTCGACGTGCTCTTGCGCGAGCGCGACCTCAAGCTACATCTCTACGGCAAGGCGCACGCCGCGCTGCGCCGCAAGATGGGCCACTTCACCGTCCTCGGCGAGACGGTCGACGACGCGTTGGCCAAAGCCGAGCGCGGCCGCCGCACGCTGCGCTGGATCGACGACCGCGCCGCCGCGCTACGCTGAGCGAGCTACTGCTCGACGACCGATCGTTCGATCGCGGCGCGATCGGCGACGAGTTCGATCGCCGTGATGCGATCGTTCTCGATCGCGAAGCGAAACAGGACCCGCACCGAGCCGTCGTGCGTCCATGCTGCGCCCGGTTGGCCGTCGATGAATACCGGCTGCGCGGCGCGCGCCCGGCGGGAGAACGTCCGCGCAACGGCATCGGCGCCTTCGACGCCGGTCTCCAGACGATCGCTCTGCCAGTACTCCGCGCCGCCCATCGCCAAGACGGCGGCATCGGCGCGAAGCACCGCGCCGGGGTCGAGCAGCGCGAGCAGCGCCGAGAAGTTTCCTGCCCTCGAGGCGGTGAGGAACGCGCGCACGAGCTCGTCGTGCCGCCGCGTCACGGCGTCGCGGTCGACGGATGCGCCGCGGACGCGGCGGCGCGCACGGCTGGCGAGCTGCCGTGTCGCCTCAGGCGTCCGTCCGACGATCGCCGCGATGTCGTCGAAGGGGACGTCGAACACGTCGTGCAGGACGAACGCAACCCGCTCCGCCGGCGGCAGCGCGTCGAGCAGGATCAGCAGGGCCACGCCGATCGCATCAGCGACGAGCGCCTCGTCCTCGGGGCGCTCGCCGGGCGCGGCCGAGGCGAGGTCGCGACGCGGGTCGTCCGGCGTGAGCTCCTCGCGCCGGCTCTCGCGCCACTTCAGCGCGTCGAGGCAGACGCGCCCGACGACGGTCGTCAGCCAGCCGTCGAGGTTCGTGACCCCCGCGACGTCCGCGCGGCCGACACGCAGCCAGCTCTCCTGCAGCGCGTCATCGGCTTCTGCCGCCGAGCCGAGGATCCGTTGCGCAATGCGCTGCAAGCGCGGCCTCGCCGCTTCGAAACGCTCGGCGAGCCACTCGTCACGTTTCACCGCGCTCGATCCGTCATATCAGTGGAAGGAGTACCAAGCGTGAAGGACGTCTCCCTGATCATCTATTCGGTCGCCGACATGACCGGCGCCAAGCGGTTCTTTCGTGAGCTCATTGGGGCCGACCCCTACGTCGACGGAGCGCCGTACGTCGGCTACAAGAGCGGCGAGATCGAGATCGGCCTGGTCCCGACGGGCGGGAAGCGTGAGCCGACCACAATCCCATACTGGACGGTGGACGACATCGCGGCGACCGTGAAGGCGCTCGAGGGCGCAGGAGGTACCGTCGTGCAGCAGATCACGGACGTCGGTTACGGGCTGCTCGTCGCCAGCATCAAAGACTCCAACGGAGCGACCGTCGGGTTACGCCAAATGCCGACTGGCGCGTAAAGCGATGGAGACTGCATCCCAAGAGATCGACGAGCGGATCGCCGAACTCGACGCGCCATCGACTTCTCCGAGAACGACAAGATCGACAAGCGTAGTCACTCGAGGTGGTCGACGTCGCGCTCGTAGAGCGGGTGGCGTGGTTTGGGTGGGAGGTCGGTGAAGGCTTGCGGGCGGTCCCACCAGTCGTGCTCGCGCCAGCGGAGTTGTTCCGCGCTTGGCGGCGGCGGCGTGCGCAGGCGCAGCGCGTCGGCGTAGGCCGCCAGGTAGCGGTCCGTCATGCGTTCCAGCGAGAAGGTCGTCTCGACGTGCGTGCGACAGGCGCGGCGCGAGAGCGAGGCGAGCTGCGGAACGCGCGCGACGGCGTCGTCGAGGTCGTCGCACAGGAAGCCCGTCACCCCGTTGACGACGATCTCGGGGATCGAGCCCATCCGCGCGCCGAGGACCGGTGTTCCGCAGGCCATCGCCTCGATCAGCGTCAAGCCGAAGCGCTCGGGCCGCGTCGTGAGATGGACCAGCGCGAGCGCGCTGCCGACCAGTTCGTCGCGCGCCGCGCCTTGCACGTGGCCGAGCAGCTGCACGGCGTCGCCGTCGACGTGCGGGGCGACCCGCTCGCGAAAGTACGCCTCGTCGTGCGGGATGCCGGCCAGTTTCAAACGCACGCCTGCGCGCCGCGCAACCTCGAGCGCGAGGTGCACGCCCTTCTCGGGATGGAAGCGGCCGAAGAAGAGCAGATACTCGCCGGGCGTCGCGCGGAAGGTCCACTGCGTCGGATCGACGCCGTTGTAGGTCGTGGCGAGATAGGCTAGGCCCGGATCGCGGTCGGCGTCACTGATCGAACAGAAGAACGAGCGCGCTGCGCCGGCGTAGTAGGCGCCCAGCACGTTCGGCGAGGAGAAGCCGTGGACGGTGGTGAGCAACGGCGGCGCCGCCGTCGCGAGCGCGTACAGCAGCGGCTTCCAATCCAGGTTGTTGTGGATCAGGTCGAACTCGCCGGCGCGCGCGAACAGCGAGGCGACGTGCAGCTCGGTGCAGACCTCGGCGTTCAGCCCGGGGTCTTCGTTGAGGCCGACCGGGACGACCGACGCCAGCCGGCCGGGGCTGCGCGAGTTGCCGGTCGCGAAGAGCGTGACGTCCAGACCGCGCGCGGCCATCCCCTCGGCGATCGTCGAGGCGACCTGCTCCCAGGGTCCGTAGCCGGGCGGCGGCGAGGGCCACGAGATCGGGGCGAGGACGGCCAGCCGCAGTCCGCGCAGGCCGGCGTCAGGCGCGCTCGTGGGCGATCGCTCCGGCCTTGACGACGACCCGTGGGTCGCGCAGCGCGCGCACGTCGGCGCTCGCGTCGCGCTCGAGCAGCAGCAGATCGGCCGGGCGTCCCACGGCGAGGACGCCCGCCTCGACGCCCAGCAGCGAGCCCGCGCTCGCGGTCGCCGCCCCGAGCGCCTGCAGCGGCGTCATCCCGAGCATCGTGACCATCAGCTCGACTTCGTAGGCGTAGTTCTGATGGTAGTTGTACGGCGTGCCGGCGTCGGAACCGCCGGCGATGCGCACGCCGGACCGCCAGGCCCGGGCGATGTTCGTGCCGGCGCGCTGATAGAGTTCGGTCGCCTTGCGTACGACGAAATCCGGCTGTGCGCCGGAGGCCGCGTTCTCGTAGATGCAGACGACGGCCGCGAGCGTCGGCACCAGCGCGGTGTCGCGCTGTACGAACAGCGCGATCGCCTCGTCGTCGAGCAGGTGGCCGTGCTCGATCGAGTCGACCCCGGCTCGCAGCGCGTTCTTGATCCCGCTCGTCCCGATCGCGTGCGCGGCGACGCGCAGGCCGTGCGTGTGCGCCTCGTCGACCGCGGCCCGCATCTCCTCTTCGCTCAACTGATCTTGTCCGGGGACGGCGCCTTTGGTCAGCACACCACCGGTCGCGACCAGCTTGATGCAGGCGGCGCCGGCCTTGCGCTGCTCGCGGACGCCCTTGCGCGCGTCCCACGGGCCGTCGGTCTCGCGGCCGATGAAGAAGCCGTGGCCGCCGGTCATGCACAGCGCGCGTCCGGCCGGCAAGATCGTCGGCCCGACGTGCTCGCCGCGTGCGATCGCGTCGCGGACCGCGATCGCCGTGCCGTCCGCCGCACCGAGATCGCGCACGGTGGTCACGCCGGCGCGCAGGGCGAGCCGGGCGTTCTGCGCGGCGTAGAGCACGCGGTCGAGCGGCGTGCGGATCAGGTAGGGGAGCTGGATGTCCGGCTCGCCGTTGACCTCGAGGTGCGCGTGGCAGTTGATCAGGCCGGGGACGACGCAGGCCGCCTCCAGCGTCCGCTCGGCCTCGAACTGCACGTCGCCCGGCAGGATGCCGGCGATCCGGTCGCCGTCCAGCAGCAGGGTGACGTTCGTGCGCGGTGGCGCCTCGGTTCCATCGCACAGGGTACCGGTCCGGATCGCGGTCGTCACGCGGGGCCTCGGGGATTCATCCGGCCCGGTCTTCCCGCTCCGCGGCCGGACTACTTGTTGTCGGCCCGGCGGCGGCGCTCCCGGAGTCGACCGGCTCGCCGCGCAGAAACTTCGCGATCAGCGCGACGCAGCGCGGCCAGACCGAGTCATCGTGCCGAAAGCGGCGGAAGATCGTCGCGAACGAGTTCGAGGTCGCGCCCAGGTTCAAGTGGTTCGCGCCGTCGTCGTCGATCGTCGTGCAGGGCAACGCGCCGTCGAGCGACGCGGACTCGATCATCACGACGCCGTCGCTCTGCAACTCGTACTTCGGCATGCGGCCGGCGATGGAGAGCAGCCGGTGCCCGGCCGGTGCGATCCAGGGCGGACCGTCCAGCTTCCAGCGCTGCTTGCGGGGGTTGTCCGGGTCGGGGACCCAGTGCCCGGTCGTCGCGTTGAGCCAAGTGAGGAACGGCGAAGCGACGTCGAGGTCGGCCAGCACCTGCGAGGGCACGCGGGCGATCCGCAGCGTGTGCGCGGCGTAGTTCGTGATCAGACCGCCGTTCGGCGCGGCGATCTGCACGCTCGCCGCGATCTCGTGCGCGCGTTCCGGGTAGGCGCGCAGAAAGCCACGGTTGACCAGGCCGCCCATGCTGTACCCGACCGTCGCGATGGGAAAGACATCGTCGCCTTCGCGATCGCGCAGGCGGTCGATAAACGCAGCGAAGCGGTCGACGCGCGGGCGCAGCGGATCGTCGCCGTCGCTCGGGAAGAGCGTGCAGTCGAAGCCGAACGAGCTCAGGCCGCCGATGCCGTGCCGCCCATCGGCGAAGGCCTGCATCCGCGCTGCGGCTTCGTTCCATCCGGCGAGCAAGATGACGCGCATCGACCCTAGGTGCCCAGCGTGACCAGCAACGCGCCGCCGGCGACGACGTCGCCCGGCTTGACCCGCACCTCACGCACCGTCCCGGCCGACGGGGCTTCGATGCGGTGCTCCATCTTCATCGCTTCCAAGACGATCAGCAGCGCGCGCGGCTCGACCTGGGCGCCCGCCTCGACCGCGACGCTGACGATCTTCCCGGGCATCGGCGCCGTCACGTCGCCCGAGGCCGACGCGTACGCCGCGTGCTCGGCGTCGGCGCTCGGCGGCGCCGGCCAGGTCCAGCGCACGAGCCGCCCGTCGAGTGCGACGGAGCCGCCGTCCGGCCCGACGCTGGCGCCGCGCGCGTCGGGCGCGAGCGTCCCCTGCAGGTCGCCCTCGAGCGTCCAGTCCGTCCCGTCGTAGTTGGCGCGCGCGCGCACGGTCTCGCCGTCGAGAACGAACGCGAGCGGCACCCCGATGCCGCCCAGCCGCCAGTCGTCGCCCTGCGCGAGCAGTGCCGCAGCGACGCGACGCTTCGCCGCCGCGTCGGCGCGCGGCGTGGCGAGCGCGTAGCTCGGTAAGCGTTCCTCGAGGAAGCGCGTCGTCGTCGCGCCAGCCGCGAAGGCGGGATCGGCCGCGATCGCGCGCAGCAGCGGCAGGTTCGTCGCGATGCCGGTGACGGTCGTCTCGCGCAGCGTCGCCTCGAGCCGCGCGATCGCGGCGGCGCGATCGGTGTCCCACACGATGACCTTGGCCAGTAGCGAGTCGTAGAAGACCGGGACCTCGCTGCCGGCGGCGACGCCGCTGTCGAGCCGGACGCCCGGCGCGCGCGGGACGTCGAACGTGTCGATCGTCCCGGCTTGCGGCAGGAAGTCGTGCGCCGGATCCTCGGCGTTGAGCCGCACCTCGATCGCCCATCCGCGCGGGACCAAGTCCGCTTGCGCGAAGCGCAGCCGCTCCCCGCTCGCGATCCGCAGCTGTTCGTGGACGAGGTCGACGCCGTAGACGAGCTCGGTCACCGGGTGCTCGACCTGCAGCCGCGCGTTCATCTCCAAGAAGTAGAACGCGCCGTCGGCGTCGAGCATGAACTCGACCGTGCCGGCGTTGGTGTAGCCGACGCTGCGTGCCGCCTCGAGCGCCGCCTCGCCCATCCGCGCGCGGAGCGCGGGGTCGAGCGCGCCGCTGGGCGCCTCCTCGATCACTTTCTGGTGACGGCGCTGGATCGAGCACTCGCGCTCGCCGAGATGGACGGTCGTGCCGTGCGTGTCGGCCAAGATCTGGAACTCGATGTGCCGCGGCCGCGCGAGGTAGCGTTCGAGCAGGACCGCGTCGTCGCCGAAGGCCGCCTGCGCCTCGCGCCGCGCGCTCGCGAGCGCCTGATCGAACTGCGCCAGGTCCTCGACGACGCGCATGCCGCGCCCGCCGCCGCCGGCCGAGGCTTTGATCAAAACCGGCGGCCCGATCTGCGCGGCCTGCACGCGCAGCACGGCATCGGCCTGATCGTCGCCGTCGTAGCCGGGGACGACCGGGACGCCGCGCGCGCGCACCCGCCGCTTGGCGTCGATCTTCGAGCCCATCGCCGCGATCGCCTCAGGCGTCGGCCCGACGAAGGTCAGCCCGGCGTCGCGGACGAGTTGCGCGAACGGCGCGCGCTCGGAGAGGAAGCCGTACCCCGGATGGACCGCGTCGGCGCCCAGCGCGATCGCCGCGGCGACGATCCGCTCGCCGTCGAGATACGACTCGCTCGCCGGGCCGGGCCCGATGCGCAGCGTCTCGTCCATCGCCGTCCGGAAGAGTGCGTGCTCGTCGGCGTCGGAGAAGACGCCGACCGGCGCGACCCCCAGTTCGCGCGCGCCGCGCGCGATGCGGATCGCGATCTCGCCGCGGTTGGCGATGAGCAGGCGCCGGATCATCGCGCGGTCCAGCCGGGCGCGCGGCGTTCGAGGAAGGCGCGCAGTCCCTCCTGACCCTCGGGGCTGGTGCGCAGGCGCGCGATCGCGCGCGCCGTCAGCGCGCGGCTCTCTTCGTAGCTTGCCGCGGCGACCAGCGGGATCAGTGCCTTGGCGGCCGCGACGGCGGCCGGGCTCGCGCTCTCGAGCTCGGCGGCGATCGCGTCGACGGTACCATCGAGCGCGTCGCCCGAGGCGACCTCGTGGACCAGCCCGATCGCCAGCGCCGTGTGCGCGTCGAAGCGCTCGCCGCTCAGGAACAGCCGCCGCGCGTTGCCGACGCCGATCTTCGCCAACACGAACGGCGAGATGACGGCCGGGATGAGGCCGAGCTTCGTCTCGGTGAAGCCGAAGATCGTCTCGCCCTCGGCGACGACCGCGTCGGCGACCGCGCAGAGTCCGGCGCCGCCGCCGAGCGCCGCGCCGTGGACGCGCGCGATGACCGGTTTCGGGCAGCGGTCGATCGCGCGGTACATGTCCGACATCGCCTCAGCGTCGCGCACGTTCTCCGCCTCGGAGAGGCCGAGCGAGGCACGCATCCAGTTGACGTCGGCGCCGCCGCAGAACGCTTTCCCCTCGCCGGCCAAGATCACGACGCGCACGCTCGGGTCGTCTCCGAGGGCGAGGAACGTGTCGCGCAGCTCGGCGATCAGCGCGGCGTCGAAGGCGTTGCGCACGTCGGGCCGGGTCAGCGTCACGCGGACGCGCCCCGCCTGCCGGATAAGTCGGAGGACGGCTTCGGGCACGAGCCCGCGTTCCACGATTCGCAAGGGGCGGCCTCGTGCGGTGGGAACCTTCTTGGTCGTTATGGTTCGCGTCCGTCCCCTCGTCGCCGTGGCGCTCGGCGCCGCACTCCTCGGTCCGCTCGCGCCGGCCGGCGCGCAGCCGCAGGCGCCCAGCGTCGAGGTCGTCCGCGCGACGCTCCCCGACGGGATGCAGGTCGTCGTCCTGCGCGACACGCTCGCGCCGGTCGTCTCGACCTGGATGAACTACCTGGCCGGCGCCGACGACGAGACGGTGACCGGGACGGCGCACGCGCAGGAGCACATGCTGTTCCGCGGCAGCCGAACGCTCGGCGCGTCGCAGTTCGCGGAGACGACCGCGGTGACCGGCGGGACGCTCAACGCCGACACCGAGAACGAGGTCACCCAGTTCTTCTTCGAGGTCCCGGTGCGTGATCTCGACATCGCGCTGCGGCTCGAGCGCTCGCGCGCGACCGGCATCCTCGACTCGCAGACCGGCTGGGACCAAGAGCGCGGCGCGATCACCCAAGAAGTGACCCGCGACAACTCCAGCGCCAGCTACCGGCTCTACACCAAGGTGATCGAGCACCTCTTCGCCGGCACGCCGTACGCCGACACGGGCCTGGGGACGGTGGCGAGCTTCAAGGCGCTCCAGGCGCCCGATCTGCGGCGCTTCTACGACCGCTGGTACCACCCCAACAACGCCCTC